>Ga0180009_10000089_pt1 | contig 163451 bp, 129 predicted proteins | sample OS_PC_MetaG_FD_123537 | JGI IMG/M metagenome (GOLD analysis project Ga0180009, IMG submission 123537) | Groundwater microbial communities from the Aspo Hard Rock Laboratory (HRL) deep subsurface site, Sweden - OS_PC_MetaG | ecosystem: Environmental > Aquatic > Deep subsurface > Groundwater...
ATATCTGGCAGCATTTTCCGTCCTCCTTCCTGTGGGTTGATGATTTGGGATGGTTGACGGAATTATCTACTGATAAGTGTCGTTATGTCAATGAATCATTTCATAAGTATCGTTGTAGGGTTATATGTTTAGCGCAATTGTGACATGGAAACGTGGTACAGTAAATAGCTGCCCCCATTGTACTAATATTGTTCCGGGCACAAGCAAGAATAGCTTCCATTTCTGCATGAACAACTCGACCGTATTCTGTGATGTCTTTGATTCGACTTTTCTTTAGACAACCTTCAATTACTTCTCTATGTTCTTTAGGAACTTTTTCTAAAATGTCTTGGATTATTCTCTGTTTTTCTTTCGCATTTGAATCTTCTCCCCGTTTATAATCTCTCCCATCTTCTGCGTCAATAATTTCGTTTCTTTCCTCATTGTATTCAGGCCAATAAAGACCACCTCCAGCTTTTGGGATATCATTAGCACCTGTTGCCACAATGTTTTTGTCCTTTGCTACTACTGCTCCAATTTGACGTGATAAATCTGCAGAGCGTAATGAAGCGGAAAAAGCCATGAACATTGCAAATTCATCAAATGTTGGAGTTACATAGGGTCTGCCAAACATTAAATCAAGAATTCTCCATAGATCATTTTGAAATTTATCAGAATTCCCATCAAAATGAACAAAAAAGTCTGATAAGTGAAAAGTGTCTTGAGTATGCTGCCCAGAATCATCTATTTCATTTTGATCCCTTTCAATTAATTCAGATGCTTGATCCTCACTTATATTTTTTAGATTTTTTGTTAAGTAGTTGAATCTTCTCTTTTCATCAGCATAAACGCCGATCAAAAAGAATCCACTTGAGTAGATTTTTCTAAATCGATGAACTTCTTCGGGATTTTTTAATGAGTTAATAATAAAAGCTTTTCTTTTAAAAGGAGCTGGTTGATCCCTTCCACTTTGTGACGTTCTGATCTCATTAATCTTAGCAGCAGTAGCAAGTGCAAGAATTGAATAATCTCCAGTTTTCTCTCTAATTTTATTACCTTCAGTCATATAAGTAGATATTCTCGTATAATCGGAATCACTATCTTCTACATTTCTAAACTCTTTTATTATTTGTTGAGATATTCTTATCTCATCCGTATTATAATTAAATGAACGTAAACGATCCCTTATAATAGTTGTAACTTGGGATAGATTCGTTCCAACAGCACCAACTAATCCTATTATCAGTTCAGAATCGGGATATGAATCATCAAAATAATGTTCTTCCTTAGTTATATTTTTTTCTTGAATGGTTTGTTTGCCTGGAATTGAATCCTTGAGGGCAGTATCCAAATTATTTAGATCAGTTTGAACCGGATTAGCAGTATCATCATCACCTTTTAATAATCCGTTAACAGAAATCTTAAGTATTTCGGATACTTCATTTTTTCCCTGAAAATTGACAGTTCCAGTCGATGGATACCAATTAAGGATACTTCCATTCTTATGTTTGAATTGTTTTTGGTTTTCATTTAGGTCATTCCATTCACCATCCTGTTCAAGCGCACTTAGTTTTTCTTTTAACTCTTCAAATGTACCTGTAAATTTCATTTTCACCTTAGAAAATTAATTTAATCTTTATCGATATAAGTTTATCAATTGCACCTTCCAAAAAAACTAATCTTTTTTACTAACTGCTTTTATAGGAGTCTTCCTTTTCATATTTCAGATATGTTCCAACATCTTATCCGCTGGTTCTTCATTTATGTCTTGAGGAACCAGTTCACCTCGGAATGCTTTGACCAAGATGGAAGCCGTCAATTTATCAACCCCATTCTGGGCTCTTTTAAGTTTTTCTTCCATTTGACTAGCAACGGAAAACAGGGATTCTACTCTTTTCACGATTTCCTTTTGCTCGTCCATCTCAGGAAGGTTGACTTTGATTGAACAGACTTCCTTGCTGTTAATATTATGTACTCCACTAGTCGATCTTGCACCTACTTCGATTTGTTTTCTAATTTTTGGAGAACTCATGTGAATTTTTAAGTATTCAGGAAGGATTTCTTCCTTTTTTAAGCGTAACCGAATTAAATATCCCGCATAAAGAAATCCCTCTTCATCTTTTGATATTATATTAACTTTTCCAATTAAAGAAGCGCTTCCATTTGATCGTATTAAAAGTAAATCCCCTTTTTTTAGAGATAGGCTTTCCAACTCTCTCTCATTGAAATCAGCATATTTCATATCCGTTTTATCAATTCCATGATCACTAATATTCGGTATTCTAAGAACTGGAGTTAAGCTGTCATCATATGAACACTTTTTTGAGGTTCCATACCGAATTCCTTCAATGAGATTTTCAATGGTGTTTCTCTTCCAATTGTATTCTATATTTTTATGATTCCGCCAATCCTCAGTCAACCTCCCGGAAGTAGCATCAGCCAAAACAGATTGGCGGAAGCGTTTGATGATTTCTGGGACTTTATCCAAACGGGCTTTGCAGGTATCAACTTTGGCGAGGAGGCAATCCAGTTTGTCGGCGATGCGTTTTTGTTCAAGGAATGGTGGTATTTTTATAGGAATCTTAGCAGCATTCTTTCCTGATAACTCAAGAAAGGTGGTTCCACTCGATAGCTTTTCAGCAATGGATTTTGAGTTTCTAAGATAATAGTATACATATTTACTATTAACCCCTTCTTTCAAGACAAAACTCTTAAACCCCTGATTAGTTGCAACTGGATTACTAGCGATAGCCACATAGCCCACAGGGGCCCTACTGGAGAAGAGTACCGTTCCTTCGGGCATCAAGGTTGCTGAGGATGTATCAAGTCCTTTTTGACTTAAAAATCGTTTCCCATGTGATATATGGATTTTTTTGTATCCGCTAAGATCGGCTGGAGTTATCCAAGGAATACCATCCTTATCAACAAAATTTGATTCATCTTTTGTTTTTGGTGTACCTCCACCAACAACTTTTGCAATATCTCCTATCAAACTTTCAACCCAACCTTGAGGCAAATCTTCACTCATTACTCAACCTCCTCAACACCCAGTTCGTGCAAGATATCTGTCAAATCTGCCATTGCCCCTTCAAGTTCAACCATAGCTTCTCGGGCTAAGAAATCCGGTTCAGGTAAATTGGCAGCATCTTCGAGGGAATCGTCCTTCAGCCAAGAGATATCGAGTGATTCGTCCCTCTCTAAAATAAATTCCCTTGTGAACTTGCGGAGCCTGCCAGTTTCACCCAAGTCTTGCCGTTTTGCTTTTCCATATGGATCAGTTCCATAAGATTGAACAAATTCTGTAAAGTGATTTTTAGTTAAGGGAGTGTTCTTCCCAAAATTGGGCATGTTGGATCTCAGGTCAAATACCCAAACCTCTTTGGTATTGCCTTTTTCTGTTTTGCCCCTGGTGAAGAACAGTACATTGGTTTTAACACCTTGAGCGTAGAAGATTCCTGTTGGTAACCTAAGAATTGTATGAAGATTACACTTTTCCATTAAATCTTTACGAATGTTTTTCCCAATATTACCTTCAAAGAGAACGTTGTCGGGGAGAACGACCGCTGCCCGACCACCGGGTTTTAATCCTCGGTAAATATGTTGAAGAAAAGCCAACTGCTTATTACTTGTGGGATAGGTGAAATCGTCCCTTGAGGGTAATCCCCCACCTTTTTTGGAACCAAACGGTGGATTAGTTAAGATTAGATCTGATTTTGGAAGCTTCTGTCCCTGTGGAGATAAGGTATCCCCATACATCATTCCTGATTCGGGAGCATCACTATCCAAACCGTGAAGCATCATGTTCATCATTGCCAGACGGTGGGTATCCTGGACGTGTTCCATTCCGAAGAAAGTTTTGTTTTTATAAGTGTTGAATTCGACCTCTGAGAGTTCAAAGACATCATGCCTCTCCCTCAGGTAATGATTAGCAGCGATCAGGAAGCCTCCCGTACCGGCAGCTGGATCTTGAATCACCTCTCCCAGTTTTGGCTGCATCAATTCCACCATTACATTAATGAGAACCCTAGGGGTAAAGTACTGACCCGCACCGGACTTCTTTTCATTGGCATTTTTCTCAAGCAATCCCTCATAGAGATCCCCCAAACCTTCCTGTCGTGCAGAATACCAGTCCAGTTCGTCAATGCTGGTCACTAAGGAACTAAGTGTCGTTGCCTTTTTGATAAACGAGGAAGCGTTGGTGAAGATCTCCTGAACCTGCCTGCTTCCTTTCGTTCCCAGGTGAATCAGCATGATCTTATAATGTTCCAATCGATCGGGAGCGGGTTTGTTCACCAAATCTCTCCACCGGTAGCCTTCGGGGATTTTGTCTTCCTGTTCGGTCTCTTCTGCCATCTTGAGGAAAAGAAGGTAAGTCAATTCCGTGACGTATTGATGGTAAGTGACCCCATCATCCTTCAGCATATTACAGAGGTTCCAAAGCTTGGCTACAATATCATGTGTTACTGTCAATGCTTGCTCCTATTGCTTATTGGGCCTGTTTCTTCCAGACCAGTTCATTAATGTCTTCTAAAAGCTGTTCTAGTTTCCCTTCAAAGACCCTATTGATTCTATTAAATCCGCCAACTTCACGGAATTGAGCACTGTTCATGCTCTCCTTGTCAACGATGAATTCCTTTTTCATCTGGGTAGCAATCCTCTTCAGCCAGGTCTCTTGGGGTTTTGTCCATTCGGTTGATGTTAAAATACCTTGAACTGCTATATCAACTCGCTGTTCCCATGAAATCAGTGCATCACCCAACGCAGCCTGTCTGATAAATCCGATAATCCCTGCTGCAATATTCGCATTTGATGTTGCCTTGTAGGCTGTTTGCAGATCCCGTTCACGAAACCCCTGCAACTCCAATTTCAATTGAACTTCTTTGAGTTCTTTGCGAGTTAGGCTCCGTGGTCTCTGAAGAATAATTTTCAATGCTGCGATGTCATTGGTTGGATCTGTGATGAATTTTCTGAACCCTTCAATATAGTCTTCCGGCTTTTCAACTCTGCCATCCCCATAGCCAATGCTGATTTCCTTGATTCTGTCAGGTTGTTCAGAGATCGGGATAAAAGTCGGACCAGAATCACCTTTCGTATCCAGAAGTTTTCCAATATCTGAGTTCTTTTGGAACCATTCAAATACCTTTTCAATGGGCTGGGACATGATGTCGATAATGAATTCTTCAGGAGTCTTATCCGTCTTTACTTTGAATCTCTGTTTTTGATTCTCATCCAGAAATCTTTTCTTTGCCTGAAGCTTGGCGATGAATTGATCCCTAGCATGTTTCTTCAACTCGTTATTGGCAACAGTGCGGATCTCATTTTCCAATTGTGTAAACGTGACCTTCGGATCTACCACTACCGGTTTCATATCCGTATAGTTTTGGAGACCCGCATAAACATTCACCGCATCATAAATGCGGAATACTTCTTTACCGATTTCATCACATAACCTTGTTGCCCTTCCCAGCATCTGATCAAACAATATCCGGCTGTTAACCTTTCTGATAAAAACGAGGTTACAGATCTGGAGCACATCGATCCCGGTTGTTAATAAATCCACCGTTACGGCTACATTGGGGAATTTCTCATTCTTGTATTTTCGGATCTGCTCCAAGGGCTTATCAGCCTTGCCCGTGATTTTCTTGACTGCATCATCTTCAATTTCCCCATAGACCTTTTTAAATTCTTTCTTGAGAAGATTGACTACAAGATCCGCATGTCTGTCGTTAACGCAGAATATTAGGGTTTTTTCATCCAGGCTGGGGTCAATTTCTTTAGCTAAACATTCACAGACCACTTGATTGAAGGGTTCGGTGATGACATTTTTGTTGAAGGCGGAAACATCAAAGTCCAGTTCATCGGGTGTATTATGAAGTTCAATTTCTCCGGTGGAGGTATTGAGGACTTTGACTGAGGAGTTCTTATCCCAGTGGACACCTTTTTCAGAGAGTTCTGTTTTGATGGTGTAGGGTGGTTCATGATCAACCAGATACCCATCCAAAACAGCTTCCCTGTAACTATAGCTGTATATTGGTTTTCCGAAGATATCGGTGGTATGTAGAGCGGGGGTTGCCGTTAGTCCGATTTTGACGGCATCAAAATAGTCAAGGGCTCTGCGGTATTTTGAAATGTAATCTCCCTGGCTCCTGAATAACAGTTCTTCATCGCTCATCTCCCGGTCCAACAGGTATCCTCTGTGACACTCATCCACAATGATGCAGTCGTACTGATCAACCTTGGGTTTCAGGGATTCATCCCCTGCGTAAAGAATCCGTCTGACCATGCCCTGAATGGTTGAGATGTGGACGGAAGTTTCTCTGTCGGGGATCGCATCCCCAAGTTCCTTGATGGCAAAGATATCAGCAAATTTCTGAAGACCTACCATCTCTGTATCCTTAAAGGCATTGGCTGCCTGTTCACCAAGAGCGGACCTATCAATTAGAAATAGGATTCGTCTGAATCTCTGGGCTTTTAGTAGGCGAAATATCAGAGCAATACTGGTTTTTGTCTTTCCCGTGCCGGTGGCCATTGCTAAAAGTGCTTCTTGTTTGCCTTCCATGATGGCTTTTTCGGTCTCGACTATTGCATTCTTTTGGTAATACCTAAGGGGAAAACCAAAAGAGAAGGTCATTTGGGCTAGTTTCTGTTCGGCATCGTCAATATCAACCCGGCTGAGATCGATCAATCCCTGGGGAGTATACCAGGACTCTAAGGGTCGCCTTAGATTCTGGGGTCTCCTAACATCGCAGAACCAGATTCCACTCTGTGTTTCCAGTTGTCTGAGGAAAGGTCTTCCGTTTGTTGAGAAGACGAATGGGATTTGGTGATCTTCCCATGGTCCACCTTGAAGTTCACAGCAATCCTTTAGGTTGAAATCCCGGCTGTACCTTTTGGCTTGGTCAATAGCTGCGGAGACATCCAGGTTCTTTCTTTTGGCTTCAGCAATTCCGATGGCTTGAAGTCCGTTGAATAAAACATAATCAGCGGGTCCACTGGTTGTGGGCCATTCAGCGATTGCTTTGTATTTGCCTTTTTCGGGCCTTACCCCTTTTGCAAACCTTATGTTTTCGGTATCTACGATCCATCCAGCTGCAAAAAGTTGTTGGTCTATCAGTTTACGGGTATCTGCTTCCGTCAGTTTAATTTTATCAGCAGCTTGTTTGGATGCTGTGATTGTCTCCTGAATTTCCTTCTCTGTTTGTTCTCTGGCTTTTAGCTGGAGTTTTTCCAGTTCCTCTTCGTAAAGAGCAACTTCTTGTTTGGCTTGTTCCTCGGTTTGTTGTGCAAGTTCAAGGGCGGCATCTAATTCAGTCCAGGCTTTTTGGGATTCATTTTCGGCTTCCTTTCTTTTTTCAATCTCAGTCTGGGTCAGCTTTTCAACACCTTCGACTTTTTCCACCAGTTCATGAATCTGATTGCGGGCTTCCTCAAGCTCACTCTTTAGTTCAGCAGTTGCATCAGCGGGGTTAGGTGGGATTTGAAAGGCACCAGGTTTGTAGGTATTGTCTTTGAAAACCCTGAAAAAATGAACAGACAGTTGATGGGCAAACCTTAGATTTTGGAGAGCTATCTTAGTCGTCCCGATTCCTTCGTGTATCGCATCATTTCCAGCTTTACGAATGCTATGGAACATTTCCGCCAGGTTATAATCAAGATAGCCCTGATATTTTAATTCCTTTAAAACCTGTGCTTGCTCGTAATGTCCTTCGGTATAGATACCGATCCGGGCAGCGATATTTTTAGCAAGGAATTCACCAAACAATCTGAGCTTCGCCAAGGAAGATGATGGATCAGTCAGGCAGTACCGCTCCGCCATTGCGGCTTGCTTGACCAAAGCAGGATCAAGATCTGATAGAAACTGAAAATTGGGGGAAAGTAAATTCATTTGTCCATACCTGCTGATACAGGTGAAAAATCAACTCGGAAAAAATCTTGTCTTTCAGTAGTATCCAACAAAGATCTAACCACTATTCAAAGGAAAAGGCAACTTAGATGATTGTTTTTCTATGGATTTTGAATAGTACTCATGGGAACTCATATTGACAAACCAAGTTCAACTTTCAATAATCCCCAAACAGCAACAATCTGATAAACAAAGTAGATTAAGGAAAACAATAAAACTGAAAAATCGAAAATCGTAGAAAAACTGGTATAGGAAATGGGCTGCTTTATTGGCATTGAGACCAGTTATTGTCTTCTTTGATTACTATCCAACAGAATCCGATACACTTATTAATTATTGGATATTATGACATATTGTTGTTCTGACAGAGGACAAGTAGGCTTTTAAGAAGAAGTGAGAAATAATATTTTAACCTAAGAAAAGAGGAATGATGGCTAAAATTATCAAGAATGGAGGGCAGCGGCTTAGGGATGAATTTGAAATTGTCTTTTATTACACCGAGGAGTATGGCGGGATGGAGTGTTCACATTTCAGTTGTTCAATAGAAGGAATACCAGATATATGCAATATGCGAGACCAGAGATGTTATGATACATGCTGCACTACGGGAGAATGGGAAGGGAAGCCTCTAAAAACACCAGTTATCGAAGAGTATTCTCGCCTCTTTCAATATCCTGCTGTGCTACAGTGTGATTGTGGGAAAATCTTTCCACTCATTGCCCCAACAATTAGGTGTGAATGTGGGTGTATCTACAACAATCGAGGAGAGCCTGAATAATCCTTTTGATTGATCGTTTGCAGAAGGACTCCAAATTTAGGTTAAATAAAGACTAGAAAAGGCACCTGTATTGATTGAAGAACTAATTCACAGATAATTGTTTAACGAATAGTGACTGTACAAAATGAAGGTGTCACCCATTAAAGTGTTTGGTCAGGCTTGCGTTGTTGCGTTTAATTATTACTAGGTTATTCTGGATACAAGAACGCAACCCCGAAACAAATAAAGCAAAGCCTAACATTTCGAATTTATGGCCCATTTCTCGGCGTCGGTGAAGGACAGGAAGAGGTCAACTTTTTTGCCATTTAATTCGCAGTATTCCCTGAAGAGTTGCACGGAACTAAGGCTCAGATCATCTTCGGATACCAGACCGATTCTATTGCGGATTTGATCTTTCCATTGTTCGGAAAGCGATTTTACTGTTTGCTCGATAGAATCGCAGTCGAAGTAAGACCAGTCGGCCTTGGATGTATCCCAGATCAGCGGAAAATCGGCCGGGAAATTTCCTGAAACGATCAGTTTTTCAGACGCCTCAAGGATTTTTTCCGTCGACAACCTGCCTTCCAGCTCAATCAGTACGAACCTTCCCTTAAAATACAGATTTACTTCATCGCTCTTTGTCATGATCAATTTGAGAAATTTCTGCAGAACTTTTTTTTCGTTGTTATAACTACATTCGACCTCAATAATCAACAAGATTTTCTTTTCGCAAAATCCGGGATCACCCATTAAAGTTACGAATTGTCCCTGTTATGCGGAAATGGTACCACTGATAAACCCGGATGATCGGTATTACCGAGATTGAAATTCAGGGTGAACCGAAATCAAATGTGAATGGAAAAGGGTTTTTGCCAGAAATTATGGGCAGAAAACCTGATTTTTGACGCACTTCTCCTATTAAAGTCCTGATTCCCAGCTTTCATTTTATCCGACTCAAGCTGCTTTCCTTATTCTATAAGTAGTTACTATCGTTTCCTGAAAACTTTTAATTTCCAAATTGGCAGGAACATCTTTATTGGTTTTTGGTACAAAAGGAACAACTTTATCTCTGAAAACCATACCGGGAGTAGCACTTCCCAAAAACTCATGAGGACGCCAGTTATTATACCATTGGGAAAATTTACTGCAAAGGTGGGTAAGATGCCGATATCCTCGGATGATAGTAACCTTTTCCAACTATTCGTGTTTCAAGGTTTCGATTACTCGCTCTGTTACAACGATGCTTCCGTGTTCTCCGACTGCACCATATCGGATTTTCGCCCCATTTGAATCAATGAACTCTCCAAAAGCAGCGCTGGTAAAGACACTTCCGTGATCCGAAATGATGTGCTTGGGCTTTCCAATATTTTCGAACGCCGCTTCAAGTGCATTGATCACAAATCCAGTGCTGGGTACTTCAAGTGGTGTTACTGCCACAACTTGGCGGGAGAAATGATCAATGGCAACCAGAACGCAGATCTTCCATAAACCCCAATAATATACTTCCGTTAAATCAATACTCCACAAATGATTGGGGTACCAGGCCGGGATTCGACAACCATTTTCGCTCTTTGTTAGATAATTTTTTGAGCACCTTATTGATTGCGGATTCCTGGGCTTGGGATGTTGTAAGATGTTACGAACGGTCGAAGCAGCAAGGAATATGTTCAGAAGTTTTAATTGATTGGAGATTCGAACTCTGCCCCAATCGATATTATCTTTGGAAATACGCCAAACCAATGCGGCTAAGGATTCCAGTGTTTTATTCCAGGGTTGTCGATTGGGTTTAGGAGTATCGTCAATTTGTCTTAACCATCGATACAAGGTGGATCTGGCAATACCAAAGGTCTTGGTTACATGTCGTTTTGGTATTTGGAAGTACTCCATATGCCAGAGAATAAATAACCTTTCTTTCAGATTGTATCGAGCTTTACTTGAAGATGAATGGATCTGTTTCTGGAAAATTGTAATTTGAGTTTCAAGTTGATAGATTCTATCGCGGAGGAAGACAATTTCCTTATTTTTCTCATCAATGGGCAACTTTGCTATTGACTTCAATCCGAGTTTTCGAAATTTACCTGCCCAGGCTGCCGCCAACAGTGCGGCTTTTAAAATCATAGAAACAGCATAAACCATGATTTCTGTTTGCTTCTTCATTGCGGTCAAAATTGAATCAGCTATTTGTAAAATTGGCTTCAAAATGACCGATGAATAACATAAACTTGTATCACTACGCAATGGAATGATGACTTAATAACCGTGTATTATCAATTTATTGGATGGTCCCATTATCGCATGACAGGGACAGGGTGACCCTTTTTCCTTTCTATAAGGTAAGTCAAAAGAAGACTTGACCCCTTTTTCTGACGGTTGTAAAAGTCTGAGTGATTTGATAATTTTAATTCATAGACAAAACAATTTTTCTTGGAAAATGTCCCGACTCTTAACTGATACGTGCTCAATTGATGGGCCATTTATGTTTTGATGATAAATCGGATTGCGGTTGACAGGTAAGTCACAAAGACTGACAAGTCTTTGACCCTCTGAGGAAGATGCACCATTGTCTGTAATAAAACCTTGTGTAATCACATTAAGCCTTTGAATATTATTCATTATAGATAAATATTTCGATTTTCCACAGATGATTCGAATGGATTTGATGAGGATAAAAGGGACTGTATCCATACTATTAGAGGATTTATGACAAACGATAAAACAAACCAGTTTATTGGTGCCCAGAAATATATTTTAGACAGTGAGTTAGCGCAAATTGTCAACGTTTCCATGCAACTTGAAATGCCTTTGCTGTTAAAAGGAGAACCGGGCACAGGAAAGACCATGCTGGCACACGCCATCGCTGAAAACCTGAAAATGCCACTGATTGTGTTGAACGTAAAATCAAGTATGAAGTTGGTGGAAACCTTGTATCAATACGACACTCTCACTCGACTGAACGACAGCCGTTTCGGAGATTCCAGCAGGGATGTCTCCAATATTGAAGACTATCTGAAAATGGGAAAAATCGGGCAGGCTTTCACCTCTGATCAACGGGTGGTGTTATTGATTGATGAGATTGATAAGGCCGATACCGATTTTCAGGATGATATGCTGGATGTGTTGGATCAGATGCAATTTGATATAATCGAAGTTGATAAGACCATTTCGGCAAAACATCGACCGATTTTCATCATCACTTCAAATGCAAAAAAGGATCTGTCTGACCCGTTTCTTGGCCGATGTAATTTTCATCATATTGCCTTTCCTGATCCCAAAATGATGCGAAAGATTATTGATGTCCATTTTCCCAATATTGATCAGCAGTTAGCGGAGAATGCCATTGAAACCTTCTACAAACTACGTGAAATGGACGCCATTGAAAAACGACCGGCAACACGTGAATTAATCAACTGGATCAGGGCACTAAATGCAGATCCTGATTTCAAGGCTGATGATTTGATTGATAAGGAAGTCCCATTTTTAGGAGTTTTATTCAAGAAAAGCGGTGATTTCTCCCGGGCTTCAAACTACTCAAAAAGAAGACGACGCTTCTAGGTTAAAGCTATGTTTATAGATTTTTTTTATACGCTGAAAGAGGTAGGAATATCCATCAGTCCGACCTCTTTTCTGACACTGCAGAGAGCCTTGCGATTGGGTCTTATCAACTCGGTTGGGGATTTTTATACGACAGCCAGGGCAATTCTGGTCAAAAGCGAGAGATATTTTGACCTGTATGATCAGGTGTTTGCCTATCATTTTAAAGGTGTGGAATTACCGGATTATGAAAGTCTGGAGATGGATGAAATTGCCAGAGGACTCCTGGACGAGTGGCTGAAAAACCCTAAAGAGATAGCGGATGCCCTTGGTATTGATGAATCCGAACTGAAAAACCTGTCCCCCGATGAACTGCTTGAATACTTCAAAGAACGCTTAAAAGAGCAAACAGAGCGGCATGATGGCGGCAACAAGTGGATCGGCACCGGCGGGACTTCTCCGGTTGGTCATTCCGGATATCATCCTGGAGGAATGCGAATTGGCGGGGTTTCCAAAAACAAGTCCGCTGTTAAGGTTGCCGGAGAAAGGCGGTATAAGGACTATTCCGTTGATGCTCCCCTGACCAACGCTTCAATTGGTGAAGCGCTTAAGCGATTGAGGAATCTGATCCCGTCCGGCCCTAGAGATCAAATCAATGTAGATCAAAGCATCTACCAGACCGTAAAAAACGCCGGTGAAATCGAAATTGCGTTTGATCGCAGTCTCAAGGATCGACTGAAAATTTTTCTGTTTATCGACAATGGAGGCTGGTCCATGGACCCCTTTATTCCCATTGTCCAAACCATTTTTGACTATGCACGAGCTCAGTTTAAGGATATCAAAACCTTTTTCTTCCACAACACAATTTTTGAAACCGTCTGGGAAGATCCCAAACGCTATACCAGGGCAACCCTGGTGGATGATTTTCCCCGTTTTGACCCGGAAACCCGATTGATCTTTGTCGGAGACGCCAGTATGGCTCCCCACGAATTGATGGCCAGAAATGGATCTATCTATTCCTTCGAAACCAGCGGCAAGCCAAGTATAGAGCGGCTGAGGTTTCTCACCGAACTGTTCCCTCACTCCGTCTGGTTGAATCCGGTCGCTGAGCACGCCTGGGGCTACACCCAGACAATCCAGGTAATCAGAAATGTGATTGAGATGTTCCCACTCACTCTGGATGGACTCGAAAAAGCCGTCGCCCACCTGGTAAAAAAATAATTCTTCCAACATCAAAATGACGCCCAAACCTGGGCGTTATCCAACTAATAAAATAGAAGATTAATCACCAACTTGTTTTCTATTGTCAAAACAGCTCGGATTGGATAAAAGTAAACAAATGTACATTAAAATCCAAAATACCGAACATCATGAATAAGCTGACCTACTATATAAATTCCACGTTCAAAGATAATATAAAATCCCGGATTTCAATTGAAAAATCGGAAGGAGAGTATTCTGATTTTCCCGAGGGGCTGAGACCTGAACTGGTTTCAGCCCTTGAAAAACAGGGGATTCATAATCTCTATGATCACCAGAGCAGCGCTTTTCAGTCCATAACGAACAACCTGGACACGCTTTTGGTCTCCCATACGGCCAGTGGGAAAACCCTCTCTTTTTTTCTACCCATACTGAATGAATATATAAACACGGAAAATCCATTCTCCGTATTATTACTCTATCCAACCAAAGCACTTTCCAGAGACCAGGAAAATACCTTCGGCTCTCTTATGAGCGTTGTTGAAAAGAGTGGTCGCTTGGGGACTTTTGACGGTGATACACCCCAGGATGAAAGAACCCGCATCCAGAGATCCAGTGATTTTATCATCACCAATCCGGATATGCTTCACGGGGGTATCCTGCCGAATCATAACAGGCGTTGGAAAGACTTCCTGTCCCGTTTAAGATACATAGTTATTGATGAGGTTCACATTTACAGGGGTGCCTTTGGGTCTCATGTAGCCAATGTATTCCGACGCCTTTTAAGGGTTTGTGAAATCCATGGCAGCAAACCCTGCTTTATATGTTCTTCGGCAACGGTTGGAAATCCCGGGGATCATGTCAAGGCACTCTTCAGGCGGGAATTTAACTTAATAGAAAAGGACAGCGCTCCAAAACCAGCCCGAACTATCTACTTCCTGAATCCCTCACTGGCCCAGAGTGCCGGCCATGCCTTGTACCGAAAAGGAACAGCATCCATTTCAATCCCGTTGATCAGGGAAGCGGTTAAACAAAAAGTCAGAACGATCTGCTTCTGCAAGTCCCGCCAGGAAGTGGAACGATTGCATCGCGCCGTCACCGACGGTTTTCCCTCCCTGAAATCGCTGGTTAAACCCTATCGCGGTGGATTGCTGCCCAACGAAAGAAGAGAGCTGGAAAGAGATCTGGCGAAAGGAAAAATTATCGGAATTATTACCACCAATGCTCTGGAATTGGGAATTGACATCGGGGATTTACAGCTTTGTATCTTATCGGGTCACCCGGGCACTCTTGCCAGTTTCTGGCAGCAGTCAGGCCGGGTGGGTCGCAAGGATAAATCTTCAACGGTTGTTTTTATTGGAAAAGACACTCCAATCGATCAGTTTTTGGTGCATCATTCCGATTTTATCACCAAAACCCCGGTTGAACAGGCCCTGCTCAATGCGGATAACCCCTATATTCTGCTTCAGCATTTGCCCTGCATGGCCCATGAACATCCGCTGAGAAACGAAGAAAAGGGCTTTGATACAATGGTCTATGAGGAAGCTGTCCAGATCTTAAAGGAGAATAAAACGATTGTTCCCTACCGTGATACATTCCGGTACTCACTGCAGGATTATCCGGCTCGAGGGGTAAACCTGAGAGGAATGACCGATTATAACGTGGAGATCTACTGCGGTTCGATTGTGATCGGTGAGCTTGACCCCATTGGTGCCCGTGGCGAACTGCACAAAGATGCCATTTATCAGCATCTGGGGAAAAAATACATGTCATTGGAACTGGATCTGGAAAAGAAGCTTTGCCGGGTTGAAGAGGTCAATGTCGACTACTACACGCAAGCCCATTGGGAAGGTCGGGTTGAATTGACCGAGACTGAAGAGCGCAAGGAGATCCACGAAGCACTATTTGATTTTGGATACATTCACTACAACAAACAACCAAAACTGTACAAAAAGATTAGGGAACGGACTTACGAAAACATTGGATATGGTCCCATAACTTTGCCCCCGTTTGAATACGATACAACAGGCTTATGCATGCTGCCACCCCGATCCTGGGTTACGGAGATGGAAGCAATAGACAAGCGTTATATCGGAGCAGCACTCTATGGATTGAGTTACCTGCTTCGTCATACCTCACCGGTTTTCTGCATGGCGGATACCAAGGATATCGAAACCGATGTCTCCATGATAGAAGCCGATGATCAGATCTGGAAAAGCGCTCTTTATGTTTTTGATTCCATTGAAGGAGGTGTGGGATACTCGGAAAAGATATTTGAGAAAATTGAGCTTTGCCTGCAGCTTTGTCTGGACGTGATAACCAGTTGCGATTGTATTTCCGGTTGCCCGGCTTGCGTCCCTCCCTTGCCGCCGGGCGTGACGAATGAAGACCTGGAAAATCTGCTAATAGAATCAAATGCATCTGTTGCCTGCACAACCTCTTTGTTGTCCATGCTATTGAATGGAGAAGTCAAAAATCCATCTGTAGAAACCATTCAGACCAAATTGCATGATGCATTTGAGTTGACAAAAGAGGATACGGAAAGAATGGATATCAAACATAAACTGGGAAGAGCTGCCAATATTCTTCAGAAAAAAAGGGAACGCATCCATTGATAAATAAAACATTTGTTCATTGTCCCGGAATAGGCCCCAAGACAGAGGAACGCATTAAAAAATCCGGTATCAAATCATGGCAGGAATGCCTCATAAAACAGGACGATTTGCCGTTTGCCGGAAACAAAAGACAAGCCTTTCTCCGGCAGATCGAAAAGAGCATCGTTGCCTTAAACAAACACGATATCAATTATCTGGTGTCCGCATTGCCCACCAAGGAACACTGGAGAATTCTGGCGGAATATTTTGACAAGGTAACCTTTTTCGACATTGAAACAACAGGACTTTCCTCCTATGACAGCCTGATAACGGTTATTGTCTGTTATCAAGCAGGCAGGCTGCATACCTTTCTTTACCAGGAAAACCTTGACGATTTTCTGAACTTTGTTGAAGAATCAAGCTTGCTGGTGGCATTTAATGGCAACAGTTTTGACGTACCCTTCATCGAAAAATCCTTTAATATTCCAGATATCGGCTGTCCATACATTGATTTGCGCTGGATCTGTTATCACGCCGGTTATGAAGGCGGTTTGAAATCAATTGAAAAACAGATGCACGTTCACAGACCGTCACGAATTGAATCAATTGACGGATTTGAAGCGGTCAGTCTTTTTCTGGATTGGCAGAATGGAGATGATGAAGCGCGAAAAAAGCTGGTCGCCTATTGCCAGGCTGATGTCCTCTCAACTTATCTGGTTGCCCACAGGCTACTGGATGAATTGGGAATCCAGATGCCTGTTGTTCAACAAGAGAATATCTTTGACAAGATCACTTCTTAAAAACTCATTATATTTATCTTAAAGGTGAAATGAAAACCCATCCATTCTCTCTTACAGATTTCAAAAGATTTACAAAATCGCTGTTCGTTTCCTTGGTAACCATTTGCATGTTTTCCGCAATCGGTATGGCCGAATCACCCTCAGAAGGCTTATTTTCTGAGATTCACACAAATAAAGGTGTAATCAAGCTGAGACTTTTTTATAAAAGAGTTCCTGCCACTGTTGCCAATTTTGTCGGTCTGGCGGAAGGTACTAAAAGCTGGGTGGATTTGCGAACAGGAAAAGTGATGAATGTACCGTTGTATAAAAAACTGAAATTCCACAGGGTAATTGACAACTTTATGATTCAGGGTGGAGATCCACTCGGTAACGGCAGGGGCGGCCCGGGGTATCGATTTAAAGACGAGTTTCACCCGGATTTAAAGCACGACAAACCCGGAATCCTTTCCATGGCCAACGCCGGTCCCAACACCAATGGCAGTCAGTTTTTTATCACCCATGTTCCCACTCCCTGGCTGGATAATAAACATGCCGTGTTCGGAGAGGTTATTGAAGGCATGGATGTCGTTAACCGTATTCAGCAGAATGATGATCTGATAGAGATAAAAATCATCCGTAAGGGAAAGGAAGCGGAAGGTTTCAAATAGACCTGAAGATCATCGGCTCTTGTCAGTTTAATGTTCGGTTCCATTTAAGATTTCAATCCTAACTTTTTGAGCTTTCGATAAAGCGTACTCTTGTGTATACCGAGCTCTCGTGCAGCTGCCGCATAGTTATTGTTGTTATTGGCAAGAGCTTCCAGTATGATTTTATGCCGCGGAGATTCAGCGTGCTGATCACAAGATTCTCTTGAAGATTTGTCGATCATTACGTTTTTTAAAACATCGGGAAGATAGTCATATTTAATAACTCCATTGCCGCAGAAAATATAGATTTTTTCTATTATATTTTCCAATTCTCGCACATTACCTGGATAATTGTAGGCCATGAAGTAAGGCAGGGTGTTTCTGGAGATGAGTTTTATTTTATTTTCTCCTGATTTATTTTTCCGATCTACAAAATATTCGATCAGTAAGGGAATATCTTCCTTTCGTTCACGTAGGGCAGGGAGTTTGAATTCCATCACATCAATGCGGTAGTAAAGATCTTTACGGAATTCTTCTTGTTTGACAGCCTCGTAGAGGTCTTGGTTAGTTGCAACAATGACGCGCACGTCAACCGGAATTGACTTAATCCCTCCAAGCGGGACAATCTGTTTTTCTTGTAACACACGAAGGAGGCGCACTTGAAATGCAGGACTGGTTTCACCGATCTCATCCAGAAAGACTGTACCGCCTTTAGCGACTGTAAAATGGCCGGGTTTGTCTTTAACAGCATCCGTAAAAGCTCCGGCTTTGTATCCGAAAAGCTCTGATTCCAATAGTGTATCCGGTAGTGCCCCACAGTTTATGGCAACAAAAGGTTTATCTTTTCTTGGTCCCAAATCGTGAATGGCTCGTGCAAGCAGTTCTTTCCCTGTTCCGGTTTCACCTTCAATTAAGACCGTGCTTGACGATTCTGCAACGTAGGGAACAATATCAAATATCTTTTTCATGGTAGGGCTTTTGCTGATCATGTCTCCAACACGATAGCAGGTTTTTAAGTTATCTCCGATTTTTTCAACCAATCTTAGATCTCGAAAAACACCAATACAACCAATGATTTCTTTGCTTTTTGTTTTTAAGGATGTGGTTGAAATATCGATAGGTATTTTTTCTTCACAGTGACTTAGGATACTGATAAAAGAATCATTGAAAGATTTACCCTCAGAAAGAGATTTTTTGACAACACAGCCGGAATTGCACTTGTTTGACTTAAAAACATCCCAACAATGTTTACCAAGCGCCTTATCCCGTGATATTCCGGTGGTTTTCTCAGCCCCATGGTTAAAGGAGGTGATTTTCAATTCATTGTCAACAGTGAATATTCCATCTGAAACACTGTCGAGAATCAATCCACTGGTAATTGGGGAATGTTTGATACTGTAATTAGTATGTTGCATTTATCCTTTCGATTCAAATCGTTCTCTTCCCTAAAATCGGGGAATCAAACAAGAACTTACGCCATTATCCGGGAATCCTGCTCAGGGTACACTGAAAACAGATTAGATATTCCGATCATTACAAAATATCTGACTTTACATTCTGCACTCCAACCTTTAAACAAAATAACCATTTTATTCAGACATCGAAACACAACAGCATCTATTTGACATTATTATGTCCGCATACAGTCAATGCTATGACGCATGGATTTTTGGTACACGACCTTTATCCAGCATTTCAAGTTTCAGTCGAAATTTCTTTGTCACTGAGAGATTGAGATCCAGACGAAGATCTGACCGTGGAATTTTCATGGCTAATCCCAACAATTGGGGAAGATATAAAATAGAAACATTTAAATCTTCATGTTGTCGCTTGGAAATTTTTTGCTGATTAGCTTCCAGGTTTATTTGACACATTGGACAAACAGTAACGGTAACATCGGCCGGCTTGGCCTCTCTTAATATCGAGGTCACTAATTCAATGCTGATTTCCGGTTTTAAATTTATATGAGAAGCGCCACAACAGGTTCCCCCCATACCCCATGTGTGCACCTGGGCGCCAGTCGCTTTAATCAGGGGTTCCATGGAGTGAGGATCTTCAGGATCATCGAACACGGCATAAGGACGAATACACTGGCAGCCATAATAAGGGGCAACCCTGATATTGGATAAAGGGCGGGTTACCAGTGATTGAATGGTATCTGCTCCAATGCTGACGGCTAAAACATCTAAAAGGTGCCTGATTTTTAATCGATTGTGAAATCGCAACCCCTCGATTTCCAACACTCTATTAATTTTTTCCAGTAATTCTGGGTCTTTAGCAGCTTCTTTTGCCGTTTTTGTTAAATTGAGATAACAGGCACTGCAGGGGACTAGAATTTCGTCGCTTGCATCCATCCTTTCAGCAAGAGCCAGCGTCCTGGCCGGCAATACAAAAGAAAGCAGTGTGCTGGTTGCTTCTGCTGCGCTTGCACCGCAGCATGTCCAATCCGGAATTTCATATAGTTCAACACCCAGTTCCTTCATCAGAACCCGGGTAGATTGATTGTATTCTAAAGCTGTGCCATCTAATGAACAGCCTGGAAAGTAAAGGAATTTCATATATTTTTCTCCATTTCTTCAACTTTCTTGAACAATGCTCCTAATGGCAAATCTCCTTTTGATCCAAAATGGGGTGACAATTTTCCTTTGGACATCAGCTTCAAGCCTAAGGATGCAAATTTAAGGACAACCATGGGATCTGTCAGAGTTAAGAAAAAGTGTGTCATCATACCTAGTTCTCTGACCCTTCCGTGATCATTGACGCTGTCAAGAAAACTCTTATAAAAAAGATTCGCTATTTTATATTCTGAAAGTTTTTCTCTAACCGCGATCAGTTTTAGTTGATGCATGGCATCGGTGAGCGGCAGCCCGCGAGGACAACGCAATGTGCAGGAGTAGCACGACGAACACAGACTGAATGTTCGACTATGAAAAATGGCATCTTTTTGTCCCATCAATACCATACGCCACAATTGTCGGGGTGTATGATCCATGGCAAACTCATTGGGGCAGGAACCTGTGCACGTGCCACATTGAATACAGGACTGAATCATCTCCCTGATATGTTTCAAACTATCGCTACTGGGATCAACTTCTTGGTAATTTTGGGTTTGTTCTACCTGATTCATCTTCATGCACCTTTTTATTTGTCATTAACGTTATATAGATAAATCGTGTACCATCCAGTGACTTACCTGATAGAATTTCTTAAAACAGTTCAACAATAACCCTTCCCTTTAATCGATGGAGAATCTTTATCACCATCCCCAATATTCAGGTTCTGACCTTTTAAGCTGGCAAAAAACGACCGCAATCAAATTGGCATTCAACGCTTCGGACCTCGAAAAGAGAAGGAATCGAATAATCCGCTGAATAGGTGTTTCAGAAATCAGTTTCTAAATATCCATTCATTATGATCCACAATCTTGTATATATCGTTGCAGGAACCTTTTTTACCTGTTTTCCTGATAATATTTCTGCCTTCAAGCTCTTTTAATCCTTTTTCATAGGTCTGTTCCGACCCCTGCCAGACTTCCAAAATTTCCTGCGTTGACACACGAGGATCATAGTAAGCAAGACCTTCAAAACAGAGGAATAGCGATATCGTTTCAATTGATAGATCCATTCTAAAAATATCTGTTCTCATAGTTTTCCTCCTGTTGCTATAAGATGTACAAGTTCACAAGTCCGGGACTCAATACCTACCGACAGGTTTATTCATTCCCAGTGTTTATTTACCCGAACTCCCTTCATAACTCCATCACCGAGAGTCCTTTCTCCTTTTTTAGAAGAAAGGGAATCTCTGACACTGGATGGAACACTAAATTATCATGCAATGACATGTGTAATGCCTCCTAACAGACCGTCGATTTCGGCAAAGATCTGTTTTTCATTAAAATGTCGAATTTGAGCGGCACTACTTGGACAGTGGCTCGCGCAATTGCCGCAACCTTTGCATAATGCTTCATTAACTACTGAGACACTTCTAAATTCATCGAACTCAATCGCAGTGTAGGGACACAACTCAATACAACTTTGACAGCCCACGCAAATATCAGCATCGATGCTGGAGATCATTGAAGGAACTGTGATCTTTCCTTTATCCGATAATATCATTGCTTTTGCAGCTGCTCCGGAAGCTTGAGCTACAGTATCCGGTATATCCTTAGGTCCTTGACAGGTACCGGCTAAAAATACGCCATCATTAGGTGTGTTTAAAGGTGCAAGCTTAGGGTGCTCTTCCAGGAAGAAACCATCCGAACCAATGTTTATACCGAAAGTTCTGGCTACATCTTGAGTGTCTTGACGAGCTTCCATGGCCATACAGAGTATAACCATATCCACAGGAACTCTGATTCTTTCTGCAAGCAATGTGTCTTCAGCTATCGCAATCATATCGCCTTTGAATTCTGTTTCCTTGCCTTGGTGTGTAATTTTAGCAACTTTACCACGGATAAAATTTGTTCCCTCATCTTGACACCGCTGGTAAAACTCTTCATATCCCTTTCCATAGCAGCGTTGATCAATATAAAAGTCGAAAACCTTGGTGTTGTGTCCAACCTTCTCTTTGATCAGATGGGAATATTTCAAGGCATACATGCAACAAACCCTGGAACAATACTGATGGAAATTGATATCCCGGCTGCCAACACAATGAATTAATGCCACACTTGTTGGTTTTTTAGTGAACTCTCCATTCTCATCGCGAATAAGAATCTCTCCACTTGTGGGACCGGTAGCATTACAAAGCCTTTCAAATTCCAAACTTGTATAAACATTTGGATAAACCCCATAACCAAACTGTTTTATTTTATTGGCATCCATCAGGTCGTATCCGGTTGCAATAATAACTGATCCGACATCGATCTTCTTTATTTCGTTCTGCATATCATGATCAATTGCTTTGGCTTGGCATTGGTCAACACAAAGCTTACACTCACAGCAACCTCCGCAGTTGATGCATTTGGCAGCCTCACTTTGTGCCGCCTGTTCATCAAAGTTCAGATTAACCTCATCAAAAGATCGCTTTCTGGCATTTGGTTCCAGAAAAGTGGCTTTTATACGTTCGCTTTTAACAGCATCTATAGGAATAGGTACAAATCCTTTTTCTTTTGTCACCTTGGTTTGTTTTTGCTCTTCTATGAATAGATCCATCTCATCGTTTAGATACCTTTCAATAGCTGTTACTGCCTTATGCCCGGCTGCGATTGCCTCAATGACTGTCGCTGGTCCTGTCACTGCATCCCCGGCTGAAAAAACACCGTTGACTGAAGTTTCCATGGTTATCGGATTCACATTGAAGGTTCCCCACTTCGTCAATGCAACATCTATTTCTTCCAGAATTGGTGAGGTCTCAGGTCTTTGACCAATGGCTGGAATGACCATATCGCATTCAATGATAAACTCACTGTTCTTTACAGGAACAGGACGCCTTCTGCCGCTTTCATCAGGAGGTCCCAATTCATTTTTAATGACCTTGATACCGACGACCTTGTTTTGTTCAACAATAACTCGCTGTGGTGAAACCAGATTAATAAAGTTAATACCCTCTTCCTTGGCCTCGAAAATCTCCTCATGATCTGCAGGCATCTCTTTTTCTGACCTGCGGTAAGCTATTGTGACTTCTTTCGCCCCCACTCGTAATGCTACCCTGGCAGCATCCATGGCAACATTTCCACCACCAATCACAACCACTCTTTTCCCGACATCCTTGCTTCTTTCGAAGTTGATTTTATTAAGGAAAATTACCGCGTCAACTACACCATCCGAGTCTTCATTTTCGATATTCATGGAAATGGGTAAATGAGCCCCTATGCCCAAAAAGATTGCGCTATAACCCTCTTTTTTTAAATCGGACAGGGTAAAATCGCGACCCAGAGTATGATTCGTTTTAATTTCTACCCCGGTAGATAGGATATGGTTGATTTCCTTATCAAGTATTTCAGGAGGAAGCCTGTAATCCGGAATACCGCTTCGCAGCATTCCACCGGGTTTTTGCATTTTTTCAAATAGGGTGACACCAATCCCTTTCAATCTCAGATAGTAAGAGACTGTTAAGCCGGCCGGTCCTGATCCGATTACAGCAACTTTTTTATTGCTTGGTTCAATGTCAGGAATCGGAACCTTGTCAAGATCGGCATGATCTGCAGCAAACCGCTTCAAATCTCTGATCGAAATAGGAGCATCAACTTCTCCCCTTCGACATGCACTCTCGCAAGGATGAGGGCAAACTCTCCCAAGCGTCCCAGGTAGGGGAATTCGTTCCATGATGATATTCAGTGCTTGCTGGTAGTTGCCGACTTTTACCATCTGCACATAACCCTGTACGTTGGTGCCAGCAGGGCAGGAAACTTTACAGGGTGCTGTATCCCTTTTATCGATGGTATAGGTAATCGGAACAGCCTGTGGGAAAGCGCGATAGACTGCTTTTCGAGTCTTTAATCCAACATCCCATTCGTTGGGAAGTTCAACAGGGCAGACTTTTTCACATTCACTGCAACCGGTACAATTATCTTGCACATATCTGGAATTCTGGAAAACCTCGACATTAAAACTTCCCACTGATCCATTAATGGAGTCCACTTCACTAAGGGTCAGCAACTCAACATTAGGATGCTGAACGATTTCCACCATCTTGGGAGTACCGATACAAGCCGCGCAATCAAGTGTTGGAAAGGTTTTGTCGAATTGCAACATATGACCTCCAATCGTGGTGGTTTTTTCTACAAGGTAGACTTTTTTCCCGGATGCAGCGATATCCAGCGATGCCTGCATGCCAGCTATTCCGCCACCAACGACCATGATGTCTGGATGAACATCCACCGTTTTCTCATGAAGCGCTTGGTGATATCGAACGCGATTGATAGCACCAGCAGATAAAATTTTGGCTTTTCTTGTCGCCAACTCCCGGTCAGTAGTAACCCAGGAGACTTGCTCCCGAACCGAAGCCATTTGAAAAAAATAAGGATTAATACCAGCAGATTGGCAGGCTTTTTGAAAAGTTTTTTCATGCATCCTTGGAGAGCAAGACGCAACAACCACCTTGGTTAGGTTATGTTTTTTTATCGAATCAATGATCAACTCTTGTCCCGGGTTGGAACACATAAACTTATAATCGGTTGATACTACAACACCTTTCAACCCTCCAACAAAACTTGCGACTTCAATAACATCAACCATATGTGCGATGTTAATCCCGCAGTGACAGATAAAAAAGCCAATTCTCTCATTCATTCCACATTCTCTTCCAATGGATGACCGATCTAGAAATCATCATGTTCTAGGCAATATTCAAGACTCAGTGTTCAAATAGTTACTTTTTATTCTGCACCAGATATGCCAGGTGGTAGTTCTAAAGATCGCCAAATAAAATAACTAAATTTAACAGGAGCTTATAAGAGATCGAAAGGAAAAAAGATACATTGAGAATAAGAACAAAGTAGCATAGTGCACCTTTTTTAATAGAAAAGTCGCGTTTATTGCGACTTTTCTATTAAAAAGTAAAAATATCAGTAAATAAGACAATTATGAGGCAATATAGTAGCAGAATATGCGACCTTATACAATTATTGGCTTCAGCAATAACCCAGGAAAAGTCTTTTGGAAGTATTATTAGTTCTAAAGGCGAACCAAAAACCAGTTATATTCAAAAAATTACCAGAGAGGTGCGCGATTAAGCAGAAAGAGAATTAGCCACGGGAAAGTAGCCCATCCAGGGGGATTTCATTTTCTTGATCCGGTGGGTTCTGATCAAGATGCTTGTTTTTCTTGGGAGGAGTCATTCCCAGTTTTTTCATTTTACGGAAAAGGGTGCTTTTATGGATGCCAAGTTCCCGTGCCGTTTCCAGCCGGTTGAAATTATTTCTTTTTAGTGCTTCTTCGATCACTATGACTTCATTCGGGTTGCAATTTTTGCATAACCCCATACTACTTATCCGGGAAATGGCATGTGGGTGTATTTGTTTAGACAGATGTGTCAACTGAATGGTATCTTCTCGGCAGAGGATAAAGGCTCTTTCAATGATATTCTCCAACTCCCTGATGTTGCCTGGAAAATCATACATCATTAAGGCATGTAAAACATCACTATCCACGCCTCTAATTGATCTGTTGGTCAATCGGTTTCGGCGCTTGATAAATCGATCAACCAACAATGGTATGTCTTCTTTTCGCTCTCGAAGCGGTGGAAGCTCCAGCCGAATGACATCAATTCGATAATAAAGGTCTTCCCGAAACAGTCCTTTTTCAACGAGGCTTGAGAGATTCTTGTTAGTCGCAGCAATAACGGTCACATATGTTTTAACCGGTTTTAAGCCACCCAACGGAGTATACTCTTTCTCCTCCAATACTCTTAACAGTTTGACTTGAAAAGCAGAACTGGTATCACCAATTTCATCAAGCAGGATAGTCCCATATTTTGCCATTGCAAAGTGACCGGGTTTATCTTTCACCGCATGGGTAAATGCTCCTGCTTTGTAGCCAAAGAGTTCCGATTCCAGAAGGGTATCTGGTAATGCCCCGCAGTTAATAGCCACAAATGGTCGGTTACTGCGATGGCCGGAGTTATGTATGGCACGAGCCAGGAGTTCTTTTCCGGTTCCCGTTTCACCTTCTATTAACACGGTACTTTCACTGTTAGCGATTTGAGGAACGAGTCTAAAAATGTTCTGCATAACCGGATTTCTGCTTATGATATCTCCCAGTTGAAAACGCGAATTCAACTCTTTTTTAAGCTCGTCGATAAGGGTTAAATCCCGGAACGTCTCAACTCCGCCGATAACATTTCCTTCTTTATCCTCTAAAATAGCAGCAGACATGCTCACAGAAATCCTACCCTTTTGTTTATGCATTATGACTGCAGATAAATTGATATACGATTTCTTTTCTTTCATAGTGCGACGTAAAACACAGTTTGCATCACACAAATTTGAACGAAAAATCTCGCTGCATGGTTTTCCTATTGCCTCATGACGAGAAAATCCCGTAATTTTTTCAGCCGCTTTATTGAAGGATTTTATTTTAAAAGCCTCGTCAATGGTGAAAACCCCGTCATTGATACTTTCGAGAATAATGTCTGTCGCAGTAGAGTTAATGCATTCGTCGCAAATTTTTTTACTCATAAAAGTTTCCAGGATTTTGTAGCGGTTCTTTTGGACAGAATAGGGATAAATAAGCAAATAAACGGCAGGATTAAATTATCACACCTTACGCTCAGAACCTTTGCTTCAGCATATTAGCCCCAAAAAGGATATGTCAAGATGAGAAGAGTAGATGATAAGTGAGATGAGAAGAAGTTGCCAATCTACTGTCAAGGCATTCTTCCCGAATTTGGAGAAAACAATGTTCTCTTCAGTAGATGTTTTAATAGTGCGGTCAGATGAAAGGGGAGCAATATACATACAACCGAAAAATTAACCTTTATAAATATCCTGCTCCTGTTAATAAAAAACTGGTGGGTATTTCCGCTAACAAACTGGGAAAATGGCCCTTACTCTATAATTTGGAAAAGGAACCGTATGAAAATTATGATCTCTCAGATAATGATCCGGAATTGGTTGCCAAAATAGCAGTTATCATGAATCTATGGGAGAAGCAGATGTCTGAAAATCCGTCAGGTATTATAAGAAGTTCCGAGTGAAGTCTTAATGTTAAAGTGTCATCAAATAAAAGCGGAAATGGGAGCTTTTTATTCGATATGTGTCCCGCGATTTCAGGGAATCTGCTCGACAGGTTATCAATGACGCTAAACTAATTCAACCCTTATAAAAGAATCCAACAGCCTTAATCGAAATTCGAATCGTGAGCACAATATGACTAATGAACAAAACCAACACCATTTGACAAGACGTGATCTGCTTAAAACTAGCTTAACCGCGGGAGGGATAGCTCTAGGCATGACAGCTGTCGGTAGTATTAGTCGCGTTTTACCCTGGTCTTCAACAGCGTTGGCGGCAAACACATCAAAACCGAATGTTGTAATTATTTATTGTGACGACTTGGGATACGGAGATCTTGGATGCTATGGCAGCAAAGCCATCGAGACGCCAAATATAGATCAACTGGCAAAAAATGGTGCCCGGATGACGGATTATTACGCCTGTAACGCAGTTTGCGCTCCTTCACGAGCAGGATTGCTGACAGGACGATATCCTCTTCGATCGGGTGTTATTGGCAATATTTATCCGGATGACGAACCTCTCAAACGTGTTATTTCCAGGGAATACCTTGGCGCCGCATTTCAGTCCCTCGGAGGACTTGATGTCAGGGAGGGAAAAAAGATCTCCGGTATCCCCGAAAAGGAATTGTTGATGGGAGAAGCTTTGCAAGGAGTAGGTTACAGGACCGGCATGGTAGGCAAGTGGCATCTGGGAGACTATAGTCTTGAACCACGATTCAATCCCAGACGAAACGGGTTCGATTTCTACTTTGGTGTGCCGCACAGCAACGATATGCTCCCCTGCCCACTGTTTCGTAATGAAGAGATGCTTGAAGAAAATATCGGTGAGGATCAAGCTAAACTGACAGGATTATATACGAAAGAAGCGATTCAGTTCATCAAGGAATCAAAAAGAAATCCTTTTTTTCTCTACTTTGCTCATACTTTCCCTCACCAGCCGTTGTATGCCTCAGAAAAATTTGCAGGCAAATCCAAAGCCGGAAAGTTTGGTGATGCTGTTGAGGAGATAGATTGGAGTGTTGGGAAAATTATGGAAACCCTGATTGAAATGGGAGTTGAACAAAACACCCTGATCTTTTTCACCAGTGATAACGGCCCATGGTATGAAGGAAGTGCGGGGCCGTATCGTGGACGAAAAGGACAAAGTTATGAGGGCGGTTTCAGAGTTCCCATGATTGCTTCCTGGCCTGGTCATATTCCAGCTGGAAGTATCTGCAGCCAGCCGATGATGAATATCGATCTATATCCAACCATTCTGCCATTAGCGGGAGCGGAACTGCCAAAAGACAGGATTGTTGACGGTCGTAACATCATGAACCTACTGACAGGTCAAGGAGAAAAATCTCCTCATGAAGCCTTGTTCTTTTATCATTATGATCTTCTTGAAGGTGTTAGGGTAGGTAAGTGGAAGTATTTCCGCAGAATCAATCGATATACCTGGCCGGTACCTTTGGATGCGATCGAACTCCCCAATAAACTCGGAGGGGATCAACTCGGAAATCGATGGCCTCTTCTCTATAATCTTGAAACTGATCCGGGGGAAAGTTATAACGTTATCGACACTTATCCTGAAATAGCTGAAACGCTTAAGAATATCTTGCATAAATGGGAAACCGAAACGGAAAAAAACCCAAAAGGGTGGTTGTCATAAAATCGTAAAAAAGCAGCTTAAATGCAATCCATGCATTGTTGTACAATTAACTGTTTAAATGAGAATTCAACCTGGGCTCATGACGCCATGATAACAACCTTCTTGGCTGTGGAAGCGTGGAGGGCAAAGTAAGAATTAAAAATCAAAGCCTCATGTCATTCGCTAAATGAGGCTCGTCAGTTTTCGTATCCTGCCAACTTGACCTATCCTTGTTATATCACATCTCACATAAATACCTGTTTTTATAGCCTTGTAAATTTTCATGCCTGGTATATAAAATGCAGTTTTGATAACAAACAGCTTGATACGGTTTGTTGTCGAAATTAAGACCAAAAGCTTTTAAACGTAATGGCGGTAATTTCATTAAACAGGTGGGAAGGAATATAATGAATCGAAAACAGTTGGATCAAATTTATTTACCCTCAAAAAATGGATATACAGTAATCAACACCGATGGAATCAGGGGAAATAACAGATCGCAGCGGACTCAGTCAGAGTTAAATCTCAACTGGTTCTGGTACAAAATTAAGAATCATTTTCAGTTCAGCCTAATGCTGATTAGTATGGTATCTATTCTTGGGTATATCGGTTACGCCATCGCCGGAACATTAGGGGTGTTGTCAACTATGATCGCTATTGGAATCAGTATTTTTGTAAGATCCGGTTTTAAAATCGAACAGATCCTGGCAAAGAAAAACGTCCGTTTGATCCGTCCTTTTGAAGGAACAACTCTTTATGATCTGCTTGAACGGTTGATTCGTAAGGCCGGTTTGGAGAAAAAACCTTATCTTTTTTTGGATTATTCTCCGGAGATCAATGCCTATACTATTGAAGACAATGAAAAATCAGCAATAATTGTATCAAAAGGGTTATTGGAGAACCTTAATCAAAGAGAGTTGAATGGGGTATTAGCTCATGAAGTCGCTCACTTAAAAAATAGAGACGTACGAATAATGCTGTTTACGGATCAAATAAGAAATCTGACTGCATACATGGCATTCTTTGGGCAGATTCTGTTGCTTTTCAGCATTCCCTTTCTTGTTGTCAACCAGATGGTAATCCCCTGGATAGCGATTCTGTTACTCATCCTTTCGCCGACAGTGAACCTACTGTTTCATGTTGCACTGTCGAGAAACCGTGAATTCAGAGCCGATCTGGATGCAATAGCGCTATCGGGAGATGCAATGGGTTTGGCAATGGCTTTAAAGAAAATTAATATTCAGATGAGTCTCTGGAAAAAGCTATACGCTTCCTATTTAAAGAATGTCCCGGAAATCATGCGTACTCATCCGAATACCAGGGCTAGAATTGCACTGCTGGAGAAATTAGATGTTCTTGAGAAACGGGAATTAACCTGGCTTTAGTCACGAATCGGATAACAGGTAAGAGTCTGGAGTTAGGCCAAAATCAACTCAATAAATGTGTGATTCAACATGTTCCCGGCTGTTATCCATTTTGGCCTAGTCACCGGTGTTCATCTTCGGCCAATTTTTCATTTCCATCCTTTCTGTCTCACTCCGTATTCATCCCGCAGGTTTTTGCCCTGTGAAAAGCATGAACCTGTTCCAAAGCAACATACTGTTATTATGCATTATATTATAATTACATATTGTTTGTTTTTCTATTGAAAGACTATTCTGTTTGGCACAATTATTTCAATATAACAACTATTCAGTTACATATCAGTTGGGAAAACATTCCGGACAAAGTGGAGGAAACATGAACAGATGGACAATAAATAAAAGAAGGGGCAAAAAATCTACATCGTTCAAACCCAATCACGATGAGATCAACTCAGCTGTCGAAGAATATTTGAAAAATGGCGGTGTAATCAAGAAAATAGCTGCAGATGATAACAATTTACAGCAATTTGTACAACAAAAGGAATCTTCTTCAATTGTTGATGAATTTCTGTTTGGACAGTAGTGACGCAATCTTAGAATACAGCAAAAGTGCTTTTTAACATCTTGGTCAGTGTTTCCTGATTTTCTTTTCGATACTGGTCCTGATAAAGCACTTTTACCCCGTCTTTGGTCAATTCAATCATCTGCTGAATATTGAATTTTCCAGAGGCAAGTTGGATGATCGGAGTCTCTTTGTATTTTGATTTTTCCTGTTTTAAATGTGAGATTAAGATCCGAACAATCTCAGAATCCCCGTTAATGACAAACAGATTAAAATCCTGAAAACCAATTTCATTCCAAATCGATTGAAAATATTGGGAGAGCTGTCTGGCGTTATAACCTGCCAATTTTGATAAAACATCCTTTTCCTCGAAGTCCAGATCTGTTTTATTATCCTCCACTTCCTCATTCTCATTAATCTCAATGGGCAAAGAATAAGCAAATTTTGGCGTTTTATGAATTCGACAGAATTCAACTTTGTCAGTATCCATAAAAGTGCTTTCCAATGCTCTTTGAATTCTATTGCAACTCTTCTCATCCTCGGAAATCATGCAGATCTTTTTAATCTTGTCCGATGAATACCGTTTAAATTCCAGATCCCGATAATACGCCTGAACAGAAGCAAACAGATCATCGGCAACTCTCTCATAGACCTTGTTCAATTCTGCGTAGAAAGCAAGAAATGACAGGTTTTTCAATCGTTTCTCACAATTGCTGATCTGATTCCTGAGATTGTCTATGGCCTCACCCAAGGGAGGATATTGCTTTAAAGAAAGCTCATCCTCGAACTCCTTAAACTTCCTTTGAAGGAGAGCCTTGGTAGTTACACTGCAAATGATTATTCCATCATGCAGAAAGATTTCAAGACACTCGATATCCAATTTTACAAGTGATTCAAGGCTGTTGACCTGCTTTGTAATATTTAAAAATGTTTTGTTATTGGTGTCTCCCAACTGTTGGTCGATGGTTTCTGCCTGCTTAACGCTGTCAAAAACTATCAGCACATTTTCATTACGGGCTACCGCCACATCGCAATCCTGTTCATTCCATGTTTCAGATATTTCAACCAGATTTTTCAGAATATCCATTTTGTTGCCGGCAATCATATCCATGTACCGTTGTTGATCATCAAGGGCTTTGGAATTGGACAGCGCTTTCAGCTGATCTTCAAGTTTTTGCAGTTGGGCCTGGGTCTGGCTGTTTTGTTTATTAATCCTGAGAAGATCGAAGGATTCTTCTTCCAAAACAAGGAAATCCGGATCGACTTCGCTGATACGGTTGATGGTTCTGATATCTAAATCGTTATCCTTTAGATTCACAGTGAAAGAGAAGGGAGTTTCCTGATCATTATCTGACCTGATACCAATGAGAAATCGATCTGCGGAATCTGCCAATTGATCCGCTGTAATGGTGCTCGAAAACCCATTCTTCAGCAAAATTCGTTTAAATGCTTCATGAAGTGGCGGATAATCGGAAGTTACAGTGATAGGGGTGTTGGCTTTTATGATACTGGCTGACTGGTAAAGATTATCGTTAAGATAAAGACTACAGCGACTTCTCGCTAATTCTTTTATCTTAAACAAAACTGTTTTGTAATCAATTCCTTTTTGTTTTACCTGCCGATATCCTATTACATGGTCAATGGGAATATTATCCGTTTCAAGCCTTATAATATCACGGAAGTACAATCCGGGACTTAAATAAAACTTCCCCTTGTAGCTCAGGCACCCTTTGTAATCCTTAAACCGGATTTTACTCCCTGTTTCTTGTCCAATACGTTCACAAAGGCTTTTGGGTTTTAGATCCAATCCGTTCCAGCTAATCGATTCAACTGCACTCCATGGAGCAAAACACACTTGGTCTTCTTTATTCAAACAACACTCTTGAGCGGAAAAAGTAATATGCGGAGTCGGCGCTATCTCTGTAAGTAGGGTTACCTGATCTTCGGCGAACCAATCGGCGCTCTTGATCTGGATTCGATTCAGCCTTCTAAATTCGATCTCCTGGTAGGGATATGTTTTTATATAACTATTTATAACCTTGTGCGGTTTTCTTTCAATTAGAAAAAGGTAAGGATAATCGATCAGATCTTTTGACAGATATGTCTGAAAAAAACTCTCAAAATCCACAAAGTTTTTAAATATATCCAGAGTAGTGAATATAAAATCCGGTCTTATATCCGCCAGTTTATTGAGGCTGTTTTCTTTGAAACGAGACCATTTAAATTTTATATGATCAAATTTTACATCAATTTGATCTTTAGCAAACATATCCTCTAAAGAGAAACAAAATTTCTTCCAGAAGAATTGATCCAGTCCCAGTCCTAAAATATTTATTATCTGATTCACGCTATCCTATGGTTAATCGAATGCACCTTTTTCCAAAACGTTTTCTTTGGTATCTTTTCATTTCAATAAGCATCCTCACAATCATTTTGTATATGAATCCATGATTGTTTTCAATATGTACTTCATTCAATTGAATATTTCCTTCTATGTTATCCATTAGCTCTTTCTTTTTTAGTATTTAAAGAGTATTAAATAAAGGGTCAGGTCGATATTTGCTGATAAAACCGGATCTGCCTGAACCAAACTTATAAAAAAGACGACTAAATGTTTTTACCATCTGAAGAATCTCAAAAACTGCAAAGGTCACTTTTAGCAAATCGTTGTGAAAACCGGGTAGACAGTCTTCTTCAATTTGGATCTGACTATTTCTTTGCTCTTTTTCCCAATTCAACAATAGCATCAATTAATTCAGGGACCAGATCCACGTGGCCTTCAAGCAAAGTGATCCGTTTACAGGGAGAAAGGATAAAACGGTATATTTTGGATCTGTTAAAACTATGCAATCAGATCTGTGACGGTGAAGAGGACTATGTCTTGCCCGGAGAATCGATATCAATCCCTCACAAAATAAAAGAAACTGTTCTGGAAACTTGTGTTAGAATGCTGGTATTTGGTCGCGATTTAACAGATATTGAGTACTACTTCCTCGATGAAGTCGGCAAAGCCCTCAAAATCGGAGCCGAAGAGGTCTATGGTGTCATTGAGCAAGTCTTGTACGAAGAAAGAAAGGCTATTTTTATGGACCTGAAACAGCATCTTTCAACGAAACAGAAAGAGGTCTGCGCCATGTTATTGGTTAAAGCCATCAGGGCAGATGATAGGGTTCACCCTGCCGAAATCAAGTATTTCGAGATAGTATCTGACCTGTTGGAGTACAACCAGGCCAGATTGGAAAAATTCTATCGTTCATTTGACATGTTGGAAAAGGACTTACCCATGTCATTAACCGATGAGATTTCCGTATTCCTTTTTAAATACCTGGTTGAAATCGTGATGTGTGATAAACATTATGATCCTGAAGAATCATTATTCATCAAAAAGATTGCAGAGGCTTTTAATATGGATCGGTATCAGCAAGATGCGATATTGCAACCCATCACAGCAGCTTTAATGGTCAAAGCCGATCTCTTTCAAAAGCACCTTTGACAAATTCTTCAGTTCTGCAACTATTCTACCTCATCTCCACTTAAACCATTTCCATGGATACAATTTTTGACGATCACAACACCCTGACCCAACTAAAAAAAATTGAGGGGGCATTCTTAGCCCTTGCATCGGACAATAGTATCATTGATGATTTTCCGACTATAGCAACTGCGGCAAAAGACTATGTTTCAAAATCAAGCCAGGGATACAATGATGATACGGAGATCGCTTTTTTAAATCTATATTGTGAAATACATCGTTCAGGTTCCGTTTACTCATCGAATGAGCGAGAGCAATTGGATAAAAAAAATGGTTACTTCAATCATCCCGGTGGCATTTCTCCTCTTTTGCATGCAAAGCCTTATATTGATGAGAATACCGTCCTCGCTGATCTTGGAGCTGGTAATGGATTGCAGGGACTCCTATTTCAATATCTTTATCCCCATCAACAGACCTTACAGGTAGAATTGTCCACCGAAATGATTCATATCGGTAAAAAATTCCAAAAAGCGTTAAAGATACCGGAAGATAAAGTGCGATGGGTCAATGACAACATTATGAATTTTGAGTTGGATGAAATTGATTTTTTATACCTCTACAGGCCTTCCAAACCGATCAAAGATGGAATAGCTCTTTATAAGAACCTGCAAGCAAAACTTTCCAATAGGAACAGATCATTAACCATTTTCAGCATTGCCGATTGTCTGAAGGATTTTCTACCGGTACAATACAAAGAGTTTTATAACGACGGTCATTTAACCTGTTTTTCCCTGGATTGCTGAACAGCAAAAAACAATGAATCAGACAACCATAAAGAATTCGATTATCTTAAAAGGCGGCGTTGGATTGCACTCCGGGGAAAAAACGGATCTGTTTTTCTTTCCTGCGGAAGAGGATCATGGAATAGTATTTTTCCGTGGTGATAAAAAGGTTAAAATACCAGCGAATTACAAGTATGCAAAACCAAGCGCCCTTTGCACTACCATCGAAAATAAAGGGGTGGAAGTCACAACAATCGAACATCTGCTGTCGGTTTGTAATGGGCTTGGGATAGACAACATGCTGATTGAACTGCATGGAGTCGAGGTTCCCATTATGGATGGCAGTGGTCATGAGTTCTATTCCGCTTTGCAGTCAGCCGGTTTGAGGCAGCTTTCTTCTCCTAGAAAGGTTATTGAGATTCTTGAGACTGTGATGTATCAAGAAAATGAAATCACCATATTTGTCTCTCCTTCAGATAGATCCAATTTTACTTTTTCAATAGACTTCGACCACAAGCAAATCGGACAGCAGGAGGTTAATTTCCAGTTGAATGAGAGAAACTATGCCGAGAAAATAGCCAAAGCAAAAACATTCGGTTTTAGAAAGGATTATGAAAAACTCTTGAAGCAGGGATTAGCCAAAGGGGCGAACAATAAAAACGCTATAATCCTTGATGATGAGGGCAATATTGAAAATATGGAGGCGATGACCTGGCTAAATGAACCCAATTTGCATAAAATCCTGGATCAAATTGGTGATTTTTATCTGGCAAATAATTATAGAATTATCGGAGATGTTTTCTCCCACAAAAGTGGCCACTCATCTCATCTGGCATTCATCCGCAAGTTGATGGATGAATGCACAGACAAATACGTTATTGTAGCTGACACCTAGGGACTATTTAATGCTTTCAATCGCCTGTTTGAAAGCGTTTCTTGTTTTTTCCAGATCCTCCTCCGAGTGAGCTGCTGACATGAATGCGGCTTCAAACGCTGATGGCGCCAGATAGATCCCCTGGTTCAACATCGCTTTAAAGAACTTGGTAAATAGAGCAGTATCACACTTTAAGGCGTCGTCAAAATTATTCACATCCTGATCAATAAAGAAAAAGCCAAACATGCCACCCACCTGCTGAACACGATGTGGAATGGATGACTTGCCCAAAATATCCTTGATTTCATTCATCAACCATACGGCCTTGCTTCCTATGTTCTCATATACACCCGGTTTATCCAACTCCTTCAAAGTTGCCAATCCTGCAGCCATGGTAACCGGATTTCCGGATAGTGTGCCGGCCTGATAAATACTGCCGGCAGGTGAGACTCTTTTCATGATATCAAATCTGCCGCCATAAGCACCGACAGGTAATCCTCCCCCAATAATCTTACCCAGGGTAGTCAAGTCAGGAATAATGTGGAATAGTTCCTGGGCTCCCCCTTTGGACACACGAAAACCAGTCATGACTTCATCAAAAATGAGTAATATCTTTTCCCTGTCACACAGGGATCTTAAACCGTTTAGAAAATTACCTTTAGGTGCAATAACGCCCATATTGCCTGCAACCGGTTCAAGTATGATTGCGGCAATTTCATCGGGATATTCCTCAACCAGTTGCGTGACATTATCCAAATCATTGTACCTGGCAATCAGTGTTTCCCCGGCAAAAGACGCCGGTACGCCCGGGGAATCAGGCTGTCCGAAAGTAGTCGCTCCCGACCCGGCTTTCACCAATAAGTGATCGGCATGGCCATGATAGCATCCTGCAAATTTTATGATTTTATCTCTACCGGTATATCCCCTTGCAACCCTGATAGCACTCATAGTAGCTTCAGTACCGGAATTAACCATCCGAATGCATTCAATATTGGGCATCATTTTCTTGACCTGTTCTGCCATTTCGACTTCGGCTTCCGTGGGAGCGCCAAACGATAGCCCTTTTTTAACAGCCGATTGCACAGCATCAATTACTGCAGGATGAGCATGACCCAGTATCATAGGTCCCCATGATCCGACATAGTCGATAAATTCGTTTCCATCCACATCGTAAATCTTGCTTCCTTCTGCTCTCTTTATAAATAACGGATTCATATTGACAGATCTGAATGCTCGAACCGGGCTGTTAACTCCTCCAGGAATCGAAGCCTGAGCTCTATCAAACAGTATTCTTGATGTTGTTGTAATCATAACAACTCCTATTCTTGAGGTTTCTAATTTAAAATTCGTAGCTTAGGTTCAAACCCATAAGGGTAAACTCTTTCTCTTCTCCAGTCGGTCTCACATTATCATTTGGAGTGTAAGCATTGTCTGGCTGCAAAACAGCGATGAAAGCACCTACATCCACTTTATCCTCAATTCTCCACGTTACCTTAATGTCAACTTCCTGACCGATTTTTGTTGATTTTTTTTCTTCTTCGCCAATTACATTGTAATAGACTGCCTGGTTCCGACTAAAAACATAATAGGCAACATTTACAATCAGATCGCTTTTGTCCGAACGATAGCCTACATCAAGGGAATAGAAATTCAAATTGGAAACAGAGTGTCCCTCTCCAACCCCATATTTGCCATTGAAGTAGATAATTGCATCACCAAAATCACCCTTTTGAACTTCCATAAATGCAGTTGAGTTCCTTTCCCAAAAGTTTTCACCATCTTCAAGCTCACTCCCGGAAGCGGAAAACCCGGTCAGGTTGACATTCCAGTTTTGATAGATCCGATAATCCACATTTAGATAAACGGCGTTTCCAAATATGTCCTTTTTAGACAGGCTTTCCTGTCCGGCATTATCAGCTCCGACATAATAGTGTCTTTTTCCGTCCAAAACCAGCCAGTTCAGCTTGAGCAGAAAGTCATAATAATTCCAACCCAGATTAAACCCCATATAACTGACTTCATTATTATCAAAATATACATAATCCGTATTGTTTGACGAATTAACTGTCGTGGCATGATACGTTGAATGCTCTCCCGTCCACATTCCCATATTTGATGCCGGAATATGGTGCCCTTCATACCTGATGTTTAATAACTCAACATTAAACGACAACTCCTGTCGGGTTCCTTTTTTCACCCATGGATCCGACACGATACTGCCAGACTCATAAACAGGATAATCAAGCTGTACCCAATACAAAGCGGCATCACCTCCTTCTCCCAGTCTTGCCCCGCCAACATAATAGCACCATGTTCCAATTCGGCACTGCTGGGATATTGCATTTGCTCGTCCCTGATAAATCAATCCGATACCGTCACCTACGTTGATAAACTGTTTTCCTATTTTGAGCTTCGCATTTGGATTGTGATTATACTCCAGATAGGCTTCCCTGAATATAACCAACATGGCATCATCACTTGCATCACCCTCCTCGTCAGGATAATTGTTATCATATGAATCGTCCTGATCTGAAACCAGGGTTGATCTGTTTCCCAAGTACGCATTTACCGACATATTGGTGTTGATTTTTGATTTTATTCTCAGTTCAATATCCTGGAACAATTTACCGGAAATATTTTCACCGTTCACTATCCCCTCCTTTTGGGTAGCGTAGAATGCCTTGTATGATCCTTCAATTTGTGCCCCGGGATTAAAATAACTGCTTTCCTCAACTATTTCGTATTCGCCTTGTTTTAAAGGCGTAAACGGCTGCTGTGCACTCACAGAGACTGATACTGATATGCCGATCAGTGTTAAAATCAGAAATCGACTGATTTTAAAAGCTATTTCTGTTATTAGTCTTTTTTTCAACACTCCAAGTCCATGTTTTATCAAATCCATATTCATACAAGCTCACTGTTTGTAATTGAGTAATACGATAATTAGTTATGTGTTGTGATAAGCCTTTTACCTACCCTAAAATTCTATTTACCGCAATTTGATTAAGCTGTTCTTCTTGACGCGCTTCAAGCTTAAAATTTATAGTGGTTTTGGGATTAAGGCGTCTGATCGTTATTGTGATTGCAAATTGCACCTGATGAGTGTCTGAACAATAACCATGTCAAGCCTAATGATTATCTATATAGCGGTCAGATATTCTAGATAAGGATTTCAGATTTCAGCAGTCAGTTGTCAACATTTGGATTTATAACAACCAAAAACACTTTGGTTTTTGGCTGAAAGCTGAAGGCAATTCGAGTTTCAAGTTGAATCTTTTTGTTCAAGCAGTATTATAATTGAAAACAGAGACTTTTAGTTCAGACACCAATTACGCTTAAATTAATATTCAAGACAATTCCGCCGGTAGCTTTTAGAACTTTTAATATTTTAGAGTTATTGCTATTCTTTCACTCAGTTTGATATTGTCTTGGAGAATCAGCTAAGAAATCCTTCAAAAACCGAGGAAGCTATCTTATTACTCCTTTATGGAACATTTATTGCTTTCAATGCGTAACAAACTGTAAGAAAAGATAATCATTTCAGAACAACATTTGATACAACAATGCAAACAAACTCACTAATTAGTCGGTATCCATTGACTGAAGGGTCGGAGTTGTACAGCACGCCTTTGGGCAATATTCTTATCGGCTGTCCACCGGAAATCTTGAAAGTCATGTTGAATAAACATGTTCCCATGCCCGACACAATTGTAATTCCTGGAACGCTTCATAAGTTCAATTCGTCACTAGCGTGTCTGGAATTTCCATTTTATCATTTTATTTTTATCCAGCAGGGCTTGGCTCGGGGAAAACGGTTTAAGATCTACGCAAAAAAATCTATCTGCAGTAAGTTGAAAGAGATGCTTCGTGTCACCCTGGTTGGTCCAAGTTACGACGAAATCATTAATGTTGAATCAAAACTAAAAGTCCCTTCAAAACTGAGCAAGCAGAAAGCTAAACAGATCGTTGCCGAAACTGAATTCCTTGCTCCGAAAGATAAAAATGGAAAACCATACAAATTGAAGGAGATGGTTGAATTCATTTCCTTGGAAATTGGGGATAAGGAAACAGTATACAAACCATTTCAACAATATCCTGAAGTAACCATTGAGCGTGCCGGAGAAGATGAATTTGTGTTAACGTGTGATCGCACACTAAAAAGTAAGTTGGTTATTAATTCACCTTTGGATCCCGTCTATAAAATAAAAGGTGTAAAGGCTTCTAAGTCTGAAAGAGAATCCAAATCACAGTTTAGCGTTCGTTGCTTGGGAGCCAGTGAAGGATTTGATCCCACTCAGCCAGCCAATGGTTTCCTGTTTCGATTCAAGGGAAAATGGATGTTATGGGATTGCCCCGCTTTTTTGCACAGGCATCTTGAAAAAATCGGACTCAACCTGGAAAAAATAGATGCTGTTTTTATTTCTCATGTGCATGAGGATCATCTGGACATCATGGAGAGTATTGGCCAGAACAAGAAAATTGAGCTTTACACTTCTCCTGAGATTTATCACTGTATGCTGTTGAAATTAATGGCAATACTTGAGTGCACCTATCAAAAGGCACAGGAATACTACAATTACCATCCTATTTATGCCAACAAACCTTTTAATCTCTTCGGAGCTTCATTGGAGGTGTTTTATTCCAGTCATGCAATTCCGGCTTTAGGATTAAAGTTGCAGGTTGAAAACGGGGCGAAGACATCCAGTGTATTCCTATCCGGGGATACATTGTCCAGAAGAATGCTGGATACTTTAAATAAATCTGGTGTTTATAGTAAGGCAAGATATGCTGAGCTGATTGATTCTCTGCCTGAAAACCCATGTCATGACATTTCTTTTGTGGATGCTGGAAGCGGCGCAATACACGGAGATCCGGAAGATTATATGGATAATCCCTGTAAAATTGTCTACATGCACACTGGTAAAAAACTGGCAAATATACCCTCCAATCATTTGCTCTTAAAGGCTGGTCAGTATTTTGTAATTCATAAATAAAGTTTTACAGCTTTACAGCAAAAATCAGGCTTAAGGTTGAAGAAGTTTAGGTATGACAGCATGTTAATAGTATACAACTCAATAATCACTGGATTTTTAGAGACTGAATAGTGCATTTGCCCCAATGCCACTTGACAACAATTGTCTTCAGTCGATTCACCTAGCCCAGATAAACTGGATAAGCACCTTAAAAGATCGGTCAAATGTCAAAGAAGTGTTTTGTCGGTATTATTACAAGTTTTTTCTTGGTTAGTTTTGCTTTCTATAGCATACTGGTAGCAAAGTCAGGTCCGTTCCCGGTTAAGGGGCAGATCTTCGACCATAACGATCAACCATTTGGTACAGCTCATGTTTATCCCCGGTATGTTGAAATTTTTGATCTGGAAAACCGGCAAGTTGGGAAGGTTGGAATATTAGTGGAACAAGGAATTGCAAAGCTATTTCTTGTCGAACAAAGCGAAAACAGAATGCTAGTGGGATATGCAACCAAAGGTCAAATTTTCAATCAAAATGATAAGATAGTAGGTACTTACTTTTACACTCCCACCTGGTCTTTTGTATATGACTTAAAAGGGGTTAGAGCTGGCAAGGTAAAATGCATTGCCTGGCCAAGGGTATGTGCTGTCGGCGTGGGAGGATATCTTTTAAAACTCTATAATACTAAAGGCAGCGATGGAAAAACACCGTAAACCTGCAGTTGCTGGAATGTTTTATCAGAGCAATCCTCAAAGGCTGCGCAACGAAATTGATTCTTTTATCTCATCTTCCCCGAAAAGATCAAGCGAGAAAGTCAAATTCCTGATTTCACCTCATGCAGGTTATGTCTATTCCGGCAAAATTGCAGGGGAATCATTTGCAGAAGTAAAGGGCGAGTCTTACGAACATGTGATTCTTTTAGGTCCTTCACACAGGCATCATTTTCACGGTATGGTTGAATCAGACTCCTTGTATTGGGATTTACCCCTGGGAAGCCTTAAAATAGCAGCCGTTGACTCACCTGGAATACATCAGAATTTTGGTTTTCATGAGAATGAACATTGCCTGGAGGTTCAACTTCCTTTTCTACACTCGTTATATCCGGATGCTCGATATTCGCCTATTCTACTCTCTGGTTCTTTCGAGGAGGCTAACAAGTATGCGGATACTCTAAAATCATTGGATTCCGATGAAACTCTATGGGTCATCAGCTCCGATTTTAATCATGTTGGACCGAATTTCCAGCATTATCCGGAGCAATTCGGCTACCATTCGGGTGAATCAATGGATCTGGAAGCCATTGACTTTGTCACCAGAGGAGACATCCAGGGTTTTATAGCATTTATGAAGAAAACAAATGCAACCATTTGCGGCGCATTGCCGATTCTGGTGGCCATGCACCTCATCAAAAAGTTGAATCGAAGAGGCTTTGTTTTTAAAAGTTATGACTGTTCCGGAAAGCAGACCGGGGACTCGAACTCCGTAGGTTATGCTGCTTTGTATTGCTGATGATAATTATGTAGAATAAATAAATGACGCAAAAATGCTCAAAGTATTACAAAAATAATAAATATAGAGATTATGCTAGACAAAAACGAACTGATTGCCAGACTCAAGGACTTTTCCCTGTTTGAAGATATTGCAGATGACAATCAAAAAATGGAAAAAGTGGTTGCCATTTTAAAATCAAAAACCATTAAGGCCGGTGAATATATTTTCAGACAGGGTGATCAAGGTGAAGAGCTCTTCATCTTGATTTCAGGTGCGGTAAGAGTCTGTAAAACCACCATGCAAAAAGAGGAATACACAATCGTAGATCTGAAAGCTGAATATAATGTATTCTTTGGAGAAATCGCTTTGATGGATAGTGATAAACGCTCGGCCAGTATTAAAGTACTGGAAGATTGTGAGGTATTGGTTATGGAGAAAGACAATTTCACTCAGCTGGGCAACGAGTATCCAGAAATTGGCCTTCCCATTACCCGGGTAATTGTCAAACGCATTTGTGGCAATCTGCGCAATGTTAATAATGATGTCATTCTTCTCTTTGATGCCCTTGTCAATGAAATTCAGTCAACCCAGTTATAGTTGTCCAGATCCTACTCATAAAGTTGCAACACCGACAGTTTCTCAAGTCTTTTTCTTTTTAGCCTATCAATTCTGGGTTTCAAAATCGCCTTATCCAAATCCTTAAATGACAAACCCTGTTGATCATGAAGGTCGTTGGCAATGAACTCAAGAAACCTGTCTTCTGAAACAGTCTGCAATCCATTAATATCATTATAATTCGTTACTTCCCCGTCAATGATTTTATAGTTAGCAAACGTCAACGTATACCAAAAAGCTGCCTGGGACTGACTCAACCTGATATCAATGCCTCCCTTATCTTTAAACTCCTTGAGAGTTTTATTCGTTCTTTTCCATACTTCGGCACCGGGAAATTTTGATCGCCTTTCTCTGATATAATAAACTTTATTAGTCAGATTATCCTCCAAGAATTCAACTCCCCTTCTGAGTTTGGCATCGACAGCTCGATGGTGTTGCGCGTCATCAATTATAAACGCAATCTTTGTTTCTCCTTTTTCCTCAATGTCTATCACGCATTCACAATCGATATATTCCTTTTCACTCTTGGCTACTTTGACCGAGGCTACTTTAAAACCTGATTTTTGAGGAATACTGTTCAAATAGATGCCTAGCGTGCGTCTTAATCTCATTCGATCCGGAGCGATCTCTTTTAGATTTTTTTTAAGATTTGCATATTCTCTTTTTAACAGGTTCATCAAAACAGAGTTTACTGATTCGAATTGATCTCCGATCGGATTATCCAAAATCTCGTTTAATACCCGGTTGGCTTCAAATATAATTTCCCTTGGACTTAAGATCTCGGATTGAAAAACCTGGGTAAGCTTTTGTTTATCAATAGGATAAAAATCGTCTCCAATGTCTTCACCAAATATAAAACTCAACCTGGCTTTGACTATATTCAGTGCATCGCTGGAATCACATCCTGTTAATACTGCGGTATTTGAGTGAAGTCTGGAAACAACATGCTGGTTCAGTTCATGACTGAAACGCTCCTCCCACAGTTGCCCTCTAAAAAAGGCGATGGGAAGCATGGCATATGTGTGATCCACAAGAAACTCCAGCATTTTACCAAATGAGTGCACATGATCCAGTGTATTAAGATTTTCCATTCGATCAAAACAGACAACCAGTAATCGGCCATATTTTCCCAAAATCATTCCAATCGAATTTAAAATATCCCGAGCTTCTTGTTCCAGAGCGCGTTCAGACATATCTATTCGCTTTGCCACTCCCAGTTCTTCACAATCCCTTTCATCCAAAACAACGCTTTTCAGCCAGCTGATCGAATGTGATCTATGATGAATACACCGGTACTTAAGGAACACATTCACAAAGTTCCTATCTATTCCCGAAAAGGTATTCATCAGATAGTTTCTTGCTATCTGCTCAAACTTGGGGTTTTCAAGCACAGATTTAAGAATTTTTGAGCTGAGATAGCTCAATGGGTTTTGTCGCAGTTTCTGGATAAGTCCTTTCTGCTCCTGTCTGGTAATGGACGTAATTTTTATCTTTTTTCCCAGCAGATCCAACAGGAAAAGCCCAAATAGACTATCCAACTGAGAGGCAATTTTATCCTCTTTTATGGGACGGCATAAACTGACTGCAATTTCCCTCAACAGATATCTGAATGTCTGGTGCGGATCTTCGATGGGTTGTATATATGAGAACAGAAAAAGAGAATTATCTTTTATCTTACGTTGCAGGAGGCGTGAAATGAGATGGGTTTTTCCGGCTCCCGCTTCTCCGAGTATCAAACAGGATATTCCGTCTTGGACATTATTCAACTTTTGATCAATAAGTCGGCTTATTAGCGAGTATGCCTTATCATTGATGGATTGGATATCTGGAAATCGGTTGACCCATGGATCTCCTGTGCTTGCGGAAACAAACGGATTATTTGTTTTCAGAATCTCAATTTTGGTGCTTGCTTCAATCATCGGTTATCCAAGTAGCTGTGAGCCTCAAGCGCCCGGTATTATCAATATAGGATTGTTCAATTTCTGATTTTGAGAAAGTCGATGGATCACCCCCCTGCAGTTGTATCACCAATTCGGACTTTAACCATTCCAAAACCCTGACGAACCTTTCATTCGACCAATTTAATTCTTCACGAATCAGATGAATCCTGACAAACCTTCTTCCCTTGCTCACTTTATCATAGGCGTTTTTAAACAGTTTCTTCTCCTGAACGTCATCCTGTCTAACACTCTCTGCGGAACCGCCATCAGACGAAATTATGAATCCTTTCAATAGATGGGTTTTTTCATTAATGACCCCTTTCAGTTCACCGTTTTTAAACAGATCATTTAAGATCTCAACGAAGGTGCGATTATTTATCGGCAGTAACGATCTTAATCGCTTTGATGAAAGGTTGGGGTTTTCCCTGATTTTGTTTAAAACAATATCTTTCAACAGGAGATTAAAAGCAACATAACTTGATCTTCCATTCCTAAGGATAGTCAAATTTTCACCAAGGTGGAGCAACAGACGATTGATCACCTCTTTTACCGAGGACTTTCCTTTTTTTAAACCGAGGGATCTGACAGCTTCTACAGGAAGACCGTCTCTTACCTGGTTTACTGTCAAATAATCCTTTTTCCGTTGTCTTAACAACTGCTCCACCAACTTGTTTATTTGTTCATCCATGCTTTTTTTCTTTTATTATGATTAAGCAAACAGAAATCATGGGTATGTTATATAATTTGCCGCAGGGTTCGGTCAACAAAAGCTAACACAGGCTTACCTTACCTGATGTTCAGCCGCATCTGCGTTCCTTCATTGACATCAAGTCACATCAAATCTATGATTACAGGCAAAACTATCGAATTGCCGACATAATAAACAGATACTAAAATGTAGCACGCAAATTTAATTAATCATCATGGATCAGATCGATAAAAGTACACTTGTTAATCAATTAACTTCTCTATCTCCAAAGAAAATTCTGGTTATCGGAGATTTAATGCTGGATCAGTATATTTGGGGTTCGGTTCAAAGGATATCACCGGAAGGTCCAATACCTGTTTTAAATGTTGATAGAGAGGAGTTCAGACTTGGAGGCGCCGCGAATGTTGCGGTAAATATCAATTGTCTGGATTGTGTGGCGTTGCCGGTTGGGATTGTTGGAAAGGATCATTCTGGTGAGAAGCTGCTCAATATTTTTGAACAACATCACATATCCACCGAGGGGATTATTATCTCTGAGAACTTCCATACCATAGTCAAGCAGAGAGCGATAACAGATCAACAACAATTGTTGAGGATAGATTACGAATTTCAGGTTGAAAATGATGCTGCAATACAGAAGGAAATCTGGAAAAAGACTGAGGAACTCCTAAATACGGTTGATTGTGTTGTGATATCTGACTATGCAAAAGGTGTTCTTAAAAAAGATCTCATTGCCTACATAATCAGGAAAGCAAAAGAGCGAAAAATCCCAATAATCTGTGACCCTGGCAAGGGAGTTGATCTGGCCTGGTATAAGGGGATCACGGCGATCAAACCCAATCGATTTGAAACAGAACAAGCTACAGGAATTCGTTTGAAGGATGAGGAATCGATATTAACTGCAGCAAATACTCTTAAGAAAGCTTGTGGAGCGGAATTTGTAACGATCAGCCTGGATAAGGACGGAATTCTCTTTTTTAAAAACATCAAGGACTACTCTTTTATGGAGAGTAAGGTTCCGGAAGTATATGATGTAACGGGCGCAGGTGACATGATGATCAGTACAGTCGCTGTCTTACTGGCGAATAAGGTAACCCCTCTTTATTCCACCTACGTGGCCAATATTGCAGCAGGTTTGGAAACATCACACTTAGGTGTTGTACCGATTCCCTGGTCTGAAATAATGACACAGATAGTTGAAGATGGATTTAATAAAAAGATCATCAAAATATCCGATCTTATTTCTCTACTCCAGAGACATAATCATTCCTCCCTGATCTTTACCAATGGGTATTTCGACAATATCTCAGCCGGGCATCTCAGGTTTCTGCTGGAAATTAACAAAATTCCGGGAAAACTAGTGGTTGCGCTCAATAGTGACGCCTGTATAAAGCGACAAAAGGGAAGTTTCCCGCTGTTGAAAGAATTGGACAGGGCACGTTTGCTTGCCAGTATTGAAAATGTTCACCATATTATAATATTTGAAGAAGATGACGCATCTGCTATCATCACTCAACTGTCTCCGGATGTGGTTGTTAAGGGTGCCGAGTTTAAAGGACAGGACATTCCTGAAATGGAGGCAATTAATAAAGTGGGAGCGAAAATTGAATATATTCCACATTTTTCCTGGTAGCTTTCAAACTCAGGTGTTTTGATTTAACTTATAGATTCCGGATTTTGTTTTGCTTAATATCGTAGGTGGAAGATTTAGAGGCGCCAAACTGTACTCCCCAAAAGGCGGGGATGCCCGGCCTACATTGGGTCGCACCAGAGAAGCAATTTTTAATGTATTATCCTGTCGATATGACCTCCAGGAATACAGAGCAGTTGACTTATTCGCCGGCAGTGGTGCTTTGGGGCTTGAAGCGGTTAGTAGAGGAGCCGAAAGCGCAGTTTTTGTTGAAAATAATAAGCAAAACTGTCAGGTTATCTCTAAAAACATAAAAAAACTGGATGTCGGAGATTGCTGTCAGGTATTTTCGGAAAACGTCATCAGCTGGATTAGCCGATACAATTGGTCGATCGATAAGAATCTGTTTCTGATAGATCCTCCCTATAACACGCCCTTGGCTCAATCAGTTCTCGAAAGTCTGGGGCAAATGGCCGGTTCTCTGACATCAAGCCTTATTGTAATCGAAGCTCATAAATCGCAGGTATTTAAAACTCACAAATGTTTTCAATCGTTTCAACAAAAAAAATACGGAACAACAACAATCGACTTCTTTGAAGTCCTAAAACAGTAAGGGAAAATGAAACCATTGTTGACGATCTTAATGTTAGTCTTTCTGTTTGTACCTCTCGCAAATGCAGGTAATGGATCATTTCTCATCATAAAGTCGACCTACCTCTATCCTGAAAAAAACCAGGAAGGGAAAAAATTTCTGACCCGGATTCATGAAGCCTATGAGGTAATTAACATCTATAAACCGCAGCAGAAATCATTGATGTTTGAAATTGAGTTTCCCAAGGATGATAATACCATTATTGGAACCGGTTTTGTCGTTGAAACAGAATCGGAATTAAAAGAACTCGGAAATAAAAAAGTAAGAGTCTATCAGGAGTTACCGCAACAAAATACCAATTTAACCACCTATCATCTTGTTCCTTCCAACCAGTTATCTTTCACGGGAAAACAGCTGGAGTCTCCGGATTTTCAGAATCTAACCTGGAAAGCGGTTAATTTCAAAACCAATGCCCCCTTAAGAGTGTGGGTGCCTGAATGGGCTGGAATCTATCGTCCGGACAAGGATGCAGAATGGCTGACGATGACTTACAAATCGGTGATCAAGAAGAACCTCGATAAGGATCTGTTAAACAAAATCTTAATGGGACAGGTTGAAATCGGTTTTACGAAAGAACAGGTTAAAATGGCACTGGGTGATCCATTAAAAATGCAACTGATTGAAGATAACACCAAATTGGAATGGATCTATACAAACAGGAAAGTTATTTTTGTGAAAGACGTGGTTTCCAGGGTTTTATAGAAAGATTCCATATCTATTTTGAAGATTTTGCACATCTGAATCCAACATCCTCCCAACCATAGACAGGATTACTGCTATCTCTGAACCAGCCCACGGTATAAGACGATGGTTTTGCCCATGATCCACCCCTGATTACTTTTTCCTGTCCAATTTTTGAAGACTGATACGGACTGCCAGGATACGGCCTTAAGTAGCTATCCACCCACTCTCTAACATTGCCCGCCATATGTTTTACTCCATAGGGAGAGTAATCTTTGGTTTGTGAATCAGCTATTTCCGGTCCCAATGTGCCTGATTCCAAGGTGCGGGCATAACCATCATAAAACTTTTCTCCTCTCCACGGATATGTCCGCCCATTGCTGCCTCTGAAAGCCTTTTCCCATTCAACTTCTTTCGGCAATCGTTTATTCTGTACTGAACAATACCGATATGCATCTTTCCAGTTGACCATCACCACAGGATCTTTCTCCTTGCCAACAGGAGGAACTCCTCCAGGCCATGATTGTGGCGGCCTATGTTTGAATTTTTTTACAAAAAGATAATACTCCGTATTGGACACTTCTGTTCGATCTATATAAAAAGATTGTAGCGGTACTTTGAACATGGGAAAAGATATCTCCCCGCCTTTGTCTGATCCCATGATAAATTCTCCACCGGGAACAAACATCATTTTGTTTTCCGATTTAGACGATTTTCCTGAAGATATATTTTGGGGTTGCTCGCTGGAAGCCCCGCTGAATCTGATTGTTTTAGCCCACTCAATGACGCCATTATAGATATTCAGCATCTTCAATGATGCTATATATTGATTTCCGCGTCTGGTTACTCGGCCATAGATGAATGCATCCACGCCGTATAGCTCCCCCATCTTTTTTGCTTTTTGCTCGTCTATGAAGTCTTCCATATTGAGCTTTTGCTCCTCCAAGATCAATTGCAGGTTCTCCCTGTCAACAACCTGAAAGTTCCCATCTTTTGTTATGGCAACCGAAAGATAATCAATTACCTTGTTGGAGTCAAAATCACTGCTGATGTTCCAAAAGCTGATCTGGTTTATCCTGCTGGCTTTTAGCCTTTCCAGATCATCTTTGATGGATAGACTGGTTTTCACTGCCAGGTTTTTAATGGTGACGGTATCGACTGTCAGGTTCTCCAATTGAAATATATCGGCCCAGACAATCGCAGAACTCTCAACATCAATTGCCTTAAGAACAATTGTATCTTCATAGTAACTGCCATATACAAACAGATCTACACCAAGCAGTTTTCCCAATTCCTTATAAGTATCAGATGATACCATCCCCGATAAATTGAACCGTTGCTCCCGCAGGATTAATTGTAATTTTGATCTGTCAATAACACGAAACCTTCTCTTTTGAACCAGTTCGTTCTCTGTAAAATCGATCAATTCATTGGTAACTGATTTTTCTAAATTCCCTTGGATACGGGAAAAAGCCACTGTTCCGTATTTCCTTCCCGGAACTTCGCTAATGGATTCGGCTATCTGTTGAGCCAACTGAAGCGTATCAAAACACAGTGCTGTCTCAAACGTTAAAACCGTGATAACTATTATTAACAAGACAATCCTGCAAATGAAAAACCCCCGTCTTTTTTTATTGTTGGTTTTTTGTATATAATCTTTTGAAATCATATCTTTATTTCAAATTTTTAGTTTCAATTGATTTTTTTCGTCGTAGAGTATGCTAACTAATTTCGTTCCTGTTGGGGACGAATACCACTCTTCCAGTAGATTTTTATTTGAGGATAATTAACATGTTTAACGTAATATAGCCTATCCTCATACATCAAGCAACACAAGCGGTTAAAATGGATAATATACCATGTCACTATTTATCGTTTCACTTCCCATCGGAAACCCGGAAGATATAACTTTGCGGGCAATCAGCGTTATAAAAGAAGCAGACTTTATAATCTGTGAAGAGTTCAAAAACGGTCGTATAATTCTAAAAAGCTTAAACATAGAAAAAGATCTTTATTGTTTAAACGAACATAATGAACAATCGGAATCTGATCCTATTATTCAAAAACTCTTACATGGACAAAAAGCAGCCTTATTTTCCGATTGTGGAACACCTCTTTTTGCTGATCCTGGTACTCACCTTGTCAACCGCTGTGTGGAACTTGGAATCCGGGTGGTTCCCGTACCGGGTGCATCTTCAATATTGGCAGCTCTGGTAGTAGCAGGAATCCCAATTAAACAGTTTTATTTCGCCGGATTCCTGTCCAGAAAATCCGATGAAAGAAAAAAAGAGATTAGTACACTAGCTCAATTCACCTGCCCGATTATAATCTATGATACGCCCTACCGACTCAAAGCTCTCCTTTCTGATCTTCAAACAGAGCTTTCACCAACAAGACAGATCATTATCGCTTTTTCCCTAACACAACCACAAGAAAAAGTGGTGCGGGGATCTATCGCTGAGATTTCCAAAGAATTGGGAAACAAACCTCCAAAACAGGAATTTGTATTAATTTTATGCCCGTTGCAATCAAAGAAAAAAAGCAAGAAGTATGTCAATAAACAGGGAAGGGGAAGGAGATCGAAGGGTTAAATACCAACTCCTTCTAACATAACAATTAAATAGAAAAATTAGTGTCTGGATTTAAATTGTCGATTTTTTTTCTTTGGTTCATTGATCTGACATTATTGTCTGTTCCTGCAATTTTTGTCGATTGCACCTCCCCATTTTCTCTCAACAGCGTTGTTAATCTGTTCATTTTCAACGAGTTCAGAAGGATACCAGGGTTTCATCCTGCAGTCGACGACTATTGGTCCGTCAAATCCAATGTGCATTCTTTGAACAACTGTTTTTCCATAGATATCTGCAGCCGGTTCAAATCTTGTGAAAACATGCCAGATAAAATCAGAGGTGGATCGGCATACTTCCTGCGGATCATCCACAAGAAAAACCATTGAAAAGCCGTCAATTGCCGGTTCATGGACTAGCTCATTTGCCAGATCAGGTTTCAGGTGATAAGGATCTCCCTTCACACACAGAGCCCCGGGACAAAACAATTGAGCTCTTGAAAACGCTGAATGTTTAAAGTTCTCCGTTATTTTCTCTTTAAGATTTCGTTTTTTATCTCCGATACCCATCAGAATTGCTTTACTTCCCTTGTTTACCTGAGGGCCTGTGTAATCAAGTGTATCCTGTGAAATATTTGATAGAATATAGAGATCATTTTTAAAATCTGCACACTCTAAGGCTTTAACCAATAGTGTTTTGAAATCTTTGATGTCACAATCCCCATCGTGAATAATTAAAAACTTGGTTAAAGACAGCTGCCCTTCTCCCAGAATTTTGAGAGCTGCTGTAAAAGCCTCCTTGTAATACCTGTTCTTGACAATTGCTCCGGCCAGCGAATGAACTCCCGACTCTTCATATGCCCAGACTTTTTCAACATTTTTCAATACTAACGGGTAGAGTGGTTCCAGAATATCCTGAAGATATTCCGTAATATAGTGATCTTCCTGGGGAGGTCTTCCAACGACTGTTGCTGGAAATACCGCTCCATCCCGATGGTATATCTTTTCAACATTTAAAAACGGATAGTCATGTTGAAGAGAGTAATAACCATAGTGATCTCCAAACGGTCCCTCCGGTTTTCTCTCTCCCGGCGGAATATTGCCAACAATCGCAAAATCGGAATCCAGCACGATTTTTCTTCCAAGTTCTTCTGTTTTTTTAACGCTGAGTTTCTCTCCCATTAACAAAGAAGCAAACAGTACTTCCGGGATATCTTCCGGCAACGGAGCAATTGCCGCAATTGTCAATGCCGGAGGTCCTCCGACAAAGATGCATGCGGGTAACGATCTGTTGCGGATTTCCGCTTCATGATAGTGATTTCCGCCCCCCCGATTAATCTGAATATGCATTCCGGCCTGTCTTTCGCTGAAGAGCTGAATTCTGTACATCCCCAGGTTACTTTTTTTTGTGACAGGGCTCTCAGTGTAAACCAAAGGCAAAGTGATAAACGCACCGCCATCTTCCTGCCAACTTTTTATCTGGGGAAGCAGTTGAAGATTTGGAGGATCAATTTTGTTCTTTAAGACAGGTCCATTCCTTTTATGTTTGACTCCCAGCTGTATCCCCTGCCAGACAAGTGATTTTGCCCGTAAGAGTTTGCCGAGATTCGGCGGGAAAATATTCAACACCAAATCGGCAAATTGATTGATAAATTGTTTTGGTTTGTCTCCAAAAGCCAAATCAAGTCTTCTTTCAGAGCCGTATAGGTTTGTGGCAACTGGGAATTTAGTTCCTTTGACATTTGTGAATAAGATCGCAGGACCTTTTTTACTGCAAACCAATCGTTGAACTCTTGCCAGCTCAAGATTGGGATCAATCTGCTCTTCAAATACCCAAAGTTCACCATTCTCTTTCAATTTATCCAGGAAATCCCTGGTGCATCTCATCGGCTTTTTGTTATTTTTCATCTTTTGACTCTTTTTTTCTGAAACTCTGCCAGACGATCAATACGAAACCAAAACTGATTAAATCATCCGCAAGATTGTTGACAAAAAAACTCTTCTCAAAAAAATGAAAAAACATATAGTCGGTCACTTGTTTTCTAACGGCACGGTCGATTAAATTACCAATGGCACCCGAAAGAATCAGGCTGAATCCCCACATTTCGCCCTTAGTCAAATTGTGGCGATTCTTAAAAATAAAAATGCACAATCCGATAATGACCAATGCCGATACTCCAGTTAATATCGGGACTCTGATGGCAGAGGGGATGTCGGCAAGCAGACTGAAAGAAATCCCCTTGTTTTCTTGATACGTCAAATGGACAAAGTTGGGAATCAGCTCAATATATGAACTGGAAGTCAGTGTATTTCTGACAATAATCTTAATTATTTGATCAATAGAAACCAAAATAGATATGACAACAATATAGATTCGCATAATCTGCAATAAATACTTTTAATAGGAATAGCTTTTCATCGGTATGTAAGATAAAAACATGATACTACATAATTATCGATTATATGCCAAGATGTGAATTTGAGATCCGGGTTTGACCATTGTCTTGTTTTTCTCTTTGACAATCCTCCAGATATGCATATAAGAAAATAGGTTGAAATAGATGAAAAAACCGAAGTTACCAAAACAAGAGCACTATTTCCGGAATACCCGAATTTAATCATGTTGATTCCAATATGATTTTTTGCTTGTTCTTTTTAATAGTCGGTGTTCCATACAGCTCAGGTAGGTTTATTACGCAATGAAAGCCGATTCACTGAAAAACCTAAGGGGACAGGGGAAAAACCTGCTGATGATAACATCAGTAATGATGATCCTCCTGTTCAGCGGATGTGAAAAAGAAAGCATCATAAGAATCGGAGTGGCTGTTCCGCAAAGCGGTGATTTAGCTCTTCAAGGTATCTCAACAAAAAACGCAGTGATGCTTGCTGCGGATATCCAGAATTCTTCCGGCGGTATTTTAGGCAAAAAGATCCAGATTATTGCCGAAGACGATGTCTGCAAACCTGAAATCGCCACCAATGTCGCCACGAAGCTGGTTCGCGAGGACATAGTCGCCTTGATCGGACATTTTTGCGACAGGGCGACTATTGCGGCGATGCCTGTTTATCAAAACAACAACATTCTGGTAATCTCACCATCTTCCATATCTCCTGAATTGACACTGGAAGGCAATTATTCCCTGTTTTTTCGAACAATCCCCCATGAAGCAACTCAAGCGATGTTACAAACAAAGTTTATTGCTGAATACTTAAAGGCAAAAAGGGTCGCAATTGTCCATGACAAAGGTTTTTACGAAAAACAGATGGCTACCACTGTAAAAGACGGGTTAGTTAAAAGAAAAATTGAAGTGGTACTTTTAGTAGGAATTAAAACAGGTGAAGCCGATTATTCCGATCTTATCGGAGAATTAGAAACAATGAATCCCGAAGTCATTTTCTTCAGCGGATACTATCCCGAAGCAGCGAAAATCGTTGCTCAATCAAGAAAGATAGGAATCAAGGCCGATTTTGTTTCGGGTGACAGATTAAAGGATCCTTCTTTTATTAAAATAACCGGGAAGTATGCTGAAGGATTCTATGTCTCATCTACCATCGATATCTCCAAGAATCCTTTAACAATCCAGGTTAAAAGGGAACTGAAAGCAAGAGGACAGGACCCCGGTAATTATGGGCTTCAGGCTTATGCCGCTATCACATCGGTTTTTAATGCCATAAAAAGATCCAATTCCACAAAAGCCGAAGACATGGCGAAAGTATTAAGATCGGAATCGGTAGCAACTCCATTGGGAGATATCTCTTTTGATAAAAAGGGAGATGTGGTGGGATCAGGATTTATAATCTACCAGGTAAAAAATGGCCGATTTGTCACTGTCGACTGGTAAATGCTTTTTATCTCCCCTGTTTCTTTGCTCAATAGATACTCAGCTTTACCCCGAATGAACTCCCGATATTCAATTATAATTTTATCCTGCCATCAGACCTACTGATGAATCATTTACTGAAAAGACACAATAGGGTAAAAGAGGTAATAGAAACAACCCTTATGGGCAAGGAAAGCAATTAATACAAATATCACTGATTCTGATACTAGAAACTACTATTCAATTTTCAGGAATTAATTATGATTTCGAAAAATCTCTCCCTAAGAATAATGACAGGGCTTCCTCTGGCTGCTGCTGCTATTTGGTACATTTTCGGTGCAAACGAAATTATTTTCCGAGTTATCACTGTATGTATCGGTTTTATAGCGTATTACGAATACGGTAGTGCCTTGAAAAGCAAAAAAGTGCCGGTTTGGTTTCCCCTCCTTTTTCTCTCTCTAATCTTAAGCTTTATCTCCTTCTGGCTGTTTTTGACTGACCGGAACGAAGCAGCTTTGGTATCCTTATTGGTATTGACGGCTTTAATCACTCTGTTTTCAATTTCCAATAATGCCCGCAGGCACAAGCTGTTTTTCTGGTATCTTTTTCCGATCCTTTGGATCGGATTGCCGCTTATTATCGTTTACCTGCTACGATTTAGAGTAATTGAAGGCAAAGGTTCCCAATTGATCTTTTTTCTGGTCTGGATTGCAGCTTTTAATGACATTGCAGCCTATTTCGGAGGAAAACGTTTTGGAAAACGCCCCCTGGCTCCGATAATCAGCCCCAAAAAAACCATAGAGGGCAGTGCGTTCGGAATTCTGGGAGGTTTGATCTTTGGACTGCTTCTGATTTTTGTTTGGATGAATGATCTTTTCCCTGTATGGAAAGCAGTTTTTATAATTGTGCTTGTGGTTATAGCAGCTCAAGCAGGCGATTTAATCGAGTCAAAGTTCAAACGATACTGCGGTATTAAGGACTCAAGTGGTCTAATCCCTGGTCATGGGGGATTACTTGATAGAATAGATGCCTTTCTGCTTTCATTACCGCTTTACTTTGGGTTATTGTATATGTTCAGAATAATATATTAATCACTAATAGCACGCATTTTGGAGTTGAACCCAACCATCTTGTGTGCTGCTTCCTTTTTACAGCATGGGTATTTTTTATTGTTCCATGTTCACCTGCTATATAAACCCAGTCCCCTGGATTGGTTTATGGTAATCAGAGATTTACTTGTTACACCCCAAATAAAACATAACTCTTCGCTGTTTTTTATAATCAAACAGTTTTAGTATAAAGTTTTACCGGTGTTTTTTCCAAATCTCACCATTTGAAAAACTTATTATTCACCAAACTCATGGATAACGCTGTTCAAGGGATTACAATTCTTGGTTCTACAGGTTCAATCGGTCAAAGTACTCTTTCGGTTGTAGATCACAATCCAACTTTGTTCAGAATTGATGGACTAAGTTGCTTGAACAACGTGGAAATGCTTGCCAAACAGGTTCTGAAATATTCGCCCAAAATTGTTGCAACAGGTGAGAATAAATCTGATGATTTAAAGAAATTGCTGGGGAATAAAGCCAAAGAAGTTCATATTCTTGAAGGGAAAGAAGGGTATATCGAATTGGCCAGCTCCCCTGGATCAGACAAGCTGGTTGCCGCCATGGTCGGTGCCGCAGGAATCGAACCTGTTATTGCAGGAATCAGGTCAAAAAAAACAATTGCTCTTGCAAATAAGGAATCAATGGTACTGGCAGGTTCGTTGTTATTATCAGAGGCCAGTAAAAATAATGTAAAAATACTACCGATTGATAGTGAGCATAACGCAATTTTCCAGTCCTTGTATGGGGAAAAAAAGGATCATTTGGACTATATCACGTTAACCGCATCGGGTGGTCCTTTCAGAACCAGGAATCTGGATGATTTCCCGTCTATAACTCTCAAGGAAGCCTTGAACCATCCCAATTGGAATATGGGGAGAAAAATTACCATTGATTCGGCAACCATGATGAATAAAGCTCTGGAAATTATTGAAGCAAAATGGTTGTTCGATATTGAAGCCAGTCAAATCAGGGTTTTAATTCACCCACAATCGATTGTTCATTCAATGGTGACATTTAAAGATGCTTCTACTATCTGCCAAATGGGAACACCGGATATGAGAATTCCTATTGCGAACTGTCTTGGTTTTCCAAAAAGGATCACTTCCGGGAGTAAATTTTTAAACTTAGCTGAAATAGGAACTCTGACTTTTGATGAACCTGATTTAGCTAAATTTCCTACCATTCAAATGGCGTATGAGGTAATCCAATTGAGTGGTGGTGCTCCTGCTGCCTTGAACGGCGCTAATGAAGAGTTGGTCAGCTACTACCTCGACGAAGACATTACCTTTATCCAAATATTTGATTCCCTGGAGCTGTTAATGTCAAAATTGAAGACACTGTTTGCATCAAGTGATATTTCTCAATTCCCATTTTTGAAGAAAATCGAACAACTTAGTGATGCAATTCAAGCTGATGCCTGGGGAAGAAATTTTATTAAACAGCTGTTTTCTAAAACGGGTGAATTGGCAGTAAATTTCTGATTTATTTTATCCGACCAACCAGAAGCCCCCCGGCTTTTACCAAAGGCATTTAATCATCAGGTTTTACATTGTCTTGCTACTGCAGCTGTGTTTGTAAATCATTAGATCTTAAACAATTGGATTATTATGTTTATTACAATAATTACCGTAATTCTGGCGTTGAGCTTCTTAATATTTATTCATGAACTTGGACATTACCTTGCGGCAAAAAAAGTCGGGGTTCATGTCATGGAGTTCTCAATCGGGTTTCCGCCTAAGGTTTTCTCAAGGATCATTGGAAAAACGGAATACATAATTTCCCTTATTCCCATCGGTGGATATGTCAGATTGAAGGGGCAGAGTATTGACGATGAAGATACTTCTGATCCGGAAAATTATGCCGCAAAGTCCGCTCTGGAACGATTATTTATTCTGGTTGCCGGTCCCCTGATGAATCTTCTGGTCGCCTTAGTATTGATGCCTCTTGTTTTCTACATTGGATATGAAATACCCGCATACCTTAATGAAGCACCCGTGATTGGATCGGTTGATCCGGGGAGCAAAGCTGAGATTTTGGATATCAAAAGGGACGATCTTATTCTTGCAATTAATGACAAGGACGTCTCAACCTGGAAAGAGGCTCAAAGCCAGATCTTATCCTCCAAGGAGCCTATTATTCTTGTAAAGATAAGAAGAGGGCAGGAGATCGGCCATCGAGCGCTTAATTCTGGCTACTTCAGCGCCCCTGAAGGCATCGGCTGGCATGCCAGGATCACTCCTGTTATCGGGAAAATCTCCCCGAATTCTCCGGCAGAAAATGCGGGTCTTCAGCTCGATGATAATCTCATTGAAATCAATAATGTAAAGATTTATGATTGGTCACAAATTTCGCCAATTATTCAAAATTCCAATGGAAATCCAGTCTCCTTTGTTATTGATAGAAATGGACAACGAAAAGAATATATGATATCTCCCACATTGGAAGATGAGTATAATTACTGGATTATTGGAATCAGTAGTAAAACAGAGCAGGTATCTGAAAATTTTACCAACTCAATCACCTTGGGTGCAAAACGAGTATACTATTTAACCACCAGAACGTTTGTTTTTTTATTTAGACTTATCACCGGCCAAGAAAAAAGCGATTCCGTTGGTGGTCCCATCATGATTGCCAAGATGATGGGACAGGCAGCCCAGACAAGTATCAGCAGTCTGTTAACATTGGTTGCTTTCATTAGTCTTCAATTTTGTATTTTTAACCTTTTGCCTATTCCTGCACTCGATGGCGGTCATGTGTTGTTTCTGGTGATTGAGAAGATTTCAGGTAAAACTCTGTCAAAAAGCTTACGCTTGTCAATCCAACGAATTGGTTTTTCCCTTCTTATGTTTTTGATTCTATATATTTCGGTTCAGGACGGATTGAGATTATTCGGAAACTGATCCCGAAAATAATTGGGACACTATTATTCTAATATAATAATGAAGCAGTATAATATCTTAATTTATGGAACAGGTGCTGTAGGGATATACTTCGGCGGAAAACTATACCAGGCTGGTTTTAATACTACATTTGTTGATCTACCGGAGAAAGTAAGAAAGATTGAAAACAAGACGCTTTCAATTCGATCTGAAGGATCAAAAGACTATGTTTTCAGTCCTCCGATCGTCGAAGACGTTTTCGATCTTCCGGTACAAGATATCGTTTTAATCTGTGTAAAAGCATTTCAAACTTATGACATTGCCTTAAATTTATTGCCGGTCATTAAACCGACTACCATTATTCTTTCCCTCCAGAATGGGTTGGAAAATGAGCGAATATTATCCGATTTATTGGGAAAAAATCTGGTGATGGGTTCTGTAATTTACTTCAGTGGTATTTTAGACGGCCCCTCAACAGTGGTTAAAAAGGCTCCCGGTCAAATTATCTTTGGGGAAACGGATCATCAGGGGTCTCAAAGGGAGGAGTGGTTATCCAAAATATTCTCCCATGCAGACATCAATCATAAGATTTCCAGGAATATCAACCTTGAGGTATGGAAAAAATTTATCTGGAGCAACGCTTACAATTCTGTCAGTGCTCTTACTTCGACAACATTGAAACAGATCCATCAAGCGGAAGGCATCCTGCATACTATCAGACAAATGATGACCGAAGTGCAGCAAATCGCAGAAGCAGAGGGAATTCAAATCCCAAATCAAATCCTTGATGAACTGATTAACTCAGCTGGAAATTACGCTGATGTCAAAACCAGTATGTTAAAAGATATGGAATCCGGGCAAATGCCTGAGTTGGAAGCTATTGTTGGTGTTGTTCTTAAAAAAGCCGAGAAGCATGGAATAACAACTCCTGTCAACCAGACTATCTATAATTTAATCCGATTATCGCTAAAAAATATTGACTATCAAACAGAAGAAAAAAATGCCCTGGAAAGACCTCTCTAACTATTTTGAGACCATACCAACAGGTTTTTTACAAAACCTCTTTAAAGACAGCGAATATCCATGGTCTCCCATTAAAAAACTTTCTGCAGGCATTGAATCTTTTTTTGAAGGTTTAGGCAGCCAAGGCAACTTACCAGCTGACAGAAAAGTATTTAGGAACTCTGAAGGCATTCTGAAAGAGGGAGCTTATTTTATCCAGGAATCTGAAATTCTTAAAGAAGATTTTATCGATACAGAACTAAAGATCCTGATCAAGTCCGGTACACTGTTGGAATCAGGCGCTACAATTAAAAACCATTCAATTATCGAGAGCAATTGCGAGATAAGACAAGGCGCTTATATTAGGGGATTTGTCTATATCGGTGAACAATCGGTTGTTGGTCATACAACCGAAATCAAGAACAGTATTTTTTCAAAGCACGTGGAAGCAGGGCATTTTGCCTATATAGGCGATACTATTATTGGATCATATGTAAACCTGGGGGCGGGAACAAAAATTTCCAACCTTGAATTCAGAACCCTTAAAGCAAAACAGAATAATCATTTTCCCGAGATCAATGTACTTATCGATAATCAAAAGATTCAAACCGGTTTATCCAAATTCGGAGCTATTATAGGTGATGGATGTGAAATAGGCTGTAACGCAGTTTTATGCCCTTTTGTTTTGTTGCAGCAAAAAAGCTGGGTAATGCCAAATATTTGCGTCTTAAAAGGTATTTATAAAAAGGGGACGCTACTAAGAGAATCAAGCAGAAAATAGAACCGGGACAAATATCAATCCTTTCAACAGACAATGAGGCAACTCTGCTTTTTCCAAAACTTCCCACTGCTTACAGGTGTCAGAAAAAGCAAGAGTGTTTTAGGTTACAATTCACTTCAGGCATATATTTGGATGATAAATAATCAGCAGTGAATCTACTGGCAAGAATAAGTACAAAACAATTAAAAAAACCGTAGATTATGTTTTTTTTTACTACTGGTAAGCTTTTTGCTTTCATCGCTGTAATCTTCATCGGGAACGATGAACAACAACCACGTTAATGGGCTCATTTTTTTCGTTTTGATATAACTGTTATCTGGATCCATTTGATTAAGTCAGATTAACTTCAATCTAATAGCTCTGCTTTTTGTCTATTCTACATAACACACCATAAATCATGGATTATAGTATTGTTCTAATAAACTTACCCCTGGCAATTGTTTCCATTCTTCTGCTTTGGAAAGGTTCCGACTGGGTTGTAACATCTGCCTCTAACATCGCTTTCTCACTGGGTATTTCGGATTTGGTGATTGGCCTTACCGTTGTCGCTCTGGGAACATCAGCCCCAGAGTTTGCAGTCACGATCAGTGCTGCCATAGCTGGTAAAGCTGATATTTCCGTAAGCAATGTTGTTGGTTCCAATATATTCAATCTGGGCTTTATCCTGGGAGGCACCGCAAGTGTTTATGCCATCAGTACAACGCCTAAACTGGTCTATCGAGATGGTTTTTTCCTGATATTCGTAACAATTCTCCTGAGTTTTTTCCTGTTTGGCACGGATCTGTTCAGCCCGACTCCAACAACTACTGGGGCTATGACTCGGGTTGAAGGAAGCATTTTGGTTTTACTCTTTCTAGCCTATCTGTCAATGCTGTTCATAAAAAAAGAGGATATTACCGATGGGATAGAGCATGAAAAAGTTTCCTGGAAGGACGGGTTGTTATTGATCCTGGGCCTGGCTGCCGTAGTATATGGTGGACATCTATTGGTTAACTCCTCCTCAAATATCGCCAAGGCTTTTGGTGTATCCGACTGGGTTATCGGGGTGACGATTGTGGCAGCTGGCACATCCGCGCCTGAATTGGCTACTTCAATTATGGCTCTGGTTAAAGGTCGACACGGCATGGCAATCGGCAATCTGATCGGCAGTGACCTGTTTAATCTTTTAGGAGTACTGGGATTAGCGGCTATTATCCGCCACCCCCTTGAAGTATCCCCCGAAGCAAGAAGTAGCATGTACATGCTGATGGGAATGGTAGTCCTGGTCGTGATCTTTATGAGAACCAATTGGAAGATCTCCCGATTACAAGGTTTTACCCTTGTAGTAATCAATCTTGTCAGGTGGATATTTGATTTTATGGGCAAAGTAGACTAACTCGGTTTTACACATCCCAACAGTTTTATAATAATTAAGATTCAAGAAATAGCTACAATGCCTTTTTCACTTTATCCAGATAATCGAAAAAAAAAGAGATCCCTTCCAAGGCGATTCCCCGTTATTTTCCCCTTGGTTGTTTTTATTCTCATTTTAATAGGCTATCAGATCTCCGAAAAGACCTATAATAAGCCATCAATTGGTGTTGTGGAGCTGAATGGTATTATCCTTGAGTCTGAAACAATTATCAAGAAACTCAGGATTTTGGAAAGCAATCCTTTAGTTAAGGGAATCATTATCCACATAAACAGCCCAGGTGGTGCCGTTGCACCCTCACAAGAGATCTTTACGGAAATTCTGAGAATCAGACAATTTAAGAAAGTCTACGCCTCAATCGCCTCAACCGCAGTTTCCGGTGGATATTATGTAGCCATAGGGGCTGATAAAATTTATGCAAATCCTGGTTCGATGGTGGGTAGTATTGGTGCTATCATTCAGACTTTCAATTTTGAAGAATTGCTGAACAAAATCGGTATTAAATCCGAAGTTATAAAATCGGGGAAAAACAAAGATATGGGATCAATATTCCGACCGATTGAATCAGAGGAGAGGAAGCTGCTTGAAAGTGTTATCTTTGATACACATGATCAGTTTGTGACCGCAATTGCAGACCGCAGGCCCATGGAATTGGAAGAAGTAAAATCCATTGCCGATGGAAGAGTGTTTACAGGTAGACAAGCGAAACAGATAGGTCTGGTTGATCAGCTGGCAAGCTTCAGGGAAACAGCAGAAGAGTTAAGGAAAAATCTGGGGATTAAGGAAGAAATGTCCCTCGTTTACACCCCGGATAAGGAAAAATTGATCGAATCCATTATCGAACTGGATTCTGTTTCAATCCTCAAAAAGATTTCATCCCAAATGGGACTTTTTTATCTGACCACCTCATTCTTAGAAAAACAGTGATCTCATATCAGACACACAGGTCGGACGAAAAAATAATCCAAAAAATTTAATCCAATGAACCCAAATTTTCACCCTGAGCTTAGTATTGAGTTTTTAGGATGCTCTAAAGATCCAGTAGAGATTTTCTACTCCGCTTTCCAACAGAATTGTTCCCAGGAACGCGCTTCTGACATATGGATGAGTATTCAAAACCGGGAAATTGCCTATGAAACGATGTGCCAACTTCTCAATAAGAATTATCCTGAAAAAAAACTCACATCCCAGATACAGGTTCATTTTATTTTTATCATTAAAAATGCCAGTTCCCGATGTCAGAGTTTATTGACTCATCAAAAAATAGGACTGGAATCTGCCGAAATGTCATCAAGCATGACATTACCTGCCGATATGCAAACACAGTTTGTAACTCCGCCTGCCTTCACAACAGACAGTAAAATTCTGGCTCAGTGGAATCATTTACAGAGTGCGATGATGTCTTTTTATAATGGTTGTCTTGAGAAGGGAATCAGTCATGATGATGCCAGCCTGGCTTTACCAGACGCTCATGCTCATATGTTTAGAAGACAGGTATCGTTGAATTTTAGGGGAATGCAGGAGTTTCTGGATGAATCGATGTGCCATAAAACCTACTGGGAATTAAAAGAAATTGCATTTCAGATCTATGCGCACATGAAGCTTGAATTCCCCACACTGGCAAAAAGACTCGGTGCAAAATGTTGGGAAAATAGAAACCTGTATTGCGATGAACCATATGATTCTTATATAACCTGCAAATGCAGCCATTCAAGACCTCATAAATCAAGTTTGATCGACTTTTTTCAAAGGGAAAGCTGTAAGGCATCAACAGATTGCCGTCAAAAAGAATCCTATTATCATTTAACATGACGTTTTGTGGCATAATATTTGTATTTCATCTCTTCAGTTGATTGAAATCAAATAAACCAGAAAAGGAGTCGTTATGATAAATCAAATAGTTAAAAGAATCTCGTCTGAGTTGGAAAAATTCGCAAAGCACAATATTTCCATCGATCGAGCTTTAGATCTTATCGAAGCTTCAACCAAGGAACTGGATGAACTGGTAGCGATTAATACGATGAGAGAAAGCTTAAGTGAGCTCAACACGAAAAGCCCAAAACTAAATATTTCATTTCCTGAAGTAGCAACCCCATCCCAGATGAACCAAACCGGTTTTCTCTGCTAAAGGATTTTGGCATGATTTTAAGATGTACCTGGGATTGAAGGATTTTTTATCCCAGGTTGCTCTATTATATTCCTGCCCAAACTGGAAACAGCATATTTTTCCGCTTCAATAAGCCTGTCTTGATCACCATGCTGCAATACAATTTTTACCAGTGACCTGTTGTTGACCACAACGGGATAGGAGCCGATTTTTAATCCGGAAAATCGCTTCAATATCTCTTTCAATCTTTCTGCGATTGTCCCCTCATCCACATCAAATAAAAGCTCTTTTGACCAAGTCTTGCTTCCTTGAAACTTGTCAATGACGGATAAGAATAGATGCTGCAATAATTCAGGAACACCGGGAAAAACAAAAATATTTTTATATTGAATAACCGGCAGGTTCTGTTTTCTTGCAGAAATTAATTCCGTACCTTCAGGGACATATGCCATCTTTAAATGACTTTCGGTGCACTTTTCTCCAAATCTTTGTTTTATGATATTGGACAAGAGTGTATTACACACGAGCGGTTCCTCAAAAGCTTTAGCAATCCCTTCCATTGTCACATCATCATGAGTGGGCCCCAATCCCCCTGATACAAAAAGCCATGTTGCCTTGTTATGATAGGAGAAGATGGTTTCAGCAATAATACTTATATCATCCGGTATAATTAAGCAGTAATTTATCACGATTCCTTGATCGTTAAGCCTCTGGATAAGAAAATTGGTGTTATGATCCTCAATCCTGCCGGATAGCAGTTCATCGCCGATTGCTATTATTATTGCTGACTTTTTCGGTGTGTCTTTCATATGTGATAAACAATACTGTGATTGATTAATGCTTCAATGGATTATCGCCTTTAAATAGAAAAATAAGGCTCCTCCGTCATGGTTGAAAAATTGCATTATAACAATTATTGCAGCTTCACTAACCAATTAGGAAGCGAGTCGAACGAACAGATTTTAGCCTTTTATGAGCTGTGTTTTAAGCTATATTGAGATTATTCCATACAAATGATCAATAGCCAAATTGCAAAAACGGGTTCACTTATCGCTTTATTCATAATATTTTTCTCAGGTTCTGTTTTTGCGGACTCCAGAAAATATATGGATAAGCCACTCATGTTCGGTCCGCAGAATACACTGCTGAGCATGAGTACGACCTTTGAACCTGATACCGCATTTCTGTTGGATCAAAACGACTTTTTTGTGTCTGCTTCATATATTGTCATAAACACTTTTGCATATAGCAGCAATTCCGATAAAACAAATAATCCCAGCGGATCAGCTTCTGAATTCCATTCAAACGATTCTGACGGATACTCTGTTTTTATGGATTCTGAAATGGCCCGGCGACCGTTTAAAATATACTACGGTTTCTCCTCCAGTCTTGAGTTCCAGTTTACTTATCATGATTTCATATTTTATCCGGGGAACCTGGATTCCACGGTTGAAGAATTTCATAAAAGCCTGAACATAGATAACCAGGGACGTGAAATCACAGACAAAAATCGTTTGGATATGTATGTGCATGATAATGAAACCGGAGAAAACATTTATATAGTGACAGAGAATTCACCTGAATTTGTCAGAGAGTCAATGACGTTGGGGATAAAGTATCTGTTGTTTGAAACCAAATCCAGTGCGTCTTCCATCTCATTTTCCTCAAATTATGGAGACTATTATATTGAAAGGGAAGTCAATGAATCGACTTCCGATATCGAGCTGGAAAAGCACACGGACTTCAATGACCATAATATTACGTTGAGGTACTCTTCAATTGGTCAGGATTTTACAATACATGCAGCTTACAGCGTTACAACGGGTAAAAACACATTATTGCCAAAATCCCCTGATAGACTCTTTTATTACTTCCTGGGACTAAACTGGCATCTGACAGATGACTGGAACGTGTTAGTGCAGGCATTGAGATATTCAAGCCCCTACCCAAAAGACAGTACTTCAAACATTGGTGAGGACATAATAGAAATATCGGCAGGGCTGAGATGGTTTTTTGGCAAAGAATCCGTCATTGAAATCGGTTTTATCGAAAACCAGACTCATGGGGAGCAAAACATTGATATTGCACTTTTTTCAACTTTAATGTTTTATTTATGAACCCATCAATACTAAAATAAATCTTTTGAGATAACCCCAAGAACCATGTCCACTCAGAATATGCCTACAACAAGGTTCTCTGAGAACTCACAATAACTCACTTGATCATTATGAATTACATAGTTCAAAAATATGGTGGAACCAGCATAGGTCATTCAGACAGAATGATAAATGTTGCGAATATTGTAAAAGAAACGCTGAAAGATGGAAAACACACCGTCATTGTGCTGTCTGCAATGAGTGAAAGCGGAAAAAAAGAAGGAACAACCAGCAGACTGATGGCAGCAGCGGAAGAGGCGATTGCAAAAGGTAGCTATTATAAAATCATTGATTTAATTGAGATGCATCACTTAAAGGTAGCCAATTCAATTATTAAGGACTTGCGCTTGCGGATTCAGCTGGAAGACCAGATCAGAGAAGAGCTACTTAAATTAAAATCGTTTTTGGATGCGATTCAAGTAATTGGAGAAATATCACAAAGATCCATGGACGTTGTCATCAGCACGGGTGAAAAGTTATCCGCCCGGATTTTCGCTTCGTTACTCAATAGTATTGGAATAGATGCTGATTATATCCCGCTTGATGAGCTGGTTGATAAACCATTTAGTGAAATAGACCGCAGGTTTTGCAGCTACCTGCAGAAAAAACTTGGTACACTTGTACAAGCTTCAGGGGCAAGAGTCCCGGTATTTACAGGTTTTTTTGGTTTTGTACCCAATGGCATTCTAAAAAGCATTGGCAGAGGATATACAGATTTTACAGCCTCATTAGTCGCCGTTGGTATTGGTGCCAAAGAGCTGCAAATCTGGAAAGAGGTTGATGGTATTTTTACTGCCGATCCTAAAAAAGTGGAATCCGCCAAAGTATTAAAAGTTGTATCTCCGGATGAAGCTTCGGAACTGACCTACTTTGGTTCGGAGGTAATTCATCCTTTCACCATGGAACAGGTAATAAATGCCAACATACCTGTCCGTATTAAAAACACATTTGACCCGTCTCTTCCTGGAACCATAATTGATCCTGATCGACAGAATAAGAAAATAAGAAAGGGACCAACAGCTGTAACGGTAAAACGAGACGTCACCCTCCTGAATATTCAATCCAATCGGATGTTGATGGCATATGGTTTTATGTCCAAGGTCTTTGATATATTTAACAGGTATGAGATAGTTATTGATCTGATTTCCACGTCTGAAGTCAACGTCTCTCTTACCATAGCCAATGGACATAATTTGGATGCTGCCATTGTGGAGCTCAAACAACTGGGAAAAGTAACCATCCGTAAAGGACTGGCTTTGTTAAGCTTGATAGGACAAGGGATGCAGCACACCATCGGAATTGCAGGCGATATGTTTACCAGGTTGGCAAAAGAAGGAATCAATATCGAAATTATCTCTCAGGGGGCTTCGGAAATAAATATTTCATGCGTTATTGAAGATAAGGATAGTGATAAAGCGTTGAATGCCGTCCATGAAATGTTACTCATCTGAATTTGACTTTCAAAAAAACAACATTGCCTAAACTGACATCAAAACAGATTGACCAGGTTTTCAAGGTTCTTTCGAAAACCATTACTTCTCCGAAAACTGAATTAAATTATAGCAGTGTTTTTGAGCTGCTGATTGCTGTCATCTTAAGCGCACAAGCCACCGATGTATCGGTCAACAAGGTTACTCCTTCTTTGTTCAAGGTTGCTCCCACACCGGAAAAAATGATCCGGTTGGGAGCATCCGGTCTTCAAAAATATATAAAGAGCATTGGATTATATAAAACGAAAGCATCCAACATTATAAAAACATGCCAGATGCTCATAGTGGATTACAATTCGAGTATACCGGATTCCAGAACAGAGCTGGAAAAACTGCCGGGTGTTGGAAGGAAAACCGCAGGTGTTGTGTTAAATGTGGCTTTTAAAAAATCGGAGATACCCGTTGATACTCATGTATTTCGGACCTCAAACCGAATCGGTTTGGTCAAAGCCAAAACCCCAAAAGAAACGGAAATTCAACTACAAAGGGTTGTACCGGATTGGGTAAAGATAAATGCCCATCATCTTCTCATCCTTCATGGCAGGTTTGTTTGTAAAGCAAGAAAACCCTTGTGTCAGACTTGCTGTATAAACGATTGTTGCCATTATTTTAAAGAGAGTGGTTTTTAATTCTCCTTTGTTTTAGGGGGTGTTATTGGCTGCCGGGGTCCGATTCAGATATTTATCAAACTGCAACTCATTGAGGATTGTCTTATGACTTTCCGAAGCCAAGGGTCCCCATAGAGCGTCCGGTGTTTTCTTCGATTCCTCAATCAATTCTTCAAAGATCTCCAGAGCTTTGTCCTTCTGATCGTTTTTAATAAAAATCTCCCCTTTGTGATATTTTGCCCAAGGGGTTTTATCTGAATTTGGGAACAGTCGAATAGCTTCGTTGTATGTTTCCAATGCTTCCGGCAACTGGTTGAGTTCCAGATAAAGATTTCCGAGAATAAAATATGCTTCGACGACGAATTCATCAACATCTTTGTCCTGCAGTGGATGCTCATAAAAATTCAGAACGTTTTTATAAGCGTTGATTGAATCATCATACTGACCGATTCCCTGATATAGATTGCCAAGCGCAAACCAGCATTCCGGAACTATTTCTCTATCCAGCATGTTTTCCGAATCCTGATAATCGCGTATTGTTTGTCTATATATCCTGATAGCCCGGGTGATTCGATCTGGTTTATGAATCTTAAAATATGAATCTCCCAAAGCTTTTTTGACCATTGGGGTATAAACATGCTCACTGAACAGACGAATAAATTTGGTGTAGTCCAGTTGAGCCTCTGCTGGTTGATCTTTGGCATCAAAAATCTTCCCCTGGTTAAACAGTACGATTGGGGCTAACGGATCATTTTCGTCGTGTAAAATCAGTTGATTAATTTCCAATGCCTTATCATACAGTCCCAATCGGTAGTATGAGTCAGATATCAGAAACATGGGGGCTTTCGCGGATAACCTGGCAGTTATCTCTTTTCGAGTCTCTCCCGGTTTTGACTTAAAACAGGCACTGTTTTCAGGTCGGATAAAATATTTCTTCTCATACTGTTCATACACACCCAGGGCATCCAGATGTTTTCCTTGAAAATAGTAGTCTGAAATATACGCATTAATGGTATCCAGGATTCGATCATGAATTATGTTATTGTTCACATAAATGTTTTGCGGGAACCTTTCACAAAACCCCTCCAAGCTGGAGACCGCATCAGCGTATTGATGAAAAAGAGACAACGTTAAAGCTCGTCTCAACATTGCCTCTTCAAGCTGATCAGATAATACGTGTTTTGTGATGATGAAGTTATAAATTTCAAGAGCTTTTTTATAATCTTTCTCATTGGCTCTTTCTGAGAGAATATTGGCAATTCTCATCTTGCCAATAAGCAAAAGATCATTTGGATATCTATTGATAGCTTTCTCATAAGCTTTTATGGCGTCCTCATACTTCTCCTCTTCCCTTAAAAAATCTCCAATCCTGATAGCGACCAGATTACTGAATGATTCCTGCGGGAAAAGATCAATTAACTCTTCGTAAATAGCCCTTGCTGTATGATACTCCTGATTTTCAAAATAGGTTTCCCCCATGTGAAACATCAGTTCGGCATCCTGCTTCATATAATCGGCATCGATACTCCAGGCTTTTTCGAAATTGGCCTTGGCTTCTTTGTATTTTCTTAATTGAAAAAGAGATTCCCCGATTTTATAGTAAGCTGCATAGATAATCGGTGATGTTTGATTCTCCTCAACGAACTTTTCCAGTAATTCAACAGCCTTTCCGTATCGCTCCATATTCAAATGGATAATGCCTTGATGAAATAGCGCATTCTTTGAATAGGGAGATTCGGGATAGTTCTGCACTAAAATCTCAAATTGATTATAGGCATCTTCATAGAACTTTAATGCCAGGTGATTTCTACCTATATTAAAATATGCCCTGGGGATGTCCTCATATCCTTTATCAGCCATCAAAGCTGCGCCAATGGCTGCTTTATATTCCTGATTTACAAAATCCTCACCACCCCTTTCTTGAACTCTTCTTTGATGTTGAAAGAGCGAATCAGCAGATCTGAAAGCTGCTCGAATTCCAATTTCAGATTCGGGGGCAAAATTATAGATATTTTTGAATTTTAAGCTGGCTTCCTTAAACCTTCCGATTTTATAAAATCTTTCAGCATCATTGAACAGTTTTGTCAAAAATTTGTCTTTGTTCTCTTTCTCCATCTGCTCTTGGGCAATCTGTTTTTTCTCCTCAATCAAATCCTCATCAGGATCAGTTACTTTGATATCCCTATTCTCCTTAATGGTAAAAATTAACCGGATGGGATCTGTTTCAACCTGCTTGGTGATATTCAAGGCATAATTCCTGGGTGTTAATACCAGATTCACATACTTGTCCTTTTCTTCAATCTTGATACTATTTAAGATATCTGTCTGAGCTCCGGGAATGATCAAGCCTTTTTTTAGAAAAACATTGAGCAAACGAATTTTCATTATCTTTCCGGGTTTTGTTGTATCTTTCACCGGATCATCATGCCTTATTGGTTTTTTGGAGTAGATATATAACTTCTCACTGTCAGGATTCAATTCTCTCAATATGTTTGTCAGTTCAATCCCTTCCTGCTGAATGGTGGCTTTTCCTTTGGGATAAAACAGCACATTAATAACATTGTTGTTTTCTTTTGGTCTGGAGATATTAAATAACAAGCTGGGAAGGGCGGTTCTGATTTTCACCCAGTATTCGTTCTGATCAACTTTTATGATTTTATAACCACTCACAAGTGGATTTTTCAAAACCACATAATTTGAGAGATCACCAATGGCGGTATTCCTGAATTTAATGACGAATATCTGGCGTTCCAGATTCTCAATAATCTCATATTCAGGTGCTTTTTTACTGACGAAACTAAGCTGCGCTTCGTTCTGACTGGGAGATGTAAACGCTATTTTTTCCAGTGAGTTATCGACAGCAAAGAGGAAATTCGGTATAACGATAAGGAGGAAACAGATGAAGGTCTTTAAGTATCCTGTGAGGTCTTTCTTTAGCATTTTTGGCTTTCCTTTTACATTTCCAAACATTCTGTTGAAAATGGATAAGCAAAACCCTTGCCTGTATAAGCTTAATAACTCAAAAATTCAATATTAAAGTTCAATTATTGTAGAGTCATCGATTTGTTCATGCAGAGTTTGCCTGTTCTCGTTGACTAACTGTCGGTGATGAATATTGTAAAACCCTTCCATCTTTAAATACCGTTTGTCTTCCAAACTGAGGTGGCGAATCATGATACATTCCCCCTGGAAAAGTGCTCCATCTTCGATGCTGAAATCACTTGTATATACTAAGCCTTCCAAACGACCGGGAGCATGAATCTCCAGTTTATCCACCGCTTTAACATTTCCTGAAACCATTCCTGAAATAACAACAATATCTGCTATGATATCAGCTTCTACTATTGCTTTCTCAGTAATAATCACCATACTGGGAGCATCGTTTTTACAGATAATCTGACCGTATACTGTTCCATCAATCCTAATGGTCCCATCAAAGCTGATCAGTCCTTCAAATTTACTTCCGGCACCTAACAGCCCTGAAATCTCAAACGTCTTTTTCTCTTTCATATTCCGTTGGGGTTATTCTAAAAAGATCTCTTTGTTCAAAGCAAACTGCTTTTTATTCAACAATCTCCCCTTGTATGAAAAAAGGAATACCATGGCGTCGGTATAATACTCATTAACGTCGGTTAACGTGAACCTCAGACTATTGGTACTGGTTTGCCTTTTTATATAATAAGGTTTTCCGGATGAGTAACTTGCTGGAAATCCGTTATCGCCAACTTCTGCTTCAGTCACTGATTTGTACAAAGGAGGAGACTGGTCAGTATTCATCAAGGTGATGCAGATATAACCACCGACAACCTGGGGAGGATTGGAGGTGTTCAGAGTCTTGACGGATAGTTTTAAAACATCCCCCTCAACGGATGCTTCAAATACATCAACTTCAACAAATCTTCCCTCCTGGTATTCCTCTTCGGTCAGTGTTGGTTTATTTGTGATCCAAATCCCTTCAGTCGAATACTCCGGTTGTTCAACGATCTCCTGCCTTACTACGTTAATTTCTTTTGATTTCTCGACTGCATTAATCCAATATCTGTCATGATCAAGCCTGGCAATCTGATCGCTTAGAAGTACTGCCTTTTCCCTGGATTCAGCAAGGTTCTTGGTCAGTTTTTCTGACTCCAGCCTGAGAAAAAGGTAATCAATGGAACCAATAGTTAACAGCAAGGTAAATAGAACAATAATTGCTATTAAAAACAAAACTTTCCATCGCTTAATAGTAAATGAAATTGGAATACCGATGTTCCGGACTATCGTAATCGTGTAAATTTCCTGTTCATCCATATCTATTATATCACCCTTCTCGAAGCATATATCCGTGCATTGCAAGTTCTTGAACTACATTATCCTGCAGGCTTTTGACCTCGTCAGACTCCAGCGTTTTTTCATAAGATCTGAATTCTATTGAAACTGAAATTGACTTGTTTTCACCGAATTCCCTTGTATGATAAACATCTAAATAGTCAACCCTGTTCACAAGATTGCTGACAGAATAAATCCTGTCACTAATTTCTTTAAATAAAGTCTTTTTGGGAACCACCAACGACAGCTCAAAATAAACACCGGGAAATCTCGGAGGTGTGATATAAAGATACTCTTTTTTCCCAATCGAGAACATGACGTCAAAATCAAGCTCTGCAATACAAACATCCTCCCTTAGTCCCAAGATGTCCATATATAATGGCGATAATGCATATATTTTCCCCAATATGGTATCCGCTGAAGTTATCAAACCGGATATGTACTTATGCTGATAATCGGTAAGAGCCTCCGCTTCAATGGGATCAAACGATATCATCCCAATCTGGAGACTGGAAAACAGATTTGATATATCGTTCTTCAAACGATAAAAAGCTTTCCCGGGTTTGTCCTTTTTAGTTGATACGCCTGAAATCAAACGATTTGATTCCAGAATACTACCTGAAGCCACTTTCCTGTAAACCCTGCCAATCTCAAATAATCTAAACTCAGTGCTAATCTTCTGGTTTTCTTGTATCGAGTCGATGAAATGAGGTAATAGAGAAGTCCTCATTTGAACCTGATGATCAGCAACCGGATTCTTTAGCTTCATGATCCCTTCCGGATTGAAATTAAAAAGATCTTCAGCCTTCTGATTTGTTAAGGGATAATTGTATACTTCATGATATTTTGACTCAGCCAGAACCGCTTTGCTTTGTTGTTCGAATTGATGCTGCAGATTGAAGACTGGTCTTTCAATAGGAAAAACGGGGGCTTTCGGTTCAATGTTATTGAAACCATAAATCCTGCCAATCTCTTCAACCAGATCTTCAGGTATGGAGACGTCTTTTGTCCTTCTGTAAGATGGCACCTCTACTGACATCTTCGATCCATTGCCGTTGACCTTAAAACCCAAAGATGACAATATGCCTTTAATCTCGGCATCTTCTATGTCTTTCCCAAGTCTTTTGCAGATAAAAGCGGTATCAACGTCAATCTGAATGGGTTTGTTTTTCTTGTTCACGATGTCTACAGGACTACCGCAAATTCTCAAATCCGGGTTGGTCATTTTCATCACTTCCACCGCTCTTTGAATCGCCAGCATTGACATTTCCGGATCCAAAGATTTTTCAAATCGTTTGCTGGCATCCGTTCTTAATCCAATTCGCGTAGAGGTTTTTCTGATATTGACAGGATCCCAATTCGCAGCTTCCAGAAACACCCGGCAGGTTGAATCAACCACACCGGAGTCCTTTCCTCCGACGACCCCTGCCACAACAGAGGCACCATTACTGTCACAGATTGTTAAATCCTTATCGGTTAGTTCAACCTCTTTCTGATGGAGCGTCATTACTTTTGTCCGATTGTCAGCCAGTCGAACGATCAGTTTTCTGCCTGCAATTTTATCCGCATCAAAAGCATGCATGGGCTGTCCCAATTCCAACATGACATAATTGGTCAGATCAACCATGTTATTGATAGGGCGCAGCCCTACTCTGCTTAAACGATGTTGAATCCATAAAGGGCTGGAATCAATGAAAATATTGTCAATAGACAAACCACTAAATCGGGGCACCAATTCTCCAGCTGTTACCTCCACGTCTATTATTTTTTCACCAGCTCCGGTAATTGAATCCAAATTCAAGCTGAACTGTTTAACGGGTGTTTTATAAATGGCTCCAATTTCCCTTGCAAACCCATAGTGCCCCCACAAATCAGGTCTGTGTGTGATTGATTTATTGTCAATTTCCATAATAATATCAACCTGATCTGGAAAAATTTTATCCAAAGATGTTCCCGGAATTGTATCTTCTTGAAGAATCATCAGACCCGAATGATCATCGGAGAATCCCAATTCGTCTTCCGCACATAGCATCCCGCAACTTTCAACACCTCTGATTTCTGTTTTTTTGATCACAAAATTGCCGGGAAGAGTAATCCCCTCATTGGCATACGGAACAATATCTCCTTCCTTAAAATTGGATGCCCCGCAAACAACCCTTTGTTTGCCTTGTCCATGATCTATCGTTACCAGGCTCAATTTCTCAGCGTTTGGATGCTTCTCAATATTGATAACCCTGGCTGCAACAATATTCTTTAGGTGTACTCCGGTTTCCTCAAACCCTTCTACTTCACAGGTTGACAAAGTAATGGTTTGAACCAACTCCAGGCTGGAAATACTCCTGTCTATTTCTACAAAATCCTTTATCCAGTTGAGTGAAATTTTCATGCTAAATTCAATTCGATGTTTATTCTAATATACTGTAATATATTATGTATTTATAACTTCTAAGGTGCTTATCCAGTTTATCTGGGCTAAGTGATGGAGAATTGCCGTACAAAATTGAGATTGCCCCCATGTAAAGGCCGAATATCCGTTATGTCATATTTTAACATCGCCAATCGATCAATTCCCAATCCGAACGCAAAACCTGAATATTCTGAAGCATCAATATTCCCGGCTTTCAAAACATTCGGATGAACCATGCCACATCCCATCAACTCAATCCAACCCACTTGCTTACAGAATTTGCATCCGTTGCCTTTGCAAAGCAGGCACAACATATCCAGCTCAAATCCAGGCTCTACAAATGGGAAATAGCCAGGTCTGAGGCGGACTTCCACCTCGCTTTCAAAAATCTCTCCCAGCATGGTTTTCATAAAATATATCAGATGGGCAACCGAAATATCCCGGTCCACCATCATTCCTTCAAACTGATGAAAGCAGGAATCGTGTGAAGCATCGGTTCTCTCGCAGCGAAAAACCTTTCCCGGTCCTACAATCCTGAAAGGGGGTTTGATCGTCTCCATACCTCGAATCTGAATCGGGGAGGTATGAGTCCGTAACAGATGACCATCCTCAAAATAGAATGTATCCTGCATATCCCTGGCAGGATGATGTGAAGGAATATTAAGTGCCTCAAAATTATAGAATTCCGTTTCAATGTGAGGACCATCCAAGACCCGAAATCCCATTGCCACAAAAATATCCTCTAAACGCTTCTGAACGGTTGTTATCGGATGCAGACTGCCAAAATCTCTGCTGAACGGATCTATAGTTATATCAATCCATTCTTCGTTCATTTTCTCCTCAAACTCTTTCTTTTTTAATACTTCCTTTCTACTTTCAATTCGTTGTTGGAAAACTGTTTTGAGCCTGTTAATATTTTTGCCTATTTCTGCTCTCTGCTCATTTGACAGTTCTTTTAACTGTTTCATTATGGACGTTAACTTCCCCTTTTTCCCCAGAAACAGTGTTCTTATATTTTCCAATTCAACGATATTGCCGGTTGATTCAATTGAAGAATTAAACTCCTCATCTAATATTTCAAATTCTTTTTCCATAATTCTTAAATAGCTAATGCTGGTTTTTCCAAATTCAGACTTTTTTCAAAACAATGAGCAATCTGTATGAGTTTTCCTTCCTCCAAATGATTTCCCAACAATTGTAGTCCTACGGGCAAACTGGATTGTGTGAATCCGCCAGGAACCGATATACCGGGAATACCTGCAAGATTAGCAGGAATGGTAAACGCGTCTCCCAGGTACATCTGCAATGGATCATCTGTTTTCTCACCGATTCTGAACGGCGGTGTGGGAGCAACCGGAGTGGCAATGGCGTCAACCTTTTGAAACGCTTTGTAGTATTGAGAACGGATCAGGTTCTGTATTTTTTGAGCCTTCAGATAATAGGCATCATAATAGCCCGCCGAAAGTGCAAAAGTCCCTATCAGGATTCTCATCTTGACCTCTTTGCCAAAACCTTCATCCCGTGACTGTTCATACATTTCAATCAGATTCCCTTTTTTAGTCGATCGCCTGCCATAACGCACTCCATCGTATCTTCCCAGATTTGAACTCGCTTCACAGGGAGCAATAACATAGTAGGTGGCAACAGCATGTTTGATGTTGGGAATACTGATATCCACGATTTCCGCCCCGGCGTCTTTTAAAACAGCCAGATTGTTTTCAAAAATGCTCACAACTTCCGGATCACAACTTGACAGATCCAAGTCTTTTATCAACCCTATTTTCAAACCCTGAACAGATTTATTCAAATATGCTCTGTAATCCGGAACCTCTACTTTAAGGGAAGTTGCGTCATGTTTATCATAACCCGCAATTATCTGTAACAGAATTGCGGCATCTTCAACATCTCTGGTCAAGGGCCCTGCCTGGTCAAATGAACTTGCAAATGCGACCATTCCCCAGCGACTTACCCTACCGTATGTCGGTTTAAGTCCGACGATTCCGTTGAACGAGGCAGGTTGTCGGATCGATCCACCCGTATCTGTTCCCACTGCCGCCAATGCTTGCCCTGCCGCCACTGCTGATGCGGAACCCCCTGATGAACCACCGGGAACACAGTCTAAATTCCAAGGATTCCTGGTTACCCCAAACGCTGAGTTTTCAGTGGAAGACCCCATGGCAAATTCGTCCATGTTCGTCTTCCCTACAAGGTTGTACCTTACATTTTGTAGATTTTGAGTCACCGTGGATTCGTAAGGTGGAACATAGTCTTTGAGAAACTGAGAACCACATGTGGTCGTAATACCCTTTGTGGAAAAAATATCCTTAACCGCAACGGGCATCCCTTCTATCTCATGGACAGGATCGCCGGATTGAATTTTTTTGTCGACTTCAGCCGCATCTTTAATAATCCGGTCGCCTCTGAGTGTTAGAAACGAGTGCAGTTGAGACTCTGTTTTTTCTATCCTTTTCAACACTGATTCACAGATGTCAACAGTTGTAATATCCTTTCTTTTTCGCATCTCATGAAGAATATGCACCGGTTGTTCATAAAGGTTCATTTCAATATTTTTGTGTGTGTATTGGCATTGCAGGTGGAGGGATAACTCTGTAACTTCACTATTTATCTTTATTATGCCATAACTACAATGAAAAATTGCCAAAATTGGGATTTGTATCAGTGTTGAACCGGTATTCTATGAACTGTTCAGACCGGGAGCAATCCGGAGTAAAAACTTTTATGTAGTCTGTTACTGAATATTGTTAAAAAAATGGTTGATTTTTGTCATTAGCATTTAGACCTAAAACCATTCATGATGTAATATCAACAATTCAATAATTCAGTATTAATAAAAAGGATTGAAGTGACAGAAAGTAAATATGATACCTTAATGACGGATGTAACCAACGGTGCATTGAAAGATAAGGTTGACGAACTCATTGAACGTATGGGAGAAGTCCTTGAAGATGAAGGATTAGGGACAATGGACGACATGATGGAGGAGTTGAGGGATTATCTTCACTCCAAAAATAAACTGGAGGAATACACTGATGAGAGCGGTGTAATGAAGATCCCACTGGAAACCGTGTTTTCCTGGTTTAAAACCTCCATTGAGAAGAAAAAAGAAGGATTAAGATAATCTTTTCAAGACCTCCTGCTATCTTGGTATATAACGTGCTATACCTGTCTTCAAAAAAGTTCCGCCCATAACTTGAGATCAGCATTTTCTAACCATATGAAATTGCTGATATCTTCAAATTATTCAAAAACCTAACAATCAAAACCAAAATGAATAGAAAAAGATTATTCGGTTTACTTTTTTGTATCGGACTCTTTTTCTTGTGCGACCAAACCCTGGCAACCGAAGTCACATACGAAAATAAAAAAGAGTCCTTTCTCGATCAAAAAGACCAGGTTTATAAAGAGGAAAGGAGTTATTCGCAGTCCAAGTCAGCGCAACTCGGATACTACAAACGAGTGACATACTATAACCAGAATGGACAATCAACTGCCTACGAGGAATATTACATACCTGAGATCGTTTCCAAATCAGGAATTTTAAGCTCAAAATTTTACCTGAACAATAAGGGAATCAAATTTAGGGTTGAACATGTCTATACAGAAACCGGCAGTTATCATAACGGTTTTTTCAAGACCATTGTTCATCTTGATTTAAACGGTTTGAGAGAAAAAATAGAATTGATTTACACGGATGAGGAAAAAAACAGGTCCGGATTTGAGAAATCGGTTCTCCATTTTAATAAAAATGGAGAAAAAGTAAGGGAAGAGTTCTATAATACCCCCATCACTACCAAACAGAAGGGATTCTATAAATCCGACGTTATATATGATGCTTTGGGCAAAAAAACACAGGAGAAATGGTATATGTCCGAGGATTATCAGAATTCCGAACAGGTTGAATCCATTGTACGCTACTTTAACGACGAGGGTAAAGAAACCAAACAGGAAGGCTTTTTTACCCCCGAAATGTCCGAATCCCAGGGCTTTTATAAAAGTACCGTCTTTTTTGATGAGTCCGGACGAAAACTCAAAGAGGAACGCTTCTACATCCCAAACAATCTGCAGGGAAAAGGATACCACAAAGGAGTGATCTATTTCGAAAAAAATGGAGAGCCCAAAGCGGAACTGAGATATGATGCCAAAGGGAACAGGTTCTGACCGGCTTATATTGCCCCGGAAAACCGGTAGTTATTCCGGGGCAATGTCTTAAGGTCTAAGCCTGTCTTGTTTTGTCGGAGGTATCAACAAAACCTGTTAGTAGTATCGGCTATAGGTTTGAAATCCACATGCCGTGTCAAAAGCGGTAGTCGTACTTTCGTGATCAAGGGCCCGACAGGCAGTTGATTTGCCGAGACTCAGTTGATGCGTCGCTGTTACGGTGATACTCTCAACAGTTGAACCGTAACTGTTGTAAATACCCTGCAATGCAGTTGCAGCTGCTGCGGCTGACAATTGGTTGGAATTCGGTGTAGCCCTTACTATCCATGGGAAAGGCGTTGATGGGGTTTGAGATACACCATTAATACTAACCCCATGAATCTCGACAGCAGCCGTTACAATCGCTTTGGCCGGCACACCACCATCAAAAGTTGCGCAGCCTTTGGGTCTGTTTTCTTCACCCTGATCACAATATCGCTGTAAAGTCAGGGTGGGGTTTGCACTTTCAAAATCACTGGCGGAGGTGAAAGACTCATCAGTGAAGCCGATGTATTTCATCGCTCCATCGTTCTCGTCACTTTTAAAATCCTCAACATCAGCAATTGCCACATTGGTAACAACGGCGATCAACTGCCAACCGCTGGAGATGGTCGGTACTTCGATTTCAACGGTTGAAGAGCTGCCTGATAATTGAACGAATTGAAGAAAATCAATCGAATTAACAGCATCATTCTCCAAATCTGTTTCCGTCGCCTCACCAAAATCCTCAACTCGATATTTCTTACCATGATTGACAAATGTCAAAGGAGCTATCATCAACGTTACAACCGCATCCTGTGCATCATTTGAAGTATCTGACGCTGATGCTTGAGACTCCGATCTGTTTACTGAATCTGATTGAGATGAGGATTCCGCAATGAACAGATTCTCTTTCAGTGCGCTGATATCAATGCTTACTGTCGACTTTTCCTGATCCGATGATTTACATGTCGACAATGTGGCAATGAGAACCATTGACACCACGATCAAAATGCCTCTTTTTATTAGTTTTTCCATGTCAACTTCCTTTAAGTGTTAATTAAAATCCGCCTCTCAATTGAAGACCGTTGATGGTCCGCTGGGATGGTTTCTTGGTTGAGATATTGACTTTATAATCGTATTGATACTGGAGTGACCAGTTAGGATTAAAAGCCCATCCAAGACTGAACGTAAACCTAATCGGTATATCCGTTCTTGCATCCCCCAAGTCAGATATCAGGGGTTCATCATTAGGGAAATTCTTATAATGCAGTCCAAATCCAACGCCTTGCAGGAATCCTGACTCCCACTTATTGGACCAATCGAAATCCATGGCAAAACCACTGTATTCACTCTCTTCTGTTCCGTCTGAACCCGAGCCTAAGGCAATTACGCTTTTGAAGAAATCGAGATTATCGGCATCCACGTTCGTGTATTCCCATCTAAAAAGAGTGATATTACCCGTATCCAAACCGGATGCAGCAAAAATTTTGTGATTGTACAACACCCCCCACAAGTGTCGAGTTGTACCATCTTCTTTATCACTGCGGCCGAATTGATAACCTATCTTGAAAACATGATACTGGGCATAAGCTTCTGATCCCAGTTTGATATCCATTAGCGTATAGCGACCATCAAAGCCGTTTTCATTCGGTTGGGGAACATATGATGCTCCAACGATCATAACAGCAGAATTCAAGTTTTCATAAATATCCTGGCTATAAGTACTCTGCGCATATCCCAATACTCCTTTAATCTTCCCGTAACTGAAGATCCCCATTAAATTGACGGCTGTCTGGGTATCTGCCTGTTCATCATCGTCAATCTGTCCGCTGATTTCATAATCCTCAATGGCAACCGGCAGACTTAAATCGTTGCTGGGATTGCTGTCGCTGTTTAGCTGAATACCACCAATTATCTTCCATTTGAAGCCTTCAGCTTTGGCTTCTGCCGGTTGTTCTTCTTCTTCCAGTGAAGCTAAATCAACTCCATAAGCGACCAGATAGTTTCTGGTTCGCTCATTCCCATTTTCATCAACAGCTTTAACCGTGATGATATTTTTCCCTCCAATAAAATTGAACACTTTTTCGATATTAAGAGTTGTCGCAGGTTCAAAGCTTTGCGCTTCCCCATTGATGATAACTTCAGAAATTGTATCATCATCATAAATAACAAAGCTTACTTCCAGCTGACTCGAATCAACCTGCTGTCTTCTAACCAGATCAGTTGTCAATATATTGGGCGCCGCCTCATTTTCATCGTCTTGAGCAAATAGCGATGAAACGGGAAACGCTCCCAATATAGTAATAATTAATAAAACCAATAATTTTGATTTCAATTCTGTCTCCTTTAAATAATTGTGGCTTTATGAGCATCTAATCTTCAACAACAACGTTGATATTCATTTTTGTTCCTGTTCCGGCGGCTGCATCTATAGCTTCTTGTATGTAGTCTACCAGTTCTTCACGGGTTTCCGGAACGGCTCTCTCACCGCTTATAATGGAGTCTATACCTCCGGCAGCCTCGATATTCTTAACTCTGAGACGGATGGCTTCTCGAATTGACTCCGGAATTTCTGCAGTTTTTGAATTTTCCGTATTCAGAGCATCGGTTCCCGTTGTTTCTTGTTGATCTTCAGACAAAGAAGGATCGAAATCCGGTATACCTTCAAAATCAACTCCCTGTCTCAGCTCGTCAACCAGAAACCCCAGTTGCCCTTCAGAGACATCATATTCTTCTCCATCGTTGGTCGTAACTGTCATATCACCACTCCTGTTACCCAGGGATGTCATGTCAGGACTCGTATTGCCATCTCCAACGGATCCTTTAATGCCAATGGTCGCAGTCGCCGTTCTTAAATTGAGCGACTTCTGCTTACGAACAGTAGCTGTTTTTGCACGAAACTTTCCAAATAACATCCTGATCGCTCCCGACTCCTTTTTCTTCTGCCATTTTTTCAATTGCATAATCGCATTTGAACCAAGGTAAACTCTATGCTCATCAGGATTTGTAAGCATCAACGCACTTCCTTTCAAAGTCCGAATCGTATCATTTTCATATACAATCACCGGATTATTCTTCTGTGTAAAAAGCAACATTCTATGATCTCTTACAATAACGACATTGCCACTTTTTATTGCCACTTCACCGTATTTGATCGCAGCCTCGGTAAAAGGAACGATACAAAGGATGAAAAGTGATACAATAAGTGTTTTTTGGGTAAGTCTATTCATAAACGTCCTTCCATTTTGAATCGTTTGAATTGATAGTAAATTTCCGATTTTATCCACTAAAATAATAGTAGCAGCATTTGCAGAAGTCAAATGATTATTCACTGTATGGATTACATGTGGTAGGATCAGCTTTGAATGACATTCATTTGGTAGACATTTATGAATTTTAGTTTTATTCAATAATATCAACTGATTCTTTTGGAATGTGAAACATATTCTCGTCCATTGTTGAACAGTACTATCGAGTTCACAAAATCAGGAACATATGGTAATTGAAAACAGGTAGCAATAATCAACAACATATGGGAATATGTTACCTAATAGTAATAATAACAATATGTTTTGTTTTAGATACGCGATACCAAAGATTTTTCTTACAATGATATTATTTGACAAAAGATAATTGAGAGATCCTAATAATGAACGATTCCAAGCATTCCATTGTGGTTTTTTTCGTTGGCTACATTGTCCTGTTTTATTTACTGGGATTAATGCTTTGGCCATTTTTATCCTCAATAATCTTCGCAGGAATACTGGCAGGGAGCTTTAGCCCTTTAATGAATTTGATAAACAACAGGCTACAGCATCCGAAATGGTCCGCAAGCCTTGTTTGTCTTATAATCGTTTTGGCTATTTTTCTTCCCTCAGTGTTTATCATTATAAAACTGTCGGAAGAGGCATTGAACCTGTACCAGGCTATTGGAGTTTATCTCAGCAATAAAGATTTTGAACAGATATTCGCTAACAAAAAATACTTCCCTGACCTTGTAAAAAAAACGTTTGAATTAATGCATCTGGAATTCAATTTTGATACTATAAAGGGCATTGTGCTGGAAGCATCAAAAAATGCCAGTTCAGCTGTTTTTGATATTATAAACTCCTGGATCAGTAATATTTTTTCTTTTTTCTTGCACTTCATTATTATGCTAATCGTGATTTTCACTCTCCTGGTGGATGGCGCCAGGATAAAATCCTTTATTCTGGCGTTATCTCCGCTGCCCGACGATGAGGAAGAATTGGTAATTGATCGTTTTAATCAGATTAACTATGTGACATTGATAGGCAATGGGATTGGAGCTTTGATTCAAGGCGTCTTGGCGGGTATCGGGTTTTGGGTGGCCGGGATTGAATCCCTGACTTTGTGGACCACCATGATGATCGTACTGGCTTTTATCCCTTTAGTCGGCATTTCTATAATATACATCCCTGTATGCCTTTACCTTTTGTTATCCGGTGACACCATCACATCTATAATGCTATTTTCTTACTGCACCTTGATTTCGTTGGTTGTGGAAAACTGGTTTAAACCCAGGTTTGTTGGAAATCGCTCCGAGATCAACTCTACGGCAATCTTCCTTAGCATTGTGGGGGGATTGGCTGTTTTTGGAATTCCCGGTATTTTTTATGGTCCGTTGATCATCTCTATTTTCCTAACATTTGTAGATTTGTACCATAAAAGATATACCGATACTCCTGTTTAAATTTTCTGGATTGAACCCTGGTTTTAGAAAAAGCGTAAGAAATCAACAGTTTTTAAGCAAGACAACAAATCAAATAATTTTGGAATAATGATGAAGCATTTTTTTGAGCAAACAACAATTTTGGATGACACTGCCCTGTCCGAATTATTGAGGACAGCCAGACGGGAACTGCGACAAAAACCGATGAATCTTTCCGAGATGTCAGCCAAAATGGATCTAATCTGTTTCAATGCAAGTGCTACCAATCAATATATTCCAAGGGGCATGGATTCCTTAATTACGACAAAAAACCTGCCGTTGGGTCAAAAAATTCCAAAAGAGATCTCAACAGATCTGGAAAAATTAATCTCACTTAATCCCGGAGATGTATTTGGATATTTACTGGGAAACATTCAGACCAAAGCGATATTCAACTATCTTGATATCCTCTTTGTGTTAAATAATGATTATCGATTTCGTCCTCAGGTTGTTGCCCATTTTTCCTACCCTGAATTGATCGACTATCTGATCGATTTTTTAAACGCAGGCGTTGTGGATGGCACCAAAAGAAAGATAGATATTTTTGATGATAAATCCGCTGTTGCATGGAAAACCGTTGTTAAGGCCAATGAGCTAAAAACAGTTGATAAAAGCATTCGGGCTCCTGTAATTATTGAACGCCCCTTCTTTAATGACATCAAGATAAATATCAGTAAGGGTGGTAAACCACAGATCATTGACAGTTCGTTTGGAAATTTAAAATCTGTTATTGGCTATTTCAACAGGTATAAAAGTCCCAATGGTGAGTTGATCAGCTCAAAAAACAAACTTTTCTTCAAGCCAAAAGATATCCATAGTATAAAGGTTGCTTCATCACAATCCAAGGTTCTTCTTGGGCTCTCCCATAAAGGGGAATATATTGCTTCAGCACAGTTTGTAACCCATGAAATCGGTCTTAAACATATTTTATTTAAGGATATTGACTTTTTTACCTTTAAAATTAACAAAAAAGCGACAGATATCAGACCGGATCAGATTACCCGCATTGAAGTCAATATCGACACGCAACAGGTGATTTTTGATCGGGGGGTTTCCGATGATGAATTTCATGTCTCTCGATTCGATAAACTGAAACTGTACAAGAATGAAAAAGCGGTATTTATTCACAAGATTGTTCCATTCAACCGGGGTGCAGCAAATTTCGAACAAATTCAGACTTTTTTTGCATCTCGCTATACAGAATATGAGAAAGCAAGACAGATTCTAACTGCACGAGGCGAGCTAGGCCTGCTAAGTTCCCGGAATGTTTGTTCTGGTGATCTAATGACCCATGTAGCGCTTTCCAGTATGTATCAATTGGGACTTTTGCCCTTTGAAGCTAAATGTGTGGGTTTTTCTCCGGAGGATATAAAAAGCCCTGAAACGACAGCCAAACTCTTTCAAAAAGAGTTCGAGGAACTCCAGGGACTATTAGCAAAGGTTGTGGATGTTTCCAAATCTCCGGATTTTACAGAGCATAATTTTGACAGACTATCCAAAACCATGCGGTCTTTTGTATTAATAAAGGATACAGCAGATGTAAAACCGGAGATGTTCGAAAAACTCATTGATGAGTTGGAGAAGCTAACAGAATACATGGACAACTTCTTCAAGTTGGATATTTATAAAAGTCTGCATGATGGTCTTGAATGTGAACAGGTTCCGGATTTTGATAAACCGGGTGGAGAACATGAAATCATGTTGCCTGATGAAAGTTCAAGGATGGATAGTAAGACCAAGCAGTTTATCAGCGAAAACTATTCCTTTTTTCAAAAAAGAGACTTGGTGCAAAAAGCATTACTGAGAATTGAAAAGGTGATGTTCTATAATAACAACATGAAATCGTTTGCAGAAAACCAAGCATTTGAACCCGATTTGATTGTCTATAAAAACGAAGAATACCAAGTAGATAACTATTTATTTGCCTCTTACCCGGCTTATTCCTTATCAAAAGTATTGGAACCTGAAAGCCTCCGAATCAAAGATGAACTCGAAGAACTTCTTTTTGTTAAATTTATGCGAGATTTCACAAAAAGAACATTTCTTAAAGCCCAGGAGTTGAATAAATCATTTCATCATCAATACAAGCATACCCTGGCGGAACTGGCTTTTAATGTCGATGAAAAAGTGAGGCAGCTTACCAAGGAACTTGAATTACTGGAGCAGCCTGAAAATAGGGAAAAAGCATATCAGGAGCTTTTGGATAAGATTACCTCCATGTATTTTGATCATTTAAAAAGCAAAGAGCAGAATATTGCAGGATTGGAAGCAGAAGAGAAAAAAGTGCAAAACTCTCTTAATCTGTTCAAAAAAGAGCTTGAAAAACTTCTTGGAGAAGAAATAGAGGCCGAAAACCTGGACCAGTGGCTTGATTCAATACCTGATAGGCTGGAGCTTTTGAAAAAGGAAGTCATTGCCAGACATAAAGAGATATTGGGAAAGACGTCCCCTGTTTTTAACTCCTATGTCAGACTATATAATACTGCCCTTCACTATTTTAACAAAGTGTTGGGGTACGCCCCTCTTTTCCAAAAAGCTCTTTGGATGCATCGGCATCAAAAAATGGTTGATGAGGTAAAAGCCAAATCAAAGGAATACTTACTTTTGGAATCAACCGAGCTTACCAATAAAATTAGAGAATCGGAAACGTTCCAACCTGACGAAAAAAAACGTGAACAGTTAACTGAAGAAGTTCAAATTCTTATCGGAGAACTAAAAGAAACCCTGGTTGAGTTGAAAGATATTCCTTCAAAAGAGCTATTCCAGTCGCCTAAAAAAACCAGTGATACATTATCAGAATACCTGGATTACTACCAAAATGAATCATTCAGATTAACCAAACTGGCGGGCATGCTGCAAGCAATCTATTTAAAAATGAATAAAATCCAAAACCAATTGTTCAAGAAACAGGAAGAATTGGTGCAAGAGGAGCTTAAATCGGCAGATCATAAATTCACCTTAAAAGTTCTAACTATCATAAGAGACGACCCTGAAGCAAAAAAGGCAATCGAAAATCTGAATGAGAAGATTGAAAACATCCCAAAAGAGATCAAGGATGACCTGGGAGAGCTTCGTTCCAAATTAATTGAAGCGCTGACCACTTTTAAATCAACAGTAGTCAAAGAAAAACTCATTGAAATTTCCGATTATCGAGACTTTTTGAAAGAGAGTAAAAAACGGGATAAAATCAATAATCTGGCAAAAGAGTTGGTCAATTTCAGCCAGGGAATTAAATCAATTCGCCTGGAAAGAGAAGGGGAAATAAAAGATCTGGAGTACCTGAAAACCCAGGAATCAAAATTGGAAAAGATTGCCATGTCCAAAGCATTACCCTCAACAAGAGTTTTACTGAAAACCCAATATATTCCCATGGTTGAAAGAGAAAAAAAGACTCTGGAAAGGGTTAATCAGTTTCTTGCCGAAATCATCTCCAAAGAGGAGCAAATCACTAACGGATTGACCTCAACGTTTTTTAAAAGACGGTATGGATTTCCTCAATTCTGCAAGGGAAGTTATTGCATTGACTCGACAAAAAGCACTAAAGACCATACTGAGAAAAACACGAATGCTACCTATTCTCTCTTATCGGAAAGGATCAAAAAAGGGTGTGGGGTTGCAACAAAGAAAGTAGAAAGTATAGAACTATTAAAAACTGAGATTACAGGGGTCGAAGGATTAAGAGATCGGATTTCCCAGATCTGGCATGATCGAATTAAGGACAGGTTTTTATGTCTTCCGCCATCACTGAAGCTGGAAGACGTCCTTGAACTATGTGAGTATAAAGATACTATCTGCCGCAATAGTCCCAAAGCTCAAAAGTCGAAAAACTCTTTACTTCTGGTGTATATTCAGAAAATAAAATACGATCAGATAAAGGCGAATCCCGATTTGGTGGAACGCTATAATCAGGCTATATTGAGCAACATATTCATCAACATTGATGATTCCGTAATCTATAATAATAGGGATTCGATTTTTGAAGGGTTTATTCGTGAAACGTTTGGCGCCTGCAATGATACAATATCAGCTCAGATAACAAAAACGTTTCTGCAAACCGGTTAATCTGCTTCGGTGAATTTTCAACCTATTTGCATCTTCCAAAAGAGTATTTGGTACAAGCGTTTTTATTGATTCCTGTTGCACCGGAAAAATCCACAAGCTTGTTATTTGCATTTTTGAGATTGATATCATCGCAGCGGGCTCCTTTCAAGTAAACGCCAATTAACTTAGCCCCTTGAAAGGAGGAATCCCTCAGGTCAGAAGCGGTCATATCTACAAAAAACATTTTTGAATTATCAAAAACAGCTTCCGTCAAGATCGAACCTCTAAAATCAATATATTTTAGAGAGGCTCCCGAAAAATCAGTACTGTCCAAGTTGGCACCGGTAAATACGATGTTTTCTAGAACCGCATCCCGTAATGACGCCCCGTTCAAGTTTGCGTTTGAGAGATTCAGATTTCTAAGAGTAGCACCTTCCAGGTTGCATGAGGAAAAGGTTCCTCCAGTACATTCCTTTGTCTCCAGAAAACGGCTTAAGTCTTCCTGATCATATGCGAAGCTTGGCAGGCTTATGAAGGAAAATAAAGCCAGTACAATAAAAACTTTCTTCATAGTTCACCTTTTTGGGGTAACAGGTTCAATTGTGTCCTTAGCCTGAATATTTACAAAAGCCATAACGACTACTTAAGCATCTAATACACGACAAAAACCTTAACCGCTTAATAGAATTGGCAAATATAAACCACTAATATTCTATTAGCAATTTAATATAATTCAATAAAGCAAAAACTTTGATTTGCATTTTGATTATCTCACTGATACCAAGCCTCATTTTTTGCCGCTTAAAACAGGAAAAAGCAAAAACTGATCCCTAATGATATTTTTTTTCGATTTAACACAAAATTTGTAATGCAACGCTTTGATTCTAATTTGCCGCTAGACAATCTTTTAAGTTTCCTCTGCAAATACAACCTAATAACAATCAATTCATTCATTGACCGAAAATCGCGTGGCTTGGAAGATAATTTGCATTGAAAAACTTACATTATCTTATTTATACTAACACCATGTTATCATCATTAACCTACATAAAAACTCAGCAAATAATATACGATGGAATTTATTCATGATTCAATGATCATATGGTTTATGTGCGGTGTCGCTTTAATCGGATTATTACAGATTATTGCCAAAAACCGTCCCACTGAAGTACAGCTGGGAATGGCCACCAAGTCTGACCAGTTTTCCATGAGTACTATATTTTTGAGTGTTCGTAGTGGTGAAGCACCCCTGTTTTTTTGTGTATTAGGCATTACAGTATTTTTTTTCCTGTTCTCTATCGCATTTTGTAGGGAGATTAGTTTTCTAATGCCGTTTTAGACTCAATTGAACAATCCAAAATGCCACCGTGTTTTGGATTTTAGATCCATTTGAGCAAAAATCAGCTTGACACCCTGCCAATGGATCTCTTTTTTCAATTTAAAAAACGGGTTTGAAAGAAACTCCTGTCCCCACATCCACTGTCTGATGTAAAATATACCATTTTCTATATCGGTTTTCTTAGCATAAATCGCAGCCAATCTTTTAATCGAACTGTGAACAGAGTTCTCAAGTTTATTGTTTGGCTATCCAATATCCGGTTTGAATCGCTTTTTCTTGAAGGTGATTCATTTCATTCAAATTTTTAGGGACTGTTTTTGTTTGAGATGGGAAGGTTCTTTGCTCTTTTTCGTGACCGGATATTTGAACGATTTATCAAACCAGTCATTATTAGCGTATCACCAATTGATGAAATTGCCCTCGGTGTGGGAATTGGAGTCTTCATCGGCTTGACCCCAACTGTGGGAATCCAGATGTGGATTGTTTTTTTGATCTGGTTGTTTTTTAAGTATATATTAGGAATTCGTTTTGATTTAATTGTAGGAACAGCCTTGGTGTGGATCAGTAATCCGCTCACCATGTTTTTTCTGTATTATATGTTCCTGGCGACAGGTCTTTTTGTCCATTCAATATTGGGTTTCGTAACCATTCCGCTTGATTATTACACTTTTCAAGTTCGTTTTTATGCTGTTTTGAACAATCCGGGAAACAGCTTTTTAGGAAAAATCATGGAAGGCAGCAAATTTCTTTTTTTTGATTTAGGACTGCCGATGTTTGTTGGAAGCCTTTTTTATGCTATTCCCTGCTCAATTATTTCCCATGTTTTGACACAAAGGTTATTACTGAGGTATCGCAAGAAAAAGGCTGCAAAAATGGGAATAAGCTATGAAACCTGGAAACTGAAGTATGAAAAAACCAAGCTTAAAACAAAGATAAAATAAATGAGACCAGTTTTAAGAATGAATAAATTGGAAAATCAAGCCCCACATTCTACTGTTTTTTTGCTCTCTGTTGTTCTTCTGATACTCCTTTCAATTACGGTTAGTATTTTAATTGGGGGTTGCTCCACTATCGAGACAGATTTTGAAAATGCAAAGGAAAAAAACACGGTCGCAGCCTTTGATCAATTTTTGTCAGAACATGGCGATTCAAAGTACTCCAATGAGGTTAACGATTTGCGGGAAAACGCCTATTTAACTTATATAAAAGACTCAGCTAACAAAGAAAACTCTTCGGATGTTTTTAGACAAACAAGCATCATCGATTCTTATTTCACTGAATACCCGAATGGCAGATACGCCAAAGAAGTTAATGAATTCAGAGAAACACTCCTGTTTAAAAAAGCACAAAAGATCGACTCCCCATCATCATACAGATCATACATCATCGAATATCCAAATGGAAGATACCTGTCCGAGTCCGTCCGCTTGAGAGAAAAGGCTCTTTATAAAATGGCCAGAGATTCAAAGAATATAGAGCATATGGACTCATACCTGGCAGAATATCCCTCTGGAGTCTACCATAGCGACGTCTTAAAATTGAAGGAAAGAACACTATTTGAACAGGTCAAAAATGTCAATACGCCGACAGAATACGAACACTATAGACTCGAATTTCCCAAGGGACAGTTTATTCAAGAAGTCAATCAGCTTTATGAAGAAGTGCTAATAAAGGCGGCACTGGAAAAGAATACCATGCAGGGTTTTGAGGAATATCTCTTGAAATTTCCGGACGGAACTCACAAAAACAAGGCAATGAGTAGTCTTGAACTACTTCTGTATGAAAAAGCCGTATCTCAGAATAGTGTAGAATCATATGATCGGTTTTTAATCCTGTTTCCCCAAAGTCTTCGAACAGAAACGATACGAAAGCTAAGAGAGGAAGCCTTATTTAGACATGCTCAGGAGAGCCAATCATTGACAGGGTATTTCCGTTATCTCGTTGAATACCCGACAGGCATTCATGTTGAAGAGGTAAAGCTGTTCATAAAAGATGATCAATATCAACGAAATGGAGAGGTGCTCTCGGAAAATGTTGATGTTGAAAAAGCGTGGGATTATACCCTAAAAGTGGATAGTTTCTTTCAATACATCTGGTTCATGAATCAGTTCCCCGATTCAAAATACACCGAAAAAGCAAAAGATCTCTTGGAAAAAAAGCGATCAGCATTAGACTTACTGAAAGAATAAGATATGAATATTAAAAGGTTATGCTTTATCCTGATGGCAACTCCCCTCATTATTACCTCCTGTTCAAAATCTGCCTTTAACTGGCCCCCCCTGGAAAACGATAAATCCCTGCTGATAATCGGTCCAAAATATCGAAACGATACGGAAGAGCCATATAGAAATATCCAAGTGCTCACCAGCGCCATTTCAAAGGCAAGTAATGAGGTTATTTCCAAACGAACCGATAAGGAAGGACAGGGATTCGATCAGATTAAGGTTTACAATTGGATACTGGATCAGGAAAAACTCGGTTTTTTTTGGAGTCGAATTGAAAAATCTCTCTCTTTGCCTGATTTCCAAGACAGAAGCACATTCTTGAAAAACACGATCATCAACTATTCCGAAGAAAAGGAACTTCAGGGTTTTTTATTGGCAATGCGCTTTACTCCTGTTTTTGATCCTCTATTAAAAACCAGGCACCTTGAAGGATTCAGACTTATTTATTTTTCATCGGATGAAATGGAAATCAATTTCTTTAAGATCCCGGTTCAGTTAGAAGCACCCGATGAAGAATCATTATTAAAAGAGCAGATAAAACGCTTGATAAACTCTCTTGACTACTCTTCAGCCAGTCTCGAACGAATGGGATTTTTTCACATGGAAGGGGGCTGTTTTTATACAGGAGATAACCAACTTGAGGAAGAATGCGTTGATGAATTTTATGTCGGTAAATTCCCTGTTACTAAGAAACAATGGGGAGATGTAATGATGATTTCAGGTCTTGACGGGAATATTCCGGAAAAAATACCGGTCAGTAATATGAGCTGGATTGAAATACAGAATTTTCTGAATAGACTTAACGAAAAATCAGAATACAGCTATCGATTACCAACGGGTATCGAATGGGAATACGCTTGCAGAGCCGGAGGCAAAAACGTTGCCTATGGGACGCGTTCCGGATCAATCTCTGCAGAAGAGGCAAATTATACCGACATTAGAAATGAAGTGATATCAAACGGGATCACAGCAGTTGATTATTACCCCTCCAACCAGCAAGGGCTTTACGATATGTCCGGAAACACCTGGGAATGGACTCAAGATCCTTTCCTAAGCAGCAGTAACAAAGGATTTTTCAGATCGCTTTTTGACAGATTTTCTACGACATCCAACAAAAGAGCTGTTCGGGGTGGGAGTTTTGACAACTCAGCTAATGAGGTGCGCTGCAGCTCGGAACAGTTGGTTTCTGAATCAATTGGCGCGCCTGACATGGGCTTTCGCCTTGTAATAGAATGAACAGGTATCATTAAACCGGTTCCCCGGAATTTCTAAAAGCCCTTTCTTCAATAATCTCATTATTGTGCTTTTGGAAATAGCAGGTCCACCTTTGTTCCCGAATCGGGAGCCGATTCTACCATAATGACACCACCATGTGAAGTCATCGTGGTATAGGCGATTGATAATCCCAATCCTGTGCCTTGCTCTCTGGTAGTGAAAAAAGGATCAAATACCTTTTTTCTTACATCCTCAGTCATTCCTTTTCCGTCATCTTCAAAAGATACTCTGATCAAAGACTGCTGTTTCTTCTTGAATTGTTTGTTGAGCCTTTTCAGAATCACCGGATCTTTTTCGATGTAGTTCTCCGTGAAAATCTTAAGATTTCCCCCTTCAGGCATCGCTTGGCACGCGTTGACAAAAAGGTTGTGGAACAGTTGCTTGATCAGATCCTTATTTCCTTGAATAATTGCTTTACCCGCTTTTAATTCCAGCTCGATTAAGATACCCAATTGTTCTGCTGAAAATTCTGAGAATTCAGCAAATTCATTTATTAATTCATGTAGATACACTTCATCTAAAACAATCGGACGTGGTTTTGTGTATTCCAGAAGATTTGAAATAATATGGTTCATGCTGCGTGCAGCGGAATTTATATGCATTACCAACGACATCTCTTCAGACTCAGGAGCAAAATCCATCTTCATCATTGATATGAATAGTTCCATGCTTCCCAAAGGATTTCTCAATTCGTGGGCAACCTGCATGGCGATCTCTCCCATGGCGGTCATCCTGTTTTTTCTTTCGGCTTCCTCTTCAAGACGTTTTAATTGAGTGATATCTACCAGGTTAATAATTATTCCCTTCAACTCATTTTCATCCGATCTCATCAACGTCGTTGTGCTTTTTAAAATGATCTTCTCGGAGGTTCCTTTCTTAAGTGTGAACTGCTGCTGATAACCGTCCTCAAGAAGAGGAGCGATTTTCTTGATGGCCCCCTTGGGAAGAACCAGAAACTGGAAGAGATCATTAATATTGTGATTGATAGCATCCTCGTTCCTGAAACCTGTAATTGCAACCGCAGCTCGGTTGAAAGTCCGAATTTTACCAGATAAGTCCGTAACGATAAGTCCATTGGACAGGCTTTGCAGGACATTGGTTAATTCCTGGTTTTTCGAATGTAAATTCGACTGTAATTCCCTTATTTTTTCCGATAATGCTTGAATGGTTGGTTGCACTTTTTCTATTAACTCGCTCCAATCCTCTTGTGTCTGTTTTAACTTTTTTACAAGCTCCTTCTCCAAATAGAGCTCTTTTCTCAAATCAGAAATCTGCTGGAGATAATGTTCTACGTTATGTTCTAAAGATGGGTTGGATTCAGCGGCCACACTTTTCCTTTTGATAAAAATGCGAATAGCAGGTTTCTTGAGTTCAATATGTTTGCTTCTCAGCACATTATGCAAAACATATACTCAATCAGGAGGGTTTATTGATTTTTTCTGAGGAGAGGAAGGGAAAGTCTGGTGTAATCGCTTGAATAACCGAAAGCAATCTTGATAAAGAGTAATAGACTATTGTCAAAACTCCCCTTCACTATCTCTTTTTTTGGAGGCCTTTAACATAGGTTTTTACAAACTCATGAATCTCGGACAATTCTTCGGCTGTCATTGAGTCAAACCCGTCGATCAGTTTTGACTGAAAATTATCTTTCAGCATCGAGTACTCAACTTCCAGGGCAGTTAATGCCAGTTTTTGATCTTCTATGGTCTTCTGCATTTCACTGATAACTCCGCTTGTTTTCTTCTCCCATGATAATGGGGATTTCAGAGTTTCGGCTTCATTTTGCCCTTCTGCCGCGACAAGAGGAGTAGGTTTTTTCCCTCTTTTTTGTTGTTTATTCATCTGAGAAGAGATTCGCTCTTCAAAAATCTGTTCCGCAGATTTTGGGGATTTTATCTTGGATTTTCTCTTTTCTGAAGGCGTTTCTTCCGGTTCTGATATCCGATCCATTGAAGTGACATCTGCCTTTACACTCTCATTTTGTTGAACCTGATTCCTTTCGGCTTCACTATCCTCCTTTTTCTTTTTCAGCCAGAGATTGTGATAAACTTCAAGTGATCTTAACGGAACGTCTTTGAACGATTTTTTTAAATTCTCAATTGTTGTTTCCGGGTGATGATCTAAAAATCCGAAGACTACTTGATATAGACTTCCCTCCTTACCTTTCTCATGATTGGCTTTTTTCTTTTTCCAATGCCCGTAATAACTGGTGACTGAGCTTTTATTAGCATCCGGAAAAGCTTGTAAAAGTTGTTCACAGGTTACATCCTCATTGGAATTCAAATAACTGAAAACCATCTCCTTCAACTTTCGGGGGCTGATCATAACTCGCTTCTTAGCCTTATTTTCTACTTTTTTTTCACGCTTGCGAGTCCAAAAAAGATGATATTCATTAACCTTGGATGGTGGGATCTCGGAAAGAGCATCTCTTAATTCACCAAGGGAGGTTCGAGGATACCTATCAAGATATTTGTAGATCTTTCTTTTAATAAGCGTTTCCTTATAATTACTCTTAACGACGATTTTTTCTTTTTTATATTCGTTTTTTGCTCGCTTAATCGTTGTTTTACTTATATCTTCAAGTCCTCTAACCTGGGATAAGGTTCCTTGTGTTATCTCATGGAAATCTTTCCCCTGATTTATCAATTCATCTATGATTATTTTAACCTGTTCTTTCTTACTCATTATGACTACTCCGAACTAATATTGATAAATCAACACATCTTCTTATCTGAAAACTTCTACTGTTCATCTTGCTTCTTTGAAAAATACTTGCCTAATAATTCATAAAAACAGCATTATTGCAAACTGAGGGGTTGATTTCATGGAACCTGTCTGAAACCAAAAAGATACCATGATTTATCAAATGATAATCAGCGTCGGTATCATAGCTTCATAACACTACATTTTATACATTAGAAAATCAATGACTTTTTGATTCAACGCTGACATGGAAAAAAGACTGACAAACAATCCTTGCAATCAAATATTTATTATTGCTTCAATACCGAGGACTTTTGTGCAGATGAAGAGATCTGTTTTTAGGTTACGACAGATGGATGGATTAAGGTACCTAATTCACAAATCTTCATCCCAATCATTCATTCTTATATCAATTTAAAAGCTCAACAATAGAAGGTAAAGCCACCCCCGATTTCATCGGAATATAAATATCCGTGATATTGACAAAAGCGTTCTCAGTGGGATTTATTTCAATTATCTTTGCCCCGGATCGGCTTGCCTGAATCGGGATATCAGCCGCCGGATAAACAACTCCCGAGGTTCCAAGGATCAATAAAAGATCTGCCTTAATCGCAGCATCATAGGCTTCATCAAGGTATTGCACAGCTTCTCCGAACATTACCACGTCCGGCCTCATAAAATTTCCACATACCCGACACTTTTCTGCAAGGTTCATAAGAACTGTGAAATCAAAATCCGTCAGTTTGTTCAGTTCCTTTCTGGTTTTTTCAATAAATTGTTTTCTATCAACTTTTATTTGATTGCCGCACCCCAGACATTTCATCCGAAACAGATTACCATGAACTTCAATTACGGTTGAATTGCCCGCTTCCTGATGAAGATTATCAATGTTTTGAGTGATTACTGCTTGAAGTTTGTCCATGGACTCCAAATCATATAAAGCCAGATGACCGGGATTGGGTTCAGATTTTTCGAAAGAGTCTATTATATTGCGAAAAACCTGTAATAACTGATTATTTTTTGTTTTAATAGTGTTGATAAACCCCTGCAATGTGCCAACTTCCCATGGATCCACAATGTCCCATAAACCACCCGGATCTCTGAAGGTTGAGATTCCGCTTTCCTCAGAAAATCCCGATCCGCAGAACGCCACAACCCTGTTGCTGGCTTTTAAAGCTGAAGCCGCTTTTTCTATTATTTCCGGAAAATCTTTCATAAGCGTAATAACCCTCTTTTTTATTATTAACTCAACTTTCCCAACCGAAGAATTGGATATATTGCTTTGCATCTGTTTATCTCTTCGGTGTTAGTAAGTGAGAATACAGGAGAAAGGAGCTAGGAGTCAGAAGGTTAATCTGAGCACCTTTAGTACATTTTACATGTTTTTTATAACCATGGAGCGTAGCGACTCCTTTCTTATTCTGTCTCCTGTCTTCTTTATTCTATTAAGCTGTAATTTTAAAATATTTACATTGCCAATCCAATTATAATTCTCACATTTCTGGAAGTGGGAAAGTTGAGTTATTTACAGACTACGGTATCCATCAGGGCTGATAGTACAGAAAACTGCAGACCTCCGGAAGCTCACGGAAGGCGGACAAATAGTCAAATAATCGATCCTTCAAATATACATCAGACATCTTAACCAGGCTTTCATCTTTTAAATAAAGTCTGGAAAAGACACCCCCACCGCCCCAAAAATGGTAATCACTTATTTTTATCACGTATTTTTTATCATACTGGGACCTATTTAATAGCCAGGTTGTTTCAGGTTCATATTCCTCTAACTGTTTGAACCAGGGGAAAAGCGACCGGCCCGCCAGATTCGGTTTTTCAACGCTTTTTTGATGGTGCCGGTTAAGTAAATTAAGATCTCTGCTACTCAGTTTCACCCCCACCGGTTTATTATGATAACGTAACCATTTAAACAAATCACTGCGTTTGATTCTTCTGTTAGCGACGGAATTGACGGATCTTATCTTAATATGGGGAAACAGGGTTCCATCTATTCCAGGTTCGTCCTGTGCCAGAGCATTCAGAGTATTCAAGCAAATCGTCGCGTTCTGGGGAGATGTTTGTGTAAACAACCAGGGCACTTCTTTGTTTAAGTACTCACGATAATCTCTTTTAATCAAGCTCGAATACTGATCTGTTATTTCTTTCCTTTGTGATGCTTTTTTTACCATAACATTGACTTGTTGAGTATGCCATGAACCGTTTTTACGAGCCACAGTCAGGTCAGCAAAAACGATAGCTTCACCATGACAGCCACCACTAATCACAGGCACATTTTCAATATATCGAACCTTTCCCCCGGATCTGCTCGGGTTTAATCGATGATCATGACCCGAAACAGCCAGGTGAAAACCGGGAACAGCTTTCAAAGTCTCCCGTAAGTCGTTTGCAGGGGGAATTTGTTTTATTTTGCTTTCTTCGGTATCCCGAAATGGATTGATCCCTGCATGAAAGCTACCAATAATAATGTCCGGCTTTTCTGTTCTATTTATCGTTTTAATCCAACGCCGGGCAGATTCCTTAAGAGATTCTATCTCAAGCGATTGCAGCTGATTCGGCCCCATCCACATTAATACCCCGGGTGTGGTAAAGCCGATAATGGCAATTTTGACTTGATTCCTGATTAAAATAACATACGGTTTAAATGCTGGTTTTCCTCTCCGTGATATGTTTGCTCCAAGCCAAGCAAACCTGGATCTTTTGACATACCTGGTTTCAAAAAGCGGATTCAATCCCAGATCATGATTCCCTACAGTTACAGCATCATAATTTAATCCATTAACAAAACTCAGGAATTCATCATCTGATGAGTTCCTGGAAAATTGATGATTATAAAATGATAGAGGAGATCCCTCCAGCAAGTCCCCTGCATCCAACAAAATCAGATCAGGGTGCTTGATTCGCTGCTGCCGGAGAAATGGGCTAATGTGTAATAATCCCTTCCGTTTGCGCTCTGGATACACGATTGAGGTCGACAGCCATCCGTGGATATCAGATGTTATCGCCAGATGGAGGGTAACGGTATCAGAAGCAGAAGCAGAACCATAACCTTGAACACCCATTATGAGGACAATAAGGAAAACAGCTATACGATCAGACATCAGTTCAGTAATTTATACGGTATTTCTCTGGTCAAGTATCATTTTATAAATGTTTTGTTATCTTAATCTTTTTTAGTTAACACTGCCACATACATGACATTTCCATCCGTTGTCGGAGGTAGGAATTTAATTCCGTTTGAGAATTCATTCCCCGTGAAGGGGCAGGTGATTGTTACCATTTCGAATTCCGGGTTCAGATGTAAAAAAGACTCCACGACCTCTTCATTTTCCTTCTTAAATATTGAGCAGGTAGCATAGATGATTTTTCCACCTTTTTCCAGTATCTGACTGGCTAGCGTCAATAAATTCAGCTGCAATTGCGAATAATGTGTAATTCTATCGTCCAATGGATGCCATCTTATGTCAGGCGATCTTCTCCAGGTTCCTGAACAGGAGCAGGGAGCATCAATCAAAACCTGATCCGGAAGACTTTTAAAGGTGGGAAGCGCTTTCCCATCCCATTCCAAGGGTTTTATAATATTAAACAGATCATTTCTTGAGATTCTTTTTCTTAGCTCTGTTAAACGATATTGATGAGTTTCTGTTGCGTAGATGAGTCCCTTTCCTTTCATCATAGCTGCAAGGTGTAATGATTTCCCTCCTGATCCGGCACAGACATCCCACCATATGTCTCCAGGCTTTGGATTGCAGACTAATCCTACCCCCTGGGAGGACAAATCCTGTATTTCCAGTTTTCCTTTTCTATAATCATCCACTTCAAACAGATTAATCGAATCCTGCAATGCAAACGAAAATTGATGATTTGGATGGGCAGTAAATTGAATCTTCCGATCCGCTAGATAACTGAAAAGACCTTTTGGAGTTTGCTCTGTCGACCGAATCCACAATTTCGGTCTTGTTTGAAACGAACTTAGAACTGAAATTGGCATATCCCAAGCAATCCTTGGGTTCAACTCTCTGATATCAATTTGATTTACATATTTTAAAATTAAGGATTGTTTCCGCGTCAATTCCTGTGGAGAGGCCGAAAAAAAATCCTGCAATGTGTCCTCGGTTAATCCATAAAGATTGCCCCAAAAGGAAACCAGGGGTGTTATTTCATTGTTATCCAGCAAATATCCAAGCAATAAAGCCAAGGAGGTCTTATTTTGTTCAATATTACGTATCCAACCATACCAGCGAAAATAACCAAAAATGCAGCTGGATATTAATCGTCTGTCTTTTGAGCCATGTTTTCGATTACTTCGAAAATATGCCGACAACCAGGAATCGATTGGTTTCTGGTTATTAAACGTTATAAATGCTTTATTGAATACAGTGGATACTAATTCAATTTGACGCTGATATCTATTGAGTATTGTCACGGCCTAGTGGTGATTTGTTTAGCTGGAAGTAATTGGGGGAGATGGATTGCAGATAGTCCGTTTCGGATCTATCTGCTGAAGATAAATGATTGTGGTTAGATCGGCTCAACTTCGTTTTCAATCAACCGATGTTTAGAAATAATACTTTCTCGTTCGAGTTCCTTGCCTTTCTTCTTATCGCTATAATTGTACTTTCCTCGCCTTAGTTGTTTTTCCAGTTTATCCACACACAAATCAATTGCTTTATACATATTGGCCGGATCTTCGGCTTCAGAGTTAAGGTAGAATCCATTCCCTTTAATGGTTGCGTGTATGTGTTTTCGATGTTTTTCCACACCTAGAAATATATCCGCATTCAGGTTAAAATCCGTATATTTGTTAACCCTCGTTAGGCGTTCTTCAACATAATTTTTTAAAGCTTCAGTTAAATCCATATGTTTTGCTGTTATAGATACATCCATACTTATCCTCCCACAGAATAAGGATTGATCGAATCGTATGTATGATAAAATGTGTCGAACCCGAAAAGGAAACTTCAACAAGAACGACAGTAAAAGTGTCGCATGTTTTCCAAATAAGTTCCAGCAATATTTAAAATTTTCTAGTCATCAAAATCCCTGAAACGCTTAATTCTCACCTATTAGGGATTCGCCTCCCCAGGATATCCGACATTGAATTCATCCAACTAAAAATTATCTTTTCGGTGCCTTAATGCTGCCATTCTCTCTGTTCTTGAAAGGGATTTGCTGGGGTCTATGCTTTTTATGACACTATCTTGATCGATCCTGAAAAATGGATTGATCTCCTTCTCCAGAGCAATGGTTGAAGGTGTTGAAAACATACCAGATTTTACCTTTTCCTCTACTTCAGTCATGTAATCTTTTGTTTTTTGATTGTCCGGTTCAATAGACAACGCAAACTTGAGATTGGCTTTCGTATATTCATGGCCAAAATATACTTTTGTTTTCCCCGGCAATGAAGAAAGCTTATCCATTGCCCTTTCCAGATCAGCGGGTTGACCTTCAAACATTCGCCCACACCCGGCTGAAAAAAGGGCATCTCCTACAAAAATACAATCTTCTATCTTATAAGAGAGACAATAGTTTGTATGAGCAGGAACAGCCAACACTTCAATAATCAAATCTCCAAACGGAATCGTCTCCCCATCGGATACTTCTTTTCCTGCCACATCAATTCTCTTTTCACCTTTCGGCTTGATGACAGTGGCATTGGGAAATTGATTTACCAGAGAAGAGATATCCCCTGCATGATCATAGTGAGAATGAGTTGCCAGGATATAATTGAGATTAATATTATTGTTTTCCAGAAAACTCAATACAGGCCCTGCATCACCACAATCAACCAATGCGGTTGCTCCACTTGAACCGGATTGATGAATTAAATAGCTGAAATTATCATCAAAATATGGAATAACGTCAATTTCTATACGTGTCATCTGTCTCCTTTCAACAATAAATCATTAAAACGATTAAAAATAAGTGGGTTTAAAAAGCTTCAACGGATGCGTTCTTTTTTCTTCCGGGATCTCTTCCAAGTAATCACTTAAGGCTTTGCCGGTTAAAGGATAAGTAAGATCATTATTCAGTTCCAACAAAGGGATTAGGAAAAAATCCCTGTTCAATAGATCATAATGTGGAATAGCTAGATTCGGTTTTTCCACGACCTGTTGACCGACTAATAATATATCAATATCGATTGTTCTTGTTTGCCACTTAGTCCCATCTCTTTCGCGCCCGAGACTTAATTCAATGGATGAAGTTATTTTTAACAACTCATCTGATTGGATGTCAGAGAAAAAAAGGACACAACAATTATAATAATAAGGCTGAACTTTCCTAAGGAAGGGCTCTGTCAGGTAGAGGCAAGAAGAGTGAAAACCTTGTGGGAATGTTTTTTTTAAGATCGCTAAACTATCGATGATAAACTTTTTTCGGGGTGAAGTATTACCACCGATAGCCAGGTATACCTCTTGCTGAGATGTCAACGATACAACCGTGCCTTTGTTTTACAGGTATCCACGCTTAATCAGGAATTACCTTTTAAAACTTCATGTTAAAATCTATAATACGCAATTCATTTGAATACAGATGATGAAAGCTATCTGCTGATTGCGAGTTCATATCCAAATTAGCTTTTGGCGGTTGGAAAAAGGATATTCTTGTAAGATTTTCATCAAAAGTAATTTCCTTAAACGACAGGTATACGCCTGCAATCAAGCCAAGAAACCCCCCATATGTTGCTCCAGTTAAAAACTGACTACTGAAATGGCTTATGGTATATCTTTCGTCTGTTGGTAGCTTATCATCAAGCATTGCCCAACCGGTCATGAGAATTCCCCCGGTAAATGATCCCCAAAGGACATTAAAAAACACGTTTTCCATTGCTGGTTGGGGCATTTGTGCGACCATTGGTTGGGCCCCAATTTCGTTCATTTGAGCATGTGCAGACATGGTGTACAGACAAGAGGTAACAATGATCATTAATCCGATAAACGATTTTTTTATTGTATGCCGCATAAGCTCATTTTTTAGATGCCAGTACTATCAAACTGATACCAATGGTTTATTAAACAACAGGTGCCGTCAATTCCAGAACGTTCTCCAGACTATTTAACGAAGTCTGGATTAAGCTCTTTTCTAAACACCTTTGAGGGATAAAAAGTAACAACCGTTCTTTCTGATATCTCGTAAGAAACCTTTGTCTTCGGATTTCTCCCGATTCGAGATCGTTTATGACGAACTTTAAAATAACCGAAACCGGATATCATAACTTCTTCACCTGATTCCAATGCATTTTTTATAATTCCCAAGATTGCCTCAACAAGGTTTTTTGCGCACTTCCGGTCAAGAGTTATTTTAGTCATAACATCACGAATGATGTCTTCCTTAATCCTTGTCATATTTCTCTCCAAAAAACTTTACGACTTCTAATATTCAAAGCCTAGCAAATTTCATTCCTAAGAAGGCTTTGAATGGCTTATGTAAAAAACAACCAACACGTTGTACAAAAAAAACAATAAATAATATATGGTTAAGGATATAATGATACTGGACTGAAATCAATGTAAAAATACGCATCGGTTTCGGCCAACTATCTATAAAAGCAGTATATTTTGGGCTCTACCTAAAATTAAATAATTACGGAGTTAGTATAGCAAAAAAAAATCTTAAACGGCTATAACTATTTTTTATTTTTTAGATCTTCATCTTCTTGGATCTGAATCATATTATTCAAGATTTCATTTCATAATGCTTGCTAAATGCAAAATTACACCAAATCTTCCCATGAAAAAGTTGCCTATTCATCAATCCCCAACTGTCCGCAAAAACCCTTATCTGTTTGATGAGATCTATTGGCATCCTCATGGTGTTGTGTTAATTTTTGATATCAGGACGACAGATATTCAATTATTTTATTGTTTTCATTAAGTTTTACTGACGGTTTTTAACTTCCCAAAATTAGTTAAAAGCCGATCAGCAAAGCGATTGCTTGGTCTTAAAAACGGCAATACATTAGATATTTAGGAAAATCATGGTTTGTAATCGGTTTAAATTCTTTTTATATCTTTTTCTTCTGTCATCTGTTTTTCAAGTGATCAACTTCAACCTTTTCGCCGAGTCGGCTCTTCCTTTTTCATTGGAGCTTGGTAAAAAACAATCGCTTAACCATAACGTACAGATATTGGCTGAACTGAATCCAAACACTGTCAAGAATTCAAGAATCTTAAAACTATTGGGTCGGATTGACGAAGGTTACTATATCTATTCAGTCTTTCCCCAGGGAGAATTCTCACCGGAACCCACGCAGGTGTTTTTGGACACACCGTTACTAATACCGGAAGGAGAGATCAACGAGTCTGAAACAATCAGGGTTGATGACGAGGCTTTTGAACAGTCTTTAAATGTCCATCAGCACGATTTCTGGATAGAACAGAAATATCGGGTTTTAGATTCGTCTAAGCTCACAAACCTGAATATTAAAGGAAGTTTATTGTATCAGATATGTAATAAGAGAATCTGCTCTTTGCCTTTGACTAAAACTTTTAATATCAGTATTCGTTGATCTTCCGTCTTTAAGTCATCTGCTTTTAGTTTTCGTGGTGCTTAAACACATTGGTAAAAAATTCGGATGTTTATAATCATGGAAAAACTTACATTGACAACCATCGACCATGCCTGAGTTGCCCGAAGTTCAGACTATTGTGAACGAACTAAGTCAAACAATTATCGGTCGGATCATTAAATCCTGTGAGATAAAGAGGGATTCGGTTATTGACCGAAGCTCGACTGATTTTCGAAGGGCGATCAGGAACTGCAAATTCACTTCGATCTCACGAAAGGGGAAATATCTTATTTTCCAATTTGATAAACCACTGTGGATGATTGTCCATCTGAGGATGACAGGAAAATTTATATTGGTGGCAGATCATCAGGAGAACCGATATGGACGTGTAATTTTTAAATTAGATAACGGTTTGCAGATGATCTTTCATGATGTACGATGTTTTGGAACCATTGAATTATCTTCTGATATTGACAAACACAAAAAGCTGTTTTCCCTTGGGTGTGATCCTTGGGATAAAGCGCTTACACCGGAATCACTGGCAATTAAGTTGCGGCATAGAAAAGCATCTGTAAAATCCATACTTTTAAACCAGTCCATTATTGCCGGTCTGGGCAATATTTACGCTTCTGAAATCCTATTTGATGCAAAAATTGACCCCACGCGAGTTGTAACAAAATTAACTCTTTCCCAACTCAAGCAATTAATAAAATCCACAAAAAAAATACTCGCTTCAGCCTTGAAAAATAATGGGACCACAATCTCGGATTACCGTCGAGTTGATGATAAACAAGGAACATTTCAAAACTTTCTGAAAGTATATGGTAAACAAGGAGAGCCTTGCCAAACGTGTAAAACGCCTATTCAGAAAATCAAACAAAATCAAAGAAGCACTTTTTTCTGTAAAATATGCCAGCGATGAGAACTCTACTATACAAGTTTATAAACTCCTGTTTCTTCCTGATTTTTTTAACCGCCACCGGGTTTGGGGATTCTCTTTATGAGATCAATACAGGCGATTCAAATAGTGCATCATGGCAATTTACCCATGAGTTGTCACAAATGTGGCAGCAGAAGTATCAGGATAAGGAGAGTTATTTTTCCCCCCGTCATGTGCAAGATTTAAAACAGAGATTTATAAACCTGGATAAGCAGGACTGCAAACTGGTTATTGCCCCTCTGAAATTTGTTACTGAGATGCCAATTACTGATTTGAAGGTCAAAATTGTAGTGGTCTTATGGGAGGTTTACCTGGCTCCAGTAGATTTGTCGGAGCGGGGCAAAGAAGTCTCTTTTAACAGTCATCAAAACTGGTTTCTTCCGGAAAACTCTTATATTATTCCCACCTTTACAAATCATCTGGTGACAATAGTTAAAGATGCGTCAAACGATCTTGACTCCGAGATTCTTGAGTTTGGGAAAAAATTAAATAATTTCTACACCATTAATGAGGCCGATGCGGTAGGATCCGATTCCGGGTCAGGAGCAATCTTTGACCTGGAGGTAGAGCCAGGGTATCAAAATTCGACTTCAAACCAAGTTTCAACAGATCAGGATTCGACAATGGATCTTAAAACTTCAGACGAAGTAATACCGAGCGAATTTACAATCGAGGAATTGAGTCGAGCTGATATTATTCAAGAATTGGGAGACCATGAAACTGGAATTTTATTTTACGAGATGATAGGAGCAAGTAACATCCTGTTAAGCTCATTGGGCCACCGATATTCACTGGTTGGGTTAGAGGATTCACTTCTCGGGAATCTACTGAAGTTTAATCCCTTATTGGAGGGCTTCTCTTTTTCAAGGAGTCCAATTAAAACGGTCAGTATAACCTATGCGTTATTCGTCCATGAATCTGAAGATATTGAATTTGTAAAAGAGTTAATAGGAGTATTGGTTGAACCACCAAAATCATATTTTCCTGGATCTTTTCTCCATTCCAATTTAAAACTCAATGTAACCAAAGAAATATCCCCTCTGTTTCTTCATGAAGGCAGCATTGAATTTTTTAATATCTATTAGGAAAAACAATACAGTTCAATTACGGAATTTTTTATCGGAATTTGATTGCAAACTGTTTTTATTGCAATATGCTATAATAATTGAACTTATAGGCTTAGCACCATCAAAATGGGTTGCCAGAAACCTTTCAATTAATCAAGATTCTCTTTAATCTTAAACAATTGACATTTTTTATTTCTCCTTGTCATTCGTTTTTATTCATAATGATGGTATTCGGCAGATTTTTTGAATAAGTAATGCCGAAAATCAGAATTCTCTGAACAAAAAACAACAACCATCAATACTGGTCGCACTGTGAAACGCACCAACGCAATCATTTTTATTATCTTATTGTTCATCAATTATACGTCAATTGCTGTTGCTTCAACAAAAACGAAGTTAAACTTCAATGATGTTGAGGTGTTGAGTGTTATCAAGCTGATGAGCAAAGCTACGGGAAGGACCTTTGTATTTAACAACAATATATTAAAGGGGAAACGAATAACCCTGCTTTCAAACCAAGAGTTCTTCCCTGATGAGGCCTATAAAATATTTGAAGCAGTATTAAACATTAACGGATTGGCTACTGTTGAAGAGGGTAAAGTTATCAAAATTGTAACCGATACACAGGCAAAAAGTTCCTCTGTTCCGGTTTACAAAGAAGATTCGGATATCAACCTGGGTTCATACATTACCAGAGTCATACCGGTTGAAAACGGACGAATTAGGACCATTCGATCCAATTTGGCACCCCTGGTTTCGAAAGATGCCATATTGATTGCCATAGAAGATGCCAATGTTCTTATTTTAAAGGATACGAAAGAGAATACTCAAAGATTTGCTGAAATTGTCAAGTTACTGGACAGTGATGAAAAAGAGTTCTCAAGTATTAACCTGGAACTGGTACCTCTAAAGCATGCAGAAGCGACGGAAACAGCAGCCCTGTTGGAGAAAATATTTTCTACGACTCCTAAGAAAGGACAGGAAGAAGAAGCCCGACTTCGAATTCTGGCTGACAAAAGAACAAACAATGTAATCCTTATCGGTTGGCCGGCTTCCCTGGATAGAATAAAAACCCTTATTACTGAATTGGACAAGAAGATCGAAAAGGATGAGGGAAACATACGAGTCTTTCCGCTGAAGAGTGCCAATGCTCAAAAAGTTTCCGAAGTATTGCAGAAAATATCTACAACATTCCAGAACCAAAAAGATCAAAAGGATCCAACCACAAAAGCGACTATCATTCCCGATATTCCTTCAAACTCATTGGTTATTTATGCAGACAAGGCTGACTTTCCCACTCTGGAAAATGTGATTGCCAAACTAGATACGGAACGAGCTCAGGTATTTATTCAAGCTGTTATTATGGAGATTACCCTGGATAAAAGCCTTGATCTGGGTGTCGAATGGCAAGGTAGCAGTCTGCAGGATATGGGTGATAGTGAGGGTGTTGTTACAGTAGGGGGAGTCGGAGCAACCGGGACTCCTTCCACATTGTCGTCCGCTGCTACGAACACTAGTTCTGCAGGAGCAGTATTAGGAATTCTGGGTGGAACGATAACCTATGGAGGGACTCAATATACCTCTCTAAATGCTTTTATCAGAGCGTCGGAAAAAGACTCTGAAATCGATATTCTCTCAAACCCTCAGATTCTGACTTTGAATAATGAAGAGGCTGAGATTAAGGTGGGATCAATCATCCCTACAATCGGAAGCACAAAAACTGACACAAACGGGAACACAACTACCACCATTGACTATAAAGAGGTAGGGGTTCTGTTAAAAATAACACCGCAAATCAATGTTAACGATTCGATTGAATTGAAGATAGATGAAACCACCAGCAACGTTATCAGCGGTACAGCAGATGCCCTATCTAACCAGGGGGCTATCACCACTCTGAATCGCTCATTAAAAACCACAGTTGTTGTAGATGATGGTCAAACCATAGTTTTAGGTGGCATGATCAGTGATGAAGTGACCCAACAGGAGATCAAAACACCCTGTCTGGGCGACATCCCGATAATCGGTTGGCTGTTTAAAACCTTCAGCTCATCCACTCGAAAAACAAACCTGCTTGTTTTTCTCAGACCGAAAGTGGTACGAACCCAGGAAGATCTGGATGAGATCTCTGAAAACTCCAAAATAAAATATCAAAGCGCTAACCAGGGTCGGTTTCGCATAGATGTTTCCAAGGAATTTAAGCTCCCCATCGAGAATGAAGATTTGGAGGTCAAAGACGATATTGAACCCCCTCAACTATTTAAGGAAGAAGACACCCCGTCGAATTAGACCAGATCAAGAGGTGTTAACTGTTTTGCTAATTCAATCAAAATCTGATTGATAAAAAAAATGAAAGCAATGATTTTTGCAGCCGGATTTGGAAAAAGGCTGCAGCCTCTTACCTTTGATACCCCCAAGCCGCTTATTAAAATTCAGGGAATTCCGATTATTGAACAGATCATTCATTACCTGGTTGGCTTTGGGATAACTGATATTATTATCAATACACATCATCTCCATAGCAAACTTGAAGAGTTTTTCTCAAGAAACTCCTTCGGCGCTACCATCACCCTCAGATATGAGAAACAGATTCTTGGCACCGGTGGTGGGCTGTATAATACGAAAGATTTTTGGAATGATGATGATTTTATGGTCTGCAACTCAGACATATTATGCACGGCCGATCTTGCAGAGTTTAAATCCAAACATCTTCAATCCGATGGTTTAGTTACTCTGGCTACCAATCATAGGAGTTCTGCTTCCATGTTGCTGGTTGATGAGGAAGACTACTTGGTAGGATTGAAAAGAGAGGACAATCTAACGATACTTCAGGCTCCGAAAGGGAAAACCAGACCGGTTGGATTCTGTGGCTACCATCTTTTATCACCAAAAACATTCTCCTTCTTTTCACCCACCGTGGCGTTTTCCATAATAGATGAATATATGAAACTCCTAGGAAAACAGGTGAAAATTAAGACCTGGGATATTGGTGATGTGTTTTGGGAAGATATTGGTACGAAAGAAGCCCTGGAAAAGGCAAATAGACATTTCCCAGGTTTTTTTTAAGCTTCGTCGTAAGTTACCAGGGAATGGAAGGGCAGTTGTCCCAGCTTTTCCCGGCCATTGAGACCTAAAAGCTCAATAATACAGCTCAAACCGATGATCTCACCTCCGACTTTCTTGATAAGATCGGCAGCTGCCTTTAAGGTTCCGCCTGTGGCCAACAGGTCATCCACGATAAGAACTTTCTCACCCGGATTAATCGCATCAACATGGATTTCCAACTCATCCGTGCCATACTCAAGTTCGTAAGACTCAGATATTGTTTTCCCCGGCAGTTTCCCTTTTTTTCTAATCAACACAAAACCGCAGTTTAAACGATCAGCCAATGCTGCCCCCATTATGAAACCGCGTGCTTCTATGCCCGCTATTTTATCGATTTGTTGATAACGGTACTGCTCTTCCAGAATATCAAAACATCTCTGCAGACCCCAACGATTTTGAAATAGAGTTGTAATATCCTTAAACTGGATTCCCGGTTTGGGAAAATCGGGAATATTGCGAATAAATTTCTTTAGTTCTTCCATAAACTCCTTTTTGGCTCGGTTTTAAGTTGGTTCAGGTTTGGATTTTTCTCCCTCCTCTTTTACAGCTTCATCTCTTCTTTCGATCTCCTTGCCTGCATCTTCCAGCACATCTGCTGCTTTTTCAAGATAGTCTTCAATATTCTTGGGGATATTCTTTTGTTTCAACTGATTTGCCATACTTGAAAGATCCTTAATATCAGGTGACCCGGTAATATCATCCATTTCTCTTGTAATCGAACTCTTAAATTCATTGGAAGCCTTTCTGAATTCAGTTAATGCTCTTCCTATTGCCCTAGCCAAATCCGGCATTTTTTTCGGTCCGATGAGAATAAGAGCGATAGCCCCTATAATAATCATCTCTGTCATTCCCATATTAAACATTTGGCTTTCTCCTAGGATGTACGATGTTGAATCAGGTTTTTTAAGAACTGTATAAAAGATTTTTCTTTCCAATCAATAGGCCCCATGACCTTACCAATAACTTTGAGATCACCGGTCAGGATATAGGTTGTAGGTAATCCCAAAATGTTAAACGATTCACTGATTTTTTTATTCTCATCCAGAACAATATCAAATGAATAGGGATTGTTTTCTAAAAACCTTCTGATCCTTTCTTTTTTATCGCCGATGTTTATTGCGATCAATCTGAAATTCTCGTTCTTCATCGCATGTTTTAACTCCTCCAACTCCGGCATCTCTGTTTTACACGGAAAACACCACGTTGCCCAGAAGTTTAAAAGGACGATTTTTCCCTTGTTATCTGAAAACTGCTCTTTCTCCCCTGTCATCAACAGATATTCAAAATCGGGAATTCCGGTCTCACCTTCGGGAATTTCAAAATACCGGTCTGTAAGGAATGATTTAATATGAGCTTCGGTGAGTAGAACCTCTTTCTTTTGTTCACACCCAAAACTCAAAATCAATAAAATGAAGAATACAAAGGGAATCACTCTTTTCGTTAAATATGTCCTCATGGTTGTTTTTGTCCGGATGGTGCCAAGTTATACAATCTTAAAACCTGGCCCTAGTCTCTGTTGATCTGTTCAATTAAAAATGACAGTTCTCTTTCCAACACTTTGTTCAGACCTTCCTCTTCCAAAGAACTCATCGACCTGGCTAAATCCAGCATCAAGACATTCTTTTCATTTTCTTCAAAAACGCCCGTAATACAATCAGGAGCCGGGCCTGTCAAAATCACCGGCGGAGGCGGAAGAATCTCATTCTCCCTCTTCTGGACAATCTTTGATACATCATCGACAATAAACCCGATTTTTTTATCGCCCAAGCTAAAAATGATGATTTTGGGTTGTTTGATAGACTTACCGACAATGAGCAGAAGCTTTTTCAGGTTGACGACAATGATGATTTCTCCTCTTAAATGAAGAACACCTTCAATATATGCCGGAACCCGTGGTATCTTTCTGATCTCCACCATTCGAATTATCTCTGTCACGTCAGATAATTTTACGGCAAAATCTGTATTACCCATCAAAAAATGTAGAATCTTGAATGAAGATTCAAATTTGGCTGGTTTAGTAGTATCCATGATACCTTATATCGTTTGGCCCGTTGATTAAGGAAGCATCCCGGCTATCAAGAGAAATAAGTATAAGACTAAATTTTTCTTAAAACAACACTATACATCTTTAAATCAGCAATTCTAATTTTTGAGATTTGTGTCACACCGAACAACATAGCCTGCAGGATAAATTTGTCCTGTACATGAAAAACTCGATATTTACATTGTCATATCAATTGAGTTTATAGAACTCCTTCAGAGTTCTGATAATTGGGGTGTTTTACTTGTCCTGGGGTGGCGCTCACAAGTTCGCTGACCCCAGGCTGTGAATATTTAACCCCGTTGGGGTGTTCTCCCCGGATAATTTCTGCACGGCATTCCCCGAAGGGGATACACATCAATAGCCCAGGGTCAGTGAGCTTGCGAACGCCACCCTGGGTATTTAGTCACCCCCGACAAAGAAACGCTGAAGGCGTTCAATAAGATAAAAGCTTCATTCATTTAACATTAAAAAATCAGGAAACACGTTACAAATTCGGTGATTAATACTGAATAATGTGGTTCATTGAAGAATGTCCCCTGATTTTTACTCCTGTTATCGGATAATAGAAAAACTGGTTTTTCCAAAATTAGAATTGCTGCCGTCATTTAGATGTAGATTTTACTCCAACGCCTGCACCAGTTTCAGCTTCAGTTTCTTTATAAACCTGGGGCCATTAAAAACAAAACTCGTATACAGTTGTACCAGATCAGCTCCTAAATCAAATTTTGCTTTAATATCTTCAGCCTCAAATATCCCACCTACTCCTATGAGACCTATTTTGCCACCAGTGGCCGCCTTTACTTTCCTTAGCACTTCATTTGAAAGGTTCAGAAGTGGTTTTCCACTTAACCCTCCTGCTTGATTCATTAATGGATTATCAGGTTTTGGACGAGAGATGGTGGTATTTGAAACCACCATGGCATCGATTCCTGAGTTCATGACAATCTCACAAATCTGCAGAATGTCATCATCACTTAAGTCAGGAGCTATTTTTAGCCAGATCTGTTTATATTTCTTTGATTCTGAAGCTAATCTATTCCTGGTTTTTATAATTGTCTCAATGAGAGGTTTTAGATTCTGCTCCTGCTGCAAATCCCTCAGGTTTTCAGTATTGGGAGAACTGATATTGATGGTAAAATAATCGGCGCAATCCCATGCTTTGGTTAGACCTATCAAGTAGTCATCCACTGCATGTTCTATTGGTGTTTGCTTGTTTTTACCGAGATTGATTCCAATCGGCACCCTCTTTTTAATTTTCTGCAAGCTGTTCACCAAACAATCAATCCCATGATTATTGAATCCCATGCGGTTTATAATTGCATTTTCATCCCGCAACCGAAATAGACGTGGTTTTTCATTTCCAGGTTGAGATTTTGGCGTAACAGTGCCAACTTCAATAAAACCGAATCCAAGTGCTTGAAGTATAGGTACTGCCACCCCATCCTTATCAAAACCGGCCGCTAATCCAATTGGATTGGGAAAATTAAGGTTTCCCATGGAAACGGTTAACCTGCTGTCTTCAAGTCCGAACAGGGATTCAATTACATCAGTCAAAAATGGAACTTTTGCAGCGGCAATACATGCCCCAACAGCAAGGTCATGGGTTTTTTCAGGATCAAATTTGTGCAGAACCAACCGGGTGAAATTCATGAACTTTTTTTCCCTCCAGCGTAAGTAGTCATTATTTCGCAATCTATCCTTTGAGACAAATACCCATGAAGATCATCCATCTCTACATCTGAAAGGGGTGTTACAAATGATTCCGCCGGTTTTCTGGCTGTTGTATAGACCTGAATTTGTTTAATTTTAACTCCATCTCCCATCAAACGGTTGATCAACTGAACATACCCCTGAAAGCCGGATGGAGTAACCTTTTGATTGTTGGTCGAAAAGAAACAACTCTGAAGAACCACAGGGTACCTGTTTCCTACCAACACAAGGTTGCTGATTAGTTTGGCATAGGGAGTAGAACTCCTGTTTATTTTTTGATAACCGGCTTCATCCCATGAATCCAGTTTGAACCAGATTTCACCATTATTACGGGTAAAAGAATCAAATGTATCAAGCAGATCGGGTCGGGTCAGGTTTGTGCCGTTTGTGAACAATATCAACTTGACATTTCTCAGCCCATATTCCTCTTTCTTTTTTATCAGCCGAATGATCAGATTCGGAAGTATCTTCTTCAATGTCGGTTCACCGTCTCCGGCAATGGATATATCCTTTAATTCCTGATCCTGAAACCTTCCACCCTCTTTTTGAATGATTTTCAACCAGTAATCCAACTCAGATAAAATCTGCTCCAGATCCAACTTCAAATGCTCAATTTTTATAGTGCGATCAACTTGGCAATAAACACAATTATAGCTGCAGGATTTTTCCGGGTTGAGGTTGATTCCTAAAGACAAGCCCCCTGCTCTTCTTGAGACTACCGGGTAAACCAAACGATCATATTCACTAAGACGCGGATGGTCAAAAACACTAAGCTTGGTTTGGTTTTCTGTTAAATCAGACATTTCAGGGATAGAAACCGGAAGGATTTACTGCTATTTTAAGTATTGAATCTGCCTAATTTTATGATTCATTATCATATCATTGGTCATGGATTCATGAGGAAGCCGTTGTGAAATATCATGCATAAAATCCACTGCTTTTTTGACCATTTCATCATTACCGTATACTGCCAATTCCTTAACAATTACCTTGTAAAGAGCGGCCTCCGTCTTCATTCGAATGATGGGGTCGATATTATCAGTGCTGCACCGTTCTAAAATCTCGCGAAACAGCCTTTTTGCTTCTTTATCTATTTTCTCGGAAGTTCCGACAAGCTGCAGAATGACGTCACTCAAGCTGTGCTTGATAGCCGCCAATGATTTTGCATTAATTGTATCGGCCACTTCACAATTGCTCAAATAATAGTGGAGCAGTTCTTCTGCCTTTTGTTCCATGGCTTGATTGTCATTCCTCTGGGCAAACTCGACGGCTCTTGAATTGAGGTTTGTTTTTATTCCCTCTTCCGTCTCAGCAGACAAAACGGTTGAATCCTGCTTCTTCACAAAAGTTTTCAACAGTTCCTCAATTTTTTCCTGCATTAACTCATTTGACTGTTCACATGATTGTTTCAATACTTCCTTGTTAACGTGTTCCTGAATGGAATTCAGAGTATTCGGCAGTATATTTGCACTATTTAAACTTCCAATCGATGCCGTTGATAATTCTTCGGATTTTTTATGGATCTCCTGGTTTTTTTCATCAAAAGAGATTGTTTCAATCAATTTATTCACATGCTCGATAATGGTATCCCGGGTCTGTTGTTGAACGGCTGAGGTGCTAAGACTCTCCATATACTCTTTAAAAACCTGTTCAACTTTCTCTTCAACCTCTTTATTATCGGGCTTACATGACCATTCCAGTCCTTTCTTATTGATCAATCCCTCAATCTTCTTTTCATTGTCCGAGCTGATAACATCGACCGATAATGAGTTGATATGTTTTGCAAATAACTCTTCCTTTTTAATTTGAAGTGCTTCATTGGAGGATTTGCAGGCATATTTGATCAATTCGTCATTTAAGAATGTTTTAACTTCACTCCTGGTTTTTTTATTGATGCTTTCAGTGCTTAAACCCTTCAAATACCTCTGTAATAATTGATCGACCTGCTCTTTAACCGGTTTATAATCTGATTTATGTGCTTGATCCTGAATGGCTGCATTTAAACTGGCTTTGATTTTACCATCTGTTTTTGCTTTTATAATTCCTACTCCAAAGTCTTCTATTCTTTGAATTAGGATCTCCAACGCTTTTTCTTGAATCTTTTCATTAATGGCCTTCTGTTCAGAGGGTGAAAATGTAACAGCCCTCGCAGACTTTCGAAATTCCGATAATACTTTGAAAGTATAAAAAAAAGTTCGAAATGGATCCAAAAACAGTCGCGATAAAAAAGCAAGAAAGGATTTAAACATGGTTTTCTATATGAAGTTTTCAATTGACGGATAATCCCGTTAAAATCAACCATCAACCAAATAAGTTGTTTGCTGGAGAAACCTGATGTCAATAACAGAAAAAAACAGGATTCAACAAATGTTCTAATAGTTTTTCTGAGCAAAGACCCAATGTCAAGCCTACCGTTACATGTGACTGGAATTGATGAGTTTCCTTTCTGCTCTTTTTATTGGATCTTTTTATATATGAACCTCAAAGTCACTCGATGTTTACCCGCTTTTTCTATAACACCTTTAAAATCCTGTAAACATCAATAAGCAGGCAAGGAATATCAGCCATACTGTTAACGCACTATCACTCAAAAATCTCCCCGGTTTTTTATTCGCATGATAGTGGTTTTAGTAGATTGCCACAATTTCATCCAATAACCATCACAACCCGATTACTGCAAATATCAATTTATATGAGACTGCCAATTTACTGACAATCCGGATTCATAACCCCTTCAAACACAAGATAACGGTTTTCATTCCAGAACAATCGGACTACAATTCCTTTGACACAAACGAGTGATTATAATTTTTGATGGTGAACCGGAAACTGATCTCAAAGTATAGAAGATCGACAGCAAAAAGTTGGAATAGCATGGATATTTTACAAGCAGAAAAAGCAATCAAAGAATTAACCGCAAAAATAAATCAATTCAACGACGAATATTATGAGAAGGGTGAATGCAGTGTCGATGATACTGCCTATGACCTGTTTATGAGTCAGCTGATTGGGCTGGAAACCAGTTTTCCCAGTTTGCAGAATCCTGATTCTCCCAGTCAACGTGTTGGAGGACTCCCGACTGAACAGTTTGAAAATGTCCGACATAATCATCCGATGTTAAGCCTCTCAAATCTGTATTCTGAACAGGATCTAAGAAACTGGATAGATTCGGTGCAGTCAAAACTGGAGAAAAATACAATATCTGCCGTATGTGAAATTAAAATAGACGGACTGGCAATTTCAATAATTTTTAAGGAGGGGGTATTCATCCAGGCTATTACCAGAGGAAACGGCGAAGTTGGAGATGATGTCTCCGCCAATGTCAAAACCATTCAAAACCTGCCGCTGAAACTGAAGAAAGAGGTGTCATTAGAATTAAGGGGTGAGATTTATCTGCCCAAAGAGAAATTTAATAAGATTAATCAATTTAAGATAAAATCAAACGAACCGCCTTTTAAAAACCCAAGAAATGCAGCTGCTGGAACGATTCGGTTAAAAAATCCCAAAACCGTAGCGCAGCGAGGTCTGGAACTCCTTCTATATGATGTCGTCGATGGTAGAGACAGCCTATTCCACTCTGAAAACCTCAATTATCTTGAATCATTAGGGCTGCCAGTCAACCCGCATCGTCAAAAATGCTCATCGGGAGAAGAGATTCTTCAATTCTGCACTGACTGGCAGAATAAAAAGAAAAATCTTCCTTTTGATATTGATGGGGTCGTCATTAAACTTGACAGCTTGCAGGAACGTCAAGCGCTCGGATTTACCTCAAAAAGCCCCAGATGGGCCACAGCCTGGAAATTCAAAGCGGAAAAGGTTACATCAAAAATAACATCTGTCGAAAATTCAATAGGAAGAACGGGGATTTTGACACCAGTCGCCAATCTAGTCCCAATTCAGTTGTTAGGAACTGAAGTAAAAAGGGCAACTCTTCATAATTACGAACAAATTTCCCGACTTGGAATCCATGTGGGAGATACTGTTTACGTCGAAAAAGGAGGAGACATCATTCCAAAGATTGTCGGCGTAGATATCACCCAACGTCCCGAAGATGCAAAACCTTTGGTAGCTCCCATTGAATGTCCCGTTTGCCATTCTCAATTAATCAAAGAGAAAACAGACGTCGATTTAAGATGCATCAATCTGTCCTGTCCGGCAATTCTGCAAGGAACCCTTGAACACTTCGTGTCCAAGAAAGGGATGGATATTCAATTCCTCGGCAGTTCCATCGTGAGACTCCTTATTAATGAGGGATTTATCAAAAATCTGGTGGACATATACAATCTAAAAGAGAAAAAAGATGAGCTTCTTCAACTGGAAGGATTTGGAGATAAATCGGTAAACAACCTGCTGAGCGCCATTGAAACCAGTAAAACCGTTCCCCTGAACCAGCTTGTCTATGCACTGGGTATCCGTCATATTGGAGAAAAAGCGGCAAAAATAATTTCCATAACCCTGGGTGAACTCCCGGCGCTTCTTTCCCTTGATAAAAACACGCTTGAAGGTTTACAGGATTTCGGGCCGATAATGGTGGAATCCGTTTTTAATTGGGTTCAAAACGAAAAAAACAGAACTGCTGTTTTGGGCTTAATAAGAGCAGGTGTTGCACCGAAACCTGTCTTAATCAGTAATAACAGAAGATTTGAAGGCTCTACGGTCGTAATTACGGGCACTCTTTCTCAGTCGAGAAACCTGTGGAAACAACGGTTGGAGGACTTGGGGTTCAAAGTTGCCTCTTCGGTATCCACAAACACAGATTACCTATTAGCCGGTGACAAGGCAGGATCAAAACTGAAAAAGGCGCAGGAGCTCAATGTTACCGTTTTAAGTGAAGACGAGATGACTCAACTAATACAATAAAACAAAATGAAAGTATTAATAATAGGTGCCGGAGAGACAGGACATTACATTGCTTCTGAACTATCGGAAGATGATTTCAAGGTATCAGTCATTGATGAAAATCCCGAACAATTAAAAGTCATTAGAAGGAATCTTAATGTTGCGGGATTTCTAGGTAATGGCACCTCTTTATCTTTGCTGGAAAGTGCAGGCATAGAATCCACCGATCTGATAATCGCCAGCACCAATCATGACGAAACCAACCTGATATGCTGCCTTCTTGCCAATCACTACAAAGTTAAGCATAAAATAGCTGTCACCAAAACCGAATCCTTTATGAAGAAAAAACTGGTTTCGAACTATCTCCGTTCCGGAATCAGTCAGGTGATAAATTCGACAATGGTTACCGTCCAGGAGATACTTGATACGGCCAGCTTGGCATCGGCAATTGAAGTATCTGCTTTTGGGGAAAAGAGCGTACTGCTGGTGGGCTGCCGAATTCGGGAAAGTTCCCCCTGGAAGGGGGTTTATCTAAAAGATATTCGCCAAACACAAACAGAGAATCAATTTCTAATCGCCAGTATCGTACGAGACGGACAATCATCCATTCCCAGTGGTCAGGATCAAATCAGGCAGGGGGATTATGTATATATTCTAATACCAAGGCACCTGGCCCATGCTCTGAATGATATCCTCAAAGTTAGAATATCTACTAACAGACGGGCCGTAATAGCAGGCGGCAACCTTATTGCAGAAAAAGTCGCATTGGGACTTGCCAAGAGTCATTTTGAGGTAATATTGATCTGCCGAAATGAATCCAATGTAAATAGACTGCAGAAACGCGTTGGCAATAAAAGCCAAATTACAATTCGACACGGAGATTATAATTCCGTTAAAGAGCAATTAAAATCTGAAGTATCCATCTCATCGCTATTTATTGCTGTTTCCGGCGATGACCGTCAGAATCTGGCAGCAGGAATGGTTGCCCGTTACCTGGGAGCAACAAAGGTTATCGCAATCATCAATCGTCAGGATATGCTTCAATGTGCTGAACTGGTAGACATTGACGTGACTATTTCTCCAAGATTGAGCACCGCAAGGCAAATTAAGAAGATCGTTCGAGGCAGAGAACAATCCTTAAACTATACCACTATCTCGGAAACAAACATGGAAGTGATGGAGATGGTAACTAATGAAAATTCCAGGATAATTAACACCCCCCTGAAAGAGGTAAAACTTCCTGAAAACACATTGGTGGGAGCCATTATAAAAGAGGAGGAACAGGTCATAATTCCAACCGGGGATACGATTATCAATGCAGGCGACAAAGTCATCATGGTAACCATGCCTGAAAGCGTCCCAAAACTGAGAACGATCATCGAGGGAAAATGATTTTATAATCACGGCCCTTGCAACAAAATTGCAGCCATATTTTTTGTTACTGTTGGATGATAGGAGTTTGTTTTTTCGTGTGTCAAGAAGTTATCGCAACTCAATTATCATTGTTCGGGGCGCTAACTTATTCCAGTCTCCAGGTTTTCCAGCCAGAGATGACCGTTGCTTCATGTTCGATATTAAAACTTGTCTCAATGGTACTGCCTTGATCACGCCAATACCAGAATCCCAGTGAAGGATCAAACCAATCCCTGTATCTCAACCATAGAATAACAACATAATTCTCCCATAAGGCACCAATTTGTTGGGAACTCCACAAAGCTATTAGCTGCCAGCCCAGTATCTGTAAAAAAGTTTTAAACTTTTAACGATGCGTTTCTCCAGTGAGCGATAATAGGGCTCAAGCAGGAAAACCTGATTTGAAGCTTGTAATAAGCTTAGCCACTATTTAGAAGTCGTTTCTGTCGTGGCCCGATTAGGACCAGCACTGGAAATGTTTCGACAGCATGTTTCAGATCGGGTGTGATGTCTCTATTAATCTACATTTGATGCGCGGTTAAATGTTGATCAGAATAATGATAAGGCCGAAAGCACTATGATATTAGGGTTTCCAGCTTTCTTTGACAATTTCAGAATATAACTTAAGATTTATCAAAGTGAGAATGCTCAAACTCATCAGTATCAATCTTTCAACATACTCCCTTTTTTGCCCTGCCAAGGAACAGTTACCAGAATTCATGGTTCAGGGCAATCGTATGAAAAATTCAATGAATATAGCTGTTGTCTGGATTGTTTTCAATAAGAAGTTTGAGGAATGAATCCCAACGGGTCCAATAATAATAGCCTTGGGTCAGCGAACTTGTAAGCTTCACCTTAGGAAGGAAGTTTTCGAAAAATATATGAACTCTGAAGGAGTTCAATAAATATATTTGAAGACATGTGTTAATCCTCATCATCAAGTTCTGTGCTGGGGGTTAAAAACTTATCCGGTCAGAACTTTGACAAAGATGGCATAACTTTTTCACCGACTCGTCATGCGACGATAATGGTATTGAAAACTTGTGCTGTTTTTTAGAATTCAAAAATCTAATACCGTTTAAATGATATCCAGGCGAAGCTGTAACACACTGCGGCCCACAGAAACAGGTTTGAAAGTCCGTCGTAAATTGCCAGTATCATTGCGGCTATGGAACCAATAACTGAAGCGAAGCTATTAAGACACCAGGCCATCGGGATCTGACCTTTACTGCTTTCGTTTCGGCCTAGCTTTTCTATCCCCCGGGGAAACAAAAACCCCATCAGGACGCCGGGAATCCCTATCAAGATACTTGTCACCAAAATTCTTACAGCGAAAGATTCCCCGGCAAAAACCGCTATCATTCTCCCGAATAGAAAGCTGTAACTCACCAGGATGATTATCAGTATAAGGTGAGACAATTTCCTGGCTCGATCTGTCAGCCCTTCGAAAACCATCGCCCCGCAACCTGTGGTTAGCAGTAAGGTTGCCAATACAAAAGCAAAAGAATAGGTCGGACTCCCCAGGAACCTGGTTAAAAATTCAAGATATACGATTTCAACCATCATAAATCCAAACCCCAGGGACAGGAAGTAAATCGTTTCAAAACCAAGGGGTATTGCGGATTTTCTTTTTGACCGATAAGGAACCAGAATCATCACCCCGGCCAACAAAAATACCACATAAAAGATAGCTGGCAGCAGCAATCCTCCTTCGATCAACGCTTCCCACTTTTTGTCAAAAATATAATAGGTCTCCCGGATTTTGCTCAACTTCAGAAAATGGTTGAAATAGGGTTTATCATCCGTAGCCGGTTTCAAGCGGAATATGCTCTTTTCATATAACTGTTGCGGAGAATTGAGTATCTCTTCTAGGGTATCGGCGTAAATCGGCCTGGCGAAGCGGTTATTCCGATTAGCCTCTTTCCGCTCCATACCGGGGTAATAAACCGGCGTATACCCCATTTGGTCACAAAAGGCTCTAAACCGGGACTTATGCGCTTCGCCCCACGGTTTTGAGCTGATAACAATCATAATGGTGGAAACGGTTCGAAAAGCCCCTAAATGATTTCCGGGATCTTTTCCCTGCATATTGAGCACCTCGACCAAGGTCGCCATTAACCTGAATTCGGCCCTGGGGGGCGGTATCAGGTAGTAGTGAAAACTTATCCAGCCGTTTTCATCCATGTGTTCAAACAGGGAAATTACCCCTTCAACTGTAATAAGTGTGTTTTCATCGAGACTGGAGATACCCGTCCCGCCGGTTGGTAAAGCGCCTTCCAGGGAGACAATGATTCGATCATACTTGTCCCGATCCATCGCCAGAAAGGTTCTTGCCTTTTGAGAAATCACCGTAACACCGGGCGTTTTTGTTTCCTTCTCCAGCCAATTTCCGATGATGGCATTATCCGTCTGCACCTTAATCTGAGAAACACCGGAATTGATGGCAGCTTGAAGATCCTGACCCCCTATGACCTGCAGGATAAGGATATTAGATACAGGAGTATCCAGGTTCAAAATCAGATCGGTAGGCAGGTGACGATAGAACTCACGGTCGCGGGAATTCCAGGCGGAGTAAGCTGACAACTTGCCGCCATCGATTGTTATTCCAATTTGATCAGGTAAGGCGCCCTGGTAGTTCAGACTCAATCCCGGGGCGAATCTGGCCAGAGGGCTTTTGAACCAGTCTATTCGCGAAATGGCATCACTTTCGGATTGAATATGTCTGGCCCCCGGGTTCTTCATAGCCAGACTCAGGGATTTATAGTCACTGATTTTCAAATCAAGCAACCCGGTTTGAGACAATACGCCAACCACCATCAGGGGACAGGTAATGGCTATCACCCCTTTTTTCCAGTCAGGCGAGAGCAGTACACATGAGATTGCAGCCAGCATCATCACAAAAATCAACCATGTCATTTCTCTGGATTCTGCAGCAACCGCAAAAAAAAAGATGGTCCCGGTTGCTGCCCCCAACAGGTCAAAACAGTACAATGGGAAGGATCGATCGGGATGTTGCTGCAGTAATCCGGAAATAACCAGACCGGAAAAGAAAAAGGGAATCGATAGCAAAAGAAAGATCAAAATCAGGTATAGCAGGTGGAGAGGATATAATGTCATCAATGCCGGGTCAAACGGGCAGCGATTGGCAGCCATAAAAATGGGTAAAAGCAGGATGGAATAAAGCAGGGCTGGCAGGAAGGGTTTTGAGGGTTTGCCGAACAGAAACAGCCATGATCCGGCGGCACCATATCCCAACAGGGCGCAGCTGATTATCAAGAAGGCAAAATGATGCCAGAGGGTGATGGCCAGAAGTCGCGATAATGCGACTTCAAACATGAGAGCCGAAGAGGAGATAAAAAAAACACCACAAAATATCCTGACCGGCAAATGCCTCTTCCCTGGATATTCCATGAGAACGCCCCTGGAATGGAGGATTAAGATTGGGGGAACATGTTATAGATCACTTCCAACTTTTCCTGATAGGAAGATAAAATCTCACCCAATTTATTCTTCCAGATTTCTGTTTCATGAATATTGGGAGTGATGGCACTACCGGAGATTCCCATTTCTTTTAAACGGTTTCTCTCCTCTTTGACCAACAGGGCGTAATCCAGCTGTTTCTGCTGCTGATAATCATCGATCAATAGACTTAACTCTTCATTGATCTTTTCAATGTTTGTCTTGGGCTCGATTTCCGCAATGATCTCAAATACCAGTTGATTGACAGATGGATCTTCAAAATTGACTGTTTTTTTAAGAACCTGCAGCAGTGAGTTTATCACCAGTTTCCGTTTATTCTCGTCATATTTCCCAAGCTCAGCTTGCAGATTCTTCCTACGCAAGGTTCCCTTCAACAATTGATTGGCCAGACCTTCTCCGACAGCCATGAACTCCTGCTTTTTGTGCTCTTCAATCTCTTGTGAATCAATTTTAGGCATTTTAGCCACCTTTTCCATGGCCAGTTCGATCGCACTTTTAACCATATTTTCCCATTATAGATCATTAAAAACACACAAGAAAATCAAAACATGGAACCAACTACCGCAAAATTCGCCTTAATCTCTTCCTTGCCTTTGATAACCCCCGGATGGCCATAGGGATGCCCACATAAAAGGTATTCCACATCCAACTTTGACAACTGCTCAATACTCTCCTTCATCTGTTCCGGACTTCCACCGGGAAGATCCGTTCGACCGGTACTCCTGTAAAATACAAGATCACCTGCAATCAAGACCTTTTTCCCGGGATAATAGATGGTCACATGGCCGGGCGAATGTCCGGGTGAATGAAAAATTCTCAGGTCCAGGGATTCTTCGAATCCCAGTCTCAGATCACCCTCTTTTAAATAAAGGTCAACTTCACCGCCCATGCTTTTGATATAGGCGGCTTCAGACTCGTGAATTGCCACCAATGCTCCCAGCTCTCTTCTTAATGCAAACGCACTCTCGCAATGATCCGGATGACAGTGGGTCAGGAGAATCAAACCGATGAGAGTCGGATCGAGTCCGTCATCCTGAATACTTCTTAGCAGCCTTTCCAGCGCAGCTTCTCCCCGATGCGGCGTTTTGATATGACCGGGGTCTATTAACAGATGACCACCATTCTCCAGTACGTTGGCGAATAGATAAGAATTGCAGTTGTTATCCTGGCCGGACCAAATATAATGATATAGATTGTCGATAAGTTTCATGTTCTCAGACGCAAAAAAGGTTTATGTCGTTTTTTTAGAACCATTTTGTAAATAAGCATATTACATCATTGGTAATTTTACAAGCAATGGCCAGGAGCGATTCACCTCTTTTTCTCCACTCATTTTGACCAGTATTAGTTTTCATTTTAGTTTGGCGACACAACTTGATTAAATTCAGTTAACGTATCTCAGATTTTACTATTACCCATTCATTAAACTGCCTCATTAAAGGATTCTACCGTTTTGAAAATCGAAAAGCTGCGGAAAGTGACCAATTTTAGATTCGTGAATATGTTTGAACTGGATTATCAGGATATGAAAGGACAGCATAAGACCTGGCAATTTGCCTCCCGCCATCAGGAGCCAAGATGCATATCTCGATCCTTTGATGCCCCGGATGCCGTCGTCATTGTTCCTTTTCACAAGGAGAAGAACAAACTGGTGGTAATCAAGGAATTCAGGGTGCCGCTGGCTGATTATCAGCTTGGATTCCCCGCCGGCCTGATAGATACAGGAGAAACCATTGAGGAAGCCGGAAAAAGAGAATTAAATGAGGAAACAGGATTGATTCTGACCAGGGTATTGAAAAAAAGTCCCCCTGTTTATTCCACTTCCGGTTTAACAGATGAATCGGTTTCCCTGCTATATGTGGAATGCGAAGGTGAGGTGTCCAATGAGCACAATGAGAGCTCGGAAGATATTTCCGTTCAGTTTCTCTCACCCGAGGAATGCTTTTCAATCATTAACCATACAGATCTTAAGATCGATGTGAAAACCTGGTTAGTCTTGTCTTCCTATGCGGAAAACGGCAGACTATAGCCATTCTTCCATAACATTGCCCAGGCAAAATCATGACAGAGCAACGTTCATACGTTATTGGCGTCGCAGGCGGTTCCGGTTCCGGAAAAACAACCGTCATCAATAAAATAAGTGAGAAGATCGGGAAAGGCAAGGCTGTCATTCTGCAACATGACTGGTATTATAAGCACAATCCCCATTTGTCATTTGAAGAACGTTCCGGTCTGAATTATGATCATCCCGAAGCCTTGGAAACCACCCTGCTGATTAGCCACTTGAAAGAGCTGATGGAGGGGCGACCCGTAACCGCACCTCAATATGATTTTTCCAATCACCTGCGAAAAGAGGAAACACAGCTGATTAAGGCCCGGGAGATTATCATTGTTGACGGGATTCTTATTTTCAGGGATGAAAATCTGCGTGATCTGATGGATTTGAAGATTTATGTCGACGCCGACTCGGACCACCGTTTTATTCGTCGGATGGAGAGGGATATCACTCAAAGAGGCAGAACCAGGGAATCGGTGGTAAAACAGTACCTTGAAACCGTGAAACCGATGCACGATCTTTTTGTGGAAACCAGCAAGAGATACGCAGATATCATCATTCCCCATGGTGGCAAAAACTCGGTGGCCATCAACCTGTTTATTGCCAAAATAAAATCTGTGCTCGCAGAAAAAGCGACGGAGCGCAGTCAGAAGTAAATCCTCTCAACCTTCTTCAAATCCTCTCTGGAAAATTCCGAAAAAATACGCTTTTGGTTCTCCTTCTTGATTCTGTGACAGTGGAATGTTTCTCTTTCATTTTAATATGTTTTTGAGGAGAAACAGCTATGCTTTTGATTTTTTTCCCAAGCTGATGAGAAAAAGCATGACATGCAAATAAAAGGGCTGGTAGAATTAAGATCCAAAATCAAACCACTTGGATAAACCGGCACCATCATTCCGTATTTTGTTGGCAACTAGTTCGATAAGCCGAGGTTTATCACTTTTTTTATAAATATCTGCACGCCTATCTAGAATGGAAAAACTCATTATTACAGCAGCCATCACCGGCAGCAAAATCAACCGTGATTCAACACCACATATTCCGATAAAACCCGAAGAAATTGTTCAATCATCAATTGAGTGTTGGGAAGCCGGCGCGTCTGTTGTCCACATTCATGTCCGGGATCCCCAAACCGGTTTGGGAACCCAAAACATCGAAATTTTCCGACAGGTCGTTGAACCACTGAGACAGCAAACTGATCTGATTTTATGTCTGACCACAAGTGGAATACCAGGTCGAAATCTTCCCACTGCCGATCGCTTGTCTGTTCTGGAATTGCAGCCGGAACTGGCTTCTTTTGATGCAGGTTCGATTAATCTGGGAGCAGGGGTGTTTTCCAATTCGCCGGAATTTTTGCAGGAAGCCGCAAGTAAAATGAAAGAGAAAGGTGTGAAACCTGAGCTGGAAATTTTTGATCTGGGTATGATTATGACCTGTCTGAACCTGAAAGAACGGGGATTTTTGGTTGAGCCGTTTCATTTTCAATTGGTGCTGGGCACTCCCTGGGGAGCGCCCGCATCTCTAAAATCCCTGGTATATCTCCACGAACACATCCCTGAAAATTCAACATGGTCGGCATTCGGTATCGGAAAAAACCATCTTCCAATAGCGATGGCGGCCATGATTTCAGGCGGGCATGTCAGAGTCGGTATGGAAGACTGCATCTACCTGGAAAAAGGAATCCTGGCAAAATCGAATGCTCAGTTTGTTGAACGAATCGTTCGCCTCGCCAGTGAGTATGGTCGGGAAATCGCATCTCCGACTGAAGCCAGAAAAATTCTGAATTTGGATTAATCCAGCTGCCTAAACTCATTTTCAGGGCACAATTTGTTTTTCGAAGGAGAAGATTCATGATTAAAAAGAAAAAGAACAGTTTTTCAGTTCACTTCAACAAAGATTACCCCTCGATCGTCAGGGGAGAGGGAATTTATCTTTACGACGATCAGGGAAAACGTTATGTCGATGCCAGTGGCGGCCCGCTTATGAGTAATCTGGGACACGGATTGAAGGAAATGGCTGAAACGATTTATAACCAGGCTGTAAAAATCGAGTATGTATTTCGCATGGATTTTACCACTCCGGAAATGGAAGCAGCCTGCACAGGCATTTGTGAGGCCAGCAATGGTGTTATGGACCGGGTCTTCCTGGTCTCAGGGGGGTCGGAAGCCACCGAAACAACCATAAAGATTGCACGTAAATATCATATCGATGCTGGAAATCCATCGAAATTCAAGATTATCTCACGCTGGATGAGCTATCACGGTATGACAGGAGGGGCCATGAATCTGTCCGGATTTCCGTTCCGACGTAAGGATTACACCCCCTATATTTCCAATAATTTTCATATTCCGCCAGCCTATTGCTACCGCTGCTGGTATAACAAAGCACCGGAAACCTGCAACCTTGAATGCGCAAACGCTCTTGAGAACGAAATCCTCTGCCAGGGACCCGAAACAGTCGCCGGATTCATTGCTGAGCCCATCTCCGGTATGTCACTATGTGGCGCTGCCCCAAGACTGGACTATTTTAAGCGGATCCGCCAGATCTGTGATAAATACGATGTACTGCTGATTATGGATGAGGTGCTAACCGGTTTTGGTAGAAGTGGTAAGTTTTTTGCGTATGAACATTTTGACACTCCTCCAGACATCATGGCTCTGGGAAAAGGACTCGGCGGTGGTTACTTCCCGGTCGGAGCCGCAGTCACCAATGCCAGAGTTGTTGATATGATTGCCAACAACTCCGGGGTATTCGCTCCCGGGCACACCTGGGCTGGGAACCCTATGGCGGCGGCTGTTATCAGTAAAACGCTGGAATTTCTCGAAGAACACCAGTTGGTTCAACGGAGTGCTGAAATGGGCGTTTACCTTGCCCGACAGTTGGAAGCTCTTCATTCCCATCCAACAGTGGGCGATATTCGTGGAGAAGGTTTGATGCGGGGGATTGAATTTGTCAAAGACAAAGAAACCCGTGAGCCACTGCCCCCTGAAAAAAAGTTTTGGATGGTTCTGCACGAACTGGCTCAGAAATTGGGTTTGGTCATCGAGAGCTCATTTGGCTGTGATCGCGGACAAGCCGGTGATCAGGTTATGTTTGGACCACCGTTTATTGTCACCAAAACGCAAATCGATGATATCGTCGAGATCTTCGATAAAGTGCTTACCCAGGCAGAAAAGCAGATCGGATTTTGATCAACCAAAGAGCCAATTAAAATCCCCGGTTGAGAGTTGAAAGCCGGGTGGAAAATCATTTTTGAAGCGGATATATTATCGGTGTGACTCTTTTTAGACTAAGTTTTGGAAATGGAAAAAGGATCGATCTTTTCAGAAATATTAAATTGGAGCCAATATTGATTAACATTTTGTAATTGTGATCTGATGAGATTTCTGGGGAGGATACAAACCAATTCCAGAATGTTCAACAAAAGCTAATGGATTTTCACCAAAACGAAGTAGAAATATCTTGACACCCGATTAATCCTTGATTAATATCTAACGACGGAATTAATCGTCTGTTGGAGGCAGTATGAAAGTTGAACCAGAGATTTGCCATTCTTGCTCAACCTGATACAATTACTGCGGTAACAGCCCTGAGCGTGTTAGAAAGCACCTGGTTGTTGGAATTTATTTCAGCTGAAATTCCCATTTGGCTGGTTGTGTTCAACCGCCCCAGTCGAACAATCGAAGGTGCCGTTTACAGAGAATCGTTTTTTTGATGGTAGGTTGTGGATTCGATGTATCTCATCGTCCTGTTGAAATGAAGCCGACAATGAATACGAAGCCTTTTAACATGGTTGTGTTTTTTCTCGGCTGTCGTTTAGGCTTAATAATACCCATTCATAAAAGGAGATCAGTTATGTTAACTGGAAAAAAAAGACTGCTGGTGTTGGTTCTTGCAGTTGCAGGTATGTTAATGACAGCACCAGGTTGCTTTGCAGCCAAACGTTTCTTTGCCATCGCCACCGGTGGAACCGGTGGTACCTATTATCCGTTGGGCGGTGTTTTGGCCCAGGCTTTAACCACAAAAGTGAAGGATGTCATTATCACTGCCCAGTCAGGAAATGCTTCCACAGCCAATTTGAACCTGATACGGTCAAGCAGTATCGAGTCCGCTTTTGTTCAGAACAATACGGCTTACCAAGCCTACTATGGAACTGACCAGTTTGAGAACAATCCTGTCAAAAACGTACGTGGGATTGCTTCACTTTATCCTGAAGTGATTCAGATTGTAACCCGTAAGGCAGCCGGTATTAACAGTATCAGTGATCTCAAAGGGAAGAGCGTTATCCCTGGTGACCGTGGCAGTGGAACTGCAGTGGATGCAGAAAACATTATCACAGCAGCCGGAATGAGCTTTAAAGACTTTGGAGGAGTTGACTGGCTGAGTTTTTCGGGTATTTCCCAAAGAATGCAGGACAACCAGGCTGACGCCGGATTCATTACTGCCGGTATCCCTACTTCGTCCGTGATGGAACTGGTATCCAGCACACCCATTACAATTCTCAGTCTGGATGACACACTGATCGCAAAAATTATCAAAGCCCATCCGTTTTATGCCAAAGTGGTCATTCCTGCTGAAACCTATGCCAATCAAATGATGCCGGTTACCACCATAGCTGTCATGGCCCAATGGGTTTGCGCAGCAGAGATTGATGAGGAACTGATTTACACCCTGACCAAAGAACTCTGGGAACCGGGTTTTCACGTACTGCGTATGCAGGACAACAAACCTGCCCCCGCTCCGTCCGGTGCAGATATAATGGCCCAAGCACATGCCAAGGGAAAGGATGTAACACTCGCAACAGCTCTTAATGGAATGGCTATTCCCCTACACCCGGGTGCCGAACGTTATTACAGGGAAAAAGGGCTGATCAAATAAACCCGGACAATATCACCGTAATTTGATGCCAAGGGGCGTCGGTTAACGATCCGAAGCCCCGAAATATTGATGTTCAAAAAGCCTCTTAAAATACCGTCACGATGGGTTTTAATCGTAGTGACCCTGTTGATTCTCAGCATTTTGGCTACCCGCCAGTCCATTCATCTTCTGTTAATTGAAGATGTTCGTCGCGAACGACCGGTGTTTGCCGCGAGGATTAAACCTGGGGACCAAATTTCAATGGGCTTCTTGCATTCCGTTGAAAACTGCCATGTTTGGGACCATCTGACAGTGGATGCACAATATGAGCTGGTTGTAGTGTCGACCGATTTTTCCGAAAGCCGCACCGGGCTACCTTATGCCGCCTTTGAAGGTGAGATATTTGAGCGTTGGAAAGACGGTTTTCGCATCAGTAACATGAATCGGCCTGTCCCGGAAATATACCAGTGGGTGGACGCAAAATACGAAAACACGATGACACTTAATGACGATAAGGTCATTTCCCTGGCATCCTTGGCCGGCAACACCTTGTTACATGTCCATGTCAGCAGAGTGAACCTACCGGAATGGATTTTGATAAAAGCCAGGCTGTTCTAGCTATTCAGGAGTTATTGATATGACACAATCAGATAACATTATTCCTCAAGTAGAGATTCAGGAAGACAGGGACCAGGTTGCCCAGTACGATCCGGAATTACGCTTTCGCCAGCTCACCGGGATCACCCTGAAATTGACATTTTATATGACACTGGTTCTCTCCCTGTTTCATATATACACAGCTGGATTCGGTGTATTGCAGGAATGGCGGCATCGGGCGTTTCACCTGGCATTTGTGCTGCCGCTGGTTTTTTTCCTGTACACAATTAGAAAGGAAACCGTTACCGAACGTAAGCATCTTTATTACGACATAATTTACGCGGTTATCGGGGGAATGCTTTCACTGACGATTTTCCGGGAGTTTTTCGAGTTATTGCCACTTGAATCGCTGCTTTGGGGAGTTGTTTCTTGTGGGCTGATCTTTTATTTCAAACGTCGGAATCTCTGGAACCGGCCGTTCCTGGCATATCTGGATTTCCTCATCTTTACGATGATGCTGGTTCTGATGGTGGTTTTAACCGTTCAGTTGAAAGGTGCAATCGATTTAAAAACTGTGTTCCAGGACCCGAATAAAACCCTGATTTTCTGGAGTATTTTCCTGTTTGTCATTTGTTTGCTAATCGCCTCACTTTTTGTGATGCAGTGGTTTTGGGCCTTGAGGGGAATACTCGGCGGTCGCGCAGACTATCAGATGAATATGATACCCTACTTCGATGTTTTCTGCGCACTGCTTGCCTCAATTATATCAATTTATATCTTTCTTGAATTTAATGCGTTGGTTTATCGTGCCGGTATGCCCACGCATATAGATATGCTGATGGGTGCTTTTGCCGTTTTGTTGGTGCTGGAAGGCACAAGGCGCAGTATAGGCGCTCCACTTGCTTTTATTTCAGTGCTGGTGTTGATCAACTGTTACCTGGGCCCCTATTTCCTGGATATTCCGGGGTTAAGTTTTTTTGCCCATCGCGGGTATTCCGTAGAGCGCATTATTGAGCACATGTATTTGGGGACCGAAGGTATTTTTGGTATCCCCCTGGGTGTGGTTGCCACCTTTGTTTTCCACTTTGTGCTTTTCGGTATTTTTATTTCCAAAACTGGTCTCGGGCAGCTGTTTATCGACCTGGCCATGGCCATTGCCGGCGGTACAGTCGGAGGTCCGGCCAAGGTGTCGGTTATATCGTCTGGTTTTCTAGGTTCAATCAGTGGCAGTTCAATTGCCAATACAGTGACAACAGGTGCTTTTACGATTCCTTTGATGAAAAAAGTTGGCTATAAACCAACATTTGCCGGGGCTGTAGAAGCTGCTGCTTCGACTGGCGGACAGTTGATGCCGCCAATCATGGGTGCTGCAGCCTTTATTATGGCTGAATTTTTAGGTATCCCTTATCTCAAGATAGCGGCTTGTGCCATTGTCCCCTCTTTTCTCCATTTTTTTGCAGTCGGGACTATGGTTCATTTTGAAGCTCTCAAACAGGGGTTGCATGGATTGCCAAGAGAATCGCTGCCCCGTGTTAAAGTAGTTTTAAAAGAACGCGGTTTGCTGATTACACCTCTTGGAGTGATCGTTTACCTGTTGGTTACCGGATCCAGTCCTTTCCTTGCCGCATATTGGGGGATTATCTTTTCAGTCTCCATCGGTCAGATTCACAAACGTTCAATGCCTCTGTTGCTGCCGATTTTTCTGAGCATGCCGCCTGTATTATTCAGAATCGACCCGCTGACATTCGCCACTTGGTCTCTGGTCATCTGGGGAGGCCTGGGCGTGGTTGCCGCTATCTGGCTGTATCCACGTTATGAAAAGCGCGGCTGGATATATGGGGTGGGGGCCACCATCCTGTTGACAATACTGCTGGCTAGAGGTATTGAGCCTTCAATGGCCGCTTTCTTTACCAATATGGCAATCATTGGTGCCGGCATCAGTTACAAGGAAAGCAAGATGGGTTTTAAGGATATTCTTGATACACTGGAATGGGGAACAAAAAATGCCTTGGCTATCGGTGCTGCCTGTGCTTCTGTTGGGTTCATTGTTGGCGCCACGACTCTCACCGGACTGGGGCTTAAATTCGCGGCAGCAGTGATTGAGCTGGCAACCGGTGTCGCAACCTTTTTTTATAGCATCGATTTCACCGGTCTAATGACGATTGGCAGCACCACATTATTTTTCACCCTTATATTTACGGCCATCAGCTGTTTTATCCTGGGAATGGGAATTCCAACCACGGCCCAGTACATAATCGCCTCCATGATAGCAGCACCGGCTTTGCTGCAGTTTGGCATTCACCCGTTGATCAGTCACATGTTCGTGCTTTTTTATGCTGTTCTGGCTGATGTGACCCCCCCTGTTGCTCTGGCAGCATACGCTGCATCGGGGATATCAGGAGGTGATCCGTTTAGGAGTGGCTTTACGGCCTTTGCACTATCCTCGGCCAAGATTTATGTGCCTTTTGCCTTTGTATATTCGCCCATTATTCTCTGGATGCCGAAAATTCTGAACCCGTCGGCAAGCTTCGATTTTATTGAGTTTATTACCGTATTCAGCACCGTGGTTGCCGGTATTATTTTTCTGGGAGCAACGATTATTGGATACTTCAAGGCAAAGTCAACCGTCGTGGAGCGAGTGGGTACCGGTATTGCTGCATTGTGCATGCTAATTCATGAAAACACAACGTCAATTCTCGGAATCTCCATTATGGTCATCATTTATCTGAATCAACGGCGCAGATTAAAAAAAGAAGCCCAAACTGCTTCATAAACTTCTTAATGTTACGGGGATAAAATAAAAATCCCTTTAATCAAACGGGGGAAAGACTGTTCGGAAATGGCGAAATCGGATTATTTCGCTTCAATAAAACCGGGAAGTAGAACATCATGACAATATCAACCGACAGTTGCCCCCCCTTCCTTACCATTGACGAATATTTGCTATAAGCGCCACAAGCGGAAACCAAGCTCGGAAATTTTGCTCCTTAACTCGTTATCAACGATTCCCTTCACGTCAATTATGATCCCGTTAGCTCTCACCAGTTTGGGGATTAACACAGGCAGTTTATCCAGATACTCCTGATGAGAAACCGCAATAATCAAAGCATCCGCTGCAGGCAGGGAGTCCAGGGAAACCAGGTTGATATTGTATTCCTGCCTGGTCTCATCTTTATCGGCATAACAATCGTGTACCTGGACATTTACCCCAAAATCCTCAAGTTCTTCAATGATATCAATTACCTTGGAATTTCGGATATCAGGACAATTCTCCTTAAAAGTAATTCCTAAAATGGTGGCGGTACTGCCCAGAATCTGACGACCGGTGAATATCATCTCTTTTACAGCCCGCTGGGCAATATAACTGCCCATTCGATCATTCACTTTCCGTCCGGAAAGAATGACTTGAGGAGAATAACCGATCATCTCGGCTTTATAAGTCAGATAATAGGGATCAACACCAATGCAGTGTCCCCCGACCAGTCCCGGTTTAAAAGGGAGGAAATTCCATTTTGTCGCAGCGGCAGCCAGGACATCCAAGGTATCGATATTCATGCGGTCGAATAACAGCGACAACTCATTGACAAAAGCGATGTTAAGGTCACGTTGGGTGTTTTCTATCACCTTTGCCGCCTCCGCCACTTTGATGGAAGCCGCCTTGTAGACCCCCGCTTCCACTACGGAGCCATATACATCAGCCACGATATTGAGAGTGTCTTCATCCTGTCCCGATACAACCTTCAGTATTTTGGTGAAGGTATGTTTCTTATCACCAGGATTTATTCTTTCCGGGCTATAGCCAACTTTGAAATCCTTGCCACACTTTAGACCTGAGATCGACTCCAGAATAGGAACACATTCCTCCTCAGTAGCCCCGGGATACACCGTGGATTCATAAACAACGATATCACCCTGTTTTAAAGCCTGACCAACTGTTTTCGAAGCTTTGAACAACGGGGTGAGGTCAGGTTGTTTTGCCGAGTTTATGGGAGTGGGTACAGCAACTATATGAAAATCGGCCTTCTTCAAATCCTCGATTTTATCCGTAAACAGGATATTACTGTTTTCCAATTCTTCACGGCTGACTTCACCGGTTCGGTCCTTCCACTTTCGCAGCTCGGCCAACCGGTTAGTATTGACATCAAATCCGATGGTCAGGGATTGTTTCGCGAAAGCCACGGCTACGGGCAGACCCACGTAACCTAAGCCGATGACCGATATAATACGATGGTGTGACATATTTATACCTTATAATACTCTCGATACCAGTCAATAAAAGCCTTGATTCCATATTTCAGGGGTGTTTTCGGTGTGAATTTTACATCCTGAACCAGATCATCAATATTGGCATAGGTGGCGGGGACATCCCCGGCTTGCATGGGGAGCATATCTTTGATTGCTTTTTTCCCTAAGGCGTTTTCTATCTCTTCAATGAAAGTTAATAGCTGCACTGGCTGGTTATTTCCGATATTGTACAGTCGATAGGGAGCGTAACTGGTGGCGGCATCAGGATTATCACCTGACCAGCCAGGATTGGGTGTTGCTATATTGTCCATTACCCGGACAACGCCTTCAACAATATCGTCAATATAAGTAAAATCGCGCTGCATTTTCCCGTGGTTAAACACCTTAATGGGTTGATCTTCCATAATCGCTTTGGTGAACAGAAACAAAGCCATGTCAGGTCTACCCCATGGGCCGTAGACAGTAAAAAACCTGAGACCGGTACAGGGAAGCTTATATAGATGCGAATAGGCGTGAGCCATCAATTCATTTGATTTTTTACTGGCTGCATAAAGGGATACCGGGTGATCCACGTTGTCATGCACCGAAAAGGGCATGTTGGTGTTGGCGCCGTACACCGAGGAGGAAGAGGCAAAAACCAGGTGCTTGACGTTATTATGGCGGCAACCTTCCAGGATATTAACAAACCCGACTATATTGCTATCAACGTAAGCCATGGGATTGATAAGCGAATATCTTACTCCGGCTTGGGCAGCCAGATTCACAACCTTATCGAACTGACATTTTTTAAACAGTTCGGCCATCCCTTCCCGGTTTGCCATATCCAGTTTTACGAACTCAAATCCGGAAAAAGCCTGCAAAATTTTCAACCGCTCTTTCTTCAGGTTAACATCATAATAATCATTTAATACGTCCAGTCCAACAACCTCATCCCCTCTGTTCAGAAAATACTTGGACAGGTGAAACCCAATAAATCCGGCTGCGCCGGTTACCAATATTTTTGTCATGGCTAAGTCATCCTTAATGATCAATTCCTGTTATTCATTCCCGTTTTTGGTCTGTCTGGAACAGTTCCTGATTCTATTGTTTTAGTAAGGTGAGATAAGTCTTCTTTGTATACCAATATTAAGTGAATGCAAATCACTTTTTAAACTCCCAACTGTTTACACCCAGCAATCCGGATAATAAGAGAAGATTTGTCAAAAACGCTAGCTTTTTAAAACCGTCAACGCGGAGGATTTGATAAAAAGACGGATAGAGCTCCCTGCTTCAGGAATTGCCTGGTCAGAGAAAAGATGAAACACCAGTTCCGAACCGGCTCGGGTATAAACGGTCAACTGGAACATCGCCCCCTGGAATCTTTTTTCTGCTATAATGCCTTCCAGTACCAGGCCCGGTTCAGATGGCGCTTTATCTGTAAGAATCTGCGCGACTTCCGGCCGAATCAGCAAAACAGGAAAATCAGAATCCAGTTGGATTTTTTCGGGAACCGGGATCAACCCGATACAGGTTTTAAAATGATTGTTTGAGATTCCACTAATGGGAACCAGGTTTTGAAATCCCAGAAACCCGGCAATAAATGAGTTCAATGGATGACGATAAAGCTCCTGCGGAGTTCCCACCTGCTCGATAAATCCCTTGTTAATCACGGCAATCCTGTCTGCCAGAATAAACGCTTCATTCTGATCGTGTGTTACAAAAATAGCAGTCGATATTACCTTTTTTAAGATATGGCGGAGATCGATAGTCAACCGTTCCCTCAAGGCGCGATCCAGGGAGCCCATGGGCTCATCCAGCATTAACAGTTGCGGTTCAGGAGCGAGGCTTCTGGCAAGAGCCACCCGTTGGCGCTCCCCTCCTGAGAGATCGTTTACATCCCTTGCTTCCAGTCCTTTTAAGCCCACCAGATCGATAATCTTTTTTACCCTGCTTGTCAGAACATCAGGATCTGCCTTCTTCATGCGCAACCCGAATGCCACATTTTCAAACACATCCTTGTGGGGAAAAAGGGCAAACTCCTGAAACATCATGCTGAAATTACGTTTATGCGGTGGAATACGGGAAATATCTTTATTCTTCAGCAGAACCTTCCCCTGTTCCGCTTTTTCCAGACCGGCAATGATCCGCAAAAGAGTCGTTTTCCCGCAACCGGAGGGACCGAGCAAACAGACTATTTCGCCTTCCCTTACTTCCAGATTAATCCCTTTTAAGGTGTTTTCATCTTCATGGGATTTATAAATATTGCATACTTCCAGGAATGCTGATGCCATTTGCTTAAAACTCCCCGATCTGTTTTGTTCTGAATCTTTCCAGCGAAAGAAATCCAATCGCCGTTACCAGCATTAAAAGACTACTCATTGCCATGGCCTGACCATAATTGATCTCCCCGGGTTGACTGAGAAAACGGTAGATTGCCAGCGGCATGGTGGGGGTTTGCGGCCTGGCAACAAATACCGAAGCCCCAAATTCACCCAGACTGACCGTAAAGGCGAAAACAGCTCCCACCAGTATGGCTCGCCCCACAATCGGCAGGTCAATGATAAAAAAGGCCTTGAGTGGCGACGCTCCCAGTATCGAAGCGGATTCCTTAATACTCCTGGGGAGACTTCTTAAAGCAGGCAGGATACTCCTGACAACAAAAGGAAAAGCAACCAACGTGTGGGCGATGGGAATAATAATCAAAGAGGTTCTCAGGTTAAGCGGAGGTCTATCCAGCGCAATAATAAACCCAAACCCTAGTGTGACAGCCGAAGTCGATAGGGGTAGCATAAAGATCGGGTCCAGGAGACTGCCAAGTCCGGTCTTTTTTTCCGAAAGATAAACGGAAGCCAGAAGACCGATAATCAAAGCAAAAACAAGCGTAACCGAAGCAAATCCGACCGACCACATGATGGCATCAATGGGCGGCACATAAAAAACAGACCGAATCGGATTCTCAAACAGCGCCCTGTAATAGACCAGCGAGAGTCCGTCACTCGTGAAAATCGAGCGGAAAATCAGGGACCCCAAGGGAGCACCCAGCAATAGGATCATCAACATACTATTGCTGTATACTACCATCCTCTCTTTGAAGCTATTTGGTTTTCTCTGGGTATGGATAATAGCTTCAGGATTCAGCATGAGGGTTGATCTTTTCTGTAAAGCGGTGTAGCCCCACATCAAGATAAATGTGAAGACAATCTGAACCAGCGACAGGGCCGCTGCCATTGGCAGGTTAAACAGGTGAACTGTCTGGCGGTAGATCTCAACTTCAATGGTGGCAAACCTGGGTCCTCCCAGGATAAGGATGACACCAAAACTGGAAAAGCAAAAAATAAAAACCAACAAACAGGAGGTCAATATGGCTGGTCTCAACAGAGGAAATGTCACCTTAAAAAAGACCTGCGCCGGAGAAGCACCAAGCATACTGGCTGCCTCCCTTAGCGAGGGTTGTAGTCCCGCCCAGAAACCTCCGATAATTCTCAGGAACACCGTATAGTTGTAAAAAACGTGGGCAAGAAGAATGAACCAGATAGTATAATTTATCTGAATTGGAGCATGGTCCAAGCCGAACCAGTTCATCAACAACTCATTTAAGACACCGTGGGGGCCCAGGAAAGCTTGAAATGCTGCCGCAACAACCACGGTCGGCAAGACAAAGGGAATGGTGGTGAATGCCTGAAGCCAGTGTTTTCCTTTAAACCTGAATTTAGCAAAAACATATGCCCCGGGCAGCGCAAGAATCAAGGTCAATATGGTTGAGACGGCAGCCTGCCAGAAGGTGAACCACAGGATGCGGAAATAATAGCTGGATGTCACCAGCTTTTCCAGACGGGCGACATCCAACACTCCTTTTGGCAGAAAGCTCAAACCAAAGATTCTGAATAAGGGATAAAAATAAAACACAGCCAGAAACAACAACGGAATCCCGGCCGTGATCAGTCTTGATGGCTTTTTTATGACGGTTACCTTAATACAGTTTCAGTCCAATCCTCAATCCATTTTTCCCGATTTTGGGTGATCTTTTCAGAACTCAGCATAACCGGTCGTTTTGCCATCTTGGCATGCTTCACAAAAACTTCGGGAAGGACAGCATCCCTGTTTCCGGGAAATACAAACATCTGCAGGGGAATGTCTTCCTGGAAGGTTCGTGAAAGCATAAAATCCACCAATTGCCGGGCCAGCTTTCTATTTTTGGTACCTTTAAGGATTCCAACAAACTCTATCTGCCGAAAACAAGACTGATCAGACACAACAGCTGCCGTGGGGGCTTCCTTCAATTTGGTTTTCGCATATAATACCTCAACGGGAGGACTACTGGCATAACTGACCACAATGGGCCTGTCACCCTTGGAAGCAGCGGAAAAATGTCCCCAATAGGCTTCTTCCCACCCATTTACAACCAGCAGGCGAGAATCACGCAGCTTTTTCCAGTAGATTAAATAGTTGTCTTCCCCAAATCTTCCAATGGTTGCAAACAGAAAAGCCAGACCGGGGGATGAGGTAGCCGGATTCTCGACAACTGTTAATCCGTCATATGCCGGTTTAATCAGATCCTCAAGAGTGTTTGGCGGAGCGAGATTCTTGTCCGCAAACCACTTCTTATCATAATTCAGGCAGACATCGCCATAATCCACCGGAAGCAGTCGATGACTGGCATCCAGCTTCAGATTGTCCTGGATTTCATCTAATAAGGGGGATCGGTATGGCTCAAAAATATCTTCCTCCAATGCCCTGCTTAACCGGGTATTGTCAATTCCAAACAAGACATCGGCCATTGGATTGTTTTTGGACAGGATTGCCTGATTGAGGACAATACCGGCATCACCAGCCTTGAGAAAGCGGAGCGTTACATCATACTCCTCTTCAAACTGGGCAACGACTTCTTTACTGATGTTAAAGCTGTCATGTGTCATCAGGGTGATCTCGTCGTCACCGGCAAAGCAGTTGCCGGTAAACAACAGACTGATCAGTAAACTGAATACATAGATTAAAGAGGCTCGATTCATTTTCTTCTCCTTTTTACACAATTCCATTCATGGAATCCCGGTAAATCAGTTCCTCCCCTTTTCACCGGGCAAAAAAAAAGCCATCCGGAAAAACGGACGGCTGAAAATGAATCTGCATTTTCCTCCACCGGCATTATCCGGATCAGGTTCAACGGTAAGGTCCACATAACAAGGACCAATCTCAGCCTGGTTTATCCAAGCTCCCGACAGATTGAAAGCAAGTTTTCGTTCTGTTACTTGAATTCTAGAATCGCCCCCTCCATAATGTCAACCCTCATTTTAACAGGGGTATTGATAGAATAAAGGAGGTTCCCTTGTTCAAGCCGGTTTTAACGGAAATTAACCCTCCCATTTCAGCAATTACCGATTTTACCGCATCCATTCCCCGAGATGTCGGATACATTGGAGAGAGTCGAGAATCCCGGTTCAAAGATAAGCTTTATTGTCTCTTCGTTGTTTGGCCTCAGATGGCATATTCCAGTTCTCACTGTTGAAGATCCTCTGATTCCTGAGGCTGGCGCAATGGGGCTGACGATATATCTGACTGGTCTGTGCTGTCGGGTTTTCCTCCATCTCCCTAAATATACAGTTCATCTGAGTGATAGGGATGACATCAATCGATTTTATACTGAATCCAGTCCTTACCTTAACCTTGCCCAGTTCAGGTACATAGGTGCCGTTATCCTCCCAGGGAGTATACCCAAAAAGGGCACTCCCATGCCAAATAAAAAAAACGAAAAACAGTACTAAAAATTTTAGCCATCGATTTTGTCCAAGCATTTTCTTCCCCTTATCTATACAATTTTGCACAGTTTGATCTTCAAATCCGATAATGAACCATTTTGCACTTTGCATAACACATGTATTATGTTGATATTTTTGCCTTTTGCAGACAATGCATTGATACACTATTGTCTCACTCGGGTCTCATCAGATCACTGAAGATTTATTCCTGAAAAGATTGTTTTCCTGACGGGAGCCCTCCGTTTTTATTGTTGTCTCCAGGAATCCATCACAATTGTCTGGCAATGTGTTCTTTATTGTCGTTATGCAAATCGAATTGTTTAAGGAGAAAAATAATAATGGAGCTTAATCTACAATTATTTTAGCAATTTAATCTCTATTTTAAAGATAAAATGGCTAACGGTCACAATATTGCAATATTAGTTTTCAAAGACATATAAACCCAAATAACAGGATGGGAATAATGAAGAATGAACAGAAAAGATTGGTTTTGATTGGAATTCGTAGAAAAGGAGAAAAGGGATTTAAAACAAGATTTGATACCCGCGTGGACTCTAAAGACACTTCCTCAGAAAAAGTGAGAAAAAACTCTGCGATTAACCCGGGTCATATTTCCGATTCAAGTCAAATCATAAGGATAATGCCCAGTTAGGTTCTCCCGGCATCTGGAGCCTAACTGGGCATTATCCTGTTTCCTCGACTTCTTGGATTTTATCACCGCACTTTCGTACAACTCAAACCAATTCTGTTTTAAACCCGCCGATTCGTTTATCACTCTGAAAGACTGCAAATGGCAAATATGTCATGAGTGGTTGATTGTTCTGACAGATTTTCGTCCCAGGAATAAATGCGATAAAAAGAAGATATTAAGAGGCCATTAAACGTGGATATCAGGATAAATCGGCCATTTTGGGACTATTATTGGTTAAAAAACCAATAATAGTCCATTTTCGATTATTTGAAGTGTTATCTGTCTAGTTAATATCGACGTCACTGATATTGTCAGGATAAATGGTCCCGGGTGCCAGTCCAATGGTGACAGCCATTGCATTTTGGTCTTCCGGATGGCATTGAACACTATCGATTCGGGTTCTGACCTTCTTTCGTCTCTCCTGTTGCTGGATAACTCTCTTGGTCCGTTGCCAGCGGTGTTGAACAACCAGCGGTCTTACCGAAAACTCCTTAAAGCATTCATCCCTAAAACGTTCCGAGTCAACATGCCCCCAACAACTGTAATGACTGGGATCACCACTTTGGTCAACGAATTCATAAATATTGATCTGATTCTTGATATCCATATTCATTTCATCCCATTGAAGTTATTAAAGAGTTTTAATCATACACCTACCTATTATCATGCAAGATCCAAACCCAATAACTTATCTGGCTGAAAATGGATTCCCTATTCCTCTGCAATGGGATATTGGGGATTTATATCCAATTCGGGAATAATATCATTTAACAGTCAAGCCTGCCCATCATTGCGTAATACGGATTCCGAGTTTGATTCCAGTAGTTTTTCCGTACAGTCTCGCTCGCTTTTCATTGTTTTATCAATCCAGTCTTTGAACAGCATGACTTTTTTTAAGGTTTTGTACTCTTCCGGACAAACGAAGTAATATGAGAAATCTGTTTTGACAGGTATATTAAATGCCGGGACTAGAAGTCCGGCTTGCAGATCGTTTCCCACCAGACTCAAACGGGCCATTGCAATTCCCTGCCGGGCAATGGCAGCCTGAATCACAAAATCGGACTGGCCATACTGAAGACCGCGCTTAAAATCCAAGTTGGAAATACTCATGAATTCTGCCCATTTTTCCCAGGTGATAATGCCTTCCAATTTTGCATAATCATCATGCAAAAGCTGATAATGTTGAATATCTTCGGGTTTCTCCAAGGGATGCTCTTTGGTTATCAGGTCTGGACTGCAAACGGGAAAGTAAAACTCATCTACCAGATGGACCGAAAACAGGCCAGGATAACTTCCCGAGCCAAACCTGATCGCGCAATCGATTTTATCGTTCGCAAAATCAACCAGCTTATCACTGGTGTGTATTCTTAAATTAATATCTGGATATAGGCCTTGGAACTTTAGTATACGAGGAATCAACCATTTTCCAGCAAAAGAGGGTAGTGTTGAAACAACCAGGCTGTCATCCCTGTTTTTTGATTTAATAGCCTCTATCCTTGCCTGAATTTGTTTCAAAGCGGGTTCAACGGTTTGAAGCAGTTCTTGCCCCTCTCGGGTCAAGGAGATAGTTCTGGCCTCTCTTAGAAATAGTTTAAATCCCAACTCTTCTTCCAAGTGTTTAATCTGAATACTGACAGCACCCTGGGTTAAAAACAAATCTTTTGCAGTTTTGGTGAAACTGAGATGTCTGGCAGCTACAACAAATGTGTAAAGCTGTGAGAGATTTTGAATCATGTTTTTACCTTAAAATAATTAATGCCTCCATTAGAAACTTTGGTTTGTCACCCCTGTATAAAAGGATGTTATTATACATCCGTGTTGTTTGTAATTAGTATTATTAATAGTAGGAGAAAAAATAAAACTTAATAATAAAAAACGGACACTCGCAGGATTGGTTAAGATTTGGGTTAAACGATCAAAAAATAGAAATGAGTTGAGACAGCTGAATGATCGAGCATTAAGGAGGGATATTGGACTCACCAAAACAGATTTTGCTCCAGAAATAAACAGATCTTTCTGGATTTGAAAAAATAAAAACCGGATACCGGAAGATTGCGAGATCTATCAATGCTGACCTCGCAACTGATGGTTTTATGAAAAAGGAGATAAAATGGACTATCAGCTGTCAAATAATGAGATGTTAATTCTGGATGGATATTCCGCGGGGATTTCAATTCAATGTGAAAAAGGTGTCTTGTGGATTACCCAGGCTGGAGATATTAACGACCATATTATAAAAACTGGTGAGTCCTATCAAATTGAAAATTCCGGGAAGGTAGCCATTATTGGTCGCAGTCAAAAGTCAATTCTTAAACTGACAGGAGAAAGTGGAAAGGGGACGTTGTTGACTAAGTATACAAACTAATTTCTACACAGAATCCATGCCGTTGTTGATGTCGTAACACCTGACTGCCGTGTTGTTTCAGCCAGTGATATCCCCCATTGATTCACAAATTTGATCGCAAGTGTTTTTCTGATTTGAGGTTGCGGATGATGTCGGGTTCCCGATCGAACCATTTTCAATTCCATGTTGTTTTGTTTGCATACGCTTATGAGTTCTTCATTGATTCAGTTATGCAACTTTTCAGACATCCCTAGTTGTTGCTTTATCTTCTCTTCTACCCTTTTTATAATTTCCGATGCAAATTCTCCACGACCAGTAATTCTTTCATCATCTTTTTCTTGTGTCCTTTTTTTCGTAACGTTTTAACAGCAGATCATCCTCCTATTGACCGAGTTAACCCTCTGCCAGTTAATTCAGGCCTTTTTCCCTGGTCAATTCCGCTTTTTACAATACAAGTTCCCGGTACATTTTTTGGGCTACTTTTTCACGCTTGCCAAACCAGAGAAGTACATATTCTCTGTTCTGCCATTCTTTTTTCTGACGATTTGTCAGGACGGAGTGCCCACACCCTTGTAGTGATCCAGCTTTATTAATGAATCAGCGGTACCTGCTCTTAAAGGGTTTAAATGGGAAAGCCTAACCAATTCCATAAAATATAAATTTTCCTGGCAAATGATGGATTTGTACCTGTTTTGAAAAAGATGCCCGTACCGACGATGCCTGCGGTTGTACGATGAAGCATAACCGGACAGCAACCGACGCATAAACATGGAAAGACCGATTTCACGACTTCGAAGTAAGATATGAGCGTGATTGTTCATCAGTGCCCATGCGTTGATGCTGGTTTTAGTTTTCACAGCAAGTTCACCCATTCGGAAAACAGAATCCAGGCGATCTTTATCATCATCAACGATATCACGCTTTTCGATCCCTCTGATCATTACAGGGTGCAATGTCCCTGGTGAATCACTCCTAATTTCCTTATTGTGATAAGTATGTTTTTAATATGATCAACAATATCCATTTTTGTACACTTTATCAACAACGTCCCGTTCTTGTTCTTCTCCTTTTGTCCTATTTGTTAGTCAAGTTGTTAACCTAAATAATAGAAATCACATCAGATCGTTCAATTCCCAACTTCTTCATTCGGGAGAAAAGGGTGTTGAATTTCATATCCAGTATCTCGGCAGCGCCCCCTTTTCCGCGAACCTTGCCACCGGACTTTCTTAGGGCGCTAAGGATATGCTGCCGCATCGCATCTTCCATTGTAAGTATCTCCGTATTTTCTGACAGTATCGAACCTGACTGTCCCAGCAAGGGTAACCGGAATTGGTTTCTTGTGCTTAGTATCCCCCCCCGTTCAATAACATTCTCCAGCTCTCGAACATTTCCCGGCCAGTGATAAGCAACCAACCGCTTCATATCATGATGTGTCAGGTTGGGGAGGGGCTTCCCGAGTTTTTCCGTGTAAGATTTCAGAAAATGGGAAACCAGCAGGGGAATATCTTCTTTACGTTCCCTCAGTGGAGGAATGTGAATGGGAAAAACATTCAATCGATAAAACAGATCTTCCCTGAATGTTCCCGCCTTGACCGCTTGCTCCAGATTGCGGTTTGTTGCTGTTAGCAAACGGAAGTTTGAATGCAGGGTCGTTCCCCCCCCGATCCTTTCGAATTCATGACTTTGTAGAACTCGAAGAAGACTTACCTGAACCTCCATCGAGATATCTCCGATTTCATCCAGAAACAGGGTTCCGGTATCGGCCAGTTCGAACCTTCCCAGGCGTTGTTCAACAGCACCTGTAAAAGCTCCTTTTTCATGACCGAACAGCTCCGCAGCTATCATCGTATTCGGAAAGGCGCTGCAGTTGACACGAATAAAAGGGCGGTCTTTACGGGTGCTGTTCTGGTGAATCGCTCGCGCAATCAACTCTTTACCGACACCGGTTTCGCCGAGAATTAGCACGGTCGAGTCAGTTTTTGCAACTTGCTTCACACTACCAAGAACTCGCCGTGTTGCTTTGCAGTTGCCTACAAACCCTTCCGGACTTAAATCGTCAAGATGCTGCGCCTCGAAGTATTGTTTTTCACCCTCCAGTTTCTGTATCAACAACTCATTCCGTTCATGAACAGCGGCATTATCCAGAGCAATGGCAGCCTGGGCTGCAAAATAATCCAGGATTTCGCTGTCCGATTCTCTAAATACATTGGGAAAAAAGCGGTTGTCCATATAAAGAATACCAACAACCCGGTCTCTCAATTTCAAGGGAACACATATGCAGGATCGGATTTCATCCTTAGTCAGAAGATCTGCATCGGCTACCGGAGTCATCAGACGGCTGCGAAATTCACCCGCCTGGAGTGCATCCTGCATCATCATTTTAGAGGCTACAAATTCAACACGGTTTATTTCTTCTTCACTGAAGTTGCGGGTTGCCAGCAATACCAAATCCCGATTACTCGAATCCTCATTCAATAGAAAAATAGCGCTTCGCTCTGCTCCAGTGATCCGGTTAACCACAACCAGAATTCGATTAACAAGATCGTGTGCGTTGCGGATAGAGACCAGATTCTGCCCCATTTTCATGATCTCCTTCAACAGATTCTTATCCGTTCTCAAATCTTTCAGCAGGAATCGGAGATCGTCCGGAACCTGATCCTGGAGAAAAGAATCCAGCAGATAACTACTTTTTTTTATCACTGTTTTTGCCTGCTGCTCGTTTCCGGCTGAAAGATACTCACGGGCAAGCAGGATACGAGTCCTTGCCAGCTGTATCTCATGTCCGGATCTCTTTAGCCATTTTTCCGAAAGCAGCAGGGATTTGATGACTTTTTCTCGTGATGTAGTCTGGCGACCGTCTAGTAGTGCAATGTATCGATACGCAACCCCTTTCGGGAAAGGATCCCTTCCTTTGGACATGGCTCGAACGGTTTCGTCCAAGCGAGTTGTGACGACTCGGGGGTACCTGCCAATTTGCATTTCCCACATCAGGGCAAGAAACATATGGCTGACAGCATGAACACGAAGTCGCGGCACGTATTCCTTGGTGCCGACTACCTTCTTCATGTAAACGACCGACTTCTTTGTATTATCATTGAAATAGTAGGCAACAGACAGTTGCATCATGTTAAGAACCGAGGCGACTTCGTTTCCTTCCTGCCTTGCTTTTTCCAGTGCCCATTCCAGGTAGTGGGTCGCTTCAGCGTAACGGCCGAGTTCTATAAGGATTCCGCCAATGTGAAATCCGGTATAACTACCTGTAAGAAAATCACCGCTTTTTTGACAATGGGAATAAACCGTATCAAGCATACCCATCCCCCGCGTAATTTGACCGTTATAAGCATAGCAGGCGCCGATGAACTGTGCAGATAGAAGTGGTACTCGTCCAAGTACCAGTGTTTCCACATCATCTACAACGTTTTCATAATGCTCGATGACTTCCCTGTAGTGTCCCTGGCCATACAGAAAAAACACTGCAATACCTTGCACCGATCGCATCAGCCTGGAGTCTTCTGTTTTCCGGGCCAACTCCCAACCACGATAAAAGTGTTTATATGCCACGTCGAATTTGGAACAAAACCATTCATTTTTAGCCAAGTGGATTTCCAACAGGGCTAGTTGTACTTTATCATCTCGCTTTCGGGCTTTGACAACACCTTCCTTCAATAGGGGGATAATTTCCGGAATACCTGAGCCAATATCAACAATTTTCGAATAGGCAATAACTGCGTCCGTAAAAAGTCGATAGGCTTCGTAACTTTTTTTGCGACGCGTATCCTCAATTACCTTTTTATAACATTCCAGGGCGGTTTGAAGTTGATGGGCTTTGCGACGACCTTCGCCTGCCAGATACAGCTGCCGACACCCAACTTCATCATTGGATAGATGAAGCAGATGATGTGCCGCCGCCATTACCGCCTCATCCTTGTCGGTAGTGTTGCAAATAATGCGATCGACTATCATCCGTCGCCACTTGCCTGTTACTTCCGGTGCCAGTGTTCGAATTAATTCAGATTTTTTCTCCGAATTTCTAAACCGATATCGTCCGGAGTCGATATATTTCAGCCAGCCTTCTTTGATGGCTTTGTCAATGCTCGTCAAAATCTGAGTGGCCTTCAAACCGGTTAGTTCTATCAGCCAGTCGATAGAAAAATCTTCGGCGAACATGGCTGCCACAGCCAGTGTCGAGTCATGGTTTTTAGGGCTGACTGCATTACCGGAGTGCTTTTGTTTCATTGAAATTTTCTGTGTAATGGAAAGTGAAGTTTGCCAAGTCTTCGTTCATTAATCACCTGTCATATCTCTATCAAGTGTTGCTTTTACGGGTCAACAAGAAAAAGTCCTAAATATCGTTCATTATTGACAACAATCTGATGGATCAAAACTGAACAAATTTTCAACAAGCTGTAATTTTTATTATATTAGTATATTTTGAGTAAGACGATTGCTTGACGACCTCTTTTGGATTTCATAAGTAATGTCCTTAATTTCGTTCATTAACTTATATTTGATACATTTACATGGAAGTCAAAATTAAAAGGAAGTCCATCATATTGGTTTTTTAGCATTTTGTCATATTTCCAGGCTGGCATTTATATTGCAACTAATAGCCAGCTTTTATCGCACACTCGGAAGTAATTAGTTTCAGAAGTAGTGTTTAATCATAATTTAGGAGATTACCATTTATGGCAGTTAATACCGATATCATTGGAAAAAGAGTAGACGGTGAACCTTTCGCCTATACGGAAGACACGGCGATTTTATACGCACTCGGAATCGGGGCCGATATAAACGATTTGTCTTTTATTTATGAGAAAGATTTAAAAGTCTATCCTACATTTGCAGTTGTTCCCATGCTCCCGGCATTAATGGCAACATTTGAAACTGCGAACCTGAATCTGTTTGCAGTTCTGCATGGTGAACAGGAGATTATCATGCATCAGCCCCTGCCACCGTCAGCAACAATCAACACTTCTTCCATTGTAACATCCATATACGATAAGGGAGACAAGGGCGCGGTGGTCAATCTCGAAACCCGGCACACCGATGACCACGGTATACTTCTTTTTGAAACCAGATTATCAATCATGGACCGCAGCGGTGGAAACTTCGGTGGGGAAAGGGGACCCAAGGCAGAAAAGTACGATCCACCGGAAGAAAAATCGCCTGATTTTGAGATATCGTACCAAACATCCAAGAACCAGGCTGCCTTATATCGACTAAGCGGCGATAAAAATCCTCTGCATATCGATCCTGAATTTGCCAAATTGGGTGGCTTTGAGACACCCATCCTGCATGGTCTCTGTACATATGGTTTTGCCGGTCGTGCAATCATCAACAGTATCTGTGAAGGAGATCCCTCAAAACTGAAATCGTTTGGCGTACGGTTCAAGAACGTGGTTTTTCCGGGTGAGACCCTGACGACAAAGGGATGGAAAATTGAAGATAAAAAGTATATCGTTCTGACCGAAGGTGGAGACGGTCGGGTGGTTCTTGGAAACGGACTTGTAAAAACTGTATAATTGAAAGGTAAACCAGGTTATATCAGACATAACCTGGTTTTTTAGAGACGCTTTGATCATTCGGCATAGGTTTAACCGAGGAAGATTACAGTTGAAAATATGGGCAAGGATAACTGCAGCAGAAGAAACCGATAGAATCGTGATTGCGTACCGAGCCATCGAGGAGAAACTGCTTCTGGAAATTTCGTAGAATACTGCTTATCGGATGGTTGATAAAACCAAACTCGACATACACCTGAGTAAGAAGACACTGATTATCAATCTCAACTCTCCCTGGAGGACACTGTAGAGATGCGAGACAGGAAGCAGATACCGGCAGTTCTTACAGTATAATTTTTCCAGAGAATTACAGCATTTATTAAAACTTAAACCGTTGAGGTTACAATGGAATTTGGATTTGGAGAAAAAGAGACATTATTTAAAGATGAAATCCGGGAATTCGTCAGAGAAAACATTCCGGTGAAAAAATACTGGATCATGTTAGACGAGGGTGAAACAGATGAGGATTGGGCATTTATCATGTCGATTTCCAAAAAGCTGGCTAAAAAAAAATGGCTAACCCTATCCTGGCCAAAAGAGTATGGCGGCTTAGGTGTATCCCATATCCAAAAAATGGTGTTTGAAGAAGAGGTCGGATATTGGGGCATTCCCGGTACAACCATGGGAATCAGCGGAACAGGTTGGGTCGGACCATCGCTGATGATTTTCGGAAGCGATGAACAGAAAAAAACTTATCTTCCACCAATAGCTGCAGGAGACGAGGATGGTGTCTGGTGCACGGGTTACAGTGAACCTGATTCGGGAAGCGATTTGGCAAGCATGCAGACCTATGCCGAAAGAGTAGGAGACGAATATATCATTAATGGCCAGAAAGTCTGGACCAGTTGTGCCCACCACTCTCGGTGGATGTGGCTAGCTGCCAGAACGGATCGAAACTGTCAAAAAAAGCACGATGGTATTAGCCTGTTTCTTGTCGACATGCAGAGTGATGGGCTAAAAGTAAATCCTTTAAAAAATTTCGTCGGTCATCACCTATTTAATGAAGTCTTTTTTGATGAAGTCAAGATCCCAGCCAGAAATCTGGTGGGTACAGAAAATAGAGGGTGGGCTCAATTGATGACCGCCCTTTCGTTCGAAAGAGGAATGGCTATTGGTGCAAGCGGAATGATGAGGCGGCTGATTGATGAACTGGTCGAATATGTCAAGGGAACTGGTCAAATCCATGATCCGCTGGTGAGATTCAGGCTGGCCGATTTGGTGATGGAAGTGGAGAAGCTATCGCTGCTTGGCCGGGAAGCTGTCTGGAAAGTTGAACGTGGAGATATTGTTATTCATGAACCTTCAAGGGATAAAGCGTTTGTGGATGAATTGTTAGACAGATTGACCCAATTCGGCGTTGAAGTATTGGAAGGATATTCCCAAATGGATCCGTTGCGCAAGGATGACCGTTGGACGCGTCTACGGGGCATGATCGAACAGACCTATTATTTTGCAATCGGAATGTCTATCGCAGGTGGCACAACCGACACTCAACGCAACATTGTTGCCAACTTTGGATTACAATTGCCCCGATCCTAACCCGGAGGAAACCAAGAACATGGATTTAGCATTAACTAAAGATCAGGAGATGATCCAGAAGTCATCTCGAGAATTTTTTAAAAAAGAGTGCCCGTATGAAAAAACACGACAGGTAAAAGTAACTGCCCCAGGCTATGACAAGAAAATGTGGAAGAAAATGGTCAACCTGGGCTATCTGGGCATTATATTTCCTGAACAGTATGGCGGGTCCGATGGAGAATTCATTGAACTAACCCTCCTGATGGAGGAGGTGGGAAGAGCAATTGCACCATCACCTTTTTTTTCGACCATGCAATGCGGCCTGCCGATTCTGACTTATGGCAGCGAAGAGCAGAAAGAGGTGTATCTGCCTGGAATTGCAGAAAAAGGTGACACCTGGTCTTTGGCTCATAGTGAGCAGAGTGGCGGTTACAGAATTTCTGATATTCAACTCAAGGCTGTTTCGGATGGTGATGGATTTGTTCTGAACGGCGTCAAACTTTTTGTCCCTTACGCGAGCACATCCAGCCGACTGCTGGTTTCAGCCCGTACCAGCACTAATAACATTTCCGTGTTTATGGTGGACCCCAAAACTGAAGGGATTAGGATTGAAACCATGCCGACCATTGCCCGCGATGACCGGGGTGAAGTTTCATTCGTGAATGTGCGTGTCCCTAAAAGCAACATCCTGGGGGATATAGACAATGGTGACATCATAATCGATACCATCATTCAGCAATCGTCCGTTCTCAAAGCTGCAGAAATGTATGGTGGCGCCCGGGCAGCCTTTAATCTGACAGTGAACTACACCAAGGAACGAAAACAATTTAACCGGAAGCTGGCCTCCTTTCAGGTGGTTCAACACCGGTTGGTGAATTTGCTGACAGACATCGACGGTTTGAAATACCTGGTCTATAAAGCCGCCTGGAGCATTGCCACACAAAACCCGGACAGGATTCTTAATTCAGCTGCAAAAATCAAGGCTAATTCGGTGCATACAGATGTTTGCCGACAGGGGATGTATCTTCACGGAGCCATTGGTTGGACAGAAGAGATGGATATCGGTCTTTATCACCTGCAAACCCGTGCCATGAATTTTGATGGTGGTGGATCAGACCTGCACCGGGAACAGATCGCCTGCGAACTCGAAAAACAGACGCCCTTGTTTAAGCAGGTGCTGACCTGTTCCTGAAGAAGCAGGTATTCTCCTCATCTCAACAAGGTTAAAACAATAGTGCAGATCAGTTGTTACACTTTTAGAATAGAGAAATTCAATAATACCAAAAGCGGAGATAGTCATGACGGCTTACAACGATAGACCCTGGCTCAAATGCTACGACGATCATATCCCCGAAGAATTACCGATTCCGGATATCACGTTTCTTGATCTCATCGAAACGGGGTTGAATGCAAACCCTGAACACACAGCTTTTCATTTCCTGGGCAATTCATGCACCTACCGTCAGTTGAATAATCTTTCCAATCGATTCGCCAGTTTTCTCATTGACAAAGGATGTGTGAAGGGAGATGTGGTCGGTATCAGTCTGCCGAATACCCCCCAGTATCTAGTTGCAATTGTCGGAACGATGAAAGCGGGTTGCGTGGTTTCCGGAGTATCTCCTCTTTTGACGCCACGGGAGATGGTTCATCAATTAAATGACTCCAGGGCCAAAGTACTCATTACCCTTGATGCAATTTTACAACACAAGCTGGCTGACGTTGCAGATCAGATTCCTGATCTTAAACAGGTCATTGCAACCAATATCGTGGACTTTTTACCAGGTTTTAAACAATTTCTGGCAAAACGACTGAAAAAGGTTCCCACTGGAAAGATTGTCCCCTTAAAGGGGAAAGAGGTTATTTCATACAAACAGTTGATCTCAACTTTTCCAGCAGATAAACCCGAAGTGGAACTTATCCCGGACGATACATGCCTGTTGCAATATACAGGTGGCACGACCGGGCCCTCCAAGGGAACCGTGCTGACTCACAGGAATCAAGTATTCAACAGCTCCACATTTATTCGCTGGATAGACAAGGATATTGATCCGAATTTGGATAACCTGGGGTCAAAGCGAGGTCGGGATATTTCCTGCAGCGGATTTCCTTTTTTCCACGTGGCCGGTCTGTTTATCGGGCTAACGACTTTAGCCATGGGAAATACTCAAATCCTTGTCCCTGACCCCAGAAATACCGATCAAATTTGCAAGGACATTAAAAAATATGGTGTCACACAAATGGGCAATGTTCCAACCCTGTTTCAGCTTCTAAATGAAAACCCGTTATTTGCTGAAATCGATTTTACATCCCTTATGTTCTGCGGGTCCGGTGCAGCTCCGATGGATGATAATACTCTGATCCAACTGGAATCATTTATTGGCAAGGGAAAGGTTGTTGAGCTATACGGTATGACTGAAACAAGCCCCCTAGTGACCATGAACCCGCAATATGGCATGAAAAAGCTGGGATCGGTTGGTGTTCCCCTTCCAAATACTAAAATTAAAATAATGGACCTGGTTGATGGGAATAGGGAAATGCCAATTGGTGAGCCCGGAGAACTTATTGTTTGCGGCCCCCAAGTAATGAAGGAATACTACGGGAATCCGGAAGCATCCCAAAAAGCTTTCAAAGAAATTAATGGAGACAGGTATCTGTATACCGGCGATGTGGCGAAGATGGATGAAGACGGATTTGTTTTTATTGTTGATCGCACCAAGGACATGCTGTTGGTTGGTGGCTTCAATGTCTATTCCAAGCAAGTCGAGGAATCCCTGTATGAACTTCCGGAAATCGAGATTTGTGCCATTGTGGGTGAATCCAATCCGGACCGTCCAGGCAGTGAGATTGTGAAAGCGGTCATTCAACTAAAAAAAGCTGTAAAAGACACAGAGGAAAAAGCACTGAAGGATAAAATTACAGCTCACTGCCGGGAAAATCTGTCTGCCTATAAAGTGCCTAAAATCATTGAATTTATGGCAGAAATCCCTCTGACAGCGATTGGCAAAGTTGATAAGAAAGCCCTGAGAATATAAAAAATATACACATCATTTTTTTAACCACAAAAACCAAAAAGAGGGCTCAACCATGAAACACCATACCGTTTATGCTAAAACAAAACCCGACGCTCCGGCTATCATCATGGTTAACAGCGGAGAAATCATCACTTGTCATGAATACAGTTACAAGGTTAATCAAATCGCTCAGTATTTTAAAAAAATCGGATTGAAAGAAAAGGACAATATCGCTGTTTTGCTTGAGAACTGCGATATCTACATGGAAATTATTAATGCAGCCTTTGATGCGGGTTTGTTAATTACCAACATCAGTACTCATTTGAAGTTGGATGAAGCTGAGTACGTGATCAACAACTGCGAGGCAAAATTATTAATCACGTCAGAGAGATTTTCTGAACTCGCAAAACAGCTGTACGACTGCACCCCACTGGTTGCTCACCACTTGATGTTGGGAGCTACCATAGACGGCTATGACTCCTTTGAAGAAATTGTTGCACACTATAAAGGCGTTCCCATCGACTATAACATAAGCGGCACCTTCTTGCTTTACTCTTCCGGAACAACCGGACGGCCCAAAGGAATCAAGTGGGAGGTGCCCGATATTCCGGTTGGAACAATGGATCCAGCGTTGGAAGGAATGTGTGCCCTTTTTCAGATCAATGATAAGTCGGTTTATTTATCCACCCAACCCTTGTACCATTCCGCTCCTGCTGCTACTGCCCTTGGAGTCTTGCAAACGGGGGCCACCGTTGTAATCATGGAAAAATTTGATGCTGAAAATGCGCTGTCAGCAATTGAAAAGTATCAGGTAACTCATTCCCAATGGGTGCCGACAATGTTTGTCCGGATCCTGAAGCTTCATGAAAAATCCCGTACCAAGTATAACTTATCGAGCCTGCAGTGTGCCATTCATGCGGCAGCGCCCTGTCCGGTGGAAGTAAAAGACAGGATGATCGAATGGTGGGGACCGATTCTTTTCGAATTCTGGGGCGGAACCGAAACCTCTCTTGTGACATTCATTACTTCACCTGAATGGCTCGAACATAAAGGTTCTGTGGGAAGGGGATTTACAGCAACCATTCACATCATGGATGAAAACGGAAACGAACTGCCTCATGGGGAACCGGGTGTTATCTACCTGGAAGGCGGGCGGGATTATTCCTATTTGAAAGAACCGGAAAAAACAGCCTCCGATCGAAATGAAAAGGGATGGACCAACATTGGGGATATCGGTTATCTGGATGAAGAGGGCTATCTGTACCTGACAGACCGAAAATCTTTTATGATCATATCGGGTGGGGTCAACATTTACCCTCAGGAGACGGAAGATATACTCGTCATGCATCCGAAAGTAGTTGATGTGGCAGTAATTGGTGTTCCCAATGAAGAGTTTGGCGAGGAAGTCAAGGCGGTTGTTCAACCGGTGGATATGGCAGAAGCCGGGCCTGAACTGGCAGAGGAACTGATCGAGTATTGCAAAAGTAGGATTTCAACCATAAAATGCCCGAGATCAGTAGACTTCATGTCAGAACTGCCCCGTACACCAGCCGGAAAACTATTAAAAAGACTGATAAAGGATAATATCAATCCTGCTGCTCAAATGGAGAAATAAGATGTCTGCGAACGACCAACTTTGGAATGAGGCGGCACAGACAATTGTCAATGCCGGCGCAATCCCCTTTACCATCAACGGAACCCTGATTGAATTGCTGCAGGAGATGTTTACAAACGAACAGGCAGAGTTCATAAAGTTGTTTGATAGACCGTCTCAAACCCTGGAGCAGCTAAAGGAAAATTGCAGCATGACGGAAAATGTACTGCTGGCAATGCTGGAGAGTCTCATGCAGAAAGGAGCAGTCGTGGGCCTTCCCAGCAGGCGAACGGGTGTCATGGTATATCGGTTGCTACCTTTTTTTCCGGGTATGTTTGAATACACCAATTTTCGGGGTGAAACCTCAGAATGGCATAAAAATCTGGTCAGGTTATTTGACAGGATGTTCAATGAGCTGGCCGACTCTAACCAGGAAAACTATGACGATTTGGTGGAGTTATCCAGACAACTCCCTCCTGTACCGCGGATCATCCCCATTGAAACTGAGATAGATGAACCGATGGGAGATAAGGTTATGCCTGCTGAAGAGGTATCCAGAATCGTTGATGGACATGACTATATCGCTTTGGCTAATTGTTACTGCCGTCATGGGAAAGATCTGTTGGGTGAACCCTGCAAGGTGACAAATAACAAATCAAATTGTTTCTTGCTGGGAAAAAGCGCTCAGTTTGCTTCGGAATATAATTTTGCAAAACTGGTTTCCAAAGATGAGGCAAAAAAAATTCTCGCTGAAGCTGCCGATGAAGGGCTCGTCCATAAAACATTTCATATTCATCTCAATCCGGAACTTGAAGAAGAAGCGATCTGCAGCTGCTGTAAGTGCTGTTGCACCATCTTTCAAATGTACTATAGCGGTGCGATGGCCTATCATTGTTATACTAATTTTTTGGCGGTTGTCAATGAAGATGCCTGTTCACTATGCGGATTATGCTTTGACGCCTGCCCTATGGAAACCATAGAAATAACTAATGCAACAGCCGTCATCAAAGAGGCAAAATGTATTGGCTGTGGTGTATGTGCCCATCAATGCCCTGAAGGTGCCATTGAAATGAAGAGAATGGACACTCGCCAGGTGTTTGTACCACCAGTGCGAAGGGATATTAAAAAAAATAACCAGTAACACCTATTCAAGTGCACCATGATAGTGTTTCGGAGTTAATTGATCGATTAAATCGGGGATAATGAAACTCATCTTTCCTGGGTTTTGCTTGGGAGAACTTTTCATAAAAATTTCGTGCAATTGTTGTCGGTTTAGTTTGTAGTTTTTTGCCAATTCAATTTGAGATTCAAGCCAGAATTTTGCTTCTCCGTCTGATAAATGATAGGTATTTGATTTAAAATATTGAAGTGTTTTACATGTCCAAATCCCAGACCAATGTAGCCCATTCCTTTGTTACCTAAATTGCACTACCGTGAACTTCCGGGACAAATAAATCATCAGGAAGGATTCTTAAGCAACAAATAAATAGCTATGAATTTAAATGGTTATAGCAGTTGCTGAGATAAATATGAAAGGTATTGGGAATAAAATGGTGGCACTTCTCTAGAGGCAATATTTATAATGGTTTTCGGGTAAGGTAGGTGGTGGTCAGGTCATTTTCCGGCAAATCAGAAAATGTCAAAATGAAAGACCTGACCCTGATTTTTTTAATTCTTTTTCTTCAAGGGAGGCATAGATTTGTTTTTCTGCCCTTTTACGCTCGGTAATATCACGTCCGGTGGAGGCAACTGCAATCGTTTTTCCATTGTCATCAACCAACTTGGTGACAGTCAACCAGACATCAATTATTCTATCCTCCTTGGTCAAACGTTGAGTTTCAAAGGATTCTACTTCTTCTTCCCGCAATTTTTTTACAAAATCCAATGCTTCATCTTTTTTATTTTCAGGCACAATATCGCTGACATTCATCTGTAACGCCTCAATTTCAGAATAACCGCACATCTTTTCAGAACCTTTGTTCCAGGCTAGAATATTACCTTTTAAATCCTGTATGGTGATAGAATCATTTGAATCAATAATTACAGTGGCCAATCGTCGTAGACCTTCTTCTGCCTGTTTACGCTTAACAGTATCCTGCTCTAACTCCTTAACCCTTTGTTCCAATTCTTCGTAAGTTGGTTTATTTGTCATGGATATGCTCACCTGTAGTCTTCTGGATCCATGTACTCCAAAACTCCGTTATATGCCTTTTTTAATGATTGCCTATTAATACGAATTTCATTATTGATCATCATTATACTTGAATATAAATGATATCACAAAGATTTTCTGTTGGTCTTAGGAGAAACTTCAGACAAAATTCTTAGAGAAAAAAGGGGACATTGACTATGTGTATAAAATCTTGTGAGTATGATTTTTCTAGAAAACATAATCATAAAAATAGTGATAAAAGCAATTAGCAAGAGTACCGAGATTGGTTTTCCCAATGACATTACATCATGTAAGAAAAAAAGGATTGAAAAGAATGGTATCGTCGGCGATGGCAAAGATCGCTAATCTTGAATCAGATAGCAGAGAGAGTAAAACATCAACTGGAATAGTATACCCGGATAAATGAAGAACTCAAAAGTGAATACAAACAATACAACATGGAAATGACAATGTTTCGTTTTGGGATCCAACGTTATCCGTTTCCTCAAGTCAGGAAATGCTTGCGATCAAATTAATATTGCTTGCTAAAACAGCAAGGCGGTTGCATGTATCAATCATACCAGTGGCAAAGACTCTGAGAAGAAATTAATTTGTATACTTTGTCAATGTCCCCTTATCTGAATTAAGACTTATATCCCTACACAAAGGGTGCTTTTTTATTTATAATGATGTCACCATTTTTGAGAAAACGTATCAAGACACTCCCATGGCTGCTTTATACAATTCAACTCAAGCTCGGGATATTGAGGAGCAAAGCCAGGGAACTTCGTTGTATTACGGTTTTAATCTGTAGGCAAAAAAACAATATGGAAAAATCAGATAAGGGATTTTGGAATGGACTTTTCAATTGGTTTGTCAATCAAAACATTAAACAGAATTCTATCGAATTTGCCAAAGCCAAAGTAATCATCATTTTTGTTTTAATTTTAGATTTAATAGCCATTATCATGGCTGGATGGCAATTCTCTGTAGGTGAGGTTATGACCGCTGCTGCCATTTTTTTTGCAGGTGTTCTCATATCTGCTGTTCCTCTTACACTGAGGAAGGTGACCTCATTCATCATTCCCGGTACTTCATTAACCCTGTTGCTCTATCTGCTTATAACCTTCATCATTGCGACCGGGGGTGGGATCATGAACTTTGCAGTCGCATGGTACGGAATCGTATTTCTGCTCTCCTTCATTATTTTGGGAACCGTCGGGGGCGCTATTTTCGGAGGATTATCAGTAGCAACCCTGGTAGCTCTTTTTCTCCTTGAAAGCAATGGCATTATAGCGAGCGACGTGGTCAACCAGCCTTCTGAATCACTGATAATCAATGGTATCAACTTGTTGGGAGCAACCGTACTCTTGGTTGTTTATAGCAGAATGAACAGGAGATTCCAGGATCAGCTGGAAGAGACTGCGGAAAAAATGGGACGTGACGAAAAATCGAGGAGGGATATCCTGACCGAAACTAATACAGTCATGGCCTCTCTTTCGCAGGGAGACCTTACCAAGCGCATCATTTCTGAATTTACAGGATTTGAACAACTCAAGAAAACCATTAATCGCGCCCTGGATATGTTGGGAAGAACCCTGACAAAAGTCAGAGAGGTAAGCGAGCAGGTGACATCAGGTGCAAATGAAGTATCGACCAGCTCTCAAACCCTTGCAGACGGCACGACTCAGCAGGCGGCAAGTCTTGAGGAAATATCCTCATCCATGAGTGAAATCGGTAGTCAGGCGAAAATCAACAGCGAAAATGCAACCCAGGCCCAGGCTTTATCTTCTCAGGCAACAAAAGGAGTCGTCAGTGGAAATGAACAGATGCAACTTATGGTGGCGTCCATGGAGAAGATTAGTAGCAGCAGCTCGCAGGTCTCAAAAGTCATCAAAGTCATAGATGAGATAGCCTTTCAAACCAATCTACTGGCACTAAATGCAGCGGTTGAAGCTGCCAGAGCCGGAAAGTACGGTAAAGGCTTCGCAGTTGTGGCCGAAGAGGTGAGAAACCTTGCTGGACGAAGCGCTGTCGCTGCCAAAGATACAACAGATCTGATTGAAAATGCCATCAAAGAGGTTGCAAATGGAGTAGAAAATGCGACAAAAACAGCCGAAAGGCTGAATGAAATAAAAATCGATATTGAAAAAGTTAACAGTTTTATCGGGGATATTGCCAATTCCTCAAGGGATCAGGTCGCGAGTGTTGATGAGATCAATTCAAGCCTAAGTCTGGTCAACGATATTGTTCTACAAAATTCGTCTATCTCCGAAGAATCGGCAAGCGCGTCCGGCGAATTGTCGAAACGGGCTACTGATCTTCAACAAATGGTTCAGGAATTCAAGATTAAAGGACAAGCCGATCCGGTTTTTCCAACTGAAAAAGAGTTAATCATTCCCAAGGCAATTGGACTGAAAACAGGTTAGATTGCGAAGATGCCGTTGACTGCCATCTGCAATATAAAGGCACTGGAAAACCACAAATACGAACACAGACTTAGGATTGGCAGGTATCGTGTGTTTTTCAATATCGAGACTGCATTGAAAGTCATATGGATTGAAGAGGTAAAGAAAAGGGATGGCAGAACATATTAAACATCAAACTATCAGACAGGGAGAAGACCCTCTGATTAACGATATTCGGATCTTCCTCCTGCTTGATTCTGAGTACCCGGTCTGCCTCAGATAAATCAAACAGGGCAGTTGCAAATATCCCGACCACCAAGGTATCTGTTGGTTATAACGATAAATGAAGAGCAATCTTATTCACCGTACTCTTCATACATGATACAGATATCAAATGTTTTTCGTCTTCTCGTTTAAACAGACCCCAGTCCTCATCAAAAAAGGTGTTTTTGGAGAGTCTAGCTGACTAGACCACCCATATCTTAATGCCAGCCGCCATCTATTGGGGTATAAACAATCTCTTCAATAGTTGCCGACGGATCTCTTGAGGATGCCGCCTACCAAAGATCCAAGTATTTTAGAATCGTTTCAATCGGGGCAATTTCTACAATAAATGAAATTCTTCCAGTAGTTTCAGATCCTCCCGTTTCATCACATGAAACTGACCCGTACCTGTGAAGAGTCCGTCTGTCACGATGGCGTGAATATATCGCCGGGCAGAGACACAATATCCCCGGTGATCTTTCGTAGTAATTCAACCCTGCCGGAGACACCTGCTTTTTTATAGACACGACTGAGAGTATTGGAAACAGTGCTGGTGGCGACATCTAGTTCAGAAGCGATATCTTTATCAGACTTGCCGATAAAGGCCAAGGCCATGACCTGTTCCTCCCTGACTGTAAGCTTGTTTACCGTGGCGAATGTTCTTATCAGCCTGTCAATATCAATCTTTTCCGCTGGTATTTCGCTTCTATCCAGTTCATCATCTAAAACCTTGATAACCTTTTCTCTTAATTGATCTTTCACGGATTGTTTCAATTCGATATCCCGGCGAACTATGTTATGCGCCTTGGAACGTAACTCCTGAGGTGAAAATGGTTTATACAAGCAATCAATGGCACCTTCTTCAAGGAGTTCCAACTTTTCTTCAAATGATAATCTGGCAGTAAGAAACAGAAAAGGAATTTTGAGATATCCAAGATTCCGAATTTCTTTGACCAGCTCAATACCGTCCATTTCCGGCATCATCACATCGCTGATAACAAGATCAGGAATAAGGCCTTGTTTTAACCGCTCAAGCGCTTCTATGCCGTTGACGGCCGTAAGGACAGAAAAATCGATGGCGAGTTCTGTAGAAAGAAAATCGAGTAAGTCCTGGTTATCTTCAACAATAAGAACTTTTGGTAGATTGGGTTGATCTGAAAAAGTATCTGATTTGATTTGTTGGGTTGAAAAAGTATCCCTTACAATAGCAACCATAGTTCGATCATGAATAACAGGATCAGTTTTTTCTACACTTCCTGAATCAGGAAGAATAAGTGAGAATATCGTTCCACATTCTGGCCCATTTTTAAAGGTTATATCACCACCGATAGCGGTTAGAGCTTCTCTTGCCAGTGAAAGGCCTATACCTGCGCCCTCTGATTTTCTATTGCTTTTAGCTTCTGTTTGAAAGAAACGGTTAAAAATTGAATCCCTTTGTTTTTCCGAAATGCCGGGACCCGAGTCTTCGATCATGATTACAACACCTTTTGCAGTAGTATCTAATATCAAACGGATAGGTTTTCCAGGCGGTGTGAATTTAAAAGCGTTTGCCAATACATTCAACAAGGCCGTCTCCAATAACGACAGATCGACTATTACCAAAGGATCATTTGAACATCTTTTTTCATAGCAAAACTCATTATTTCTGGATTTGGCCAGAGAATCAAACTCCGAGAATATAAAACGCAAATAAGGGTCTAATGCAATCTCTTTTTTGTTCAAGACGAATTTTTTGAATTCAAGCCTGGTGATTTTTAGAAGGTTATCGATCATGAGCAGCAGGCGTCCCGCATTTCGTTTAATGACTTTAAAACCATCATAAGTGGGCGCGATCAACTCTCCGCTTTTTCCCGAAATTACGTTGTCAATTGTTCCTATAATTAGTGTCAGGGGGGTTCTCAATTCGTGCGAGACATTCATGATGAAATTGGTCTTGATTCTATCAATCTCTTCGAGATGCTTTTTTTCCTTTTGTGCCAGACTCTCGCGCGCTTTAAAAAAGTTGATCTTGTCGGCAAGAGCGATGGAAAGAATGACTATTTGGAATGTACTAGCTAAATACATACCTTCCCTGACCACAAAATAGAGAAAAGGTGTATTGGACTGAAGGTGGCCCAGGACTTCCATCTGTAAAATGATTGAGGCTCCAATGGAGGGCAGAAAGGCAATCAGCATTGTCAAAGAGTTCTTTACCTTTAATCGACCGATCATGTATACAATAATGCCAATTATCGCAATCATTCCTACCATATTATATAGATTTCCCAAAGCTTGAATGATGTGAGAAGACGACCTCCAAAAAAGATTATAGACGGAAAAAACCGCGGCAATAGCAATCATAACATTCAAAAAATAGTGAATAGGCTTGGAATTCTTCTTTGTCTCAAGAAAATGCTGAATAAAAAGGATTGCGAAAAGAGTGGTCGGAAAATGAAAATAATAGTTGTGTAAAAAGGGAAACAGGTTATTAACGTAATTTTCACGTAGATAAATATTAAAAGTGGAACTTAGAACATACAATACATAGAAAAGAAACGAAGGTTCCCTGGTCCAAATATAGATAATCAAATTATAGAAAATTAAAACAAGGAATATCCCAAGTAAAAGCGCGTTTAACGATATTCTATTTTCCGAGGCTGTTTTATACGATTCTGCCGAATACAATTGAGCATGCGAGAGGATACCGGCGGGATAATCCAGGAAAATTAGTACTGTTCCGCGCTCTTCGGGTTGAATAGTCCATGGAAATCCGGTGACCAAAACTTTCAAATTCAGGTTTTTGGGTTTTGTTGTTTCTGATATATAGTGAAACCTGAACCAACTTGCCGCATTACGATGTCCCCAGGACACCCGACCTTCCGTAGGCAAAAAATTACTTTCAGAGAGTAGCGACTTCGCAGTCACATTCCTGGACTGATCAAAGTAATAGTGTAGTTTTTGAGCTAAATTTATGTAGGTTGTATCATCATTTATTACTATTGGTTCCTCAATAGCGGTTCCGCTAAAAACAAACACCCTGCAACCATCTGAACCAAGAGGGAGTTCCGATGATATCGGATTGGCGCAAACCGGGAAATAGCAACTAATGCATATGATTAAAAAAAGATATCGAACAATGCAAAAAACAAGGTTTCGTGCATTCATAATATTACCGTAGTATTTTGAAAGTATGTCGGAAATGACAACTTATACCTGAAAATTTTTCCAGAATGATAAATTCCATATTGAACAGTATCTACGTAGCGTGTCTATCAAATCGATCTTATCATTAAGTAAATCTGTTTAATCCGTCAAGAATTCGAAGTTTCAGATAATTAAGAAGAATGGAGCAGGGTGTCGGTTTTATTGAATCACTTGGGTATAAAACTCTACAGAAATCGGTAAGTTTCTCTCGTTGCATATGGATTGTAGTTCGAATTAGAGTACAACCTTAATTTATCAGACGGGTCAAAAATACATTGCTGAAGGAGATCAAAATGGAAAAATAAAACTTGTTTTGACTGTTTTTTACGAAAAAAATGAGATTCAGTTACTATGTCCGTTGTGTTCGAAGTACTTCTGGTTGCTGTGAATGGCAAAATTAAATCTGATTATTTATAATTCACAGCCCTTTGTAGAAGCCTCCAAGGTAAAGGAGGAGTGTGTGCGGCTGTATAGATTAAGTTGATAAATAGTGACCGCAAATTAAAGCGTCGATTAAAGCGA
>Ga0180009_10000090_pt1 | contig 162430 bp, 147 predicted proteins | sample OS_PC_MetaG_FD_123537 | JGI IMG/M metagenome (GOLD analysis project Ga0180009, IMG submission 123537) | Groundwater microbial communities from the Aspo Hard Rock Laboratory (HRL) deep subsurface site, Sweden - OS_PC_MetaG | ecosystem: Environmental > Aquatic > Deep subsurface > Groundwater...
AAATCATGCATATCCGCCTTTGGTATAACCAAAAAATGGTTCATTCTTTAGATCTTCCGCTTCATGGTTTTAGAGTTCACTTTTGAACTTTATAGGAGTTCACTTTTCAACTTTTGCTAACAATCATGTTATGGATTACAGACATCATTAATGTTACTGGCATGATTCATTTTTGGATTACCGGAAATTCATTTACCCTTTTGGATGCATTGTGATAGAATCCACCCGATATGCAAACGATATTCAACACCATTTCATTTTATGAACCAATTGTAATTGCTCAGAGAATCCAATCGGGCACGCTGTAAAAGAATAGTGAAAATCTTAACTCAGCCAAAACAGGTGTTTCTAGATTGAGAAGCACCTTTTTATGTTACGGGAGTATAAATGCATGAAAATCAGCGCAATATCCTGATCTATCATCTTTTCATGCAGCTTTCTGATAAAGGCTTATTGTTTTCACAGGTTAAAGGTGAACTTTCCCGAAGAAATAAGGTGAGATCTTGATGCGCACCCTTTTCCTCTTCGACATGGACGGCGTGCTCCTGACCCCGATGGGATATCATACGTCCTTGCGGACCTCGGTCCGGCGAATCGGGCTGGCATTGGGTGCGCCTAACACGGAATTGCATCATGAGGAGATCGCGAAATTTGAAGCCCTGGGTGTGACTAATGAATGGGATTCCCTGGCAATCTGTACCGCAGTCGTCCTGCTGCATCTCTGGAAATTTGACACAACCATCCGCTTGAAGGGGTTAAAACCCTGCGCAAAGAGGGTCGCCGAAAACGCACCTGACTTCGCGGCCTTTCTAGCGTCTTTCAACAATACCGGCGACCTGCCCGGTCACGCTGCTTACCAGCAGATCGTCGCTGATCTTCCCTGGCTGGACGACGCACAGCGCGGGCACCTGCGGGAAATTCTGCACAATTGCCGGGATATCTATACCTCCCCCACACTGCCCGGTTATCAGGAAACCGTCCTGGGCAGCGAGACCTTCCAGCAAAATTATGGCCTGGATCCCCAGCTGCATATTGAGAGCTATCTCCTCAAACACGACCAGCCGGTGATGACTTCTGAACAAGTCACAGACTTGCTTGCATGGCTCAGTATCCCCGAGAATGCCGCTAGTATCCTGACCAACCGTCCCTGCCGGACACCCGAAGGATATCTCAGTTCTCCGGAAGCCGAAATAGGCGCCAAACTCGTTGGTTTCGAGAACCTGCCAATGTTAGGGTCAGGCATGCTAGCCTGGTTCGCTGTCACCCAACGCCAACTCCCGGACCATACTTTCCTGAAGCCAAACCCCGTCCACGCCCTCGGGTTGATGCAAATGATTCTCGGGCAGCGACCCGAGGCTGCTCTGGTAAAAGCCACGGATCTATTTCTTGGAAAAAGCCCGGCAAGTGACTGGTCTGAGCTGGATGGCGCCAAGGTAGTGATCTTCGAAGACGCAGCCAAGGGCTTGAAATGTGGAATGGCAGCCAGGGACCTTCTCTTGCAATTGGGAATTAAGATCAATCTTTCTCTGATCGGCGTCACTGTCAACCCTGACAAGCGGCATGCTTTGCAAGGCTTGGCTGACCGGATCTTCCCTGACATTAACCAGATTGATTGGAATGAATTTTAGATTAATCTAGATAGAAACAGTATTACAATAAGTCACAAATCACAATATTTATTGGAGGAACATCATGGCTGAAGAGAAGAACAACGCAGAGAAAACTGAGAACGAAAAAACCCCTGCCCCATCCGTTGAAGAAACTTCATCCCAAACTAAACATTCCATCGTCCTCAACGGCGAGCAGCTCGATTACACGGTCACCACCGGGACAATCGTTCTGAAAGAAGAGGACGTCGAAGAAGGGGAAAAGCAAAAGGCAAGTATTTTCTATATTGCCTATACGAAAGACAATGTGCTTGAAGACCGACCGCTGACCTTCTCCTTCAATGGCGGTCCCGGTTCCTCATCCGTCTGGCTCCACCTCGGATTGGTCGGTCCCAAGCGGGTGTTGATGACCGAAGAGGGCGATCCGGTCGGACCGCCCCATAAACTGGTGGATAATGAGTTCTCACTCTTCGACCAGACCGACCTGGTCTTCATCGATCCGGTCAGCACCGGCTATAGCCGTCCCGTTCCGAAAGAAAAACCAGAGCAATTCCACAATGTGAAGAAGGACATCCAGTCCGTCGGTGAATTCATCCGAATCTGGACCACCCGCAACAAGCGTTGGACTTCTCCTAAATTCCTGATCGGCGAGAGTTATGGCACCACTCGCGCTGCCGGCCTGGCAGGCTATCTTCACGAGCGCCACGGTATGTACCTGAACGGCATCATGTTTATCTCCTCAATCCTGAACTTCATCACCGCCCAGTTTGATGAAGGCAACGACCTGCCCTTTATCCTCTTTCTCCCTTCCTACACCGCCACCGCCTGGTATCACCATAAACTTTCGGATGACCTGCAGGCTGATCTCGAGAAAGCCGTCCAGGAAGCTCGCGATTTTGCGATGAACGATTACACTCTGGCTTTGATGAAGGGAAATGATTTGAAGGGTGAAGAACGCCAACAGATCGTGGATAAACTCACCCGGTTGACGGGTTTAACAAAAGCCTACGTTGAAGGTACCAACCTGCGGATCAACATCCACCGCTTCTGCAAGGAACTCCTCCGCGATAAGGGCGTCACCATCGGTCGGTTGGACAACCGTTATAAAGGCTTCGACCGCGATGACGTCGGGGAGACCCACGAGGTTGATCCCAGCTACGCCGCGATCCTCGGACCCTACACCGCCACCATGTATGATTACCTGCGCCGAGACCTGGAATATGAAACAGATCTCCCCTATGAGATTCTCAAATCACTTTATCAGTCCTGGAAGTATGAGGACTATCAGAACCACTACGTCAACACCGCTGCCGACCTGCGGCGTGGCTTCCAGCTCCATCCCGATCTTAAGGTGATCGTCTGTAACGGGTATTTCGACCTGGCTACACCGCTCCTGGCAACCGAATTTACGTATAAACACATCCCCTTGCCGGAAGCACAGCAGGAAAACATCAAAATGACCTATTATGAAGCTGGGCATATGATGTACTTGCACCTGCCGTCACTCAAGCAGCTCTCTGCGGACCTGCATGCATTCATTGAGGATGCGATTTAGTTCCATCTGAAATCTACCTGACGGCTTTTGTCGCCGAAAGCTTGCTAGTAAAGTCCCAACAGGAAAACCAATCCCTCACCGAATTCCCGTTTATTCTGACAGACCGGGAGCGTGCCATCCTGGATAGCTTTGCAACTGGAATGAGCCTCTCGTCTGTGGTTCGAGGTCTCGGGATTTCCGACGCGATGGTAACAGCACATACCAACAACATCCTCCAAAAGGTTCATTTCGTGGATATCGCCCAGAAACAATACGATGAGACCAAGTCGGACCTATCCAGCTTCCGATCCTTATCTGAATATTCCTGATTTGGTGTAAAAGACCCTACCAGAGTATGGTATTAGGATGATTCCTGCATGTTAAAATTTAACATGCGGTCGTCTTTTGGCAAGACAAAACTCTTCGTACCGTTCACCGGACACACCTTGTTGAACGAACGCGCCTGGCGGAGAAACTGATGCAAGGCTTTGAGAACCACCCCGCCTTTTACTCGTATGCACGCCCGGTTCTGGTTCGAACAGGAAGACATGAGCGAAAACGCCCTTCAACACAAATTTCCAGAATTAGATGAAACAAGAAGGATAACACTGATCATACAAGACTCAGAATCCTTACTTCTGGCTGGCAAATATGACCAGTATCTCAAATTGGTTGATGAGACCTCACCGGAATTACTTGTGCGATCGCCCATCATCCTGGTCTATCAAGCGACCGCAATGCTGTTCAGCGAACACCCCCGGCAAGCTATCTTGGATGTCCTGACCAAAGCCGAGCAATTAGCCCCATCCGATGCTCTTGATGGCGAAATTAGCGCGATCCGCGCAATCATCCAGAGCTATACCTGTGATCCGGAGAAAGGTATTGAACTTTCACAAAAGGCGCTTTCCAAAATCGATCCGCAACAACATTTTTTCAGGAACCTCGTTGAACGCAACCTGGGTGTTGCCTATACCCTTAAGAACGACCTGCGTAACGCCAATACCTGGTTTGAGAACTTATTGATGTCAAGTTACAAGCTGAAAGATTGGGGCGGAGTGCTGGCGTCCTACAACTACCTGACCTTTATCCGTAAGGTCCAGGGGCGATTGAAAGATGCTGCGGTAATCTACAAAAAAGCGCTGGGCTTCATTGAAGAAAAGGGGTTGGAATTGATGCCCCATAGCATCAAGATCATCTCTGGCTATGGCCACCTTTTGCTGCAATGGCATCGCCTTGATAATGCCAAAGCATATTTCAAACGGGCAATCCAGCTTGCTAAAATGACGGATATTTTATATGCTTACACCGCCTATCAGAACCTGAGCGAAGCGTTTGTGCAGGAAAATGATATTCGCAGTGCGCTGGCAGCCATCCAGGAATTGCGTCACCTTGCCCAGGGCAAACAAGACTTTTATCATCACATCCACACGCAACGCACCCTTGCAGTGGAAGCACACATCCATCTGGAAGCTGGACGGGGGGAACGGGCTTATGCATGGCTGCTTTCCAGCGGTTTTGATCGGCTTTCAGCAGATGAGCTCCTCTCCAGGTTTGGCCTTGAGCTGGGGTATATCGTCCCGATCGCTGTGAGAATCTATATCGATAAAGGTCAGCATGATCGCGCGATCCAAACCCTGGAAGCCATCATCCCCAAATTCATTCACCAGGGTGCGCATGCTTTCCTCATCAGTGCCCTCAATGCCCTCGCGGTTGCTTATCATCAAATAGGGCGATCAGATAAAGCCATCAAAGCGCTCACCAAAGCTATCGTCCTGGCGGAACCTGAAGACGACCTGGGTGATTTCCTGATCTTAGGCGGTCATCTCATTCCACTGCTTAACGATGCAATGTCAGGCGGGATCGCTCCAGATTTCATCCGCCAATTGTTATCTATTTTAGCAAAATTCAAATCATCACAGAAATCACCTGCCCATGACCTGAACAATATTGACCCCCTCAGCCGGCGGGAGATGGACGTCCTGGGATTGATCGCAGAAGGAATGACAAACCAGGAGATCGCTAAAAAGCTCTTTTTATCCACCAATACGATCAAATCCCATAGTATCAAGATCTATCGCAAGTTGAATGTTAACAACCGCAACCAGGCTGTCTCCAAAGCGCGCCTGCTGGGTATCCTCCCGGGTCGTCCACCGGGCGCCTATGGCGGGTTTGCCCACATGCAGCCCTAACGGCTTCATTTCTACCTCCTTCATGTCAAATGGACTCCGGCAGAGACTTTGCCGGAGTCCATAATTTATTTTCTTAGTTGCTTGCTCATGCTTTGCTATTGAAATAGAGATTCCCCAGTGAAAATAGTAGACCCCTCCCCATCCAATTCACTTTATCAACCGATCAACTTTCTGTAACCCAGCATCGATTACTGCAGCCACCAACCCATCCATTGCCTCCTCCGCAGTAACTCCCGGGTAGATGGAACGCCCTATGTCCCATTGAGCGGAAGCGCAGTAACCGCAGTAGCAAATCCCACATGATGTCCGGTGGAATTTTCTCATTCGTCTCAATGCGGGTGTTTAATTCGGATCCACCTTTGACAACCTGAATTAATTCTCCCAGAATTCAGGTTGCTGGGTCGGCTCGCCACCTGTGACAGTAATTCCTGATATAAAGCTTCTTTCAAACTCAACCAGTCAGTCCTACTTAATTACAATCCATCTAAACATTCTGCCAAATGAAAAGGTGACATTCAGGAAGAATTCACGCGACTTTTTATTGTCCAATTCGTATAATTAGTTAAGAAACCAAAGGAGATACAATGAGTAATTCATCAAACAAATTAAGACGATCGCGCCACAATCGGATTATTGCAGGTGTTTGCGGCGGGCTCGGGGAGTTTTTCGGGATCAGCCCGTTCTGGTTCCGGCTATTATTCTTCATCCTGCTACTGCCCGGTGGTCTTCCGGGTTTGGTGCCCTATTTCATCCTCTGGATCGTGGTCCCCAAAGCCAAACGGGAATAGATCGTATATTTGGAACCTTGGAAGCAGAAATGAATTTTACATACCTACATGCTAACTTGGAATTGAGATTTATCCCCTCAGGATTTTCTATGGTTATTCAGCTGCGAATAATTGACTAATTACTTTCGTTTTTTCCTATCCCGAAGGTTACCTTGCACCTCCAACACATCTTGGGTTATTTTTTCCTGACGAATTGTATGATATTTGATTTCCAGATCTGCAACTCTTTCATCCAGATTGCTGATGGCTGAATCCATAGTTTGCAGCCGGGCGCTATGTTCACTTATTGTTGATTCGATAAAAGCCAGATAAAGTCTTGCGGCGAGGTGTTCCCAAAGCAAGAATGATTTCAGCTCTTTGAGATCGCTATTGATGATCAGGTCGTCTTCCACATGTTCAGGGTTGTTTATGATTTCAGTAATTTGTGGAGGTAGAATTTGAATGGATTTTGGTGTGTAGGATCCAAAATAATTAAACTGATTAAACAAAATGTTTAATTCGTCAATAGCTGCTGATTCGTAAAAAGCTCTGATGTGAGAAATGGCTTTCCGAATATTTACAAATGAAACTGCCTGTGACATGGGGATTTTCTCTGAGTAGAAGATATCATACCCAGCATTTCGGAACAATCGCTCACCATACCCCCCTAAGGAAATAATTTTGACTTCTTTGTTTTTCTTGTTCAGAATATCTGTCACAAAAAAGGCTTTGGAAATCAATCCGGTGTTAAAATTTCCGCACAATCCTCGGTCAGATGTCAATGTGATTAAGCCGACTTTTCTTTTGCCTGCCTTTTTATTATCTTGAGGAGCGAGTTTATCAGGGATTGCAAACCCTGTTTTCGAAAATACTGTGCCTAATTGTAAATCAACCTTGGTCGCATAACTTTGGGCAATTTCGAGGTGCTTCTTTGCCCGTCGCCAACGGATAGCAGACATCGCTCTGACCGAGCGCAAGAGATGTTTGATGTCATCCATTCCTTGAAGGCGATTTTGGATATCATTGATCGATTGCATTAAATTTCGATCTCCTCAGGTCCTTGGAGAAAGCCTGATTCGTGTAACTTTTCCAGGAAACTGATCAGTGATTCTTTGAGATCTTTTTCCAGCTCATCGTACCAATGGCCTGCGGCAAACTCAGTCAGCAATCCAGCATGATACTGATTTAAATTATTAATGAATAACTTTTCGAAATCAGAAATCTTATCCATTGGTACTTGATCGAGATACCCCTCTGTTGCAGCATAAATAATGGCGACCTGGTGGGCAATTGGTAAAGGCTCATATTGCGGTTGTGTTAGAATAGTCCGAATTCTCTCTCCGCGTTCTAATTGATGCCTTGTTTCAGTGTCCAATTCCGTGCCAAACCGCGAGAAAACCCTGAGTTCTAGATATTGAGCGACATCCAATGCCAAATTTTTGGAGACTGCTCGCATGGCATCATTTTGAGCAGAACCTCCTACTCGAGAAACGGACAGACCGACATCGATCGAAGGTTGAATACCCTCATCGAAAAGTTTAGTACTGAGATAAATCTGGCCATCGGTAATGGAGATGAGGTTGGTAGGGATATAGGCGGAAATATTACCAGCTTGGGTTTCAACGATAGGGAGTGCGGTCATACTACCACCCCCCTTCTCATTTGAAAACTGTGCGGATCGCTCCAATAATCTTGAGTGGATATAAAAGATGTCACCAGGGTAAGCTTCTCGCCCAGCCGGACGCTCTAGGAGCAATGAAAGCTGTCTGTAGGCAATTGCATGTTTGGAAAGATCATCATATATCACCAACGCGTTTTGTCCAGAATACATGAACTCTTCCGCCATAGCACAGCCAGCATAAGGCGCTAAGTAAATTAAGGAGGGAGAATCTTCCGCGCTAGCAGACACCACAGTGGTGTAGTCCATGGCGCCATGCTCCTGAAACGTTTCAACAATCTGAGCAACTGTTGACATCTTTTGTCCGATGCAGACATAGATGCAAAATACATTTTGTCCCTTTTGGTTAATCACAGTATCCACCGCGATTGCTGACTTTCCCGTTTGGCGATCACCGATAATTAGTTCCCGTTGTCCCTTTCCCAGGGGTATGATCGAATCGATCGCTTTAATCCCCGTCTGCAAAGGTTTGTTAACAGGCGAACGATGAATAAATCCAAGCGCTGGATATTCGACCGGACGATAATCTTCTGTTTCAAATGACCCCAAGCCATCAATCGGCTGTCCTAGAGCATTGACAACTCGCCCAAGAAGCTCCTTCCCTACCGGGACATCAACAACTCTGCCAGTTTCGTAAACGAGATCGCCAGCCTGGATGTTATCGCCCGAACCTAAAACGACACATCCTACATAAAATTCGTGCAAATCCATGGCCAAACCAAAAGTGCCATCCGGGAAAACGATCAGCTCATTTTCCATTACACCCCGCAAACCTGACACGAGAGCAACACCGTCACCGACTTGTTTTACTGTACCCACATTCTGGGTGAGTAATTGATAACCAAACTTATCGACAGTGTTCTTTAAGGCTTGAAGTTTTTCGTTGGTTCGTAAAAAGTCGAAATGGTCGTTTAACCCCTTTAGCTCTTTCTGTTGCTTGCTTACAAATTCCGTAATATTTTCGCGAATCTCATTCGTATGCATTGTCGAATCAACGTGGTCTGAATACGGATCATTTGATGGCTGTGTATTTGGATTATTATTCATTGCGCTTCCTGGTATTGCTTCTGCAACTGTATGATTTGCCCCTGCAAACTGCCGTCAATAAGTTCATTTTCAAATCGTAATACACCACCTGCAATCAAACTGGGATCAACTTCATAGGTCAGATTAAACTCCTGAGATAGATCTTCATTAAGAATTGACGCCAGATGGTCTTGATAGGATGAAGTGGGTGGATTGGCCATGATAACTTTAATGAAAGAGACTTCACCTGGCGTGGCGCCTTTCATATATTTAGAAAGATCTATTTGACTAAGCTGATTGAGAAATTCATCCTGATATAACTTTTGAATTTGGGGTGTCATCAAATCTGACATGATCCCTTTTATAAAATCCGAGGCTATATTCCCGATCTCATCTTTATGTTGTTGGATTGCTTCAGAGTTTAAATGTGAAAGCGTTTCCTCAGCCTGTGCAACAAGGCGATCAATTTCTGTTTGGACTTCATGCAGCATTTGTTGACGCGTCTGCTCAATTACAATCCTCGCTTCATTCTTGCGAGCTACAATTTCCGTGTCAATATTATTGGATTTCTCTTCAAATTCCTGGCGTGTTTCCTCGGCTTCTTTCTTTGCAATTTGAGCTTCATCTATCGCCCTTGTCGTCTCGATTTCACGCTTTTTCAGAGTTTTCTGAAGTGGTTTAAACAGGAATCGATAAAGGATGAAAACCAAAATAAAGAAATTTGCCATTTGTAATAAAATCGTACTGATGTTTAAATCTAGCATGATCGTCTCGCAAGGTTAAGTGAGAATATTATTTGTTTCAAATATAATCGTGTCACTAACTTCCCAGGATGAAAGTGCGCATTGGGTTTGCAAATAATAAAATCAAGATCACTGCCAGCACATAAATCGCTAAAGATTCCAGCATTGCTAAGGACAACAACACAATACTGTTGATCCTGTCACCAGCTTCTGGTTGACGGCTGATGGCTTTTAAACCACTTAATGCCACAATTGCTTGCCCGATCGCCGGCACGGTAATGCCAAGAATGATCCCCGGACCAGCCACCAAAACAGTCACGATCACAAAAATCTTATCCCAAGGTAATGTACTCCAATCCATCGTAAATCTCCTTATTAACTATTCTTTGATTGATGAGCTTTGACAGCCCCGCCGATATATACACATGCAAGCAAGGTAAAAATGTAAGCCTGCAACACCCCGGTAAAAATACTGAAAAGCATCATTGGTACCGGAACGATAAAGGGGGAAATAACAAACAAAATTGCGATGATGATTTCCTCACCCATAATGTTTCCAAACAGACGGAATGAAAGCGAAAATGTCCGCGCAATTTCACTGGCGATCTCGATCGGCAACATTAAGAATATCGGTTGGACGTAATGTTTCATATATCCCCAAAAGCCGCGAGTTCGAATGCCAAAATATGGAACACTGACAAACACGACCAATGCCATCGCCACGGGTGTATTTATGTCAGGCGTGGGCGAACGAAGCCCAGGAAGGAGGCCCAATAAATTGGCAGCGCCAATGAAGATAGCCAGTGTGGCAACTAATGGGAAGAAGAGCCCCGTGTTTTCTGACCCAATATTGTCCGATATTATTCCTCTGATTGCTTCTACAAGCCATTCAATAGCATTTTGTAACATGCCGGGGAGAATTTTAAAGGACCGTCCAATCCAATATGCTGCAAATCCCAGCAGGCCGATCATGATCCAGGTATTGACAACAGATGATAAAACTTGAATAGGTCCAACTACAAAGACGATATAGGGTGCGATTTCATCAGCCACTGGCTGCGGTTCATAGCCCATATTCTTTCGTAATTGAAAACTGATCACAGCCATTGCAACAACTAATAAAATAACGAGGATAAGCGTTAGGGATTTCTTATTTTTGCTTATCATGAGTCACCTCGTCTGCATCTTTCCGGGTATCTCCTTCAAGATTTTGATGGCCATGTTCAATATAAAGATTATATAAATTACCAAAGGCAATTAAAACACCCAATACAAGCAAACTTAAAGTCCATGTGAAATCACTCCCGGTACGCTTATCAATAAAAGAACCAAGTAATACACCACCCACAATGGGAACTACCAGATCCCAAGCTAAAGATGATACCCGAGCCAGAAGCCCCAAACCAGTGGATTTCTTTTGGTCTTCAGCTTGAGACGAAGGGGTATTTTTTTCCTCTTCCGCTTCAGTTTGCTCCCGGGGTTCCTGTTGGCTAGTATTCTTCATAATCCCATATTCGTAATATCAGCATCTTGTAATGATTTTTCCAGCGAAAGCCTGATTTGTTTGAACTCCAGGTCGGCTTCTTTCGCCAGTTTTGCGAGCCGTGTCGCTTGTTGTTCAAGGCTCGATTTTACAGTCGGTAGATCGTTCCCTTCTTCTGCTGCAGCAGTCAGGATTAACACCTGGGTGAGCTGGTGTAAATCGTGTTTTACTTCAATCGTTCCCTGATAGAGCGCAATATACCGTGTTGTTTCTTCTTTGCTGTAAAACACGATCCCAGAATGGATATGAGAGATCATCGGAGCATGTCCAGGTAGGATGCCCCACCATCCATCCGGCAGGAGGACGCGCATTGCATTAACTGAAGTTTCCAATACCTTTTTATCGGGTGTCAGCACATCTAATCGCATCTCCGCTGTCATGCGCTCACCTCAGCCTGATGAGATTCTTCATCCATCTCTTGTTTTTCGAAGGCTTCAATCACCCGGTCGATTGTTCCTGTCATGTAGAATAGGCGTTCCGGGATGTGATCTAACTCGCCATCAAGGATCATCTGGAAGCCGCGCAAGGTTTCATCTAATGGTATAAAAACGCCTTCTCTCCCAGTAAAAGCTTCAGCAACAAAAAAAGGTTGGGTTAAGAATCGCTGGATTTTCCGTGCACGCTGAACGAGAACACGGTCCTGCTCTGCTAGTTCTTCCATACCCAATATAGCGATTACATCACGCAACTCCTTATAGCGAGCCAATGTTTCGCGAACTTGGGATGCAATCTTATGATGTCTGGCTCCCACGATTCTCGGCGTCAATAACCGTGAACCAGATTCCAACGGGTCAACTGCGGGATAAATTCCCTGGCTAGCCAGTTGTCGGGAAAGAACAACAGTCGCATCCAGATGAGAGAAAGTGGCTGCGGGCGCGGGATCTGTAAGGTCGTCTGCAGGAACGTAAATTGCCTGTATGGAGGTAATCGCACCATTCTTTGTCGAGACTATTCTTTCTTCGAGTTCTCCCACCTCAGTCGCCAGAGTGGGTTGGTAACCCACAGCGCTTGTCATTCTCCCAAGCAGTGCGGAGACTTCACCACCAGCCTGGATGTACCGAAATACATTATCAATGAAAAGTAAAACATCCTGGTGTTCAGTATCCCGAAAGTGCTCAGCCATGGTGAGCGCTGAAAAAACCACCCGGAAACGCGCTCCCGGGGGTTCGTTCATCTCGCCAAAAACAAGGATGGCATCGTCCAGAACATTGGATCTTTTCATTTGGAGATAAAGGTCATTTCCTTCACGCGTTCTCTCTCCGACTCCTGCAAAAACTGAAACACCCTCGTGGACTGCAGATGTGTGCCTGATCATTTCCATAATCAGCAAGGTCTTCCCAACACCTGCCCCACCTAAGAGCCCAACTTTCCCACCACGGACGAATGGTGCCAGGAGATCAATGACTTTTAAACCTGTAATAAATAGATCACTGGAAGGACGTTGCTCAACATATGCCGGGGGCGGTTGATGAATGCCTTTCTTCTCCACATCCTCAGAGAGTTCCTCACCTTCGTCAATCGTTTCGCCAAGAACATTAAATACTCTGCCCAAAGTCTCTTTTCCTACAGGCACCATAATCTGAGAACCCGTGTCATAAACGACCATATCACGGCGCAAACCCTCTGCCGATTCCATTGCCACACCACGCACTGTTCGCTCATCAAGATGTTCCAGAACCTCAACTGTGATGACATGCTCATCAACGGGAATGGTCAAAGCAGTTCGTAAACTTGGCAATTTTCGATCAGGAAAACGTACGTCAATTACCGGACCGATCATCCGTACAATTGTTCCTGTATGATTGTTTGATTTGATTGACGAGTTCATTTTTGGCTTAGTCTTTCGAAAATTGATCTGTATGGCAACAAGCTTTCAACAATATGTCTTGCTTAAGGCAAGATAAACGCACGCCTTAATACAGATAAGGCTTCATCGAGGTCTGCTCCATTGATCATACATGTTACGGAAGAAACAGATGTGCTGATCCCCTCGATGTTGATTTCATTATCACCCAATGCTTTAAACATGTGCCCGGCAATGACCTGGCTTTCATCGAAATCAAGACTTGATATACAAACCAGTGCAACCTGACGGTTATGGATAATCGACTGACTGCCAACTTCTTCATGTATCCTTTGAGTAATCGTCAGGACTTTTTCGAGATCATCCCGATCGATACACACCAGTATGTGATCATATTTTTCGCCATCAAAAAGATTTACAATTAATTCCACATGGATACCTGAATCAGCAATTTCTGAGAAGTAACGCCCACCAATACCCGGATGGGTGGGAATCCCGATTAATCCAACCATTGCGATATGATCTTTATATATTAATCCACCTGCTTCAATTCTGTTTTGTTCCATCATAAATACTTCACCTGACTTGATAAGATCTTGAATATTCTTGAACGAAAAGAAATCTCACTTTAAATAAGAATATGAACGATGCTTTTCCGTGTCTGGAAAATAGAGAGTGCTTTCGGGGTCGGAAGATAGTTTGCGATCTGGTTTCTGCAATCAGGAACATAAAATTGGGCGTTTTAAAGACACTCTTTATAATTGACAGTTCAAACAAATCAAACTCGGTTCTACATGTTTGGTGGCAATCGTAGCGGTTTCTTATAACTTACGAATGTCATCTGAGAATTATTGACAAAACGAGGTTCTAATTTACACCTCTGATGATACCCGAACTATTATTATTATAGTACCGGAAAATGTCAAGGAACTTTTAGAGGTATTGTTGTTCGCGAATAAAAGTGTCATATAAAATTCGCGAATAAAATTTTCAGGTTATGGAAAAAAGATAACGTTGAAGATGCCTCCGTTTTGGGGAAACTAATTGTGCATTGATAATTTCATTGTAGGAATGGGTAGAGATTTGGCTAAAACAAAAAGAATGCGGTTTCATTCCCGCATTCTATATGTGCCCCGAGGGCGATTATTATTAATGAGAGTCTACTCCATTGATCAATCTACAGAGAAGAAGATCATCCGTAAAGCGATATAAATGAAATAGAGTGCGATCAAATAGTAAGCACTCCACTTACCTAATTTACCTTTGTTAAACCACAGAATCAGCCACAGGATAGCCCCGGTGATTGTCTCCCACGGCAGGTCCCATAAGACCAGCGGCCTGGGCACCCAATAGGAACTGATCAATGCACCGCCGCCAATCGCGACCAGCGGGTTAGTGATATTACTACCCACCAAGGTCCCCAGAGAGATACCGCTGTCCCCGTGGCGCACACCGGATATAGCGGTGATCAATTCAGGCAACGCTGAAGCAAGACCTAGTGTGACCACACCGATCAATGAACCTCCGATACCCGTCTTTGCAACGACGACCTCCGTCGCTTGCAACGTAACCATCGCACTGCCGACAGTCAATAACAATGCAAACACTGCAATAGCCGCATCGCGCCATGCTTCTTTCGCATTCTGAGGCACACCATCTGGTAATGCCCCTTCTTCGGTAAAGCCATGGTCTTCTTCCCGGTAATGTTTGCGCTCGTCCATATACAAATAATACATATAAGCGAGGAAGGAACCAAAAAGAATTAAGCCATCAACACGGGAATAAATCCCGTCCACACCCAAAACAATACACATAATTGTGGTAACGATCATTGGAATCATGCTTTTCCAGAGGAAATAACGCTTAAAGTGCAAGCGGCCCGCCATCAACACCACAACCGCCATAATCAGCGTCTGTTGAACCACGTCCGAACCGATATTCGCGCCGAGGACTACCGCAGAGTTATCTTGAAAATCAAGAGCACCACCGAGAATACCGAAGGAAGCCGTATAGTGCGCAGCAATCTCCGGGATGCTGGTCGCAAGAGAGACGACAGTCACACCCATGAAAGTGGTGGAAATACGGAAAAAACCCGCCAACCCGGTCAATTTCTTGACAGCGACATTGGACGCAAGCACCAAAACCGTAATGGCTGCTACTCCAAATACGATGAGAAGCAATAAACTCCCTGTAAATAATTCAATCATTACTTGAAATGCCTTTCTCTGTTTCTCTTCTTCTGCTCACTCGGGGAAAATAAAACAATCAGGGTCACAGAACTGTAACCCTGACTGTTTCATGCGTTTTTATTTTCAAGGAATGTTCTGCGCGTCTAACTAATCCTGAAGGCTCCCTTCAGGGTCATCTTGGATCGGCGCTTGAAATTCTCGAAATTTATCCATAATATTCATTTTATTACATTTTTATTAAAACACTCACGAATTATACAATTTATGCTCTTCACTGTCAATTACAAGAATGATATTACAAGAATGATAACAAGAATGATAACAAGAATGATAACATTGGGTTAATACCCACCTTACCCCGAAGTCCTGTTCCGGAAACCTTCACCCAAATCATGCTAGAATCAAATCAATTCACAAATCATGAAAAGAGTGGGATCAAAATGAACCTCGTTTTCGAGAAATTCGGTCAAAAGAAGCGCATTGTCCTGTTCGGTTTTTTATTGGTGATCAACCTATTATTGTTCTCACTCCCGGGCGTTCCGGGCAACACATCCGACATCACCGCAATATCCCCGGATCGTAAGCTCCCGGATATGATGGGGGTATATTCTCCAGATGCAGTTCACGATTTCCTCACTGCCATTGGGCCGGATGGGCGTGAGGCTTACCAGTTCATGCATCTCACAACTGACCTGGCTTTCCCCCTGGTCTATGGCTTATTCTTCTTCGCTGTGCTCAGTCACCTGATGTTCGTTCTGGAATCGCCGGTCAGGTTCCTCCCATTCCTGGGTTTGTTAGCGGCGGGGTTTGATCTGGCGGAAAACTTCATCCTGATTTTCATCACCAATCGCTACCCGGCATTCCTTCCCGGTCTGACATCTCTGGCGCAGGTATTGACTTTGGCTAAGTTTGCTACAATCACCGTGAGCGGTATCACCATTGGTTACCTGCTTTACAGGTCATTCACCCAATCAAAGAATAGTCTGAAAGCCTGAGCGAACCAGCATTTTTCTCCGGTAAATTATGCCTTTAGCTTTTTGCCGGTTAGGGTAACCTAAAACAGATTACTGCATTCCAATGGTATTTCATTATAGGTAATATAACTATGCGAAAAAGTCGCTAGGTGGCTATCTTGAGGTTCCTCACCCCAGTTAATCAATCCCCCAATTAGCATCTACTTTGATTCGGCGGGGTTGAAAATTCCTTTTACAATGACCATATACAACCCAAGCAATACAAAAGCAGATGAGAACAATGCAGCAAACAGGCCGCTGTTTTCATTAATGACCAGTTCCTCCTCGCTCCCGGTGCTAATATAGCTATTGATCTGGCTGGCTGTGTTCTCCTTCGCCGGGAGACCTGACGTGTAATATCCCGTCAGCGGCTCCTGGCCTGAGGTAGTGGTCAGAGCCACCCGGTAGGTACAGCCGTCATCGTCACAGTTACTCTGCACCTTGGCATTATTGACATCTGAGAAGGTCTTTTGAAAGATGGTCATAACCCCCAACAATTGCTCTTCAACCACACAACGGGTCACAGCGGGTTCAGGGTGGCTGCAAGTCATGTCCGTGATCTTGCCAAAGATATAAACGAAGACCAGCCCCACAATGATAATTAGGACACCATAGAGGATGTTTTTAGTACGGTTCTTCATGATGGCCCCCTTCTAAAAAGAATAATTAATACCGACTCAAACCCGCCTGAACGCCATACCGTATTAGCTCCTGGAAAACGACAGGATCGATCAGGTAAATAATTGCAAAACAGGTGACGAAGATGATTACCGCCAGCCATTTTGTGTATACACCTTTGGTCCTGGTGAACAATATCACAGCCAACACTGCGACAATCGCCGGCCCGACAATCCTCAAATCGCCTAAAGGCACCCAGTAACCACCAATATACTGTTGCTCAGCTCCCAGAAAGGTGGCAATATTAAATTCGATATTGAATATCACGAGGATGATTTCCGCCAGTAAAACCAACACTAAGACAATGGAACTGGTCTTCGTTGATTTCCCTTCGGTCCGGTACGCTTCATAGATCGCAGCTGGCAAAAGAAGAATTATCGGAATAAGGGGCTTTGAGAATATAAAGCCTAATATGATCCCAATAATAGCAATAATCATAAACAGCGTGCAAAGATGGGGAGCGTATTTCGTTGGTTTTGTCATGCCAAATCTGCCTTTCCAAGTAGTGAAATATTAGTTGGAATTTGTACTTATATAGGGATAATCTCAGTATATCATAACTAATTTCAGTCTGAGCAATATCAACATCCATAATCGAATTTTTACATACTAAGCGTTAATCAATATATAATGGACTCCCGGAGATAATTATGAAAATTATCCACTTTCAACCTGAAAACAAGCGTTTACGCCGCCAATTCATTCGCTTCCCATTTGATCTTTACGAGGATGACCTCAACTGGGTCCCGCCCCTGATGATGGACATGCAGCAGATCTTCAACCGCAAAAGGCACAGCTTTTATGGGCACGGTGAAGCCCAATTCCTGCTAGCCATCAAAGATGAAAGTCCGGTGGGCAGGTTGGTGATGCTCCATAATCACAACCCGGGGGCGGGTCAGGATCAGGACACTGCCCACTTCTTCTATTTCGAATCCAATCCAGATCCGGGGATCGCCCATCAATTATTTGATGTCGGGGTCAACTGGGCAAAGAAACGCCAGTTGAAAAAGATCTTCGGACCAAAAGGGATGACGCCCATGGACGGGCTGGGCTTGCTGGTGCGGGGGTTTGAACACCGTCCGGCATTTGGTATGCCCTATAACCCCGTCTACTATCCTGAATACATGAAAGCATACGGTTTTGAGCAAGTGCGAGAATCTGAATCCGGCTATCTCAACCCCGAAACTTTTAACATGCCTGATAAAGTCCTGAAAGCGGCAGATCTCGTCCAGGAGCGGAAAGGTTTTCGCGTCCTGAAGATGCGTTCCCGCAAAGACCTGAAACGAGCTGTATCCTTGCTCGGAGAAATGTATAACGCAGCACTGATCGGCACTGAGGGCAACACCCCCCTCACGGAAAATGACCTGGAAACGATGGCGAGGGGGTTATTATGGATCGCCCAACCGGAATTGATCAAGCTCATCTTGAAAGATGACCAGCCCGTGGGATTCCTGCTGGCGTACCCGGATATCTCCATAGCATTACAGGCAACCCATGGACGGATTTTTCCCTTTGGCTGGATCCGGTTGCTGTGGGAAAAGACTCACACCGACTGGGTGAACGTCAATGGTGCAGGGATAGTACCAGACTATCGCGGTTTGGCAGCTACCGCCCTGCTTTTCGCGGAACTTTACAAGAGCGTCACGTCCTCAGGGCAGTTCAAGCACGCCGAAGTGATTCAAATCGGGACGGAAAATGAGCGCATACGCCAGGAGTTACGCGGTATGGGCATTGATTTCTACAAGACGCACGCCCTATTCAAACTCGAAATCTAGTTTGTCCCTAATAACAGTTTACTTATACACCACAGAGTACAATAGAAATGTCAAAATATATAGTAGAGGTAAATTATGGCTTTACGCGTCCACTTCAACCGCATCAGTTTCTCGGAATACACCGAAGAATTCAAATCGCTCCTGGACCCCCAGATTAAAATCACCGAGGGAAGTGAGGTCCCCGAACCTGCAGATTACGAAATTCTGGTCTACCCCACCCCTTCAAAGGAATGGATTGAAGCCAGTCCTTATCTACGGGCGATCGTGGTACCCTGGGCGGGGATTCCGGAGAGGACGCGTGAGATTATGGCTGGTTACCCCGCTGTCAGCATCCACAACCTCCATCATAACAACTTTAACACTGCGGAACTAGGCTTTGGCTTGTTACTGGCAGCCGCCAAACGCATCATCCCCATGGATCAAGCATTGCGGAAGAACAACTGGACACCCCGCTATGAGGAGACCAAAGCCATCCTGCTGAGAGGAAAAACGGTCTTGATCCTTGGCTTCGGTGAAATCGGCCAGGCGCTCGGCGCTTACTGCCAGGGACTGGACATGAAGGTCGTCGCCATAAAAAAGCATCCCGACGATTACCATGGCGAGCTGGATGTGGATGTTTACCCGGACAACTTGCTGCATGACCTCCTGCCGAAAACAGATGTATTAATGGTCGCCTTACCATTGACGGGAGAAACCGAAAACCTGATCGGAGAAACCGAACTAAACCTGATGCCAAAGGGCGGTATCCTGGTCAATATCGGCCGGGGACCCATCGTCAACCAGCATGCTCTATATGAAGCGCTGACAACAGGTCATCTGCGGGCGGCGGGCAGCGATGTCTGGTACAACTATCCCGACTCAAAGGAATCACGTTCCAATACTTCCCCAGCGGATGTGCCCTTTGGGGAATTAGACAATTTTGTCCTCAGCCCACACCGTGGCGGCATGGTAGAGGAAGTAGAACAGCAGCGCGCCCAGGCACTGGCACAATTGCTCAATGCTGCTAACCGCGGCGATCCAGTCCCGAACAAAGTTGATCTTGAGGCTGGGTATTAAACGAGGATGCAGACAAGTCTGGTAAAGAAAAATTTAATTCCTCACAATGGACAAAAGGTGAATTATTAATGTCCAAAAATCCCTATCAACAACCCATGAAGCCCTGGCCCGGTCTGGAACCTTATGCTAAAACCATCAGGATCCCATCTCTGGACCTGGAATTGTTCTTTTATGAGGCTGGCGATAGAGATAATCCGGTGCTGATCATGATTCACGGACTGGGCGATGAGGCAGATACCTGGCGGCATGTGATTGAGTCTCTGGCGCAGGCATACCATGTGCTCGCATTGGACCTCCCTGGGTTTGGGCGTTCAGACAAGCCTGATCGGGACTACACGCCAGCCTTTATGAAAAAGTCTATCTTGGGATTGATGGACGAATTAGAAATCAAAAGTGCCATCCTGATGGGTAGTTCACTGGGCGGGATTCTGTCCCAGGGATTGGCTGTGGAATTTCCTAAGCGGGTCCGCGGATTGATCCTGGTCGATGGCGCCCTCCTCCAACAGGAACCCATGGGGGATTGGAGTCTGCGCTTGATGCAAATGCCATTATTGGGTGAATGGCTATACACCCGCTTGCGAAAGGACCCCGATGCAGCCTTTGATTCACTGCGGAATGTCTACCATGATCTTGACATCCTGCCCAAACCTGACCGGGATTTCCTATATACCCGGGTCAATCAGCGTGTTTGGAGCAATGGCCAACGCCGGGCGTATTTTTCCACACTTCGGAACCTGACACCCTGGGTCAAAGGAGCTCAAGATGACCTGTCTAAAAAATTAATAAACCTGGATATTCCTACACTGGTCATCCGCGGCGAATATGACGAATTATTTCCGGAGGAAAATGCTCAAAGTGTGATTGATGCGCAATCTGATGTGTCTTTGGCTACTATCGAGGATGTTAATCACCTCCCCCAACAGGAAGATCCGGAAATATTCCTAAAGGAAGTCAAAGCCTGGTTAAAACGCAAATCTTAATTTCGAATAGGTCGTTAATGACAAAAGAGCGGCTTTTAAGCCGCCCTTCTTGTGTTTGAAGTGAAATTACACCTGGTTGAGAAGGTAATTCTCATAACCCATTTGATCGATTTGGTCCAGTTGTTCTTCAATCCAATCGAGGTGACCTTCCTCATCTGTAAGGATCGATTCCACCAGAACCTTGGTGCCATTGTCTCCAAGTTTGGTCGTCAGAGATACGGCTTCATTGTACATCTTGATGGCACCCTGCTCAGCGCCCTGGTCATTCGTGAGTTGATTCATCACAGTGTCGCCGATTTTAATCTCGTTCAATTCAGACACGATCGGTTTCCCTTCAAGGAAAAGGATCCGTTCCATCAGCATTTCAGCATGCTTCATTTCCTGAATGGAGCGTTGCTCGATCCTCTCGTGCAGTTTGGAATAGCCCCAATCCCCGCACATTTCAGCGTGAAGAAAATACTGGTTGATCGCGGTCAGTTCCTCTGACAAGAGTTTATTAAGTTTATCGAGTACTTCTTGTTGACCTTTCATTTGTAGTTATTCCTCCTTTGATTTAATCGGTAGACGAAGAATTTCTTTCTCAATTAATTCTACTAGATTGAAAATAGAAATCAAAGACGAATTGGGCAGTTGGGGATTCGATACTTAGAAATTGGGTAATCAGGTCGTTAAGAAACAGGGAAACTGTCTTTTAGTACCAGAGTTGAGATTTTCAAAAAGTAAGGCTTTGTGCAAATGGTATCATTGGTAGATCGCCGGGTCATAATCTGACCCATTCATGGATTACTCATATAAAGAGAATCTGAACATACTTTCTTAATTCCAGTCCCTATATAAAATACTATCTTCCACGTTCCCCTTTGCCCCACTCATAATTCGCCAGTGTCAGAATGTCAGATTGGTATCTAGAATAACTTTGCTCAGCTCGGTGATCAAGACATAGAATTCATTTCGTAAACACCAACAATTTAAGGAGTCAAAGTCCAATATAAATTCTGATCTTCAGGGATTTCCAGGTCTTCTTGCGTGCTGGCAACCGTGCCATCGCAATGAACCAGTATCAAGTCAAACACACCCGGTTCAATCGACTCAATCAGAATGCTGCCAGCCGACAGATAATAATCGAATTCTGGATGGAAAAGTTTGTCACCCCAGTCATCAAAACCTGGTTTTCGACCAGGTTTTCTTCTTCACCGGAAAATCAATCGTATTTAATATGGAAGTGACTTGTTTTCCGATTGTCTTCAAATTGGAATCTTATTTAAAGTTCAACGCAGCCTGTAATATCGCCTGGATCGCTGCTGTGTTTGGAATAAGGACGGAAGCGCCATCGGCTGTGGTCCAACCGGTGGCTTCATTGGGACCGATACTGTAATGCCGGACATCCTCAGAGATGTTAAAACCCAGGGCTAGCCGAATCATCGGTAACAATTCATTCGGGCTGATATTACTCTCTACTTCAGATTCGTAGATACTCATCAAAGCTGGCATTTTAAGCAGACCAATAGGGCTCATGGTTTTCTTCATCACCGCTTGCACCACTTCCTGCGTACGGCGCATGCGGTCAAAGTCACTGGAGTTGTAGCGAGCGCGGACATACCACAAAGCCCAGTTGCTATCGAGACTCACCGTCCCCGGCCCCACCTCACACCATCTATCAGAGTCAAGAGAAGAATCACAAGCGTCCGCGGTGTAGTATTCCGTCTCAAATTCCACCCCACCCAACACATCAATCACCTTCAGGAAACCCTCCATGTTGATCATGGCATATTCGGTGGGATAAACGCCAAAGTTTGCTTGCATGGTGTTTGCTAATAAGGGAAAACCACCCACCTGCATCACTGTGTTGATTCGTTGTTCATAATAACCAGGGATGGTCACCCACAAATCACGGGGGAATGAGACGAGACTGACTTTACCCGATAGGCTATCCACCGCCATCAGCATGATCACATCCGTGCGGAAACCAGCCTGAGGTCGAAAATCCGAACCAAGGATCATATACAACCTTGTCGTCGGCCGCACATCCAGATCTATAACACCAGGAAACGTAGCGGGTTCCGGCCCGGTCTCTACCACGGTGGGCGAACCACCGTCAATCAGACGGAAGAACGGCAATTGAGACCGAAAAACCGTCGCGCCCAGATAAATCATCGCAGTGGCGCCAAGGCAAATCACAAATAGCAAACCTAAAAGTAAGAGCTGCCCAAAAAGTCGATTTCGTTTCTTTTTCATTAGATCATCTCCAAAACACGCTTCTGAATGTCACGCGTTTATGCAAGTCATATTTATACCTCAGGATACCCATTCCGCTAAGGGTTTAGGAAAAGGTCTCATTTTGAATTAAATCAACAAAGAATAGAGCATTGTGATTAAAATACCCTATTCTCTGTTTTGTGATAAATGACTATACGAAACCATTTACCGGTGCGGTTAAGACTGCTCTTTACCGGATTTGATTCCCAAACGTGGGAAGTAGAATAACTGAAAGGCACCAAAGATCAGCAGACTCAGGATAAAGGCTGGGATTCGCAACAGCAGCATCAACCCACCCAACCCACTCATATCACCAATTGCCATCACTCTCAGACGCCGAAACAAAACCGGTAAGAACATCTGATTTGGGGCAGACAGCACAGCCGCTGACCAAACCATGTCCTGCTGGATAGCCATGATGCCGACCACCACGCAAATCGCTGCCAATGGTAAGGAAGGCAAAATGTAGACTTTGAAGAAACCAATCTTTTCTTTGTCTGCTGCTAACTTTTGGGATTGTCCTCTGAAGAATAAGGTCAGCACAACCAGCATAGGCAGGTTGATCAGGTAGGCTAAAGCCAACCCGGTAAACTGGTTGACCAGTCCCAAATTGAGCAATGTAAAGGTCATCCCTGGAATGAGTAAAATTTCTGTCACGAACAACCAGGGAGCAAACAACAGCAACAACCACTCGCTACCTTTTCCAAAGGGACGCAATGCGCCTATCCCGATCGCAGCCAGATAAGTTATCGGGAACTGTACCAGCAGCACAATCACGACCGGCACCAGCCAGGAGTTTAATAATGTCTGCCAGAAGGGATTCTCTCCAATTGTCCGGGTCATCCCCTCCAAGAAACCATCACCGGGAGATCTGAAAAGCGGGATGAGTTTCAATAAATATGGCATGCTTGAGATGAGAAGCCCAATAAGGAACACAATCATCAGGATAATGGCGAGGACTTTCAACCATTTTGCTAGAGGAGTAGGCTCCGTCTTTGGAGGGACTGCCAGCAGGCGGAAATTCGTAAGGACTGATATCAACACGATGCCAATTCCCAACAACATCACCAAAAGCAACACAGGAGATGCAATCGCGGCAGATATACCCATCCGCATTAACGAAAATGCCTGGTTTAATATCAGCAAATTAATTGTCATGGTCATGTTCTGTGGTCCGCCATTGGTGAGAAAGGTAACCGTACTGCCACCCTGCAATGTCAGCGCGGCCGTGCCCACCACCATGATAATCGCCAAAATGATCAGCGTTCTGGCAGGTCGTTTTCGCCCCTCACCGTAATTCTCACCTTTCAATGCAGCAAGATATACAGTGATCCCAATGCCACAGGAGAGCCCAAAGAATGAGAGTCCATCCATCAACAAGATGATCCACCGGGCCAGATCCGGATTTCCCAGATTGAAGTTCATTGTGGCAAAACCGAACATCGGGTTCATGAGCAGAAGCCAGGTGACTCCCAGCGCCAGCGGAGAATAGAGCATCCAGGGTACTGTCGCAAACACCCGGACCGCTTTTCGCAGCCCGAATTTCAAGCTGGATGCACCCAAACCGAAGATGAGTGGCGGGATCAATACCAGCAAAACCCGGTTAAGCGTTATCAATAAGGTGAAAGTCACTGTCCTCCCCAACAAGGAGAATTGCAGCAGTTGTTGATAATTCTCACCGCCAATGAACTGCGGATCTCCGAACAAAGACGCATCCTGGAAACTCAGAGTAAACGTTCGGAATGTGGGGATCAGCCGCGCGAAAATAAGTGCCGCCAGGGCGGGCAGGATAAACAGCAATCCCAATATTATAGAAAAGGTCCGGTTTTGTTTTCCAGATTTCTCCTTTTCAGGTGTTTCTGATGTTGATTCTGGTTTTTCTTGATGGGTTTCTTGAGGTGTTTCTGGCATTTTCTCGCTCATAATATCGCTTCCTCCCAAATAGAATTGGATCATCTTTTTTAGCGTACTGAAAAACGACCACCAAACTCTCTGTCAATCTAAAACTATTATATATCAAAGACAATTCGGAATCAAAAATGAGTTCTACCCTGTACCTCAGGAACACCCGTCAAAGCCCATCAGAGCCCTCCGCCTCAAGGTTGGTGGTACTAGGGTCATTCGTCTGTGTCCAGAGATTTATTAAACGAATTAATAATGATTTATTTGCTCAGAAATTTCGCTTCAATCTCCCAGATGCGATTTTCATCGATTGCCTTTAACTCACCAAGGCACGGCATTTTAAGAAAGGCTCTTGCGGTATATTCCAACACTTCAAGGCGAGCCGAAACCACGCCCTCCGTGGAGATCATTAAGTGGCGGTCACAAGCGCGGTGCACGATCTCCACAATTTGCTGACGTCGTTCCCGTTCGATCGTGGTGTGATATCCAACTATATACTCTGGCAATATATGCCGCCGGCTGGTGAACTTTTCCAATTGAGACTCAGTGAGTACCTGGCACTCCCCCACCCCTCAGGCGTTGATCAAGGTTCGCGCGCAAAAATCCAGGGTCTCCATCCGCTGATAAGCTTCCAATAAGGTCACACCGCCGCAAGCCACGCCGTGGTTTTCCAGCATCACAATGTCGACCCCACTGGCAAATGTATTAGCAATATTTTCACCCAACGCATCACTCCCTGGCAGCGCGTAAGGGGCGTACCGGATTGGTCCGCAGACCCGATTGGCTTGTGGGATGATGCGCGTGTTTGGCACCTCACCGGAAATACTGTAAGCAACCAGCGCTGGTGGATGCGTGTGGACCACTGCCCGTAAATCGGGGCGCTTCTCATAAATCGCCCGGTAAAAAGGATATTCGGAGGAGGGTTCGTGGGCGCCTTCGTCGAGCCGTCAGGCTTGACGCATACAATGTCCCCGGGAGTCAGAGCACTGATAAATTGCCGCCGGAGAGCGTTGTCATCTCCCCGATGTAGATCCGGTTCATGATCGAAACGATTTGTTCACGGGGATGCAAGAGATTGAAATTCATGATCTAATTTTCCTTCAGTTAACTTACTATATGTGTAAACTATTAGCCAAATAATTACCATTTGATTATATTGCCATAGACTTCACTTCTGATTTTAACGTGAAGATAAACCGCTGTTGTGTTGTTTATCTCTCAATTATTTTTATTTATTTTTCTCCAATTTATCATATTTATTATAATGATTCTAAGAGATACAATCAATGGTTTAGTTGAACGCTGAATTGTTCAATTCTGTTTACAAAACTTGAATTGAAGCCTTTTCCAAACTCCTAAACTGAATAACATCAATTTTATCGTGCAAAGCATAAGGATTTTCTGCCACATCCTCTATTCCTTTTCTGAATTATTAGTCTCTAGATAACTTACTCTTATGAGCTCACCGCCCAAATAGCAACCCATTCAGAGCGGAATAAATTGATTCTCATGCATCTTTCTTGCTATTCTAGTAGTGGCATAGCAATATATTTTTCATAAGCGTAGATCAAGTCTATTCGTTCTGGTGTATATATTTAGAATATTTTTTTGTATATATTGAGTATATTATTATTTACATTTTTATTTACATTATATTTACGCCATGATAGATACCTGCCCCTTTCTCAAACTCCCTCTATGTCCTCCGGATAGAGTGTTGCGATCATCTGCACCGGAACAGGTTCAATCGCCAACTTTCCATCTCGATATAATTTAATCCCCTCTTCAAATAAGTGTCGCGCAAGCTCCCCCTGTGTCACGCCGATCTTCTTGCCCTCATCCAGCACTGCCTTCACGACCTCTCGTGGTACCCCGTAATAGGAGCGGGGTTGCTGCAAGGCTTTTGTTTTTTGTGTTGCTTTACGCCGCCCCCTTTTACGCCGCTTATCCGGATAAAGCGTATATCCACCGGGCACAAATGACGGAGTCAATTTCTCGTCTCCGGATTCCAACCTCGCCAATCCTTTCTCCAGGAAGTAGCGCGCCAGCTCACCCGGGGAAATACCCAAATCCACCGCTATCTCCTTAATGGTCTCATGCAGTTTTTTTGGGATTCCCCGGAAAGTAGCGATATTCACTTTAGGTTTATCGCGCTGCGATTCAGGCTTATCATTCTCTAATTCTGAATGACCAGCCAACTGTCTCAGACTTGCTTCGCCTGGAGTTGGCTTGGTCAATATTTCACGTGTTGTGCGTTCTTGTGAGCGTTTCGAAAGGTCTGTTTTTTGTTCCTTCTCAGACATCATTAATCATCCTTATTTGCTTTGAATTTCATATTGAACGTTGCTGTCAATCACCAATTGTATATTAATGTGTATATTATAACCCGGATTTCAGATTAAAGAAAGAACGTTAGACATGTGCAAAATCAAAGCTATTGCGCCACAAAATAATGCAATCACCATCTACCACCCCACCCCACTGATCCGTCATCGACGGATAAATTGCTTTGTTAGGTTAATTTGCCACGTGGCAAATTAACCGATTTTTTCACCCCAGATCAGGTAGTTAGTTTATAATTTAATTTAACCTTTATCATTTGGAAATAATCCATTTTCTGTTCTTGCCACGTGGCAAATCTTTTATACAAAACATAAGATAATTGCTCATGTCCTTATTAAGAATAACAATATCGTTGAGGTTCTTCTTTCACCATTCATATTTAATAACTGCGCTGATAATAATAATTTCGTTGCATTCGTTTGCTGCTAGCTATCCCATTGCCTCCGCATTAATTAAATAGACCTGGCTGAGTTACGCCAGGTCTATTTTTGCCACGTGGCAAATCTCTATTTTCGGTTTTTATTTCTAAGATTGATCCGCTTGATCAAATCCTCCAATACGCTAACCGCCTGTTTAACATCCGATTGGTTCAATGAGCCTACAATTTCAGAGGCGGTTTTTTCCAAAAATTCCGGGTCGCTTTCCATTTCTTCCATGATCGTGCTGATTGAGCGGTTGAGGCTGCGGGCGATCTTGACTACAGGTGGCCTGGGGGTTCGTGGTTTGCGTTTCTGAGTGGGTGCCTGGTCAAGCGCATCTTCTTCTAAAATTCTCTTGAATTCCCGCACACTTGGTGGCTCTTCCTGTTTGAGATAATACTCAACAGCTTTTTCTTGCTCCTCAGGTGATAGGGCCATTATCTGGCGCAAAATACCCTCAGGAATATCTGCCTGATCTGATAAATATTGCAGATTCAGAGGTAATTCCAATAATTTACGGAAACGATAATACTGGTATTGGCTTATGCCCAGAGTCTCCTCAATTAATTGTGCGGTCTCTGCCGTCGTCTTGACGTCAAACATTTTTTGAAAATACACGTCCTCGGTCTCACCCGGTTCCGGGGGAACTCCGGCTTCTTCTAAAATAATCCGGGAAATCGCGCGTGCTTTGCCAATCGCTGTAAGCGGTTTATGGGTAATATTTTCCAGGATTTGTTTTCGAACGGTAGGGGCTTCGTCTACCAGCGCCAGGACATCAGGTTCATTTTCATCACCAGCCATGATAGCGCGAATTGCAGTAGCCCAAAAACGACGCTCACCAGTGAGGATCTTAAATATTTGTTGACCATTTTCGTCTTTTGTAAAATGGCCGGTAATGGGTTTAATCTGCCCATCCTGATCGAGGGATCTTCCCAACTGCATCAGCTCATCAAGCTCATTGCGGACGAGTTTATCCTTGCGAGCCAGCTCAATCCATTTGACTGCGGTCTCCCGCCAGTCAAATTTACCGTCGAAATATTTTTCACGGAGTTGTCGGGGCAGCACATGCCTGGCCTGGTATCGGTCGGGGCGGATAGCGCTGATTTGAATGGAATAAGTTGATTGACGGTTGACCTGGATCCGGGACTCCGGAGGTCGAGCCGCAGGTTTTCCTTCAGGTCGTTTCTCACGGTCTTCATCGGATTTGGTGAAAACATTAGTGAGATCCATGCCTGAAAAGGTGGGTCGCTTAGCCATAAGTCACTTCTTTCTCTAAAGCCTACGCGTCAATGCGTTCAATGACTGATCGGACAACTTTCAGGAATTGCCGATAAGGTTGAGATTGGGGCGTGGTGTGGGCGAAGATGTCGGAACCGGACATATTGGCATCTTCTACTTCTACCAGGTCCTTGATATATGGAAGGATGAGATCCGGATAACCCTGGTTGATTTCCTCGATCGCTTCCATATAGCGTTTCCGTGCTACCCGTACCCGGGAAGGAACAACGCCGATCACTTTGAGATCGGGATTCGAGTCCCTCTTGACTCTGTTGATCGTGGCAAAAATCGATGAGAGTCCGATAATAGAAAGGGGATCGGGTTCGATCGGTACCAACGTATATTGACTGGCAATCAATGAGGCTACTGGGATAATGTTCAGGGAGGGAGGGTTGTCTATAATAATATGGCTGTAATAATGAGCGATGGGTTGCAAGAAACGAAAGAGCTGAGTTTCACCGTCTACCTGATTGTGCAATAAGAAAGGCAGTTCGATCATCATTTCGTGATTGGTCTTAAAGATATGTACCTTCATCTCCGAGTCGCGGGGTATCTTCGATTCCACGATCAGATCATCATAATTGCCAAAGCCATCCAGCAAAGCCTGGGGGAACGAGTTCTCAACGGTGATCAAGGGCATATAAGACGCGCTGTCATGGGGGCCGCCACAGGCGATCATGGTCGCATTGAGCTGATCATCCAGATCAACCAGCAGCACAGGTTTGGGTTCCTTGTGTTTCCGTTCCTCATGGATCGATAACCCAGCTGCCAGGTTAACGCTGACGGTTGTCTTGCCAACGCCCCCTTTGTGGTTCAATACTGAAATGATAGCCATAGATAATTTTCTCCGTTAAATATTTCTAGGTTACCCCCATGATAGCATAATATAACCATTTTCACAAGTATTAATTACCGATTTCGACGAAATGAGCTTGTTATTATGCCGATTTTGACGTATTGACATAACTTCGGGGATGTGATAGATTCGCTATATGAGCGATACCATGACCTTCACCGATCTCAATAAGACGGCCGGAGTCAATGACAACCCTTTCCTGCACTACCCAGACCACCGTTTCTTTGTTCCGGTCATCCAGGATCAAACCGAAGCTGTTCGCATCGTTAACAATTTCCTGCTTAGTGATGCAGAAAACGGACTGATCGTCTTTACCGTGCCGACTGGCTGGGGCAAGACCACGATCTCTAAACGGATTGTCAACAGTTTTGCACCTGGCTTGCATCGCGGCGCTGATCGGGGCATTTATATGGATGGGAACCTTCTGTTGAATAACCGCCAGTTCTTGATCGATCTGTTGGAGAACCTGGGCATTGAAGGTCATCGATCCAATGCACAGAGACTTAAGAATTTTTACAACTTTGTTGAGTCTTTGTCAAGCGGGATCCTATTATTGATCGACAATGAACCCCCTGATTTTGAACTGATAGGACCGGCGTTATACGAATTTCTGGATTGGTCCAAGGATCACGACAACAAGATCCGGATTGGGTTGTTCGCCCGAGACCTGATCGAACCAGCGGAATATCTGGGAAAACTGCGAGAACATCTCGCACACTACCAGCGTTTTGACGGGGCAACGATCCCCGAGCTGGTCCGGCTGTTGGTCGGTCGGTGCAAAATGGCTGGCATGCAAGACCCCGCCAAGTTGCTCTTTAGCGATAATACCTGGATAGAGTTCGCCGAGAAGGGGGCACCATCGATCACATCTGTATTAAGATACGCGAACGTTGCGTTTGAAAAGTTCGTTTTAGAGAAGAAGGAGAGCCAGCGACACGAATTCAATTTCTAGTTTCTTGCCACGTGGCAAATCGTCAAGAGGGCATCCATTAAAACCAAGACCCAGTGCAAGCGGGTCTCTGACACTTCTCATTTGTTTCCCTTACAGAAATTTGGATCCACGAACGGTTCTTTGATGAGGCTACAGCTCGGTGAATCTGACAAGAAATGAGGAAGGAAAATGGTTATGAGATTAACAAAGAGGTAACAAATGGTATCGTTAAGGCGAAAAGCCCGCTGCAACGGGCTTTCCCTGGATTTCCCTACATTTTACTAGTGGTTGTAGGAGATGGGTGTGTATTTAATATCACACAATCAAATTGTACAATATGAAACCCCGGCTGTCAAGTATAACCTCGGAATCTTGATAGGATTCATTATTGTTTCGTATAGATTAATATCTGGCGGGGTAGGCAACTGTCGTGAAGCGGATACGAGGGGGATATGCCAGATTTGACGCTGCTGGACTATGAAATTTTTAAGAACCTCAAGAAGCAGATTGCCAGCTTCACTGATGGATCGGATTCTCAATTCTCTGAGTGGGTCTTGGGGTATGGATTCAGTATTGAAGGTGCAGAAGACACACCATCATCCTTTGTGCTTCTATGCAGCCCCCAGGTCGCTAATGATCTAAATCAATTACTCCATCAAGCGCTACCCAAAGGTTTGTTACAGATTGAATCCTTCCAGATCCCAATTCGGGTCTGTGATTCGATCGGTCAGCAGGAATTACAGCATGCCCTGATCAATCCAATGGGGGAGGGGCAAAATACCGGGCAGGATGAAATCGCAGAAAGGGTGCATGTGGCTCTTGGTCAGTCATTGCGCCAGGTGGTACTCAAGGACCATCGGAAAATCATCCTCCCGGCGTATCTACTGCGTTATACTCCCTATACCTCTCCCAACCTGATCATCCTCCGAGCGGCACTCAGCCAAATCCACTACCTCCACCAATCCAACGTTTCATCATCAGGCGAATTTGAACAGCGATCCGTTTCGGCGCGGATGAGCGAGATCAGTCGTTGGTGTAGTTTTTCCAGAACTTCCATCTATCGCCTGCTCCATGACGATCCGCGCAGCCAGTGGCTGATTGGGGTGGAAAATAAAGGTTCATACCAAAATGACCAGGGCCAGCAGATTTCTCTGCCCAACCAATACCTTCTGGAGCCTCTCCATTTGACACCTGGAGATGCAACGGATTTATTTAACTATCTGCAATCTCATATGAACGAATGGGAAAACCTGAACAGTTGTCTGATCGCCCTTGCCAAGTTGAACCGCCGGAAGATCCTGGCTTATCCTTACCGCACTCCCAAAGAGGATGATCTACCTAAACCTGCATCGGTATTAGAAGTCCTTCAACTCATTTTTGGACCGATTGAACTTAACGCAGAACGATTGGCTCTGCTCGATAAGGTCCGGAACAACCTGATTGGAGATGACTTTGTGGCTGTGCCCTGGTATGTATTGCGAAATCTGTTACCAGTCTATGGCGCCTCCATCATCACCCTCTACATGATGTGCCAACCATTGCTTTACCGTAATGGTGGTGTCCAGCGAGACACCTTCTGGCTGCCCGATGGTGACCAGGCTCTTGTGGCGTGGACAGGTGATCAATCAGTCGGTAAATATTTCCCCAAAGCCAACTCAAAGGGGCGGGGCAGACCTGCCAGTAAAAAAGGTTCTTCAGACCGAGAATGGCGAAAAAACAAACGTCAAATGCTCTCCGACTTCTTCCTGCGGGTAGATTCAAGGAAAGACAAAGAAGGAGTCACCAACTGGAAAATCCAGGTCAACAACTACCCAATCCTACCGGAAGACGAGCGGCTGATGGCGTCTGTTTATGCAATCCTCGCAGATCTGGTACGGGAAGATAAGATTGATAACGTGCTTAATCTTTTTGCACATGAACACTTAGAGAATCCTGAACATCAAACGGAATATATCCTTGATAAGTTATATCGATTACCCCTATCATCAGATGAAAATCAGACATTAACTTTGATTGTCTCCAGAATTATTTCCGATTTTGAAACGCCGGACAATCCAGAAATTTCCAATTTTGAAACGCCGGTTGAACGTTTAATTTCCCTTTTTGCACCATCGGTTAAGCAGTCTATTTCCGAAAGCGCGACGCCAGTAATCGTTTTATTTTCCGAACTTGAAACTCATTTAAAGATACTTTATAGAATTAAAGATTCAATAAAAAATGTTAAAGATACCAACTTCCATCCAGATTCATACTCTTCAGATGATTTGGGAACACAAAACCGGTCGGCGGATTGGAATTTTGACCTTATTTTGCATCAGGTAAATCCGAAATACCAGGAACAACTGATGACTAATCCAGGCAAATTAGAGGTATTTAAAGCCTGGTTAATTCATAGCGCTTTGAATGCAAGGGTAAACCGCCCTTTGAATTTGGCAATTTCGCAATCCCTGCAGGAGAAGGCGCTTCCGGAGGCAGCAGCTCGAAGATTGGCGGAAGCAGCTCTTCCTGATTTACTTGATCTGGTTGAACAAATGCTTATGCATCCTGCCAGTGTGGGCTATGAGCATGATCCAGATGCACGATCAATGATTGCAGACCTCCAACTTTTGTTGATGGGTGTAGATCAGCGGGAAAAGGCAATCTTGCTTCAGCGATTGATTGACTTGCTTCGTTAGATGGAAGATTCAATCTGACACTGAGATTTTGTATAGATAAATTTTGGATTGGGCGTTGGGCAGAATAGTAATTTGGAAATTCTTGGATAAAGATAAGAGAATTCATTATAGTGTTTGTTGTTCTTAATGTTCAAATCTCCTTTAGGCTTTCAAAGAGCAGCGTTTCGAAGGCGGTCAATGCCCGGAGAGGATTGGTGGATTTAGATGTTCGTGTCAGATAATTCACTCAACCTATAGCCAATGGAAAAATTGTATACCCTTACAAGAAAAATTAAGGTAAAAATCCTGGTCAAGACGACCAGGATTTATGTCATTTTGTGAAAAGGGGGTTATATTCTCAAACAAATTGTTAATATATGGTCGACGATCAGATGGAAATCCTCGATCATTTCCATGCTGTCAGACGGGACAACCAGCGCATAATCCACCAGCTCTTTGAGTTTGCCTCCCCCGAATCCTGTTAATCCGAGGGAGGTCCCGCCAACCTCATTGGCAACCTCAACTGCCTTCAGCACATTGGGGGAATTACCACTGCCGCTTATGGCGATGAGAACATCACCAGGTTTCATAAGGCTGAGTGCAGGTTCTGCGAATACCCGGTCATAGCCTTCGTCGTTCGCATAAGCTGTCAGGGTTGGGATGTTGTCGCCCAGTCCGACCACGATCATCCGTTTTTTATCCGGCATACGAGTGTTCTTTCCAAAATCAGACACCATATGGGACGCGGTCGTCCAGCTTCCGCCGTTGCCACAGATGAAAATGGCAGCTTCTCGTTCACGGGCATTTCCTAGGACGGATAAGAATGTTTCCAGATCCTCTGTGGGGAAATTATCTATCACGGTCTTAAATGCACTCAGGTAATGGTTGATTGTTGTCGTGTATTTGGTCATAGATTATTCCTATTCTGATATTTTTCGTTGATATTCTAAATGTCGTTCTAATAACTCTTCCTGGGTGGCAATCCCAGTGGTTCCAATTTGCTGAACAGTTATTGACCCGACCAGGTTGCCGAGATAGGCTGCTTCCTGGGCGGAAGCGCCGGAACAGAGCGCCAAGCCGATCCCGGCGAGGACGGAGTCTCCCGCGCCAACGAAGTCAATAGGGCTATTGATCTTGAATCCAGGAATGTGGAAGAATTCACCATCAGCTATCCCACTGATGCCTTCGTCGCCCAGGGTGATTATTACAGGTTTTGCTAAGGCATCCCATAAGACATTAGCATATGAAAATGACACCTTAAGTTTGTTGCTTTCATCAATAACCACATCATCGCCTTTTATGGCTTTGACTGCCTTGGCGGCTTCCAATAAATTCATCTTTAAGGATACATTCTCATAACTTGCAGCAAAGTGACGGGAATCCACCATGACGATTTTCTCGGGGTACTCATGAGAAACCCGGGCAAGGATGTCACGCAGGAGGGGGGACATAGTTCCGTAGCCCTCTTTGCGTACCTGTTCGACGACCAATATACCATCATAGGTTTTAATGACCTGGCGGATGTTTTCGGCTAGTGCCTGGTTCAGCGTGTGGGGGTTGGGAGCCCGGTTGATGATATCGATCCGGTTGAGCTCAATGTTTCGACCATTGACTTCCCGCATCATCGGTTTGATATAGGTGGGGGTGAAGCGATCATCTGCTTCGATCATAAACTCGATGTTGACACCACGTTTGGATAACGTTTGCCGGAGGGAATAGCCATTCCCGTCCCGACCTGTGTAGCCAATTGCTGCGGTTTGAGCACCCAAAGCTGCCAGGTTATTGGTGACCACGCCGGCTGCACCAGGCTGCCCACGCAGGTCAATCGCCTGGAAGGCTTCTTTATGCGTCTCAAGCGAAAATTCCGAGAGGGATCGGTCCAGCTGAATATAGAGGTCCAGAAAGAAATCTCCCAGTACTGCAACCCTGGCTTGTGAAAACCTGGCAAGGATTGCTTTTAGACGTTTGCTATCCATCCTGTGACCTCCTTATTTTCCGGTTTTTTGACAGATCAAACGATGCAGGTTGGTGATCGTCGCTCGGTGATCTCCGCGGATATAATAGCTCTCACCGCCATCAGCAACTGTACGCACCAGAACAGTCTTATAGGGCCGGAAGTAGTAGATGGCATCAGTTTTCGATGCTTCTTTGTGCGGGTCATCACCCAGATCGATCATATCGAACACGGCTGTTGTGAAGTGTTTAATCTCGCGTCCTTCCTGGTGGGCGACATTCCTCGCCATTGATAGAGCTTTGAGGTAAACCTCCGGACCCATCACAGCGGTACCAATATTAAGCATCACACCGTCTTCCAGGTTCTCGACGAAATGCGCCAGAGTCAAGAAATCACGGTAACTGGTCTGCCCAACTGCTGCCCCGTTGAAGTTGGGGTGCTCATGGACGATGTCCTGCCCGATACCCACATGCACGGTGATGGGGATGCCCAGCCGGTATCCGGCAGCAAAAAGGCTTGAATCACGATAGGGGAATTCTGTAGGGTTTTCAAGGATCATCTTGCCGATTGCTTCCCCGAGGCCGTAACCGTTTTCTTTCGCATAGATAGCAGCCTTATTCACTCTGCCTGTTTCCTTCCAGAGACCAAATTGTCCTTCCTGGATATATTTTGAAACGCTTTCCGTTGTTTTGCCGATCATGGCGAATTCCGTATCGTGAATCGTACAGGCGCCGTTTGTCCCAATCAGGGAGAAATATCCCCTTTGCATCAGGTCAATCAGGAAGCGGTTAACACCCCTGCGAATTACATGAGCGCCGATCATCAACATCACAGTTGCACCACGTTTTTTCGCCTTGATGATCCGATCAGCCAGGATCGCCAGCCTGGGATTCTCATAATTCGGGATCGGGTCATCCAGGTCGAGGAACACCTCCAGAGTCAGGTCGTGTTCTCGTTCGTCCAGCGGCTTTAAATCCAGCCGGCTGCGGTCAAATGTGGGGTAGGGCATGTGATTAATCCTCCATCATAAGGTATTGCCAAAGGTCTAAAAAATGTAAAAAATCCGACATGATCACATCCGCCCCTGAAGCGATTAACCGGTCTCTTTTCCATTCATCAATTCCTGAGCGGGTGGCTTCATTGGTCGCCAGACCAATAGCGATTCCGCCAAGACCTTTAGTGTCTTCGATTTCTACATAGCCATCTCCAAAGGCGATCAGGTTCGGGCCTTTAAGGTCATTTTCATAGATGATTTTCTGGATCACCATACGTTTGGAATAGTTCGTATAATCATCCTGGGCACCGTAGATGCCTTTAAAATAGGGAGTGATACCCAGAAGGTTGGCTTCGTCGAAAACATACTTCTCGTCAGTCCCAGAAGCCAGAAAACAGGTTGTACCAGTCTTGCTGATTTGTTCCAGTGTATCCAGAGCACCGGGGACGGTCAATTCTTCTGGTGTCAGGCGCCCCTCCCGCAGTCCTTCCAGACGCCCAATAATGCGCTCCATTAACAAGTCATGGTATTGATCTTTATAGACCAGCGGGGCTTTGGGCTTGCCGCCTCGTTTTTCAATCTCTTCTGTCAGACGGATCATCTGGTAAATAGTTTGTTTACCGGTTGTATTCGCGACGTAGGTTTGCACGACTTTCTGAATTTCCGGCAAGCTTTCGTGTTCTGGTGTATGTATCAGGATTTCAACCATCATCGGGATCATGATTTGTTGCCAACCTTCTCGGATGAGCGAAATTGTGCCATCAAAGTCGAAAATGGCGAATTTGATCTTCCTACGAGGGATAGCCGTGTTGATTATTTCAAATGGATGATGGGAAAAGTCTTTCATGTTTGTTTGTGTCATAAAAGATAAAAATACCAGTCTAGATTAGAATGGAGAGCCCTAAAGGCTCTCCATTCTATGTTTTGGTGGGTTATTTGATGACCTGTGAGACCCGTCCAGTTTCTTTATGCTGGATGATAAATTTGTGTTTACCATCCGGCATGATCTCATCCTTGATGAGGATATGCCCCTCATCGTAATTTTTGGTGGTTTTAACTTTTTTGTGCTTACCGCCGCGCCAATCTTCAATTTCAATGGGCTCCCATTCTCCGGTTTCACCAGATTTATAGATCGCATCGAGAATACAATTGACCACGTAGCCGTCATAGAAATTTTCTATAGGTTTTTCACCTTGCTCAATTGAATCGAACATGTCATTGAACATTTCAATGTAACCCAGGGAGTCTTCCTCGTTGCCAACCGGGAAGAGCCAGCCTTTTTCTGATTCCATCTTTTCGGCCACATAGCCCGTCCCACCACCAGCTGTAAAGACCTCGAAACCAGTTCGGAGCCAATGGTTCAGCCAGATGGTGCCTTCTGTGCCGGAAACTTCATCGCGGAGATCCATGCCGCCGCGGAAGGTCCAGCTTGATTCAATTTGTCCGACCGCGCCATTCTCAAACCGTACCAACCCGATAGAGAAATCCTCCGCGGCGATGGGGTGGACGAGGGTGTCGAGGTGACCCAGGGCTTCAACAGGGCGAACATCTTTACCGATGAAGCTGCGGCAAATTTCCGTGCAATGGCAGCCCATATCCAACAGGGCACCGCCGCCTGCCAATTCCTTGTCGAAGAACCAGGGCGAGTGGGGTCCGGGGTGGGTTTCACGGGAGCGAGCCCAGAGGATCCGACCCAGGGCGCCGCTCTGAACGTAATTGAGGGCTTTGATTGTCTTGGGGGTATAGACCAGGTCTTCCAGGTACCCATGGAAAACGCCGGCTTTTTCGACGGCATCTAGGATCTCTTTGGCTTCCTTCCCAGTGCGAGCAAGAGGCTTGGTACAAAGCACAGCCTTGCTTGCGGCAGCAGCCTTGATAATGGCTTCCTTATGCTGGAAGTTGGGCAGGGCGACCACGACCACATCCGTTTCGGGATCGTTGATCGCTTCATCCATATCACCTGTCCAGCGGGGGACATTATAATTTTCAGAAAATTCTTTTGCGGTTTCTGGTGTCCGGTTATAAACGATCGAAACGGTATCCTTCGAGCGGCTCCGTTGGATGGTTTTTGTGTAGAACATTCCAATGAACCCGGCACCAAGCATACTGATTTTGTGCATTTTCTCTCCTTTCGATGAGGTAAACATAGATATGAGACTAATTTCTTAAACTTTTATCCCTGCCATAAATGACAAGAATGCCAAGCAACAATGATCCGAAGATAATTTGCTGTAATGCTTGCGGCAATTGCATGGTGGTGAGCAAGCTTGTGATCAACTGGATCACGATGGCGCCTGCAATGGTTCCGAAATAGGAACCCTTCCCACCAGACATTTGGGTGCCGCCAATGGCAACCGCAATAATTGAGGGGAATAAATATTGATTGCCGAGGTTTGGACCAGCATTTTGGGTATACCCAACGAGCAGAAAACCCGAAAATGCCGCTAAGGCACCCGCGATGACATAGGTGAGTACCACCATGCGGGTGACCCGGACACCAGATAGGCGTGCTGTCAGTCGATTAACCCCAATAGCAAAGAGTTGTTTACCGAAACGAGTACGTTCCAGCAAAAGTGTTATCATAATGCCAATTATGATCCAGACAAAAATCATGCCAGGTATGCCCCAAATCAGGTTGCGCGCTATGATTTGCGTCATAATGGGGGCAACTTTCCCATCATAGTAGCCTTTCGTCACAAGGATCAAAGCACCTTGAACGACGCCAGCCATACCCAACGTCATGACAAATGGGGAAATCTTTACATACATGACGCCGAGCCCGTTTATCAGACCAACAAACGCACCCGTTATAATCACCAGCAGCATGACCGGCAGAATTAATTGATTATTTCCGTTAATGAGACTATAGGTGAGCAAGGCTCCAACCGTTACGACTGAACCAGCTGAGAGGTCAATACCTTCGCTACCACTGATGATCACCAATGTTTGACCTGCACCAATGATGGCGATAAATGATGCTAAGCGGAGAATGTTAAGAACTTGATTTGCAGCTGTTGCCCAGGTATTGAAGCCATTGGGAAGTAATCCACTTAGGAGGAAAAGGACAATCGCCAGGATGAGTGCTACCAAAGGGGGAGATAACTTAAGGTGCTTATATATTTTGAAAAAAAAGCTGTTATTACTGTTGGTTTCTTTCATATCACTTTTTCCTGCGGAATAAGTTGAATAAACCTGGCCCAGCTAGAGCGAGGACAATGATTACCGCATTGACCAGTGTGCGCCACCAGGAGTTAAGCCTGATGGTTGAAATGATATTTCGGATATTACCGAGGATGATCCCACCGAAAACCGCGCCAACCACAGAGCCTGCGCCACCACTCATAGAGACCCCACCTAAAACTGATCCCGTAATTGAAGCCAGTGTCATGTCCGCACCGCTGCTGGATAAACCTGAGCCAGTTAACAAGCTATAGCTGATCGCTGCCATTGAAGCTAACAGTCCTGAGATGACATAAGTCGAGATTTTCATCCATGTGACCGGCACACCGGTTGTATAGGCTGCCTTGGTGTCTCCACCTACAGCAAATAAGAAGCGGCCATATTTTCGGTTACGGAAGAAAGCCCAAATAAGCAAGACGATGCCAATAACGAGTAGGCTGAGAGGAATGCCTAAAAAATTTTCTGTTCGATAAAAACTGGTATATTCTCTCGGAATAGCCCCACCCGGATTAGGAAGCAGTAATAATGCGAGACCACCGTAAATAAAACTGGTTGCAAAAGTAATAATGACGGGTTGCAATCCTAAATAAGCTGTAAAAAAGCCATTGAGAAAACCAGCTATTAATCCAAAACCGATCACCAAAGCCACCATCAAGAGATTCTTGCCAGGTTCGTCTGGGGAGATTATTGTAAGTGCAAGAATGACATTGCCTACCGAGACGATCGAACCATTTGAGAGGTCCAGACCGCCGCCGAGCAGGACTACAGCCTGACCAATCGTCACAAGAATGACGGGTAGCCAGGTCCGGAAATTGCTTGTCAGTAATCGGCTAAGTGTATTTCCCTGAAAAATGTTTGGTTGAAGAAAGGCATATAAGAGGGTTGTTACTATCAGTAAAACTAAGGAGAGGCCTACTGAAAATTTAACATTCAAGGTCTTCCACCAGCCAGTGATGCTAAATTTCTTTGATTCAGGCATTCTTTTTTTTCTCGTTGTTTGAATTGGTCATTGCACCCATGCTTGTTGAAACCAGGTTTGATTCAGTGAGCATGTCTCCGGAAAGGTCGGCTTTAATGGCGCCATCCTGCATGACCAGGATACGCTTGCAAAGGTCCAATAATTCCTGGTCATCGGAACTATAAAAAAGAATGGTCGTCCCCCTTTCTATAAGTTGATTCAACAATTTATAAAATTCAGTTTTTGTCCCCACATCCACACCCTTTGTGGGATCATCAAGGAGCAGCAATTCCGGATTTCTCAAGAGCCACTTTCCAATGACTACTTTTTGTGCATTACCTCCGGAGAGACTGCTGACAGGCGATTCCAATGAATCCATGATCAAGTTCAGTTGATTACTGACCTTCGTTGCATCTTCATGGGCTTTGTTAATATTTAGCAGTGGGGTGCCATAAGATTGCCAATTGGGCAAGTGGAAATTTTCCAAAATGGAACGTATTAATAACAATCCTTCCGATGCTCTGTCTCCGGGAATAAGCGCTATTCCCTGACGCATGGCATCTTTAGGGTGCTTAAAATCAATATTCTTTCCGAATATGGTGATATTACCGCTATAAGAATTATTGCCAAAAAGCGTATGCAGAAGGGTGCTCTGTCCTTGTCCTCTCAACCCACCAATACCTACTAATTCTCCCCGGTTTACAGAGAAGCTTACACCTGCAAGCTTTTGGTTTTTTATGTTATCAACAGCTAAAACAGTTTCTTCCGCGAAGAAACTGTCTTTTCCTGAGGTATCCTCATTTATTCCTTCTTCACTCCCGACCATCATATAGACAATTTCGTCTTCTGATGTTTCTGAGACGATTACCTCACCAACAGTTTTGCCATTTCTCAGAACGACTGCTCGGTCAGCCACCCGGAAAATCTCATCCATGCGATGAGAGACAAAAACAAGACCTTTGTTCTCATTTTTAAGCTGATCAATAAGCGTGAATAAGCAACTAACCTGGTTACTATCCAGGCTGGCGGTGGCTTCGTCCAGGATGAGCACCTCTGGCTCACGGCTGAGCGCTTTAATTATTTCTACGATCTGCTTTTCATCAGGCGGCAATGATTCAACAATTGCTTCTGGGTGCAAGCTTTGTTGATAAGTGCCCTCGAACAGCTTGAGCAATTCATGTGTCTTGTCGATCATCGTCCGGTCATCTATAAAACCAGATTTTCTCAATGGTTCATTGGCTAACCAAATATTTTGAGCCACAGTAAGTGATGGGACGAGGCTTAGTTCCTGATAAACTGCCATAACGCCCGCTTTTTGGGCCGCCATTGGATTGTGATATTGTACTAGCGCATCTTTGTAGGTAATTTGCCCATTATCCTGGGATAAAACACCGGTAATGATCTTCGTAAGGGTGCTCTTGCCACTTCCATTTGAGCCAACCAGGGCCAGCACTTCCCCTGATCTGATATTAATTGAGCCGTCACTAAGGGCGACAACACCGCCAAAGTGTTTTGTTATCTGATCTGTCTTAAGGCATATTGGTTTCATCTACATCACTTCATTATTTAGAAACATAGCCCTTTCAGGCTATGTATGAGAAAGAGTGTATTTGCGAGAATTCATTTTAGGGGTTCTCTGGCTAACCAGAGAACCCCCAATTACCATTATTTCAGAATTTACTTAAAGAACTGCATCACTTCGTCGCGAGTCATGATGCCGGAGAGTAGGTATGAGTCGGGATAATCTTTGTATTCCTGATAGACCTCATCAAAGTTTTCAGGAGTTACAACCACAGGGATTGGGATAACAACCTGGTTCCCAAACTGTCCACCTAATTTGACAGGATCAAGCTCTTTACCCTCGAGCAGCTCAACAGCAATGCGTAAGGCGGTTGAATTCACGCCAGGGGCATTGGCTACAGCAATGGTCTCAAAGTCCGGGTTCAGGTCAAGCATTTCTTTCCAAAGTTTCAGGAATTTGACACGAGCTTCACCAACGCCGAGGGGGAACGGATCAGGATTGGCAGCGATGACTGCTTCGAGTGCGCCAATAGCCATACCATCCTGCGTCCAGTAACCATCCAAATTCGGATAGGCTGCTAAGAAGTCGGACATGACCTGTTGCCCGGTTGCTTCATCCCAAAAGCCGGATTCGCTTGCCAGAACGTTGATGCCTGGATAGGTTTCGAAAGCATCATGTACAGCCTGCATGCGCAGATTGTTGGCTGGATGGCCGATGAAGCCTTCGATCAAGACCACATCACCTTCTTGGAGCTTTTCAGCAAACCATTCCGCGCTGATTGAAGCCCATTCGTACTGGTCATGACCGACGTTGACCACGCCTTCAGCTTCAATCTCCTGGTCGATGGAAATGACCAAAATACCTGCTGCAACAGCCTCTTCAAGGATCTGGTTCAAGGCAACAGCATCACCAGGATTTACCAGAAGAGCGTCAACGCCCTGGTTCATCAAGCTTTCGATCTGTTCAATCTGTCCGGCGACATCAGTGTCAAAGCTCTCGATAACCAATTCCTCAGTCAGACCGAGCTCCATATATTCTTTATTGGTCTCGATCAATTCGTCAATCATCTGGGTGCGATATTCGCTGCTGATGAAGGGGTTGGAAATACCGATAGTATAAGGTGCACCTTCTTCGCCACCCAGGCCCCCGCATGCTGATAGCATCACTGCTGACAGTGCTAAGAGTGCCATTATGGCAAATATTCTTTGGAATTTCTTCATTCTAAGCTCCTTTTGTTTTGATTAATAGGTTTGAACAACAGTTGATTAATTTGGTTCTAAAGGTCAGCTACTCACCTCCTTAACTTATCATAACAGGATTATTAAAGATCGGCCAATTGCCAGACAATATTATAACCAGCTTGTTTCAATAATGTTAATAAATGTTAACTTTTGATGAACATTGTTTTATCAAAGCAGTATACATATAAACACTCATTTCTTCAAATTTGGAAGCTGTACACCGAATTTCTCGACAGCATCCTCATAAAGCTGGATGGTCTGGCCGGTGCCGGTGCGGGTGACGCCGATCTCCCGGATTTTGAGCACTGTCTCCAGGGAGCCGGACTTGCCAGCGGCTTTTACTTGCACACCAGGGGGAGTATGGTCACGCATCAGTTTCAGATCATGCAGCGTTGCGCCCTGATAGCTGTATTTACCGTCCGGCCCTTTGACATAATTGTAACCTGTTGATGTTTTAACAAAATCCACATCTGCATTGCTGCAGATCTCACATAATTGGATTTTGAATTTGTCGTCCGGCATGAGATCATTTTCGAAAATGACTTTTAGCAGGGCGTTGTGCTGTTTGGTGATATTTACAATGGTGAGGATCTCATTGGTTACATACTCCCAATCCTCGCTGAGCACTTTACCGATGTTGACCACCATGTCCACTTCTGCCGCGCCATCCGCCAGGATCTGCTCAGCCTCCGCTGCTTTGATCTGGGTGGTGGAATTTCCATGCGGAAAACCAATCACGCCGCCGACGGCGACATCGCTTTCTTTGAGGTATGCTGCAGCCTGTTTGACATGATAAGGTTTGACGCATACCGAGGCGGTTTGGTACTTCACTGCGACCGCGCACCCCGCTTTAAGCTCCTCGTCCGTCAGGGAAGGGCTCAGGAGAGAATGGTCAACCATTTTCATAATTTCCCGGACGATGTTCATCTTCATTGAACCTCTTTCCCAATCTTGACAACTCGGCCGGTCTCTGAGGCTTTCCGGCAAGCGATCACCGCTTCTAGGGCTTTATATCCTTCTTCGCCGGGGATGGGCACATCCGTATCGTTAACCAGGGCATCGACGAATGCGTCGATGATACCTGATTTGATCTGTTCGACATTGGTCGATTTCTTACCCAATTTGAAATACTCCCCACGTTGAAAATCGTAATGAACCACCAGGGGGAAGTCTGGATTCTGATAGATCTCCAGGATGCCATTTTGGCAATAAATAGTGGTGCTGTTGTCCTCTTTCTGATAGGACCAGCTTGCGATCATGGTACCTATAGCGCCTTTTTCGGTACGCAGCAGGCAAAGGGCATTATCTTCCACGTCGATCAACTCACCTGATGGGTAGGTCTTACTGAGCGTGTCGAGGAAGGCGGTGGCTTCGATATAATTGTCATCCAGGATCCAGCGTAATAAATCCAGTTTGTGAATTGCCAGATCGCCCAACACGCCCAGCCCGGTGATCTCTTTCCTGTAGAACCAGGTCTTCTCGCCGTCAATAGCCCAAACCTCCGATCCGGGGTGACCGAAGACGGAGGTAAACGTCAATACTTTCCCCAGTTTGCCGGATTGGATGATCTCTCTGGCTTTCTGGTTGGCAGGCTCCAGACGCTGATTGTGGGCGATCATCAATTTCTTACCAGTCGCTTTGGCGGTTTCAATCATTTCCCGCGCATCTTCGAGAGTCGTTGCCATTGGTTTCTCGCACATTACATGTTTGCCGGCTTTCAACGCAGCGATGGACATCTCTGCATGGGTGGTGTTGGTCGCTGCGACGATGACCGCGTCCAGGTCGGGGTCCTGGATCATCTTTTTATAGTCTGTGTAGGCTTTACAATCGTATTGCGCTGCCATTTCTTTAGCGCGCGACTCAACGATATCGCAGATGGCGCTAACCTCCGCATCGGGGTTCAGCTTTGTTTCAGGCAAATGTCTCACGCGGACAACAGTGCCGGCGCCGACGATGCCAATCTTCAAGGTCATGAGTACTCCTTAATTATTTTGGTCATTTATCTTCAACCCTCAACCCACCATAATTCCGGCGGGTCTTCTGTCAGGATGATCTCTCGCAGGAACTCTATCGCATGCATCAAGCCTTCATCTCGGGAGGCGAGAGGGTCTTCGTGTTCGATGCTGATGGTACCGTCATAGCCGACCAGGCGCAGGTTACGGATGATGTCTTTCCAAACAAGAGCATCATGACCGTATCCCACGGTATGGTGGTTCCACGACCGGTTGAGACCTTGTTTGAAGTGTTTTGAATCAAGGACGCCATTTTTGGCGGTGTTGAGAGCATCAATGCGGGTGTCTTTGGCATGGAAATGGAAGATCGCCTGGTGCAATTCACGGATTACGGCTGCAGGGTCGGCTTGCTGCCAGAAAAGGTGGCTCAAATCAAGGTTGACACCCAGATGGTTGCTGCCGACGGCATCCCACAAGTGCCAGAAGGTCTCCGGGTTATAGACGCAGAACCCGGCGATGGGTTCCAGCGCGACTTTGATGTCCCGTGATTCCGCGAATTGGATCGCTTTCTTCCAATAAGGTATCAACACCTCATTCCACTGGTAATCAAGGATGGTATGCCAGACCTCCGGTGGCCAGAAGCAGGTTACCCAATTCTGGAATTTTGCTTCAGATGAGCCGCCCGGGCAACCTGAGAAGGTGATCACGGTGTCGACGCCCAGTTTTTCTGCCAGAAGGATGCCTTTTTCATAAACTTGATGGTATTCGCGGGCTTTTTCCTTTTGGGGATGAACGGGATTACCAGAGCAGTTGAGAGCGCTGATCTCCACCTCGTATTTATCCAATAGCGCTTGGAAGTCCCTGAGTGCGCCATCGTCATTAAGCAACACATTCGGGTCAGCGTGTGCTAGGCCGGAAAAGCCGCCGCAGCCAATTTCAACTGTGTGGATATCGCGTGCAGTCAAATATTTCAATGCGTCTTCGAAACTCATATCTGCCAACAGGACGGTGTACACACCAAGTTTCATGTTCGCTCTCCTTCTAGTTTTCGAACCGAAATCGCCACCCACCTCAGGATGGGGTCTAGTAGTCCTGACTGATGCTGAACTCGTATTTGTCTGCCCGATAGTAACTGGTAGAAGCTTCGATTGGTTCGCCATTTTCAAGGAAGGCAGTGGTGTTTACCAGCAGGAGGGGAGCTTCCCCGGACACTTTCAGGAGGTTCTTGTGCCATTCATCTGCCAGCACTGCGCTGACAGCTTGATCAATGCGGGCGATAGGGAGCTTGTATTGGGTGAGGAGAAGGTTATAGAGGGATTCGGTTTTGAAATCGTAAGATTCCAGATTGGGGCACAAATTGGTGAGGATCGTTGTATATTGGACGCCAATCGGTGTTTCATCGCCAAACCGCAGCCGGATCAATTCCAGTGCGGGGTTACCTTTCTTCGACCGGAGGGAGTGAGGGGAGGAGCCATCAATTTTGGTAGGTTTCTTTCGCAAGACTTCAGAATGGGGGGTGAGACCCATTTCAACCATTTGTTGGGCGAAACTTTTGTCGATGAAAAATTTCAGCCGGTTTCTGCCAGAAAGGATGGTTGTCCCCCGCCCGGGCGTTCGTTCCAGTAAGTTCTCAGAAGCAAGTTCGCTGATTGCCTGGCGGACCGTCTGCCGGCTGACGTGATAAGCCTGCGCCAGGTCTTTCTCAGTGGGGAGCATGTCCCCGGGTTTGAGTTGTTCGGACTGAAGCATGCTCAAAAGGTCGATCCTTACCTGTTGATAAAGGGGGATCGGGCTGCTTTCGTCTACCGGCTGGATACCGAGGTCGCCTGTTTTATGGGGATGGATGTCCAAAAAGCTGCTCCCTGGAAAATTGTTAAAAAAGGAAGATAAAATGTACGTACATATACTATCATAATAAGGAATTGTGACTCTGTCAAGAGATAAATCGCTATATATCTAACGGAAATATGCGGATATTTCAGAATTCTTGGTATAATATTGATGATAAAGGCGTACATATTGACCAGACGGATGAACTTCCGGGAGTGCTTACTTATGACGCATTTCTTGTTGGGTGTGGAAATTGGCGGCACAAAATTGCAGCTTGCGCTGGGCATACCAGAAGGTGAAATACTTGAACGCCAGCAGGCACAGGTGGATGCAGCCTTGGGCGGCGCGGGGATTCGCGAGTGGTTGAAGGAGAACATCCCCGATTTCATTGAAAAAATGAAAGCGAAGTACGGGCCTGTTGCTGCGATTGGCTGCGGCTTTGGCGGACCGATGAATACCCCCTCTGGTCGGGTACTTCAATCGATCCAGATCGAGGGCTGGCAGGACTTCCCGATCCGGGATTGGCTCGAAGAGACGTTTTCGTTGCCGGCGACTGTAGATAACGACTCCAATGCTGCTACCTGGGGCGAGTACCGGCGAGGTTTTGGTAAGGGGTGTCAGCATTTTTTCTATACCAACATGGGCAGCGGGGTGGGGGGCGGGTTTGTCTTCCATGGGCAGCTCTATGACGGTCAGGGCTATGGCGCTGGCGAGATTGGACATACCTACGTCCCGGATTGGACTGCAGACGAATCCGGCGCAGCGGAGCAGGTTGAGAAGTTATGTTCGGGCTGGGCGATCGAGTCCCGTCTGCGAAAGCCCGGATATGTACCAGCGGATTCAAACCTCTACGCACGATTTTCGGGGGAGTTGTCAGCGGTCACGACCCGTGATCTGGCGGATGCCGCGCGGAGCGGTGACGCTTTTGCATTACACGAGATTGACCGGGTAGCTTATTCGATGGGCTTGGGATTGGCTAATGTCCTGAGCCTGACCAATGTGGAACGCATCGCCATCGGGGGCGGGGTTTCCAAAATGGGTGAATTGCTGATTGGGCGGATCCGTGCGTATGTGCACCAATTCGAATTTGTCAGCAGTCAGGGGCATTACGAGATCCAGCAGTGCGAATTAGGCGATTTGATCGTACTGGTCGGGGCAATCCTCATCGCAGGTGAGAAGTTCAATCTGGTTTGATAAATAGCGCCTAGTTGTAATTTCCAACCTTATTAGCATAACGATAAAGTTCGATCACATTTTCCGCCGGCACGTCCGCCTGTAGGTGATTGCACGGAGCCAGCACATACCCCCCGCCGGACGCCAGGTCCCGTATGCAGCGGTCCACGTCCGCCCGGACGTCCTTAATCGTCCCGGGCATGGCATGGGAGATATCCACACCGCCCAAAAAGCTGATCGCGCCCCCGTAGTCCCGCTTCACTTGCGCCGGGTCCATCCCAGCCACCGGTTCCAGCGGGTGGACTACATCAATGCCCATCTGAATAAAATCAGGGATGAGCTTGCCGATCGCGCCATCGGAGTGCAGCATGATCCGGATCTCCGGGCGGACTTCCCGGATGACGGCGATGATCCGTTTCAGACGGGGGCGGATCATCTGGCGAAAGAGGGTTGGGGAAAAGATCAGGTTATCGTTTGCGGCATAGTCATCCCCGGGCAATTCGATCATGTCCATTACTTCACCGGCTGCCTCCAGATAATTACGGGTGAGGCCACAAATCGTGTCTGTGACCCGGTCCAACAGCGCGCCGGCGAAATCCGGATCCATGATCATGTCCATCATAAAGTTTTCCATGCTGCGCAGATCACAAGCCATCTGGTAGGGTCCGTGTGAGACAACCATCCGCCCAATGATGTAATAATCGCTGTCTTTGAGTGATGCAGCGCGAGCGGATACGCCCTCTATCCAGCGCGGGTCATTCACATCCGGCCACTGGACGAGGTCTTCAATGTCATTCAGTGAGGAGGCATTCTTGAGCAGCCCGTCGGTGGCAGAATAATAAGGATGGGTGTGCTTCCAGGGCTGACCGAAATCATCGTAGACCAAGTCCCCATCCTTTACCAGATGCGTCGGGCTGCTGGGCGAAGCGCCTGGCCAGATCAGGCGCGTATCGGTGCCGAGTGCTCCGGGCAATCGGTCATCCATGTAATTGACCGTGTGCCCCTCCCGGAACGGCGGTGTGGGTTCGCCAAGGTCGAGTTTTTCGACCAATTGGATATACAGGGGATCCACCAATCCGTAAGGTCCACCCCAGAGGGCAAGCGGGACCCGGTCAGGCTCCTGGTGGGCTAAGGCTGTCTGGACACGTAATTTGGGCAGCATGGTTCTCCTGTTGATAGAGAAGGTTTACATCATTATACTAAGTTCTAAAGGAGGTCATCCTTGAGCGGATGAAAATTATGTTGGATGGACGGCAACCCAAATAATAGCAAACGATGTTGGGTGCATAAAGCAAGTAGATTGCAAAGGCTGTAAGAACCGCATTAGAGAATGTTGCATGGTGTGTACGATCTATCATCCGAAAGCAGCGCCGATTTGGTTTGCAACCGTTCTTGACGTTGTTGTGTAATGTAATAATAAGGTGTATAATTGCCATGTATTAATATAACATCAGGAAGGGATGTTCAAAATGAACCGAACTCAAATCATGCTTGAACCTCAACAACATAAAAAATTGAAAATGATCGCCCAGCAGGAAAAACGCAGCCTTTCTGACCTGGTCAGAGAGATGTTGGACCGGCAGATCGCAGAACGGCAGCGCCTCGCCCTTTCTGTTGCTGCTCAGGCTTTGCAGCTTGACTATCAGAATGACTCGGAGCTGACAGCCTTCCGATCGCTGGATGGAGATGATTTCAGTGAATAAGGGGGAAATCTGGCGAATCAATCTTGATCCCAGCATCGGTGCTGAGATTCGCAAATCACGTCCGGCGGTCATTGTCAGTGTGGATGCAGTCGGTGTACTCCCATTGCGGGTGATTGTTCCCATTACCGCTTGGAAGGATCAATATACAGCTGCGGCCTGGCTGGTGCCCATTGATCCGAGTGTGGAGAATGGGCTTGACAAACGTTCTGCTGCCGATGCTTTCCAAATCCGCTCTGTGTCTCAGGAACGGTTTGTCCAAAAGATCGGGGTTCTTGAAAATGAGAACCTTGAAGCAGTTCTGTCTGCGATCCAGATTGTGATTGGCACAAAGTGAGCTTTCATATGGTGAGATGTTTATGTTGATAAATCGTCCGTTTCCTCATATATCTGGGACAGCATATGTTATGATAATCTCCTCCGTCTTCTCTGGAGAATGCAGGCAATTGCCCCCTTTATAGTCGAGAACGCGAACTGGTTAAAATAAAAGGATTAAGGATTATCGAAAGGAGCATGATTATGGCAAAGAAATTCAAAGTTGGTGTGATCGGCGTCGGGTTTATTGGACCCGCACACATGGAAGGCATCCGGCGGCAGGGCTTTGAAGTAGCGGCTGTGGCGGAAGCCACCCAGGAATTGGCTGAGGAAGCCGCGGAGCGCTTACTGGTCCCGAAAGCCTATGGCGATTGGCATGACCTGATCAACGACCCGGAGATTGACGTGGTGCATATCGCGTCGCCCAACTTCCTGCATTACAAACACGCCAAAGCCGTGCTGGAAGCCGGCAAGCACGTCGTCTGCGAAAAACCTCTGGCGATGACGGCTGAAGAGTCAGGGGAGTTGGTGAAACTGGCGGATGAAAAGAACCTGGTCAATGCGGTCAATTTCAATATCCGCTTTTATCCCTTGGTACATGATGCCAAAGCGCGCATTGAAGCCGGCGAACTTGGTGACAAGGTCTATATCATCCAAGGCAGCTATCTGCAGGACTGGCTGTTGCTGGATACAGACTGGAATTGGCGCCTCGAACCCGAACTGGGTGGTGAATTACGGGCAGTGGCGGATATCGGCTCCCACTGGATGGATTTGGTGACTTTCGTCACCGGCACGAGGATCCAATCCGTGTTCGCCGATTTCGAGACCTTCATCCCCGTCCGCAGGAAGCCCAAGAAAAAGATCGATACTTTCGGTGGCAAGATGGAAGTGGACGTGGAATATGAAGAGAAACCGATCCATACCGAAGATTATGCGGCTGTGCTGCTCAAATTCGAGAACGGCGCCCGTGGGGTGATGACCGTGTCACAGGTGTCGAGCGGTCGCAAGAACCGGCTGTTCTTCGAGATCAACGGTTCGGATTCGTCCCTTATCTGGGATTCGGAAGTTCCCAACCAGATGATCATTGGTCACCGGCTGGAACCCAACCAGCTGGTCATCAAAGACCCTTCATTGATGATGGATGCCGCTCGGTGGACGGCGTCCTACCCCGGCGGGCACACTGAGGGTTTCCCGGACACCTTCAAGCAATTGCAAACAGCGGTCTATCGCTATATTGTAGCGGGTGATTTTGACGCGGAACCGGATTTCCCCACATTCCGTGATGGGCACAATACGATCCTGGTGGATGGGGCGATCCTGAAGAGTGCCAAAGAAAATCGTTGGGTGGATGTTGATTACTAATTCTGATTTAGACGACTGGAGGAATGAATTATGAAACTGGGATTGATGACAGCCGCTTTCCCTGATAAGAGCCTGGAAGAAGTTGCAGAGTGGGCGAGCGCGAACGGATTTGAAATGTTGGAGCTGGCTTGCTGGCCGGTGGGGAAAGCCACCCGCCGTTATGCCGGCGTGACCACCCTCGACGTGAACGATTTTGGTCAAAAGGAAGCGGATGAGGCTAGAGCGATCCTGGAAAAGAATCATTTGGGGATCTCATCCCTGGGTTACTACCCGAATCCTTTGCACCCGGACCCGGAACATCGCAACGTGGTGATCGACCACCTTAAAAAGGTAATTGACGCGGCTGCCCTGGTGATGGATGACCCGCTTGTAGGCACCTTCACCGGGCGAGATAAGGACAAGACCATTGAAGAAAATTTTGCGGACTTCAAAGAGATTTGGCCGCCGATCGTTAAGTATGCAGCGGATAAGGGCGTCAAGATCGCCATCGAGAACTGCCCAATGATCTTTTCCAATGATGAATGGCCGGGCGGCAACAACCTGGCTTATTCCCCCGCCATCTGGCGCCAGATGTTTGAGATCATCCCGGACGAGAATTTCGGCCTGAACCTCGACCCGTCACACTTGATCTGGTTGATGATCGACTATAACCGGGTCGTGCGGGAGTTCAAGGATCGCATCTTCCACGTCCACGCGAAGGACGTCGAGATCGATGAAGAGGGTCTCTATCAGAATGGGACCCTGTCCCTCGGCATGGGCTGGCAGATCCCGCGCCTGCCGGGGTTGGGTGATGTGGATTGGGGTAGCTTCATCAGCCAGCTCTACCGCTTCGGTTATGATTTTGTGCTCTCCATTGAACATGAGGACCGTAAATTCGAAGGCACCGAGGAACTGGTCAAACGAGGCTTTTTGATCTCACGCGATCTCCTCAAACCCTATTTACACTAAGTATCCTAAATCTTCATCCCTCAAGTTTTCCGGGGGATGAGGATTTCAACAGGAATAACATTGGTCTTATTCAAAAATTATTGAAGGTTTGGAGTGTGCAAGATGAAAATATTCGTGGGCTGTGACCTGGGCGGGACGAATATCAAAGCTGGTTTAGTCAATGTGGAAGATGGACATGTTCTCGTTTCGGATTCGAACCCCACGCTTGCGCGCCAGGGTTCGGAAGCGGTCATGGAACGGATGGCGACCCTGATCTCCGATCTGATTCAGAAGAGCGGTGTCGATAAGGATGATATTGGCGGGTTGGGTATCAGTGCGCCTGGGGTGATTGACCTGGAAACCAATACGACCCAATTTCTCCCGAACCTGTATAGCGAATGGCGGGGGATCCCTGTCGGCGAGCGAATGACATCCTACCTTGACCTCGATGTCGCCATGCTCAATGATGTCCGCGCCATCACCTATGGCGAGTGGGCGTTTGGCGCCGGACGGGGGGTAGACTCGATGGCGTGCTTCGCCATTGGGACGGGTGTTGGGGGTGGGCTGGTGGTCAATAACCAGCTCGTACTCGGCTTCGGCGGGACCGCCGGTGAGCTCGGACACCAGACGGTGGACTTGAACGGTCCGCTTTGCGGATGTGGCAACCACGGGTGCATCGAGGTTTTTGCTTCTGGACCTGCCATCGCGGCTGAAGCTGCCAGGGGCGTCCGGCAGGGCTGGTCGACCAAGATCGTGGAATTGATCGATCATGACCTGAACCAGTTAACACCCAAAGTTGTCTCCCAGGCGGCAGAAATGGGAGATGAATTTGCCCTTGAGGTCTGGAACCGCGCAGGCACCTACCTGGGGATTGGCGTTGCCAATATCCTCACATGCGTGGGTGTAAAACGCGTGGTGATCGGTGGTGGCGTTGCCAAAGCGGGCAATCTTCTGCTCGACCCAATCCGCAGGGTTGTCAAAGAGCGGGTGTTCCTCATGCCCGCCGAAAAAGTCGAGATCCTCCTCGCTAAACTCGGCAACGACGCCGGCATCGTGGGGATGGCTGCCTGGAGCGCGCACAAGCACGGCATCGCAATCGACATCATATAACATCACGGATGGGGTCGGTCTGACAGGGGGCTAGCAACACTCTGTAGGTCATGCATGGTTCAGAAGGAACCTGCGTGACAAATCCCATCTGACCTACGCGGCAAACAACGCCGCCAACCTGGCCAATACCTTCTCCTGTGTTTTTTCTTTCATCACCCCCAGTTTCTTCACCAGCTGGGCTTTATCCACCGCGCGGATCTGATCCAGCACAACCCACCCGTCCTTGCCCTCAAAAGTGCATGGGATCCGGGTGGGGTAGTCGTGCCCCTGGGTTGTCATCGGCGCGATGATCACCGTTTCAATATGCTGGTTCATTTCATCCGGCGAAATCACCACCGCTGGGCGTGTTTTCTTTATCTCGTGACCAATCGTCGGATCAAGGTTGACCAGGAAAACGGCAAACCTGTGGACGGCCGTTTGCCCTACCATTCCCACACTTCCTGATCCCAATCGTTCTTGATATTGTCCGGGATCACCAGCGCGTCATCACCGATCGCAACCATCTGGGCAAAGGCTTTGTCCCATCCATGACGCGGGTTATCGACTGGTATCACGATCAACACGCCGTCCTCGATTCTGAGTTCGACCAGCTCTGCCGAATCCATCTGTTCCAGGATTGTTTTGGGAATCCGAATTCCCTGTGAGTTCCCGATCCGGATAATCTTTGTTGTCAATGTCATTTCTCACCTCCAAATGTAATTACATTGTAATTATATTCAAGGAAAATATCAAGCATTATGATATTTTTTCCTTCGCACCGCCCGTTGTTCACAAGTGGTGAAATCTGTGGTGGGTCGCCGGCCTCCATGCGATATTTTCTATTGGTCACCCTCTCTAATAGGAGTCCCCCTTTAACCCACCAGAGACGCCTTTTCAGGTGTCTCTGGCGTTAGCTTGCCTCGATTGTCAGGTGGTCTGGACAACCTCACAACCATTAGGGGGGTAGAAATGAAACCTAGCCGTAAGCTTCGTCGTATTCCTTCATCAGACTTTCTGTCCGGCTCACACCAAACCGCGTTACGCCGATCTCGATCACCTCAAGGGCATCCTTCAAACGGCGGACACCCTGGGCGGCTTTGACCTGGACCTTGTCGCTGATGGAGTCGCGCATCAGCTTGAGGATCTCGAGCGTATAACCCACGGTTTCACCATAGTCGTTCGTATAAGGGGAGGGAGCAAAACCGGAACTGGTCTTAACGAAGTCGCCGCCAGCCGCTTCGATGATCTGGCAGGCTTTGGCGATCAGGTCCATATCCTTATAATAGCTGGTCTCGAGGATTACCTTGACCGTGCGTCCCTGGGCGGCTTGCACCACAGCTGCAATGTCGTCCTGCACATAGTGGTAATCCCCACCGAACAGCGCGCCCAGGTTGAGTACCATGTCAATTTCTTCAGCACCCTGGTCGATTGCCTGTTTGGTTTCAAACACCTTTGTCTCGGTTGTATCATATCCTAGAGGGAAGCAGATCACCGGATTGACCATCACACCGCTGCCTTTGAGGACTTCCGCAGCCAGTTTCGTGTAGCAGGCTTTGATCGTGGCAGAAGCGACGCGTTCACGCATGGCGACTTCCAAGCCTTGGATGGTGTCTTCTTTAGTCAAGGTGGGCTTGAGCAGGGAGTGATCGATCATTTTGGAGAGCTTGAGTCGGGTAATTGGGGCATTTGCCATAATTTTAACTCCTTTCATCATTCCGAAATGAATGTTTTTTGAAATGATCTCGATTAGGCTAACACATATTATCATTTTTTTGCAGTAGATGTTATAATATGTTACCTATTGTTATCAAAGGATAAGGTTATGCTCCAGTTAGAACGTCAAAACCAATTACTGCAATGGCTTCACCACCAAGGTTTTCTTTCGACAGTTGATGCCGCCAGTCATTTTGGTGTTTCGCAGATGACGGTGTGGCGGGATATTGAAACTCTGGAAGAACAGGGACTGGTCAAGCGCGTTCATGGCGGCCTGGCACTCCCGGAGTGGGAGCTGGGTGGGGAAGCCGGATTGGTTGATATAATGCCCAACCAGCATCATGTGTTTGAATTTCCTGTCGGGTTGACGGATCCCCGCCGGATCGCACTGGGGAAGTATGTGGCGCGAGAGATTGTTCGACAGGGCGATGATTTGATCCTAGAAGGTGGCAGCACTGTTGCCTGCCTGATTCCCTATCTCGATGCGGCGAATATCACTGCGATCACCAACGGACTCAACACCCTCACCCTGGCACAGATCTATGACACGATCCAGACTGTATTATGCTGTGGGGGCGTATTAAACCAGCCCAATGCAATCTTCATCGGACCACAGGCGGAGAACTTTTTCCATTCCTACCGTGTTGACCGGGCGTTGGTGAGCGCAGCCGGGCTGACTTTGAAGGAGGGGCTGGTGGACCCGTCCCCGATATATGACAGCATGAAGCGGGTCATGTGCCACAGTGCACGCGAGCGGATTGCCATGCTTGACTCGACCAAGATCGGGAAAGATGCTCTTTCTCGGGTGATGAGCTTGAGTGAGATCGATATTCTGGTGACCAACAGCGATGCGGATCCGAACATCATCCAGGCATTATTCGATCAGGGTATGGATGTGCGGTTGGTAGGTGCCTAGAAGAAAACGCCTGAAGTAAACTGGTACAATAATGGGCAGATTTCATAAAAATAATTGAGAGGACCCATGCCTGATCTTTATCCAATGTTCTTCAAACCCGTTTTGAAAAGCATGATCTGGGGCGGCCGGAGCCTGGAAGATTTAGGCCGTCCACTTCCGGATGGGGAAAAGGTTGCAGAAAGTTGGGAAATTGCTGCCCATCAGGATGGCATGACGATCGTTGAGAACGGTATTTATGCTGGCATGACCTTGCAGGCGGTACTCGGATTACTAGGAGACGACCTGGTGGGCACCAACAACGAATGGGCATTGGCACGAGGGAAATTCCCATTGTTGGTCAAGTTGTTGGATGCGAACCGGCGACTTTCTGTCCAGGTGCATCCGGACGATGTTTATGCGCGAGAGCATGAAGGCAACGAGCTCGGGAAGACAGAGATGTGGGTTGTCCTGAAAGCGCGACCAGAGGCTGCCATCATCCTGGGTCTGGCAGAGAAAACAACGCCTGTCACTTTGCGCCTGGCGATTGATGCCGGTGGATTGGAACTGTATATGAATAAATTGCCCATCAAAGCCGGGGACCATGTGTGCGTCCCTGCCGGGATGTTGCATGCCATTTTGGAGGGGGCAGTGATCGCTGAGATCCAGCAGAATTCGAACACTACTTACCGTGTCTTTGATTGGAACCGGGTGGGGGCTGATGGCAATCCCAGATCCTTGCACATCGACAAAGCCTTGGATGTGATTGATTTCAACCAGGTGGGACTGACACTCCCGGTCCCTCACCGGATTGAAGAAAATGAGCATTGGGTGCGGGAACAGCTATGCCAAAATAAATATTTCACGACCGAGCGTTTTCTGATGAATGCCGGCGCGAAATTTACCGGAAACTGTAATGGCTCAACACTCGAGATCTGGGGCGTTGTCACAGGGAAAGCCGTGATCTCAGGAGAAACGGTGGAGGCGATCCGGTTTGGATTAATACCAGCTGGAATGGGTGAATTCAGCATTGATGTGTCCGTGGATGCGACGCTTCTCCGGATTTATACGCCTTGATCCTCTAACGGCAAGTAAAAAAGATTATTTTTTGATGAAAACAGATCTACAGACAAAAGGAAAACCGATGGCACTATCCCTTACCGAAAATCACCGAACCTGACCCTGTTCCGGCGAAGACGGTTGTCATGGTCGCCAGCGGTGATTTGAGGCGCTCAGCCAACTAATCAGGTTAGTGCTGCCAAATGATGTCCAAACATAAAGCGAACCATATCAATGTGGTATATGCGCCCGATGCGGTTTCAGCAGACCGCGCTTTAGCTGCCAAGGCTGCCATGCTGCATGCAATGGGGATCAGAGTTTTCTTGTGTGGGGATGTTAACTTGTGATATTGGGCTGGATTGCTTAGAAGAGTCAATTAATGGCGAGGTGATTATTATTGGATGAGTCCCTGGAGGAGAACATCGTCCCAAACTGCATCCTGACAGTTGTAAACACCGAAGTCTGAACATAATTCCCAATAAAACCAGCTGATCTCGCGCCTTTCAGCTTCCTGAACCACGAAACGGATCCACTTTTCTCGTGAGGTTGGATCAGCTATTTTAATGACGCCAAATTCTCCCATGATCAGGGGAATTTTGTGCAGATTTGACCAATCTACCGCGCTATCAAACGCTTGCCTGATTGCCTGTTTCTCTGATGGGTTGCCTTCCCAGGTAGATCCCAGCCAATAGGATGACCCTGCGACCCAGGATGCGCCCTGGTGGGTGAATTCGAATGGCTCATAAAAATGAAAGGTGGCGATCAAGTGGTCGTCCGAGGGTAGATTGAGCATTAAAAGTGCCTCAATGTCAGAATAATTAATCCCGTCGATCAGGATTTTTCGCGTAGGGTTAGTTCTTCGGATGACTTCGACGCCTTTTTCAACAAGTTCATTCCAAAGAGCCGCATCAAGGTTATCAGATGGTTCACTTAGAGGCTCGAAATACAGTTCAGCTGGCATATCTTGATAATACTCAGCAAGCTGTTGCCAGATTGCGAGGAATTGATCTTGCTCGTGGACTGGATTTAGCATTATTGCATCAAAATGGTGCAGGTCAAGAACCACAGTAAGTCCGGCGTCAAGTCCCCAGTTGATAATTTCATCCACTGTCAGGAGAAAATCACTGTCGATCAAGTATTCAGGCGCGCCTCCGGTGTGAGCGCTAAATCGTACGGGCAGGCGAATCGCATTGAACCCGGCAAAAGCGATAGATTCGACAATCTCTTCTGTAACCGTCACACCCCATACGCCTGGCGAGGGTGCCTCAAGCGCATTGCCAAGGTTGATCCCGCGCAAAATTGGAAAGGCAGTGTAAGCCGCCTCACGTCGTGTGGGTGAGATTGTCGGTTTGGGATCAAATGGGGTTGGGGAAATTGTCTTTTCCGCAGAAGGTGGCACTGTAATATCTGGACCCTCTGTTTGCGAGAGAGGGGTATGGGTCACATCCTGATCAGTATCGATTAATGCGAAATTGCCACAGGCTGCTAAAAGCGTGGTGATCGTAAACGAGGTTGCTAAGAATAGCATCAGCGATAAGCTCTTTTTGTTTTTCATCCCTTTGGTATCTTGCTCAAATTCCAGTATGGAGTGCGACGGCGATTGCTTAAGAATACCACAAGCATAGTTCGGAAAGAAAAAAGGCTGGATTTATGATATCTCGGATGGATCAATTCTGCTAATTCTCTTTTACTTTGCTAGCTCAGGATATTCTCATTCTCTCCAGATGTTTTGATCTGGTTTAGAGTAACATTTATTTTGAGGCAACGTATGTTTCTAAAGTAAGATTATTTGCGAGGCAATGCGCTCGTGAATCCCAGTATGACCATAAAGTATAATTCTGATTTAACTTGTTCATCATGTCAGGCAGGAGAATTGTATGCACTATGATTTTGAATTTCGATCCCGGCGCAGCAATGTCATGTCCACGCGGGGGATTGTTGCAGCAAGCCAGCCTTTAGCAACCCTGGCTGGTCTGGATATGCTGCGAGCTGGCGGGAATGCCGCCGATGCTGCCATCGCCATCGCCGCCGCTTTGAATGTTGTCGAACCCTTTTCAACCGGCATTGGCGGAGACTGTTTTGCGTTATATTGGGATGCCCGGCAGAAACAGGTTTTTGCCCTCAATGGCAGCGGATTGGCAGCAAAGGCTTCATCGATAGAAGATATCAGAAACGCCGGTTATGAGGAATATCCTCTTTTCACCGGTCATGCAGTTAGCGTCCCTGGGACTGTGGCTGGCTGGTCTGCACTGCTGGAACGCTTCGGCACGATGTCCTTGGCGGAAATGCTGGCGCCTGCGATCCGTTATGCCCTGGAAGGATATCCGGTGACAGAGTGGATTGGTTCTGGCTGGAAGTTGATGGAGAGCCGTCTGTTGCGGGAAACCGTGGATGAAAGTTTGCCCCTTCACCTCCAGCGTTCCGGTCCCCCGCAACCCAGCGGCAACGAATTTCTGGTTGATGGTCGTGCCCCAGCAGCGGGGGATCTGGTCCAATTGCCCGCACTCGGTGAGACGCTGCAGAGAATCGCAGCCGAAGGCAAGGATTATATTTACGAAGGTGAGTTTTCCCATAAGTTGAGTGAGCATGTTCAGCGCTATGGCGGCTGGCTGGAACCCACCGATCTGAACGGGTTTGAAGCAGAGTGGGTTGAACCGATCCATGCTGATTATCATGGCGTGCGGCTGTATGAATGTCCACCCAACGGGCAGGGACTGGCGGCGATCATGGCTGCCCGCATTGCGGATGGGTTCGACCTGGCGGGGATGGACAATGTCGAGCGCACCCACACCCTGATTGAATGCATGCGGTTGGGTTTCACGGAAGCGCTGCGATGGGTGACTGACCCGCACTTCGTTGATATCCCTTACGCTCAGCTTTTCTCGGATGAGTATATTCAATCCCGACGGGCGATGGTCGATACCAATCAGGCGATCCGTCGTCTGCAAACGGGGGTACAGCCTGTGGGTGAAGATACGGTTTATATGAGTGTTGTGGATGGGGAAGGGAATGCCTGTTCCTTCATTAACAGTCTCTACATGGGCGGTGGCACGGGATTGGTCGTTCCGGGCACTGGTGTTTTCCTTCAAAACAGGGCGGCGTTATTCAGCCTGGACCCGGCGCACCCTAATGCATTGGAAGGCGGTAAACGTCCTTACCACACGATCATCCCTGGGATGCTCACGCAAGACGGTGAACTCTTTGCCAGTTTCGGGATCATGGGCGGGTTTATGCAACCCCAGGCGCATTTACAGGCACTATCGAATATGGTGGATTTTGGGCATAACCCACAGCAGGCGCTGGACATGCCGCGCTTTTGCCTGAATGTCGATGATGCCAGCGGCGGGGTGGGTGCCGATGACCCAGGCGGTGAGGTCTATCTTGAAAAAGGGTTCACTTTTGATGAGATGGCAGCTTTACGTCTGAAGGGTCATAAGATTTCTCCTATCAGCGGTCGCCAGCGAGCGGTTTTCGGCGGAGGTCAGATCATCAGGCGCGATCCGGAGAGCGGTGTGATCATCGCGGGTTCCGACCCGCGTAAAGACGGTTGTGCCATAGGATTTTAGGTGGATTTGATATAGGAAACGATTTGTAACTGTCAAGGAAAGGTCTGACTCCTCTTCATCACTTCAAGGTAATTATGAAGTCAGAAGTCAGATCTTTTGTTATGCATGATTAAGGATTATAATATTCTTGATGAGTGTATTTGTGCTCTAATAATGATGTTGTCATCTTTTTAGATTGTTATCAACTCACTGTTTTCATTAATCTAAAGTAAATTTAATAAAGACTGGCACGCCAAATTGATTTCTTCAAGATTTCAATAATGAGATTGATGCATGCAGTAAGCAAGTTTTGATGAAGAAATATTTAAGGCAATTTTCCATAATTTTTTCTCTAAGAGGGAAACATGAAAACTGTTAAGTTAAATTGTGCTTCCTGTGGTGCTCCCGTTGCCATCCAGGAAAACGTTGATACTTTCATTTGTACTTCATGTAATTCCACCCTTTCTGTTGATCGCGGTGAGGGGTATATCACGCTGAAAGTGATTGAGAGATTAACTGAGTCCATTCAAGAAATGGGCGAGAAGACTTCATCGGCTATCAAAGAAAATGCATTCGTAACCCAGGTGGAGTTAAAGCGCATGCAACTCAACCAGTTGATCAGCATGGAGGAGATGAAGCTTAACACGCTTCATACAGAGATACGGGCAGTTAATCGCCGAAATACATTGGGGATAGCACAAAACCTTCGAAACCTGAATACTCTTGAGCTCACAGATTTACTCTTGCAGGAAAATGACGTCCGTATGCACATTCGCCAGCTGAAAGCAGATATTGCCCATCTTGATCTGGGTTGGGAAGAGTCATTAGATGTAATCAGGCGGGATGGGATGTTGGTAGATGAAGCGATTACCACTTTGATGCCATTTGCCTTTATCGGTGAAATCCAGGACCGTCTATTTAGAATGCAAAAAGAAAAAAGCAAGTGTGTCAAGAACTACGAGAAACTGGAAGCCAAACTCCTCCGCAAGGACCTTGAATCCATTAAGTATCCTCCGTTTGAACGATTAACTTTGGAAGAGATGGAAGAATTGTTGCAGAAGATCCCTGTGGATATCAGTTGTCTGCAAAAAAATGAACAGACCCAAGTTAACCTCGCTATTCAAAAAGATCTTAAGACAACTTTAAATAAAATAAAAGCTCACTATCCACGCAGAAAAGTGGAAAGCCAGGCAGGAAAGCTGACCTCTTTGGATCTGCATGGACCCTATCCCGAAGAGCCTGTAGTCATTCAGCCGTTGATCAAACAGGTGAAGGACGATCTGGCGAAATTGTCTGAAATCCCAGACAGTAAGGAAAAAACCATTTTATTCAAGAATTGTCGGAGAAATTAACCTTTCTGACCGCCCGTGCTGATGCGGACATTCCTGCAGCCAAAGCGAAGAAAAAAAAGAGCAATTTGATCCTTACACTTGTTGGAATCGGGCTGACTATCCTGTGCATAATATTAGCAGCCATTTTTGGTGCATCGTCCTTGTTGAAAATTTCGCCAGATAAAGAGTCAGGAGGTACTGTCGAGCAGGGCCAAAATTTGGTCACTGTTGATCAGGGCAAGGATGTCAATCCATCCACCAGTGTTGGAGAGCAAGGTATAGCTGGTCAATATGAAGAATATACAGTTTCATTCATTGAAGTCACCTCCAGTGTCACTTATCTTCGGGAAGCACCAAATACCAATGCCAATGGGACTTATAAAGTGGTGCAGGGTGATATTCTGATGAATATTAGTGAGGAATCATTGCCTGTAAGTTGGTATAAAGTATCAACGTTGGACGGGAGTGCCTCCGGCTACCTTGCTATTGATTGGGTTATACCTATCACTGTCCTTTCTATCCCAGGCGAACAACTATCATCTGAATTACGTTCGGTTTTTTATACCCTTGACTTCTCATACGAGGATAAGAATTGGTCCGAAGATTCATTTGATGATGATTTTGCACGTGGTCAGCTTGAATATAAAGAGGGTGCCTACGAGATTGATGTCACAGCAAACGATCAGTATGTCTATTATTATGCCAACCAATCGGTTGATGATCTACCGGAGGAGTATCTCTTTTCTCTCACAATCGAAGTCATCGATCTCTCTGAATCCGCATATTATGGTCTCCAGACCCATGTGGTTGATGAAAGCAATTTTGATGCTGTCCTGATCTCGCCAGATGGCTCCTTGAAGATCCTGGAGATTCGGAATGGATTATTTACGATTCTATATGATACGGGAACGGCGATAAATACCATGGTCGAGTTAGATCCTGACGGGATCAATACCCTGTCGGTGCTGCGGCTAACCGACCCTGTTGGCAATGCTGAAACATATCAATATGCTGTTAACGGTGAGGTTTTTGCTGAAATCGTCTTCGGTAAATTGGGTGATAAAGGATCATCTATGGGGTCAATCATTTACCTGGACCAAGCAGGAGATCATGCTATCATCCGAATCGATGATTTCACTGTAAAGCAATAGATTAACCACCGGCAGGGAAACTCAGGATTTCATAATCACGTAAAACCAAATCCTTATAGATAAATTGAAAGCAGAGTCACAGGAGTGCCCAGCTGGGGTGTCTCTTGTGACTCTGCCTTTTGAATGTCATGGTCGGATGGTTATCATCCGATTGTGAATTACTCCCTGCTGGATTCGGCCAATTTTACCAGTTCATCCTTGTTTTCTCCCAGCTTTTGAATCCCTCCAACCAGGTCATCAATCCCTTTAGGTCCAGCGCGGAAGATGGATTCACCCATCCAGACAGATTCCTCCTCAGCGGCGCGCTCGGTGACAGGCAAGGACATTCTATCAAACTCGAAATATTCCGGGAAGGCTGAGGGCACAGCCAGCCTGGACAACCCGGGTTGGAACAGGTCATAGTGGTGCATGCCGGGGTATCCGGTGTCGACCGGGATGCCTTCACCCGCCAGCGCGTGGCAAAAGACATCATGCTTGCACCCAAAGAATTCGGGATCGATATTGATCACATACCGATAAAAGCTTCGCCGGGTATGGCGCAGATCACGCTTGAGCATACTGATGCCGGGGACCTCACTCAGACTCTCTTCAAGATATTCCGCCATAGCAGAACGTTCAGCCATTTGTTCGGGGAAACGCTCCAGGGCGACTAACCCCAGAGCGGCGTGAAGCTCAGACCAGCGGTAATTGACGCCCATAGTATAATTCCTCCCTTCGAAGTCCTTTGGGCGGCCGCAGTCGATGATGCTGGCAGCGCGCTCTGCCATCTCTTCATCTTTACACACCAGAACGCCGCCCTCTCCGGTAGTGAGGATTTTCGAAGATTGTAAGCTGAAAGAACCGAAGTCACCGATCGTTCCTGCCCCCATCCCGCGCCATTGGGCGCCATGGGCATGGGCGGAGTCCTCGATCACGATCAGATCGTGTTTTCGGGCGATATCCATAATGGCATCCATATCGGTCATTTGCGCTGCCAGGTGAACGACGATGATCGCCTTCGTCCTGTCCGTGATAGCGGCTTCCACGCTGGTGGGGTCGACGCAATAATTGTCAGGGCTGATATCGATGATGACGGGGATAGCATCAGCAGCCATCGGTGCGGCAGCAGTAGCCTGGAAGGTGTACGCGGGGACGATGACTTCGTCTCCCCAACCAATCCCGGCAGCCCGCAAAGCCACTTCCATCGTGATGGTGCCGTTCATCATCGGGATAACATGACCGCCGCCTTGCATTTCAGCGAACTTAAGGGCAAATTCAGCGGTGTTCGGTCCCGGATAGGGGAATCCACCCCACCGACCGGATTTGACGGTGTGGGTGACCGCTTCAAGATCGCGGTCATCATACACCGGCCATTGGGGATATGCTTCATTGCGGATTGGGTCGCCGCCCAGAACAGCTAACTTTGACATTGATTCTCCTTTTGGATGTTAATTTGGTTTCTCAAGATGATGAGTTTGCTATGTTCATGTTGGTGAGTAACGTTTTCGTTGATTCTATCAGGGGTTGCCGGATTTGTCCTGTTGGGTGCCCGAGGGATTCAGCAGCCAGCAGAATTGAACCGACTACCGGGGGCACAGACAGCCGAATCAAATTGGCACCTGGAGCAAAAGCGTGGATGGTTTCTCTTAGGGGTGCAATATAAGCTTCGCCGGCATTGAACAGGCTGCCGATCAAGATAACCTCAAAATCCATGTCCTGAAGATCAATCTGGCGGATCACGGCATTGACATTCTCGCCGAGTTCCCGGGCGGTCCATTGGATGACGTCTTTGGCGACCTGATCCCCATCAGCAGCCAATCGGAAGATTTCCTTGGCGAGGGTGGGGGCCAAATGGATCCTCTGCATTGCCAGGCTCTCAATCAGTGCATCTTCGGTCTCCACCTCGGCGTAATTCATGAAGCTCCGGGTCAACGCTGTTTTGGGGCCGCGTTGAGTCCAGGCGTAAGTGACGGATATCATTGCCCGCCAGACCAATTCACCCGCGCCGCCAAATTCGCCAAAAAGGGAGCTATTGCCTGTGATTCGGCCGTTTCGGCCTGTTTTATCCCGGCCGCGCACATTATTCCCTGTACCGGCATCAACAGCCACACCCCAGCCCTCCGACGCTCCAGCGATCAACCCGATCACAACATCGTTGACAAATTCATACGGTACGTCAATCCCCAGAGATTCGATCCCCTGCACCATGATCGGTTTCTCGGGAGGCCAGTCATATCCGGCGAGACCGAAACCCATGGCACGGATCTCGGTTTTATTGATTCCCGCTGTTGCAAGGGCTTCTCTGGTGACAGTTTGGAGGGCTTCTGCATAACCTTCCGGTCCAAGAACTTCATAACTGCCGCATCCGGTTTCCGCAAAACCTAAGGCCTGGCCGGAAAGGTCCGAGATGAGAGCGTGCGTCTTTGTGTTGCCTGTGTCCACCCCAAGCAAATATCCCTTGGTGCTGCTTTTTTGTTTCAAATTTCCTCCAAAGAGTTCTTATTTGAAAAATTTTGGCAAATACACTCGATTTGTATTGAGCATGTCCTCCAAAACCTCATTGATTTTATCAGCAGACGGGCCTAAGGGGTGAGCCAATAACGCTTGATAAGCAGCGTTCCGGTCTCCATTCACTGCAGCTTTGGCAGTGAGGATTTCATAGGCTTTGACCTGGGTGATCAACCTTTCACATACTGCTGGCAGGGGCGATGCCGGAATAGGGACCACCCCGCTGGCGTTGACCTGGCAGGGCATTTCAAGGACCCAGTCGCTATCCCAACCTATGACAGCGCCATTTTGCCGGACGTTGACCACGTGGATTTCATCCAGGTCATTGTAATGAGCGTTCAGGAGTTGGGTGGCAACGGTGGAATAGTAAGCACCGCCGCGCTTCATCAAATCTTCCGGGGGGACTGTCCGGGTTTCATCCTGATATTCTTCCAGCAGGTCCGCTTCAATCTTGAATACCTCTTCAGCGCGAGATGGCGGCCAATGGTCCTGTTTTTCCAACATCTTGTTGGTGTAGTAGTAGTAGCGGAGATAGGAGTTAGGCAGCATAAGCAGGGCTTGTAAGGTTTCCGGGTCAAAATAAGGATCTTCTGCACCTTCCATCTCTTCAATCAAGAGCTGCATGATCTGCGGCCAGTAATCCTGCCCATCCACTTCGAAGCCGTAGAACCAGGTAAGGTGGTTCAAGCCCAGAGTCTTGATCCGGGCATCTTCTGGCTGCAAGTGCAAACCGAGACGCTCATTCAATCCATTCAGGATTTCCATCTTCGTGGTGATGGTCGCGTTACAAACCCCGACGGAATCGACTTCGGGGGCATAGCGGAACAGGGCTTCGGTGACCAACCCGGAAGGGTTAGCGAAATTGACCAGCAGGGCATTGGGCGCGACAGCCTGGATATCCTCAGCGATATTGAGGATCACCGGGATCGTTCGCAGGGCTTTTGCCATCCCGCCCACCCCCGTGGTTTCCTGACCGATCAGCCGGTGGCGGCTACCCAGGTATTCATCTTCGCGCCGGGCTTCCATTTGCCCTACCCGGAGTTGGGTGATGACGTAGGAAGCGTCCCTGATGGATTCGCGCTGATCAGTGCTGAGGATCACTTTGAAACGCGCATCCTTTGCTATAGCCATCCGTTGGGCAAAACCACCCACGATCTCCAGGCGTTCCCGGTCAATATCCATCAGCCAGAGTTCATCGAGGGGGAAATCGTCCTGGCGATCGAGGAAACCGTTTAATAATTCGGGGGTATAGGTGGAACCGCCCCCAATCACGGTGACTTTTAACAAGAGAACCTCCTATTCTCTCTTTCGCGCCCTTTTATTGAAATAGATTAAATTGACGAAAGGAAAAGGGACGTATTAATGACATTATTCGGTTGTTTTCATTATAATTGGCTTATGCAAAACCCCAAAGGAAACAGAGTTGGTTTAATAGCAAATTGCCTTTTTCAACGAGAATTCTGACAGGAGGTTATCATGAACGCAGTCCCCGCGTTGGCAACACCGCATTTAAGCCAGGCGAAACGGATCCTCGCGATCCAACCGCATTACGATGATAATGACATTGGGGCAGGAGGTACCTTATTCTCATTGGCACAGGCCGGTGCGGAACTGATTTATCTCACCGTGACGGATGACATGAAGGGCGTCATTAGCCCCACCTGGTCAGAAGAGGAAGCCCGTCGGCATCTGCAGTCAGACCGTGAAAAAGCCGCCGCAATCATGGGCGTCACAGAACAGGTCCTGCTCGATTTCCCCGATGCGGGTGATTATAATTATTTCGACTTGCGAGCCGGCATCATACGGGAGATTAGGACGATAAAACCAGATTTTATCTTTACTGTGGATCCCTGGTCGCCTTATGAAGCCCACCATGACCACGTCCTCACCGGCAAGGCTGTGGCAGAGGCGGCGATCTTGTATGGGATGCCGGCGGTCGGAGATGCACTCCAGCCGGATCTGGCGGATTATGTCTTGCAGGGGGTGGTGTTCTATAACACCGTTTATCCGAACCTGGTCTATGACATCAGCCCGGTATTGGAGGAGAAAAACGCAATATTACATTGCTATCAGGCTCAATTCACGCCGGAAGGCTTGGAGGAGCTGGTAACGCAGGTGTCTTTCCTGGCATCCTACGTTGCCAGAGACGAATCCTTTACCTACGGTGAAGCGCTCAAGGTGGTTGCCCCCTGGATGCTGCACGGAATGCCATTGACGATGAATTATTAAAGGAGAATGCGCCCATGAGAGATTCTAACAGGCGCATGCATCTCTTTACGTAATTTACAATTTAAGGCTGCACCCGCCAAAGCTGGGCATAACCATGCCAATATCCTGCCAGAAGGTGCCGGCTGTCAGGTGAAAAATCAAGGTCCGTGACCCAATCGGTTTGATCAGATTGTTCAATCGGCAAAAGATTGATCAAATCAAAATCAGGCAGTGACCACAGGTAGATCCCAGCTGCTGTTCCTGCTGCCAGGAGTTTGCCATCCGGTGAAAAATCGACCGGGGAGCTGTTGAGAGAAGCCCCGCCTTTGGTGACTTCAAGATTTTGGGCAATACTGGAATCTTCAAGATCCCAGATCCTGACCATGTCATTAAAATCGACCTTTGCGCCATTCACTGCTAAATAACGGCTGTCAGCAGAGAAATCTAATCCCCACGCAGAACAGAAATCAGTTTCAGGTTCAAGTATTGTCGATAAAGTGCCATCGTCAGTGCGCCAAATGAAAACGGTGCCGTCCCAGTGTCCGATAGCAATCAATTGGCCATCAGGGGAAAAGGTGATCGCTGATGCCCATTTGGAATAGCCATCAGTAGCTGATGCAGGGTCGAGTTCGAAAACTAATTCACCATCACTTAAACTCCATAATGAAGCAGCACTTTTTACGCCACTGATGGTTGCAATCCATTCGCCATCAGGCGAGATTGCCAGACGACTGTTATTTCCGATATTAAAGTTCTGGCTCACTTCACCATTCGTTACATTATAAAACTCAACCTGACCGTTTAAGAATCCACCACCGATCATTTGATCGTCAGGGCTAAAGGCAAGATCTTCAACATCGCTTGTTATAGGTTCAAGGGAATTAACCAGGTTGCCATCAAGCGAGTTCCACAAATTTATTTTTGCGAAGCTCCCCGTGGCAAACAGGGTGCCATCGTGAGAATAAGCAACACTTTTGACCTTATCATCATGGGGCAACTCGAATATCAACATGGGTTCGAATTCTACCGGCTCTTCCGTTTCTTCGACAATGACTTCCTCTTCAACGATTTCCGTTGGTGCTTGTGTTGGAGATGGATTGCATGCTGATATCGCGATCGCCATCCCCACCAAGGTTGATACAACAATAAAAAACCTCTTCATATCTTTTTCTAACATAATCTCTCCTATTTTTCGTAGTATTTTAAATTCTGGATATAATAATGAACTTTCTTGGTGATTCAGAGGTTTCCTATCCATTCCAGAGATGCCAGCTCATATTTTTATTAAGAAACCACGCCCGGGAATGTAAACTTTTATAATAATCTTATCAACTACTGGCTTGACGGCACACAAGGATTATGTGTTGCCTAACCAGAATGTCACAAAGTTATGCATTGCATACCGATACGAGCATTTAATGGTTGAAGTAATAATATACGAATAATCTTTTGTCTGCTTTTATAATAGCTAACAAATTTACGCGCTAGGATGGAGGAAATTGTTAAATCATCTCATCCAAGCTCATAGATTTAACTCTAGTATACCAGACACTTCAAAAACTTGAGTTTCTTAGAAACATTCTAATAATATTTTAATCATCACCAATCTCTTCGTCCCCACTATTCTGAAAATTTTAAGCGTCCTCAAACGTTACCGGGATTGTTGAGTACAATATATGATTGAAGATAAAAATAGGTTTTGACATTTGGGAGGTCCGGTGTTTAAAAGAATAACTGTGATTGTATTGGATGGTGTCGGCATCGGTGCAACCCCGGATGCCGCGGACTATGGTGATCAGGGCAGCAATTCAATTGGCAATGTCGCCAGGGTATTAGGTGGGATTAACCTGCCTAACATGGGCGCGATCGGCTTGGGAAATATTATTGATATTAAAGGTATTCTCCCCACAGATACACCCAAGGGCGGCTATGGCAAGATGCAGCCCATGTCAGCCGGGAAGGACACCATCTCAGGGCACTGGGAGATGATGGGCATCTATCTGCCTGACCCCTTCCCGACCTATCCAAACGGTTTTCCGGCAGAGATCATGGACGAATTTGAGGGACGGATTGGCCGCCAGACGTTGGCGAACCGTCCTGCTTCAGGCACCGAGATCATTACGGAGCTGGGCGAGGAGCACATGCGTACCGGCAAACCGATCGTTTACACTTCTGCGGACAGCGTTTTCCAAATTGCTGCCCATGAAGATGTCATCCCGCTGGATGAGCTGTATGAGATCAGCCAGATCGCCCGTGAGATCCTCAAAGGCAAGCACGCTGTGGGACGGGTGATCGCCCGGCCTTTTGTTGGCAGAAACGCGGAAGATTTCAAACGTACGGATAACCGACGGGATTTCGCCCGCACACCAGAATCGGACACCGTCCTCGATAAATTATATAAAGCGGGATTCGATGTTTGGTCGGTGGGCAAAATCGACGATATTTTCGTCCACCGGGGCATTACTCGCAAGAACCATACCCTGAGCAATCAGGAAAGTATTCAAAGGACACTCGACCTTTTGGAAGAAACGTTCCAAGGGTTGTTATTTGTAAACCTGATTGAATTTGATATGATCTATGGTCATCGGAACGATCCGGAGGGCTATTATCAGGCATTGCAGAGCTTTGATAATGCCATTCCAGAGATCCAGTGTCGCCTTTCGGAGGGCGATCTGGTGATCGTCTCAGCCGATCATGGCGTTGATCCGACCACCAAAAGCACCGATCACTCCCGGGAATATGTCCCACTTTTGGTTTTCGGCCCGCGGGTGCGTGGGGTGGATCTGGGTATCAGAGAGACTTTTGGTGATGTGGCAGCAACCATCACCGAGAATTTCAAGGTGGAACCATCCGAGATCGGCACCAGTTTCTTGTCCGATCTCACCCAAATCTGAGGAGATTTACCATGCGTGTGCGTTGTAACGATTGCGGGACCGAAGCTGAGTTCACACTCCAGGGGTGGCGGTGCACCTGCGGCGGTGCCTGGGAACCAGCTGTCCTGCCTTGCTTTGAGGTGGGAAAAATCAAACCGCAGGAGCATTCTATCTGGCGCTATGGGGAGCTGCTCGGTTTGGACGTGTCTTCCCCCCTCAAGCGGATGGGAGTGGGCTGGACACCGCTGGTCCCTGTCTGGTTATTCGATCACGACGTCCGGTTGAAACTGGAATTTCTTTCACCCTCAGGCTCATTCAAGGATCGCGGGGTTAACGCCATGGTAAATCAGCTTGTTCAGATGGGTGTGCAATCGGTGGCGGAGGACTCCTCGGGGAATGCTGGTGCCTCTCTGGCTGCGCATGCCGCGCGGTTCGGCATCCGGGCGGAGATCTACATCCCAGTTTATGCTTCACTTGCCAAACAGCACCAGATCGCAGTCTATGGGGTCGAAGTCAAACCCATTCCGGGTCCGCGTATCGCAGCCGAAGAAGCCGCGCAGGCGTCCGTGGGTCTGGGCAAGGCTTATGCTTCGCATGCTTATAATCCGGCTTACCTCGCCGGGCAAATGACTGCCGCCTGGGAGCTTTGGGAACAATTGGGAAAAAGCGTTCCGGATTGGATCATCCTGCCGGTTGCGCAGGGCGGGCAGTTCCTGGGGTATTGGTTTGGCTTCTCGCGATTGGTAGAGGCGGGATTGGTGGAACGGTTGCCGCGTTTGGTAGCGGTGCAATCGGCAAAAATCGCGCCTATCCACCGGGCTTGGACGCAGGGATTGGATCACATCCCTGCGGTGGAACCCGGCGGCTCGACAGTGGCGGAAGGTGTGTCTATCCCTCGCCCGGTGCGCGATCAACGTATCTTACAGGCACTGCGGGAAACCGATGGTCGAGCGCTGGCAGTAACGGAAGCTGAGATATTGGATGCGCAGCAGCAAATGGCGCACCTGGGGTATTATATTGAGCCGACCAGCGCGGTGGCTGTGGCGGGGTTCCGGCAATTGCTGGATGAGATCGGGGAAGGGGAGATGGTGGTGCTTCCGCTGACAGGGAGTGGCTTGAAGGGCGCGCCGCAGAGGAATTAGCAAATTGTGATCAAAGGGTAAGGAAAGCGGTCATGAATGATGAAAGAGAACTCAAACCAATCCATCCAGGGGAAATCCTGTTAGCAGAGTTCTTGAAACCCATGCAGATTTCCCAGTATCGACTGGCGAAAGATATCAGCGTTGATCCTCGCCGGATCAATGAGATTGTCCATGGCCAGCGTGCCATAACTGCGGATACTGCCTTCCGGCTCGGATATTACTTCAGCATGACCCCACAATTCTGGCTCAACCTTCAATCTCACTATGATCTAGAACAACTCATGATGGAGTCTGGTGCTATGATTGAACGTGAGGTCAAAGCATTAGCTTGAGTTATTCAGTCAGCCAAACGGGAGTCCAAAGTCTGAACAATTGTTGGAGAGAAGAATGAGCGAAGGTCAAAAATATCCGTTGCCTTTTCTGCAAAACGGCATTGCCCAGGTGGCAATCCTCGTACCGGACCTGATGGCAGCGATCAAGCACTATCACGAGGACTTCGGCATCGGCCCCTGGCAGATCTACACCTATGGCAAACCGTTGGTAAGCCACATGACCTACCAGGGAAAACCAGCGGATTATAAGATGCGGATCGGGCTGTCTTATTTCGGGCCCATGCGCATAGAGTTGATCCAACCCCTTTCGGGCGCCACAGTCTATGCGGATTTCATTGAGAAACACGGTTACGGGGTACATCACTTCGGACTGCTGGTGGAAGATATGGACGCGGCGCTTGACCAAGCCCACGAAGCCGGTTACGAAGTGATCATGGATGGGGCAGGGTTTGGTTTGGATGGTGATGGACATTACGCTTACCTGAACACGAAAGATAAACTCGGCGTGACCCTGGAACTGATCCAACGGCCCACACGGCGGGTGGCACCGGAAGCGATCTACCCTCCTGAAGCGGAAGACCAATTTTGATGAGAAATTTATTCTCAATGGTTAATGCTTTATATTACATATACTTGTATTAGTGATATCTGGATCGGTATACTTAAACTGTAGATATCCAATAGAAAACCGAAAGGAGAGATTGATGGAAAAAAAGGATCAAACGAAACAAGGTAATTACTGGCTGTTTTTTGGCATGGTGGGGACCTCGATGGTTTTGATGTATTTCCTCACCTACCTGAATTCATACCAAATCCTGGGTCATGCCTGGTTCAGTGAAACTCGGTTATTCATGACCCTGATCATGGGTTCCGTTATGGCCATTGTTATGTTTCTGTTTATGCGAAAAATGTATCGCAGAAAAGCGATCAATGTTGGCATTATAATCGCTGCTGTGATTTTGTTTGGATCCGCTTTATATTTTGTCCGCAGTCAGGTGACAGTGACTGGTGTAGATTACATGGAGGCCATGATACCGCACCATTCCATTGCAATCCTGACCAGTGAACGTGCGCAAATTAAAGACCCTCGGGTGCGTAAGTTGGCAGATGTGATCATTTTGGCTCAGCGAAGGGAAATCAAAGAAATGGAATGGCTTATCCGTGATATTCGTGAAAATGGCTATGCTACCACGGAGGCAGAAGCTGCAGAACGACCCGTGCCGGATTTCTCCGCGACACTGGACTAAAAACCAAAAACATCTATTTGTAGATCGCTTTGAATTAAACATTAATGTATGTAAAGTTGGGCGGCTCAAGGCCGCCCACTTGACTATTAATCCGCAACCCCTGATTTAGGGCTTCTCAATCAAATTGCATTTTCTTTGCAACAATGGTCATCTCTTACTTTTAACCATATCTAGAAGGGTTTAACAACCATCAGAAATACAATCACGAAAACGTAAATTGATTCGTAAATGTGACCAAATTTGATCCCGCTGGACCTAAAAGCTTTCTTGAGTCCCTCAGTAACCTCTCCCTTTTCTATTGCCTTATCAAGTTCTTTATGGAAAACTTTGTGTCGCGGGACAAAGACAAAGAACATTATCGGTAAATATGTTAAAAATAACACGATCGAAACCAGCAGCCAATTAACATTACCGCCTTGTATGAAACCCAGCATCGGCACGCCATGTCGCCAGGCAGTTACAACTCCTGAAATGAAAAGCAAACTCCCTCCAATTTTCAATAAGTAGTTGTGAATCTTGTCGCCTGCCTCTACCATTTCATGGATCACTCGTGGTTCTGTTTCCTTTGCCGCTTGATAGAAATAGGTGATGTACTCAGCTATTCCAATTGCGAATATAATTACTAAATTGACATGAACCCATTTTAATAAAGCGCCAATCAGATCATTGTCTTCCATCGAAAACCTTCCTCTATTTGATTTTTTGCTAAATCTCCCCTTCAACCAATAACTCTTTTCGAAATGTCATATTGTTAATTGAGTGTCTTGTAAGTTCAACTTATTATTAATTCTAACCCGGATAAAATTGGAATTCAAATGAGGGGGATGATTATTGTCTTCCCATTCTCGTAATCCATATATTAAAGATTAAATTAAGGGAAATCCTTTCGTTGAAATTTATATCCACGAATTTCGCATATTCGATAATTCTCGCCATTTTAATGAGAAACTCTAAATTCGAAATTACGTCGATGACGATGCCGTGATGTGGTTTTGAATTTGTTCTTTGAATCAGGTAGGATTAAGTTAATAAGAGTGATTCTCTTGTCCTTAAGCCTATAACGAAGAACGGAACGTGGTAATTAATCAAAGTTATTTATTAGTTTCAACATTTTTTAATAATAATATCTTAACAAATTCTTAAGTTGTGTATTAACATTAAAATTGGCAGATAAAGCCATTTCTAATGTAAAATGAAATATCACATATTAATTTCCAAAGGAGGTGCTACCGGAATTTATTAAACGCCAACCCCAATTCCCATTTTTTCAACACAAAAAAGAGGAGTAAGTATGTCTAGGAAGTTAATCTATAAAGTATTTGGTTTATTAATCGTCATCGGTATGTTGATGACAGCATGTGCCCCCGCAGTTGAAGAGACAGCAGAAGAAGCGTCCGATATATTCATTTTCGGTCGCGGTGCAGATTCGGTCCGATTGGATCCGGCTTTGGTTACTGATGGTGAATCCTTCCGTGTGACCGGGCAGGTCCTGGAACCACTTTACCAGTATGAACTCGGCAGCACAGTCCCTGTACCAGCTCTTGCTGAAGAATGTGTCGCCAATGAAGATGCAACCGTCTGGGACTGCAAACTCCGTGAAGGTGTCAAATTCCATGATGGCACAGACTTCAACGCCGATGCCGTGGTCTACAACTACGAGCGCTGGCGTTTCACCGATAACTCCCAACATTTTGAAAGCATGGTATTTGAGTATTACGAATACATGTGGGGCGGTTTTGATGATGCCAGCATAATCACAGATGTCATCGCAGTCGATGAATACAATGTGCAGTTTGTTTTGAGTGCTCCACTGGCGCCATTCCTGGCGAATCTTGCTATGGATATGTTTGCCATCTCCAGCCCTGCAGCCATTGAAGCAGCCGGTGAAGATTATGGCACGCCCTCAGGTGGATGCGTTGGAACAGGCCCCTTCAAGTTCGTTTCCTGGCAAGAAGGCACTGAAATCGTCATTGAAGCCAATGAAGATTATTGGGGTGGTGCACCGAAAGTCGATCAAGTTGTCTTTCGGGTCATTCCTGATGATTCTGCCCGCTTCCTTGCTCTCAAAGCCGGCGATATCCATGGTTTAGAGCAGGCTGTTGTTGAGGACCTTCAATCAGCAGAGGCTGATGAGAGTCTTTATATTACAACCCGTCCAGCTTTGAATACCGGGTATCTTGCCTTTAACTACATGATTGAGGAATTCAAAGACGTTAGAGTTCGTGAAGCAGTAGCACATGCAATCGACAAAGAAGGGTTGATCGCTAACTTCTATGGTAAATATGGTGAAGCAGCCACGAATTTCCTCCCGCCATTAATCTGGGGACATAATGATGCCATTGAAGATTATGCCTACGATCCGGAACTTTCCAAGCAACTATTAGCGGATGCAGGATTCCCGGACGGTCTGAGCGAAGTAACCATCGCTGAAGATATCGTAGATGTAGAAGGAACTATCCTCTACGAAGCTGGCCAGAAAATTCCTTTGCGTCTGTACTACATGCCTGTGACCCGCTTCTACTATCCATCACCAGAAGAAATTGGTACAGCCATGGCAGCAAACCTTAATGCCGTGGGCATCGAAGCAGAATTGTATCTTGAAGGTGACTGGCCCACATACCTGGCTGGCCGCAGCAGTGGCACACTGGTCGGTCTGTATATGCTTGGCTGGGGCGGTGATAATGGTGACCCCGACAACTTCCTCGGTTATTTCTTTGGTCAAGCAACTGAACCTATGGCTCGAGAGGGCTGGATCGTGAATGTTGAACTGGCTCAATTACTCCAAGAAGCCGCAGTTACACCTGACCGCGAAGCACGAGAAGCGATGTACAAGCAAGCTGAAGTGATGCTGCATGACAACGTTGCACGCATCTGGATAGCGCATAATAACACCCCCTTGATTTTCTCTTCGAGTGTCCAGGGTTATGGCGCCCAACCAGTGGGTGCAGATTACTTCGAGTTTGTCGAGTTTGTTGACTAAGACGCATTGAATTTGGTTGATGATATCTCATCAGACCAAAATGGATGAAACGGGGGGCGGTTTCAAACCGCCCCCCGATGTTTACCTGTGAAGTGAGGTTATTTTGGGTAGATATATTCTTCGAAGATTGCTATCCGTGCTTCCCACCCTGATTGGTGTCACCTTGATTATCTTCTTGTTCCAACGCCTGATCCCTGGCGATCCGGCGGTTGCTATGTTGGGTGAGCACGCCACTGAAGAAAATGTCGCTCGCATACGTGAGCAGTTTGGCCTGGATCGTCCAGCATTTCTTGATCGGGATGCTCTGGCAGAGGGTGATTTGGGGGGGTTCTTTGATAGTCAATATATCCGCTATTTTAGCAGGTTGATCAGATTGGACCTTGGGGAATCAATTCACCGGCGAATACCGGTCGCAGAAACTCTAAAGGAGCGGTTTCCAGCCACGCTTGAACTTTCCCTTCTTTCAATGATTATTGCATTGCTGATCGGGATCCCGGTCGGGATCGCATCTGCCTCCCGGCGGAACACCACCCTGGATGGCGTTACCATGGTAGGATCTTTAATTGGCGTTTCGATGCCTATCTTTTGGTTGGGCATTATGGAAATCATGTTATTCTCAGTTTTTCTGCATTGGTTACCTTCTGGGGGACGCTTGAGCACGGACATTGAAATTACTTCAATTACCAACCTTTTGCTCGTGGATAGCTTATTGACCTGGAATATCCCGGGCTTTGTAGATGCTCTTAAACACATTATCCTGCCGGCTGTGGCGCTTGCGACCATTCCTGCTGCCATCATCACCCGCATGACTCGCTCAAGCATGCTGGATGTTCTGCAAGAAGATTATATTCGGACTGCTTCGGCGAAAGGTTTGTCAGAACGGATCGTCCTTTTTCGGCATGCATTAAAGAATGCGTTTTTGCCGGTGATCACCATCATCGGCATCCAGGCCGGTACATTACTGGCGGGCGCCGTCCTGACTGAGACTATTTTTTCCTGGCCGGGTATCGGCAAATGGGTGTACGATTCGATCCTGGGTAGGGATTACCCAATTGTACAGGGTGTAACCCTCCTGATTGCAATTATCTTTTTATTAGTTAATTTATCCGTGGATCTTTCCTACGTATTATTGGATCCACGCATAAGCTACGACTGAGGACAGACAGCATGGCAGAAACAAAACTAGAAAATGGCGGCTTTGAAGATTTCGCTGTCCGAGAACACCGTTCATTGTGGTTGGATGCCTGGCGCCGGTTGATTGCTAACCGGACTGCCATGATTGGCTTGATCGTAGTTGTTGGATTTATCCTTACAGCAACTCTGGCACATTTCTTTTGGGAATATGCGCCAAAGATGGATCTGGATTATGGCTCAAAGTTGCTTGCGCCCCAATTGATCATGACAGAAAAGTCACCAAATATTCACATATTTGGCACAGACAAACTGGGAAGAGACATCTTTCGGCGTACCATCCATGGGGGTTGGAATTCCCTTCGGGTTGGTCTGGTTGCTGTGAGTATCTCGCTTGCCCTCGGCGGTATCCTTGGGCTTTTGGCAGGTTTTTTTGAGAGCATTGATATGAACTTTTGGGAGTCAATTGCCTTAATGACACTGCTGGGTTTGGCGATGGGGGCATTACCGGCATGGATTGCAAAACAGTTTTTCCAAATATTTCTGTTTGCTGCAATGGGAGCAGCATCTGTGATTTTTCAGCGATATTCGATTGGAAAGAAACGACGCTTCCTTATCTTTGGGTTGATAGGGGCGCTCATTGGAAGCATTTCAGGCATTCTGGTTGGCTCTCTGGTTGCGTTGGTCTGTGGCATTTTGGGATTGGGAATTGGACTCCTCCTTGCCCGCCCGGTGGGTGGAAATTTATTTTCGAATATCGTTATGCGGGTCATGGATGTGATCCTCTCATTTCCCAGTTACCTGCTTGCCATCGCCATTGTTGCTTTTTTAGGACCGGGCCTTGAAAAAGGCATGATTGCCATTGGTGTCGTCGGTATTCCGGTTTATGCCCGCCTGGCTCGTTCAGCAGTCTTATCGGTCAGTCAGAAAGAATATGTTCTTGCCGCCCAATCAGTTGGTGAATCACATGGGCGTATTCTTTTCAGACATATTGTGCCAAATATCCTTTCACCGATCATTGTTCAAGCAACGATGGGCTTGGCTAATGCCATTCTCTCCGCTGCCGCCCTCGGATTTCTGGGGCTTGGAGCCATTCCACCCGAACCGGAATGGGGTGCCATGCTCGGTGATAGCTACAAATATTTATCCAGTGGTGCCTGGTGGGCAGTCTTGTTCCCAGGGTTGGCAATCATGCTCAGTGTGCTTGGGTTCAACCTCCTGGGCGATGGATTGCGCGATGCTCTGGATCCGAAAATCCGAATATAAATTGCTATTGTAAGTATGAAATTATTTAGGTGAAAAATGGAACCATTGTTAAGAATTAATAATCTAAAAACTCGTTTTCACACCGAAGATGGCGTGGTCAAAGCCGTGAATGGTGTTTCTTATGCCATGAACCCCGGTGAAATTCTGGGTGTGGTTGGTGAAAGCGGTTGTGGAAAAAGTGTGCATGCCCTTTCGATCATGCGGCTAATTCAAATTCCACCTGGAGAAATTGAAAGTGGAGAAATTTGGTTTGATGGTAAAGACCTACTGAAGATAAGTGAAAAAGAAATGCGTCAGATACGCGGCCGTGATATTGCCATGGTATTTCAAGACCCGATGTCCTCGCTTAATCCCGTTTTCACAGTAGGTTTTCAGATCATCGAAGCCATAAAGCTTCATAACGATATGAACCAGAATGAAGCAAAAGAGAGAGCCGCTGAGCTGCTAGAGTTGGTTGGCATCCCGGAAGCGAGCAAGCGATTGGATAATTATCCACACCAGTTCTCCGGGGGGATGCGTCAGAGAGCGATGTTAGCAATGGCACTCTCATGTGAGCCGAAATTACTGATCGCGGATGAACCGACAACTGCACTGGACGTGACCATCCAGGCTCAAATCATCGATCTGGTTATGAAACTACAGAACGAAATGGGTATGGCAGTCATGTGGATCACGCATGACCTGGGTATTGTAGCTGAAATGGTACACACCATCAATGTGATGTATGCGGGTTACATTATTGAACGAGGAAACACTCGTGATATTTTCAAACAAACTCTTCACCCTTATACAATGGGGTTGTTGGGTTCACTTCCGAGGATTGATGAAGCGCCCGGAACTAAATTGGTGTCTGTGCCGGGTCTTCCGCCCGATCTTATCAACCTGCCAGATGGCTGTCCATTTTATGCCAGATGCACCTATCGAGAAGATCACTGCCGGTTAGAACGTCCTTTACTTGAAGAAGTAGAAAATAGTGGCCATACTGTTGCCTGTTGGCGTTGGGAAGAAATTAATGCAGAAGGTGTAAAATGACACCCGAGAATCCAATTCTGGTTAAAGTTAGAAATCTAAAGAAATATTTCCCGGTCTATCAGGGGCTCGTTTTCCATCGTCATGTTAAAGATGTGAAAGCTGTGGACGATGTCAGCTTCGATATCTATAAGGGTGAAACGCTTGGCCTGGTCGGAGAGACTGGTTGTGGAAAAACTACCGTAGGGCGAACGATCCTGCACCTTTATGAGCCTACTTCAGGGCAAATCCTTTTTGATGATATTGACTTGACCACATTGCAAGAGAATGAACTTCGTCACATGCGTCAACGGATGCAGATGATCTTTCAGGACCCCTACACCTCACTTAATCCCAGAATGACAGTTGGGTCAATTATATCGGCGCCATTGGATGTGCATACATCTGCAAACCGAAAAGAAAAGCATGATCGAGTCCAGGAGCTTTTGAAGATTGTCGGGTTGAATCCTGATTTTGTCAATCGTTATCCCCACGAATTCTCAGGGGGGCAGCGGCAGCGGATCGGAATTGCGAGGGCTCTGGCAGTAAGCCCAGATTTGGTGATTTGTGATGAACCCATCTCCTCTCTGGATGTATCCATCCAGGCGCAGGTGGTTAACCTGCTGGAAGAGCTGCAAGATCGGCTTGGGTTAACCTATTTATTTATCGCGCATGACCTCAGTATGGTGCGGCATATCAGTGACCGTATGGTTGTCATGTATCTCGGGAAAATTATGGAACTGGCAGACCGTAATGAAATCTATCTACGACCTTTGCATCCCTATACTAGGGCTTTAATGTCTGCCGTCCCAATCCCAGATCCGGACAAAGCCAGCCGAAAGGATCGCATTATCCTCGAGGGTGATATCCCCAGCCCAATGAACCCTCCAGAGGGATGTAATTTCAATACTCGCTGCCCGATAGCGAAGGAAAAGTGTTTTGTCACGGAACCAGAATATGTTGAATTGGAACCGAATCACTTTGTGGCTTGCCATTATGCGCAACCACTCGCTAAATAACAGGGTCCTGGAAAATACTTATTCGTTGCAACATCTGCTGAGCATCAAGGCACTTAATGGAAAAGAACATCACCTGGCAGAAAATCACTTTAACGCTTAGGAATCCGTTTCGACTTTCTTATGGTACGAGTGAAGAGCGCCAAGCGTACTGGATCAGGTTAAAAAATGATGTAGGATGGGGAGAAGGTACAATCCCGCCTTATTATGATATTCGCACGGATGAGATGGAGTCTTTTTGGCTGCATGCAGCAGAAAAAACAGATCCTTTTCCGGATAACCCAGAAAAAATTTCCATGTGGATCGGCGATGAGGGGTCTGCACCTGCAAGGTGTGGGTTAGATCTGGCATTGCATGATCGTATAGCTCGAATGAATAATGTACCGCTCTATAAATTGTTGGGGCTGCCTTATCCTGAACCAAAAACCAGTTCTTTCACGATTGCACTGGACACACCTGCGGATATGGCGAAGATGGCTATGCAGGTTCTACATTATCCGATTATCAAGATTAAGCTTGGGGGAGACACTCACGATATGGATCGTCTGGCAGCTGTCCGTGCTGCGAGACCTGATGTGAAATTGTGGGTGGACGCTAATGCGGGTTGGAGTCTTGATGAGGCACTGCATTGGCTTCCAGAACTGGATGTCTTTAAAATTGAGATACTTGAACAGCCACTGCATAAGGATGATATTGATGGGATGGGAAGGCTGCAATCCGAAACACAAATCCCAATAGTGGCAGATGAATCGGTACAGACTCCCGAAAACATCGAAGATCTGGCAGCAGCCGGTGTCCAGGGCGTCAATATAAAATTAATGAAAGTAGGGGGGATATCGCCAGCGCTGAAAATGATCCGGCGATCAAAGCATCTTGGTTTAAAAGTGATGCTGGGATGTATGATTGAAACCGCTGTTGGCACCACTGCTATGGCTCACCTGGGCAGTTGCGCTGATTGGTTGGACCTGGATGCATCTGCGTTAATTACCAATGATCCCTTTAAGGGAATGATCCTTGATGACACGTGTACTGTCAGGGTTCCGGACCGAGCTGGGATTGGGGTCAGAATTAAACCCAAAGAAGTTGCAGCTTGATCGTAATACCGGAGATTTATTAGTCCTGACCCAGGCCGGGTGTCCTATTGGATCGCTCAATCATTGGCAATTGTCAGAACTCATCAACAGGTCTTAAGGGGACGCGGGCTCTATATTTATGAAGCCGATGCCTGACTTTGTTGATTTCCCCGGAATTAGAATATTGACACTCCCAGCATTTGGAGGATCGCGCGAACCTGCAGCAGGATGATGACCGTGCCGATCACAACAAAGATCACTTTGTTAGGAACCTTCGAAGTGAGGAAAGCAGCCAGAGGAGCAGCGATCACCCCGCCCGCAATTAACCCCAGGACGATTGGCCAGGGAGCCATGCCAATGGTTGCGATGAAGGTCACGGCTTCCGCGAAGGTCACAAAGAACTCTGAAATATTGACCGAACCGATCACTTTGCGCGCGGCTTTGTCCTGACCGAGCAGGGTGGAAGTGACGATTGGACCCCATCCTCCGCCGCCGACTGCATCAAAGAAACCGCCGACGGCACCCAGGATGATATAATGCGGTGTCGCAAATTTGATCCTGGGGATATTCCTGAAGGCTTTGATGAAGATGCGGATACCCATTAATAAAAGATAGATGGTAACGATGGGTTTAATAATGTCACTGGGGAAATTGACCAACAGGTAGGCTCCGACGATGCCACCGATAACTCCTGGAATCACCAATCGTTTAACAACATCCATATCAACATTCTTAAACTTCCAGTGTGAGATACCAGAAGCCAGGGTGGTGAAGACCTCAGAGATATGGACGCTGGCGCTAGCTGCTGCCGGGGAGATGCCTGTTGACAGCAGGAAGGAGTTTGCGCTGACCCCATAAGCCATCCCCAGGCTGCCGTCAATGATCTGGGCAAAAAAACCAATCAGCAGGTATAAAAGAAAATTGATCCAATCGAAGTCTGCAAACATTTGTATTCATCCACCATTTGATCTGTTGAATTAACCATTGTTTCTTTTCTAATATTGTGAATAATATCACAACCCCCACTTTTATGCCTATACTTTTGTTCATGAATGATAGAGATAGAAGTCACAAATTATGACTCAATGCTTATCAGGTAAAATTAAGTCAATGACCTGACGATGAAAGGAAAGCAATGCGCGAACTGAACAACCTTGCAACCTATCTTTCACTCACGCCTTCTCAACTGGCGAACACCATATTGATCTGTCCTATTTGTAGAAGGGAACATAAAATCCCCTTCCAAATTGTGCAGTCAGGCGAGGACCAGATCGCAGCCATCCCTGAAGTGATCCGGGCCATTCTGGATCAGCAACCCGACAAAATCGGGGTGATCTATGACCGCCAAATTGAGGAAAAACTCGATCCACTGTTTTTCCAACCTTTCGCCCAATCAGGTCTATCCTATTATCGAATCCCGCTGGGGGAAAAGCGCACCCTCCTCGAGGCTTCGGTAGAAATTGGGGACGAATCTGCGGCATCTTTACCGGAGGGCGTCGACTTCCTGATCGGGGTAGGGTCCGGGGTGATCAGCGACCTGACCAAGTGGATCGCAACCAGGGCGAATTTACCCTTCATGCTGGTTGGTACAGCCGCATCCATGAATGCTTACACCTCTATCACCGGGTCCATGACCGAAGATAATGTCAAGACCTCCAAGTGGCTTGATCCAGCCAATGCTGTTCTGCTGGACTCCGAATTGCTGGCTTCTGCACCAGTGGAAATGACCGGCGCGGGGATCGGCGATCTCCTGGCGAGGAACGTTGCCAATGCGGATTGGAAACTCTCAGAACAGCTGCGAGGTACTTATTTTTGCCCGGTACCTTTCCAAATGATGAATGAATATCAGGATAAGTTCCTGCCCCTGGTGAAAGCTTTGGAGCGGAATGAACCTCACGCTATGGGGGTTTTGGGGGAAGCCGTCCTCGTTTCCGGTTATTCAATGACCGTTCTGGATGGAGAAACATCACCTTCTTCAGGATCGGAACATATCATCTCCCATTTCTTCGATTTTCAGCATGAGGTTTTCGATCTTCCAAAGAACCTCCACGGCGCTCAAGTGGGACTGGGGACGATCATTATGAGCACGGCTTTCGAGATGCTGCGCGAAGTTGATCCGGCTGACTTTGACCTCGATGACATGGAGCGGCGTCGACTTTCGCAGACAGCGGTCAACCTGGACCATAGGCGGGTCTTTGGCGGTCATGGTCAGTTATTCGATATGGTTGTGGCGAAGAAACGCATCCCAGATGTGGAATATCGTGCATATGTGCAGGGAATAATGGACTCGTGGGATGATCTCTGGGAAGCGATTACCTCTTATCTGATGCCAGCCCGAAGGATCCGCACAGCGATGGAAGCAGCTGGAGCAGTGACAAAGCTCTCTGGTCTCAATCGAACGCCTGAGGATGCTATTCAGGCACTGCTCTATGGGTCGCATTACCGACCACGTTATACTGTTCTGGATTTGTTCTGGGAATTGGGACTCTTCCCCCAGCTTGCACCGGAGATACTGGAACGGTCCGGAGTATTAGAATAAACATTTGTCGGGAGATTTGAATTAATGATCACTGACTGTGTTAACGCGTCGGGGGATCTCCCGTAGGATATTTACTTCTTCCTCCGGCAGCGGGTTCGCTCCACCCAGGCATTCCGCATAGAACAACACTTCCATACAGGTTTCCAGGTGCTCGGTGATCATCCAAGCCATGGTCAGGCTGTGCCCCACGCTGAGGGTGCCATGATGGGTCAGGACGATGATGTCAAATTCGGCGATAAACGGCCGGCAGATCTCAGCCAAGTCACGGCTGGCAGGGGTCTCATAGGGGACGGTGGGCACACCACGAGGGAAGAAGATCTCAAACTCCGGCAGGATCCCGCTGGGGATAGACTTTCCGGCGACGGTGAAGGCTGTTGTGATCAGGGGGTGGGCGTGCACGACCGCTTCAGCGTCCGGCCGGGTTTCATAGGCAGCAAGGTGGAAAGTGGTGTCCATCGATGGCGGCAAGCTGCCACGTAGAAGGTGCCCCTGCATGTCGACCACCACGATGTCTTCTTCCCGCAGATACCCTTTGGCCAGCCGGGTGGGGGTGATCAGGATTTCGTTCTCACTTAATTTGACAGAGAGATTGCCACCTGACGCTCGGATCAATCCACGGGAGGAAAGCCGGTTGGTGATTTCGATCAATTCCTGGCGTAGTTCAGTTTCAAGTTGGTCCATCACCATCCTTTTATAAGTCGCATTATTAACGATTATAACCGCCAAACAGTCCGATTTTACCAAACAATTGCCTGTGAAGTCCTTCATTAGAAAAAATGAGGATTTGTGTTTTGAAGATGAAAAAACTTGAAAAATATTGTATGCTAGGTGTAATAGCACATGATCCACGGGAGGGCCTTATGCAAGAACAAGCATTTCGTGATTATCTGGTGGCGAGGGGGTTAGCGCAAGAACAGGTTGAAGCCCAGGTGGCTTTTGTTGATGCAATGGAAACACGTCTAAAGGAAAAAGCACCTTCCTGGACGTTTGAAGACCTGAATCATAGATCCGTTCAGGAAGTAGTGGATGAGATGATCGATCGCGATGAAAATACCGTTGAAAATTTACAAGCTCTACTGCATTATGCCAAAGTGATCAACAACGACGATATGTTTGTGGCGATCTTCCAGATGCTGGATGGGTATGAAGCCATGGAAGGGCTCTACAACAGGCTGGCAGATGTGGTGGGAGAGGACCTTCGGGATTGTGTCTTTGAGGGGATGCCTTTGCCGCCTTTGGGATTATCGCGACGGGAGAAATCGCGCTATACCTACCGGATCATGGCCCGGATGGAAGAGATCTTTGGCGAATCGATCAGCCGTGACATTTTAGATAATAGCCTCAGGTATCTGCCTGATGCGTATTTCGGTGATGCGAGGATGGACTATTACGAAAACTGTGAGGGTGATATCGACCGCTACCTTGTTCTGAAAGGTCAGAGGTTTATCGATAAATTGAGGGATTATCAGATGCGAAAGGAATTGTTCTTTGGACAGGAGATCACAGATGCCGTGATTGCGTTTGTGGAAGCAAGCCCGGAGATCGGTGGGGGTATAAGGAATGGAAATGTAATTTACGAGACCAAGATCCCCTATAACACCAAAGCATTTTTAGTTGAAACCGACCCCAACAAGAAACGTTATCAGTATTGTCACTGCCCCTGGGCGAAGGAATCGTTGCGGAAAGGGACTCTGACCGTTTCTGCCACCTTCTGCCAGTGTTCAGCGGGTTTCCATAAACGTCCCTACGAAGTCATCTTCAGCCAACCGTTGAAAGCAGAAGTACTGCAAAGTGTGCTTAGGGGGGATCCGGTGTGCCGGTTTGCGATTCATCTACCGGATCGTGGGGGATAGGTGCTTACTATTTTCGCCCGTTTTGCAGGTTAATAGGCTTGTAATTCACAATAAAAACCCTACCTAGATTTAGCGAGGGTTTTTGTTACCAGTAATATCAGGGCTGATTAGTTTTTCGTAAGCTGGTGCTCTCTGTCGCACAAACAGGACAGAATCCCGGGGAGGAGGGTGAACCGGACCCGGCGGATTTCGCCCTGGAATTGGTTGATATCCATGGGAAGAAAGCTGTATTGTCTTTGAGTACAATCGCTCCGTTACAACCCGAGATCAATGCGGAGATCCTGAAGGCTGGTTTCCTCTCCCAGGATCCAACCTCGGAAGCCGTTTTTCAGACTTATCTTTTTGATCTAGCGGATTTTTTAGCTGAGAATCCTGCATTCAGCCTGGCGGATTTATTCGAGATTCGGCTGGTGTTTAATCGAACGGATGCGGGTGAGATTGTCTTGGATAATCTAGGGTTCAGGAAAGCAAATTTAGTTCAGTAAGAACGTACTCATCCTTTGTATTGTAAATGGGGTTGGAATATGGTATCATATATCGTAATACGATTAATTGATCGATAGGAGTATCGTATGGATCAGGTCACCATTTCGACAAAATTTCAGGTTGTCATCCCCAAAAACGTCCGCGATAAGTTGAATCTTAAACCTGGACAGAAAGTTCAGGTCATTCCTTACATGGGCAGGATCGAGATGATCCCGGTCAGAGACGTTAAAGAAAGCCGGGGTTTCTTGGAAGGTATTGACACCACCATTGAGCGGGAACCAGACCGGGTATGAATGTTGTTGACTCGTCAGGATGGTTGGAGTATTTCGCTGATGGACCTAATGCCTGGTTTTTCAGCGCGCCAATAGAGAAAATTGCTGAAATAATTGTTCCAACCATAAGCCTGTATGAAGTGTTTAAGCGTATTCTCCAACAGTGCGGGGAAACTGATGCGCTTCAAGCCATTGCTTTTATGCAATCAGGTGAAATTGTGGATCTATCTGCACCCATCGCCTTGCACGCAGCAAGCATATCTTTCGATCTGAAAATTCCCATGGCTGACAGCATCATGCTGGCAACCACCCGAGATTTTCAAGCTATTTTATGGACCCAGGATTCGGATTTTGAGGGATTGGATGATGTAAAATATATCCGTGCAACTTAATCTACATCGATGAAACACGCCCAGCGCAAGAAAGCTGGGCGTTCATTCATTTTGTTTGAATTTATGAGGGTAAATTCAGTGTTGATCGTGTGACCAGAGCACCCCAACGGGAGTCACTTTTGAGAGATGTCACATGCTTGCTTTGCACCATATGGTCCAAGTTGTTGAATCCAAGGTCAATCGCTGTATTGAGGAAATTGAAAGCCAACTCAATCTGTCCAATTTGGGCAGCTGCACAGGCAGCATTTCACGCCATCCAGGACTGCGGCGCATCGGTTACTAGTGCCTTCTGATACCAGACCAGCGCCTGCAGGTAATCCTCCGCTTTGAAACAAAGGTCGCCCTGGACAGTCAGGTTCACCCCCCGATCCAGGTAGAGCACCAACACTTGTTCGTCCTCGACCAGCTTAAAACCGGCGCTCAGGGCGGTCTTCTGAGAGGGGATATTTGAATTGAAACAATGCCACAAAACAATTGTTGTCCCCTGGTCGTGTGCCAGGTTTAGGAAGGCGAAGGTCATTGCACTTGCCAATCCCTGACGCTGGAAAGGGGGTAGCGTAGCGATCCCGACCTCGCACCGTTTCTCGTAATTGTATTCGGACAGGCACCAGCCCGCCAATGCACCCTCTTTGAAAGCGACGATGCCGAAGCTCTGTGCCAGAAAAGCTTCTACCGATTCCCGCTCCGAACACATCTCTTCCAGCAATTCTTCCTTGCCTTCGAAATCTTCTGCGATCAGGGCTTCATTGACCTGGTGCAGTTTGAAACCATCTGGCAGGTTGAACTTCAGTTGAGGACCTGTGAGCGTGGATTGGTAACACTGGTAGCCCACGAGGATGAGATCGAGATCGAGAGAGACTCACTTAAAATCTCAAGCCAGGCGGGGGCGTTGGCTGTCAGGCGAAAGAGTGGCACATCGGCTTCCTCACAGTTGCGGTAGACATCACTGAGAATGAAATCACGCAGCTCTGATTTGAGTTCAGGATCTGGTGAGCTGCTGATGAACGCGCGGTGCCGGAACTGAGCGAAAGCGACGGTTGGGTTTTCCAGGTCATTTACATAGATATGACCGGGTGTTGTACCGGCGAGCAACGTCCACAGGACGGTGTGATGCTCAAGATCCAGCAATAAAGGGGCAACTTCATCGTATGATTTGGGAGGACATTCTTCCATGTTTTCTTTCTTCTCAATTAAGGCTGGGATTGAATCTTTGATACAATTCAGGTAATGAGTTCTAATGTGGCATGATTATATCAGAGGAGCATGCATGACTAATCATCATCCAATCGAGATTTCCCAGGTAGCAGGGGCAATTGATCACACATTGTTATCTCCAGAGCTCACGGAAGCAGAGACCTTGGCGGGCTGCGCGCTGGCGAAGGGAACTCCACTGGCGTCGGTGATTGTTAAACCCTGCTTTGTTCGCCAGGCAGTGGCAGCGTTAAAAGGCAGCACTGTGCCTGTCGGGACAGTGATTGGCTTCCCTCACGGCAGCAGCACCACCCATGTCAAGATCTCGGAAGCGAAGCGTGCCCTGACAGAAGGGGCTTTGGAACTGGAAATGGTTCTCAATCTCGGTTATTTGCGTGGGGGAAAGAGAGAACTGGTGAAAGACGATATCCGGGCGGTCTGCGGACTGGCGCACATGAATGGCGCCCGGGTCAAGGTGGTTCTGGAGAGTGGCTATTTATCAGATGAAGAACGGATCATAGCCAGTCATCTGGCGGTTGAAGCCGGTGCGGACTGGATCGTTACAGCGACCGGATTTGGACCCAGCGGCGCGAATCTGCGGGATGCTCAGTTGATCAGGGAAACAGTGGGGGAGTCGGTCCAAATCAAGGCAGCGGGTGGCATCCACACGCTCCAGGATGTGCTGGTATTTATCAACGCTGGGTGCACCCGCGTGGGGACGGATTGTACAGAAGAGATCCTGGGGAGTGTCATGAATACATTATCATTCCATTATTGAAGGATGCGCTAATCAAAAACCTATCCCTCGAATAACATTAACGAATAACACCCTGGAGATAATTTTCCTCTGGGCTTTCACTATATGGATGATTCAAACCTGTCCGGTGTTAACCAGCTTGGTGAAATGCTCGAACGAACGGTCGTAGGTTGCCTCGGCGTCTTCTGGGAAGGCACAGGCGGGGAGCTGGCGCATCTGCAGGTGGTAGCTGATGCACTCGCAGCATAAGCCTTTGCGCGGGCAGGGGGAATAAGAACAATTGCAGTTCTTCAAATTGCGTTCTTGCTTGCACTCCATAAATTCTCCTGTGTATGATGTCAGTCTTGATTTGATCCTATTTTACCGGATACCAGAATAGCACAAATATTAAGGTGTGGGTGTTTCCTCAAACTTTTTGATCTTGTCCACAAACATTAAACAAACATTTTCCGTGACCAGCAATTCGCCGGTCACCGTGACGTGCTCGCCTACGCCAATAATGTCGCCATCAGCAGTCTTGATCTGCAGGTCCTTTTCCAGATATCCGCTTTCCATAGGTAGCATCTGGTTCTTACGTTTTCCCTCGATCACTTCTGCGGAGAAATCCAGATTGCCATCGGGATAGGAATTGAAGACCAGACCACAGCGGAGCTCACCAGAGGTATCCGAACAATAAACAGTGGCGCCCAGGGAAAAATACCCGTGGGTGGTGACATTTTTATCATCGTTCGCCACCCGGCAGATCTGATCAAAAACCATTTCTTCGGGTGGTTGGCAGGCGCTGAGGGCAAATGCGCTTGCGATCAGGACCACCAGTACAAGGGGTGCTTTGTTGAGTGACTTCATTTTCGATCGCCTATCTGATTGGATATCTCCATTATTTTAAACGGTGTTGAGAGAGGACACAATAGTTCAGAGTAATTTGCGGAGTACCAATGAGTGCTGTGTTTCTTTGACGGTGATAAAGCCAAAGCGTTTGTATAATTGCAGGGCGGAATTGTCTTTAGACACACTCAGCGAAATGGCAGGGAAATCGCATTTGACGTTTTCAAGCAGTCTATTTAGCATTTGGGTGCCAATGCCCTTCCCGCGATAGTCCGGCAAGACGGAAATGGAGAGTTCGGGAGTCTCGCCGTCCACAGTACCATACCCGGGGGCATCAAGTGGGAATTGTCGGATCCAGCACGCGCCAACGACCTGGTCAGCATCCAGCGCAAACATGGCTCTGTCGCCCGGTCTGCCCCAACCGGCGAAATAGCAGGAAAGCTCAGGTCTGTCTAAGATGCCGGGGTCGGGAGCGGGTTCTCCGGGCGGGATATAAATGGCATAATAGAGCAGGCGCCTCAATGCAGCTGGCTCATTCATGATGTGTGATCGGATCTCAATGTTTTCAGAAGGTTTTGACGTCATTATTGCCATTAGTTTGATAGAATTATCAGGTATATTAAGTGAGTCATTATTTCAGAGAGCAGGTTGGTGACCATGCAAGTATTTAAGATTCTACTATTAATTGCCCGACCGGCAGCCGGAAAGAGCGAAGTCATCCATTATTTGAAAAAGTCACCATTGGAAGAACGGGTAAACCGTTTTCATATCGGCGCGTTTGAGGAGATCGATGACTTTCCAATGCTCTGGACCTGGTTTGAAGAGGATGCCCTGCTTGCCAGGATGGGGCACCCCCGTTTGTATACAACCCCGGATGGCTATTTCAAGTACCCCTATTTGTGGGATCTGTTGATTGAGCGCATCAGCTTGGAATACCAGAAGGTGACCCGTGATTTCACGGATGGCACGGTTATCCTTGAGTTTTCACGGGGGACCGAACACGGCGGTTACCAGCGCGCTTTCGATCACCTTTCGGACGAAATCCTGCAGGACCTGGCGATCCTGTACATTGATGTGCCCTGGGAGGAATCGTTACGCAAGAACCGAAGGCGGTTCAACCCTGACCGACCTGACAGCATCCTGGAGCATGGCCTGCCGGATGAAAAGTTAGAGAAGTTATACCGCAACACCGATTGGCAGGAATTGACTGAAAACAATCCTGATACTATCGGGATAAAGGGGGTTGATGTACCCTATGTTGTATTTGACAACTCGGATGACGTCACCACTGCGCAGGGACCGGATTTAGGGTATCGTCTTGAATCCGTACTCAATACTTTATGGACCCGTTATAGCGGATGAATAGAACAATCATCGACTTTACCCAGCGAAAGCCTTATTAATGCCCGTCATCCAACATCTTCGTAACTTTTTACGTTTGCCATCCGAGCAACCAATTGACCCCCAGGTGCGGGTGAATTTCAGACGGAATTTTATCACGAATGCACTGGACGGTTCTTTTTGGCTATTAGGGGAGAGCTTCGTTTCTGTTAATACCATCCTGCCAGTCTTTGCCAGCACGTTGACGGATTCGGCAGTTTTGATCGGGTTGGTCCCGGCGTTGGTCCATGCAGGCTGGCTCCTCCCGCAATTATTTCTCGCGGGTTATGTCAAACGCTTACCGAAGAAACTGCCTTTTGCCAAAGCAATGGGTCTGGTGGAGCGGATTCCTTATCTGATCCTGCCGTTAACAGCTTTCTTATTGCACTGGATCTCGGGGAATGCCGCGATCTGGATCTTTATGCTGGTGATTGCCTGGCGGGGTTTTGCCAGCGGGATGGTCGCATTACCCTGGCAGGAATTGATCGCCTCGGTCATTCCCAGCGCTGTTCGGAGTCGGTTCTTCGGAGTCTCTCGAATGATAGGCCGCACCATGGGCGTGATTGGATCGGTCATTGCTGGAATCATCCTAGCGGAGCTGTCTTATCCCGATAATTATGCGCTAAGCTTCCTGATCGGTGGGGGTTTTATCTGGTTATCTTTCTTTTTCTTTAGCCGGACGGTCGAACCAGTGATGGAGAGGTCTGTCTCTGAGTCTTCCGAGAAGCCATCGAAACAGCCTTTGATCGACCTGCCAGCCTTCAAATCTATTTTACAAGGGGATGCGAATTTCCGGAAATACTTGGCAAGCCGCATTTTCTTCCAGCTGGGCAGTATGGCTTCGGGTTTTTTGGCGGTTAATGGTATCCAGCGGTTTACTTTGCCAGATGAACAGGCAGCTGTTTTCTCGGCGCTGCTGTTCGCCAGCGGAATCCTGGGGTTTTTGGTGTGGGGTGTGTTTGGGGACCGCGTTGGTCCCAGAAGCATTTTGCTCACATCTGACCTGTGTCAAGCCATTGTGCTGGTGTTGGCTTTCATTGCACCATCGGTGTGGGTGTTCTATGTGATTTTTCTGGTGTTTGGATTTGCCCAGTCAGGGAATGTGATTGGGGAAATGGTGATGGGGATGGGGTTAGGTCCGGAAGCAGAGCGACCGATCTATCTTGGGTTGGCACGCAGCATCCCGGGTGTGTTTATCTTGATTGCGCCGTTGATTGGCGGATCGCTGGTGGAGTGGGTGGGGTACCGGGTGATGTTCCTGGTCGCCCTGGCATTTGGATTATTGGGGGTCACTTTCCTGGTGCAGGTGCGGGAGCGGAAAGCTGCCTAAAATTTTAGCGATTTTCGCATAGAAATAGCTCGGGCACCTCATTTTATGGATTTTTGAGGCCTGTTTTTAGCTTATTGCGCACTTCTCTTTTGATTCTGGCAGCTAGCCGGTCATCATGTGTTACAAGAAAATCCTCTACTGCCTTCCGGTCATAGCCGATTGCCTCCCGCAGCACCCATGAGAGCGCTTTGACAATCAGGTCTTCCTTGTCGTCCAGCAGTTCTTCTGTATATTTCAGCATCCGGTCGACATTTCCCCCCAGATAAATCGTACTGACGACTGCTGCCCGTCGCCACCAAAGGACTGGCGAATGGAGCCATTTTTCAACCAGCTCATCCGAAATCACGCCCCGCTTCCACGCCGGGCCGGCAATGAAATGAGCGTAGATGTCCGTTGAGGACCAGTCGTTGATCCCTTTGCCTAGTTTTTCTACCCGCTCAGGATCGAGCAACTTGATCACGCCGGGATGGTAATAGATCAGTTCGTAGGGAACGAAACGGTAGCCCTGGTCAAACAGCAGGTGTTCGCTGATGGCGAGCATTGTTTCCGGTGAGGCATGGCGGTACAACCTTGAATAATACTTGCGTACATTGCGGACATCGTCTGTCCGGGCTTCAGCGGGGAGCAAGTCCAGGTGTTTTGCGATAGTGGCTGCGATCCAGGCGGGGGCAAAGACCTCCCGGTCCTTCGCCAGACCCAAGTCAATGTAATTCTCAATGGAATCGTGATAAAGCTGCCATGAGGCGATTTTGCTGTTTTTGACCTTTGAAACCCAGATAACGCCTTCGTTATTAAACTCTTCACCATCCGGCAATCCAAGATGAGAGCCGGTGGTATGCCCAGCCAGCGCCACGCCTTCGTCTGTTTCAAAGATACGGCGGATGTAGATCTGATAATCCGGATAGGCTTCCAAATAACCGCGCCAACCTTTGGCCATCCGGTCTCTGCCTTGCTCGACATCGCCCTGAATATTGATAAAGGTATAGTCTGCTGCCAGAAGGTTGACTACGCCAGAAATATCGCCCCGGTTGATTTTTTCTACAAAATCAAGAGTGATTTGCACTGCCTCAGATATCATCCTGCCCTCCTTTTCCAATGCCTTAATCATATCATGGTCATTCATGATTCGGACAGTAAGATTATTACCTCAGGTTTGAGGGTACTATTAATGCTAGAATCCTGATGGAGAAATTAAGCCTATCAGTTTGTTGAACCATGTTTTGAAAACATTATTGAACATCTCGATCATCCTGCCAGGGATACTGCAGTAACGGGACGCACTCTCGACCAGTATTTTTGGGGTGTTCGTTTTTGTGGCGTTCAGCCTTTATATTATCAATGGCTGGACAGTAAAAATTCGTGCGGCGGTGTCCTCTGTGAAATACCGTGATTATAGAAAAATCAAGACGAATCTGGAGCATTTGAATGAGTGAAAAAACAATGTACAACGAATTCAGTCAGGACTATGACCGTTTCGTCAACTGGGATGCGCGCCTTTCGGCGGAAATCCCGTTCCTGACCGCTGAACTGACGACCCTGGAAAACGGACCAGGCGAGCCGGTGCGCGTCCTGGACGCTGCCTGTGGGACCGGGCAACACCTGATTGCCCTTGCGGACCAGGGATTTGTAACTGCTGGTGCCGATTTCAGTGCGGGGATGGTTGAGAAAGCGCGCCAAAACGCGCAAGCAGCCAGCCATGAAATCCCCTTCAAAGAAGCTGGATTTGGTGAACTTGCAGATGCCTTTGGCGAAGGGTGCTTTGACGCCTTGCTCTGTCTGGGCAACTCGCTGCCGCATGTGCTGGATGAGCGCACCCTGGCGGAGACGCTGGTGGATTTTTGCCAGGTGCTGCGCCCGGGCGGTAAATTGATCCTTCAAAACCGCAACTTTGACCAGGTGATGGCGGAACACACACGCTGGATGCCACCCCAAACCTATCGGGAGGGAGACCACACCTGGATCTTTGCCCGATTCTATGACTTTGATCCGGATGGGCGGTTGACCTTCAACATCCAGATCCTTTACAGTCAGGGTGGGGAAGTCTTTCAGCAGCACGTGCTCAGCACCCGGCTTTGGCCTATGACGCGGGACCTGCTGGTAAATGCCCTCGAAAAGGCAGGTTTCGGGTCGCTGAAGTTGTATGGTGGCCTGGAAGGGTCGGCGTACAATCCACAGGAATCGGGTAATTTGGTGATCATCGCCAGGGCGTGATCATTGATAGTGATGTAAGGTGGGTCGCCGACCCACCATTGTTATGAATGATTATGGTTCCAGGGCAAAGGCGCGCTTGGGATTTTCCTCTGTCAGCAACTGGATCAGCGCGTCATCCAGTCCTTTTTCTTTGAGCAGGGGGATAAATTCCTCGCTCAGTGCGGTATAGCCCCGAATGCCATGTTCCGGTATGCCGCCCGGCTCCCCCGGCTGGAACCAGCCGGCATCATGTGAAAGCAGCACCCGATCCCCAAAGCCTTCCTCCACCATCGCCAGTATCGCTTCAGCAAGTACCTCCGGGTCAACGTCCGGCTGTCCGACAGCATCAAACTCCATGTAAGCGCCCTGGGATGCAGCTATGAAGTGAAAGTTGGAGTCCGGCTCGCTGTTGGCATGCACCCAAATGAATTTCTGCAGGTCCAATCCCTCACCCTCCAGAATATACAACTCTTCCAGGGCAGCCCTGCCGCCGATGGTGTGACTGGCGATCGCCGCGCCGGTCGCCAGGCTCGTTTGGGCGGCTGCCCGGATATTGCGCACTTCCAGCGGGGTGGGGCCGTCATCGCTGAGGCCGATCTTGATGAACCCGGCTTTGGATTCGGTGACCCCGATCCCTTTGGTGAGTTCGATGGTCCACTGCTCCACCAGCTCATCAATGGATTTATCTTTGTAAATCATGGGGGTATAGGATTCTTTGTACATCCCCGTGGGCGCGACCAGGCGGATGCGGGTGCGTGCTGCCAGCCGGGACAGGATGTCGATGTTACGACCCACGCCGATAGTGGAACATTCCACAAGGGCGGTAACGCCCGCATTTTCTGCCGCGTTGAGGTAGGGGAGTATGGTCGTGACCACCAGTTCCGGATCCGCTTGCGCATAGCCATCCACATCAGGACCGCGCAGGTCGGTGAACAGGTGCTCGTGAGGGAGGATCAATCCCAGATCATCAACCGCGACATCTCCCAGGATGGTGCGAAAGAAAGCGTTATTCATAGAATCTCCTTTGGTTTTGTTTTTCCTTTTCCTTAATTTTATTTGAATTCAGCCCGGGATTCAAATTAATCCCATTAGAGCTGGAAAGTGCAGACCATTTTTTAGATTAACCTTTACCCGGCTTAGTCCTGATGATAAGATTGATTGTCAACCTATAATCCAGGAGCATTTATGAAAACCGACGCACAACCTGGCAAGCAGATCCGTCAAAAAGGGATCCATTCTTTCATTACCTACGCCATTTGCTTCATTTCGCTTGGCTTGTCCATGGCCTCGCTCGGTCCATTATTGCCGTATCTGGCTGAAAATGTTGACGTTTCCTTGGCGCAGATCAGTTTCTTGTTCACAACCAGCAGCCTGGGCTACCTGATCGGTTCTGCGGGTGGTGGGCGGCTGTACGATCACTTCAAAGGTCACCGCTTAATGATCCTCGCTCTGATATTGATGATCGTGATGGGCATTCTCATCCCCTTGGTCCCCTGGTTCTATTTGTTGCTGGTGGTGATGTTCCTGTTTGGGATTGGGCAGGGAATATTGGACGTGGGTGGGAATGTGAACCTGCTCTGGGTGTTTCAATCACGGGTTGGCCCCTATATGAATGCCCTGCACTTCTTCTTCGGTGTGGGTGCTTTCCTGTCGCCGATTATCATTACCAATGTCATGAACCTCGCCGGCGGTGCGATCACCTGGCCCTATTGGGTGTTGGCGATCTTTTTTCTTCCTGGCATACTTGGTTTATCTCTATTACCATCTCCAGAAAATCCTGAAAAGGAGGATGTATCAAAGGCACCCCAAAAGATTGACCTCCGTCTGGTAGTGTTGATGATGGTCCTCTTCTTCCTCTATGTTGGGGTGGAGGGCGGCTTTGGCGGTTGGATATTCACCTATGCCACCAAAGTCCAAATCGCTGATGAAACAGGTGCCTCATATATGAATTCCATTTTTTGGGGTGCCCTGACGCTGGGGCGATTGTTATCAATCCCCCTGGCAAAAAAGTTAGCCCCTTCCAGATTATTGATCGGCAATTTTGTATTAGCGATCATTTTTCTCGGGGTGATCCTTATCTGGCCAGTGACCCCCATCATGGTCTGGATCGGTTCTGCCGGTCTGGGTTTGGCGCTCTCCTCCGTATTCCCAACTTTAATGGCGCTGGGTGAGACCAGGATGAAGATCACAGGTGCTGTAACAGGGTTGTTTTTCCTTGGCAGCAGTCTGGGCGGGACCTTACTGCCCATGCTGTTGGGACAAATATTCGAATACATTGGCAGCTATCAAATTATGCTGACCTTATTCGGTGGGGCTTGCCTGGGTTTGATCGTTCTCATCTCGGTGATCCTGGCTTCGAACCGGGTGGGCGAAAAAGCCAGAGCATAATTGAGTCTACTGAAAAAAGTGTTTAATCCAATTGAAAGTGGGACGCCTTGTATCGTTATCATGCTTTTTATATGGTTCATTCCCATAAAATGCATGAATTTTGATATCTTTGTGGTGCGTTGGCTTAATCATTTTCCAGAAATTGACTTTATTTCAGTAGAGTCTTTAAAGGTTTGTTTGAACGAGTAATTTTACCATTTTCCAATTCAATTGCCTCCCAGAGGTAAGAAAAAAGGCTCCCGGGAAGTGGGAGCCTTGTCATGGTCGTTAGTGAGATTTCCTAGACAAATCGTTCGCGGATTTCGGCGCTGATGTAGTCCAGGATGGATACGGTGATGGCGATGAACCACACGGCGATACCCGCTGGCCGGTAATCCAGGTTACGGATCCACTGGGTCAGCAGGTAACCGATACCGCCGCCACCAACCAAACCGATGACGGTGGACATGCGGATGTTGATATCCCAGCGATAGATTGTAAAGGACACAAACGGCGGGATCACCTGCGGAACCACGGCGTACATCACGATCTGGAACCAGTTTGCTCCGGTTGCCTGTACAGCTTCAATCGGCCCGGGGTCAATCGACTCAATGGCTTCAGAGTAGAGCTTTCCCAAGGCAGCAATTGAGTGGATCGTCAAAGCCAGAATGCCTGCCCAGGGACCCAAACCGACGATGATGACAGCTAGGATTGCCCAAATCAGCGGTTCGATTGAACGGATAATGTTCAGAACACCCCGGACGAGATAATAAATCCCGAGGGTGAAGGCATTTGCGCTCATCAGGTTGCGAGCTGCCAGAAAGCTGAAAGGGAGGGCAAGGACAATACCAAAGAAAGTTGCCATCATGCCAATGAAGATTGTTTCAATCATCTTTTCGATAGCCAGAATCAACTCTGCGCTGAACTCCCAATCTCCAAGGGCAGTTACCTGTCGACCTTGCAGTTCCCACTCGGATACGCCTTCTCGGTAGGACGGGGGAATGATCCGATAAGGCCAGTTTATGGTTATTTCAAAATAACCGTCATTATCCGGAACAACCGTTACAATTTGGCTTTCTTGGCGCTGTCTGAAATCAGAACCGGCGGGATCACGCCACCAGATTTCAACTTCAGCGTTGGGGACGAAATTATAGCCCTGAACGTGAAGTTCTGTGCCCAGAACCGTTTCCGATCCACCGCTTTCTGTTTCCGCTTGAACCGTAGGAATACCGCAGGTTGGGTCAGCGATCAGATAGGGTTTATCTTCCCGAGGTTCGTTCGGTGGTGGGGGTGGATCGGTGCATGGTGTTTCCAGAATTGCTGTACCCATCCATTTTGTTTCAGGGTAGGTGATTGCCCGCTCCCAGGGCCACAGCACTCTTGAGAGGGCAGGAAAGGCATCATCAAATTGGGTGACAAGGGCATAGATGTCAATTTCACCAATCTGCCATCCGATGAAGAAGAATACCAGAATGAGAAGAATGAAAATCATAAAGGGTTTACTAGGCTCTGGTTTTCCCGCCGCTTTTGCTATCTGGAAGGCATCTAAAATATTCCATAAGTAGAGTAACAGGATCAATACACTGATCAGGATCATGATTGGTTCTAAATGGAAGGCTTTGGTGACGATGTTTATAACACCTGTATCCCTTGGCGCCGCAAGCTTAAAACGCCAAATCATCAATCCAGCGACCGTGCCAAAACTGGTGAAGAGGACAATACCGCGCTGGATTTCCCGTGCCAGTGCTTGACCCAGACCGGGGATAATGGCTGATAAGACGGCGGCTAACCAGGGTGCCACAAGGCTGGGTTTGAGCGATTTTTCTTTATAAATTCCTTGTTTTCTTGCTTTCATTACGCACCGGTCCCTTCCAGATCGCCTTCGAGACTATCACCGATGCGGACGGCATCTTCGCCGTAGATCTGTCTGAATTCATCGTTGGTCATGTTCCGAATGTCTTTCTTTGATCCTTGGTAAACCAGTTTCCCTTCACGGAGACCGATCACAGATGTTGAATAGCGTTGCACCAGGTCCAAATAGTGCAGACTGCAGATGATCGTGAGATTGTCCTCCTTGTTGAGCAATTCGAGGTGTTGCAGGATAGAGTGTGCTAACACAGGGTCCAGGCTGGCGACGGGTTCATCCGCGAGCATGAGCTCCGGATCTTGCATCAGCGCTCTGGAAATACCTACCCGCTGTTGCTGACCACCTGATAACTCACGTGCAGGTTTGTGCGCCTGGTCTTCAATGTTCATCCGTTCAAGGACTCGCCAAGCCATATCCCGGTCTTTTTTAGAGAACCGGTGGAGCATGGTTGGCCATGTTTTGGAATAACCCAGGCGGCCAGTGAGGATATTTGTCATAACTGAAGAACGCCCGACCAGATTAAAGTGCTGAAAGACCATACCGATCTTTCGCCTGGCTTTGCGCAGATCCTCTCCTTCGAGTTTTGCCAAATCCACACCATTCCAGATGATCTCCCCTTTCGTAGGGTTAATCAACCGATTGATACACCGCAATAGTGTGGATTTGCCAGAACCGGACAAACCGATTACGACTAGAAACTCTCCATCAGGGACGGTGAAGCTGACATTATCGACGGCGAGTGTCCCGTCTTCGTAAATTTTCGTCAAATTACGGATTTCAAGCATAAGGCTGTATTCCTCTGGATAGATGAACCCCTATTTAATTTGGTAAAGGGGGCTGGAGAACCAGCCCCCTTTGTTGGATTGTACCTAATTCTGTCTAATTTCCAAGCAATGATTGAGCGTCAATGCCAGCGGCATCCAGAATCTGCCGGAAACCATCATAGAATGAATCGTCTTTGGCGACGAGTTTCGTCCATTCGTAGGCTTGTTCAATCGCTGCCAGACCTTCCTCAGTCTCATTGATGGTGAGCAGGACCTGAACAATCTGGTCACGGATCTCAGCAGGAACGGAGGGATGGAATTGAACACCATCGTTGGGGATATCCACGGAAACCTCAATGACTGTCACGGCATCCATTACGTCAGGGTAATCCTCTTCCAGATTTGCGCGGGCATCCACATAGGATGAGCCAGCGTCGCAGTCACCATTATATACACCGGAGACGGCGGCATCATGCGAACCTGCATCTACAACTTCAGCCAGATCCGTATCAGGATCAATACCGTAGGCGCGCAGAGTAATGCTGGGGATAATCCAACCAGAGGTGCTCAATGGGTCAGGGCGACAGAAGGTCTTGCCTGCGAGCTCTTCGACTGAGGTAATACCACTGTCGGCACGCACGAAGATCTGTCCGTTGTAAGAAGCACTGCCATAGCGTTCTGCAACCAGGGCGACATCAGCGCCGCCGCGTGCTGAAGCGACGATATATGCAAAGGTTGCCAGGGAGGCCATGTGGGCTTTGGGTGGATCGGCTGAGAGCGCTTCGATCACGCCAGCATATTCCGTGGCGACGAAGGGTTCAACAACCAAACCGGTCTCTTCATAGATAATGTCGGTGACAGCAGAAAAACCAGCCAGAACGGTATCGGTTTCACCTGATGGAACCAACGCCCAAATAATGGGGTTCTCTTCGGTGCCCAGAGCAGCCTCGCCTTTGCAGCCGGCAAGACCAAAACTGGTGATCACCATCAGAGCGATCAAAATATAAGCTATTCGTTTCATGTCTACTCCTTCACGTAGAGATAGAGATTGATTGTGGTAAATCCATGTATAAGTATAATAGAAAATGCTCGATTCATACAAATGATTTGAAGTCTTTAAACAAATGAAAATGATCCATTGGTAAATTTGAATATTGCTAAATTTTCAAGTAGGCATACTTCAACTATTACAGTTTCTATTTCTCCACCATCAAAAAGAGACCTCCATCTGAGGGTGAAGGACTCTTGCACTTGACTACTTTTTTCTACTCCATTGATTCGTATTGGGCGGCATCGTTCGTCGAGGTAGTGGTAAAATGCCAGATCATCCCGACCGCCATCAGTACCCAGAGTGCAGTGAAAATTGTGGATAATCCCCATTTGCCCAACAGGCCGGTAACGGCTGACAGAAGGGAGGTGACAGCAAAACTGATGATCACCCGGAAGGTACTCAGTCTGCTCCAGACAATGGGTCGTGAATTGAACACCCATAAGGCGATCCCGCCAGCGGTGAGTAAAACCCCCAGGCTCATTACGAGAAACACAAATTGAGTACCGGTCAGGAAAGGGATATTGACCAATACCACGCCACAACTCGCATTGTGGTAGGGCAGGTGTGACGCTGGCATCTGGTGCACACGCACCAAGACCAGCTTTCCATAGGCGGCATCGCTGGGGAAGATTGGCCACTCAACCGTTTGGGTTTCACCAGCCTGCAATGGAAGATCGATGAGAAATTCTCTCATCAGGATGACAAAACCATCTGATACATGGGCACGAATTCTGAGTGTTATAGGTTTGTCATTGGGGTTGGTGAATTTGGCTGAAATGGTGCTGTACTCATTTGGCGTAATAAAAACTGGACAGCGCAAGGTGGTCACGCGGGCTGTTGTTATCCGACCTGCGTCGAAAAAAGTCGCTTCGTAACCTCCCCAAACAGACGCTGCTCCTACGAAAACAAATAACAGCGCCCCCAGGATGAGACATATCATGCCAATGATGGTTTGAGTCTTCTTATTCATAGAAGTAAGTATATCCCTAACCGCTGATTTGACAATGCTACTTAAGTAGGGTAATGAATATTTATTTGCGTATTAAGAATTATAAATAATTTCCTGATTAAAATCAATATATTTAAGTAACGGATTGAAAAATTATAGTAGATGGTTCCAAGCCCCCTAATTTTTTACGAAAAGTCGGAACATGTTATTTAAGATCTAGGATTTTGTTATTTTCGCAAGGCGAGAGCTTGACGGTTAAGCTCGAGTTCTTCGGGTGATGTGAGTTCGAGATTCAGGCCATGAGGTTCGGGCTTTCCCTCACTATTGACGTGAACGAAAGTGATAAACCCGTTGATGACCGCTTCACATTGATCCTGAATCCGCAAACAAACGTAAACTGTCAATGATGTACGTCCGGTGTGGATGATCCGGCTTTCAAAACGGGCGATATCTCCGGAGTGCATGGGATGGGTAAAGGACAGGCCGTGGATCTTAAGACAGACAATGTTACCAGCAGGTAACACACTGGCAGCAGCAATAAAACCAGCTTCTACGAACCACTCCGCGCAGCGACCAGCGAATAGAGAACGGTGATGGTTTAAGTCTTCGCTCTTTACGAGACGATCATAGTGAAATGTTTTTGGTTCCATAGCCATCACTTTCGGATCATCACTTTCGGAGTATCACTCTATCTACTACGATTTATCCTGAACGGGAATGTCGCAGATTTATCACCCATTATCTGTCTTGCTGAAACATCTCCCGAATCAACAATGATAATGTACGAATTTACTATTATTGTACACGAAGGTGTTTATCCGGATACAATCCTAAGGTCCTCAGAAAACTGAGCAGGTTAGGCTCTCAAGAAATCATTCTCTGACGATGTTGTTCAATTTCCGCTTCCAGGGGGCGAACATGTTCCTGACAACATTGGCGCCCTGGTCGCTGCCTTGCTTATTGGAGACGTTTTCTAGAATCAGCTTGTAGGAATTCCCATCCGCAAAATCCAGTTGAAGTGTCTCTTCGTAGCTATGAGTTTTCGGGAACAAACCCCGGCTGATGATCTGGTCAGTCGATTTGAAAGCTTTTAGATCCTCGTTTTGATAGCGTTTATGGGTAATCCCTGTGCCTTTGACATCCAGCAACAATATGATATCTTCCATATCCTCCCGCATCAGCAATGCGATATCGGGCTGGACTTGTTTGCTTTTCTGTTTTGCAATCAGGATTTCTTCTTTACTTGGATCGATTTCGGGCAAATTGTCCCCCAAATATTTCCGAAAATTACTCAATTTTTTCTTGCTGATTGAACGGCCAATGAGTAATCCAACGATCCAAATGATCATGAAGAAAATAAAGGTAAAGACAAAGATGAGAATGGAATCCATATTAATGTCCTTTCAGGTGGGCTGTAATCACCGCAGCGGCGGTTCAGGGTGAAATTTTGGAATCTGTATTAAAAGATTATATAAGAATGGAAGTGAAATATCAACTATGATTCCCTTAATCGGAGATTCCCTAACATTGTTCAAAAATTTTGGGATGGGCAAAAAGCGGTGATCCAAGACTTTGGATTCAGGCAATAATACAACATCAGGGAGATGATGATCAAATGCATTCATATCCCTGCCCGGAAATTGAATCAATACCGCGTTTTTTGAACAGAGTCGGTACCCTAAGCAATGGATCACTCCCTCAGGCAGGTTTTGGTCTTTATGAAAAAACAATTAGAATACGGAAAGACGATTCACACTGAAGATCGGCACGAGGTATGATCCTTGGAGGTCAATCCGCGTCTGATTTGGGTTTTACATCACCATCATCATCTTCCACCACGACCACTTCTTCTTTCTCTTCGGTTTCACCGGTGACGGCTTCCGTCCGGGCTTGTTCATGGGACCATTGCACGATCTGGATAACCAGGCCGACGATGAACAGGAACAAGAAGATGATCAGGTCTGTTGTAGCTGTCCCGGGGAACAGTGATACTACACCGCTGGTTGCCAAGGAGGCTCCGGCAAGGGATGAGAAGATCATCAAACCCCAATTGAATATGAACCAGGCGATCAGTAATCCTACAATTGCACCAACGACAGTCAGGATGACCACTGCCCATTGTTGAAGGTTGGGTTGAGCCAGTAAGTAGACCAACGTCCCGAGTTCGATTGCACCGGCAATTGCAATCATGAATTTATTCAGGACAACGGACAATACTGTGAAAATGACTGCGATCAGCAAGGTTAGCCAGGGTTGCCAGGCTGGAGAAATTGTATTGAAGACCAGCGGTCCAACGACTAACCCCAACAGGAATCCGGCAATACCCACAAAAAGCCAATATAATCGGCGTCCAAAAAATAAACTGATCAACCCAACCAGAATAGCAATAAAGGCGGTCCCAGTTCCTAACGCGCCTGTGAAGGGTCCAAACAACCCACTGAAAAAAGAAGTCATGGTACACCTTTCCTTTCTTTTGAATTAATTTAAATATACTCCCTGACAAGAAATTTATAAAGGGGTCAGAAGCGATTAATCGCTGGTTGGTCTTAAGATAATGTCGGAATTGTTGAGCTTATGTATGATTGTGGACTAATGGCATGCTGACTGGGCTGCGTTCTATTTGGTTGAATGCTTCACTTTTTTCCCGTTGTTTTTCAGTCAGTCGCCAAAGATCCAGGTTGACCAGCTGTTTACCCCACCGGCGGGCAAGATAAGCTGCCAGCCAGCGCTCTGGCAGGAGGTGCGCCAGCCAGACCATGACTTTATTCGGTTAGTTCACCTGCCTCAGGGTGGCGGTCGATGAGGATCAGGTTTTGCCCACGCCGGGCGCATTCCATGGTAAAAGAACTTCCGAGTCCACCCAATCTCCCGGTTATTACCATATACGCTTATTCCATGTTGAGATGTCCTGATAATAATGGCGATCTATTCGTATTATAATCTGCATATTGCAATCCAGTGAACGATGTTTGTAAATATTTTGTAACTACTCAGGCATAAATATGGCTATTTTCGTCGAAATTGGTTCGTTTTGGCCACATATGGGATTGGTTTTTGATATAAACAATCGAATCAAATGTTCGGGTTGGGGTTTTTGGGCCTCACAACCCCCACATATAGCGGTTTGCAATAGATTCTATTCGATATATTCGGCCTGAGTAGTTACGATTTATGGTTATCTTACCCCTGATTTTCTTAAGAGATATTTTGAAAATATGGCGATTAGGCTGGAAAGGGTTTGAAAATGGTTGTTAATAACGTCACGAGACCGAAAGTGTTTTAGGAATAAGACCAAAATATCCGATCCAGAATGCTTTGGATCGGATTATTGTGAAAAAAACGAGGAGGGGCTACAAAATCGCGCTGATTCCGCTCAGGAAGATCACCACCACACCCAAGAACGCATTGACGATCAGGAGCAGGGCATATGTTTTCTGGTCCTTCGCTGTGAAGTCCATAATCCTTCGTCCCAAGCCAAAGCGCCGGACGAGGGCAATGACCACCATGCCCAAAACCAGCAGATGCTTGATGGATATCAATAGGTTATAAGGGGATGTGAAATTGAGGAATCCAGCATAATCCGGGGATTGCCGGCCCATCAGCAATCCGGTGACCCACAAGCCAAATATGCTGATAATGGCGACCACGCTCAGAACTTTTTGGTAGCCGATCCACAATGCCTTATTCTGTTGGGGTTCGAGCTGGGTGCGTTTGAGCGTTGGAAGGAGGGCGATGGCTGTTGTGAGCATCCCGCCGATCCAGAGGGCGGTGAAGAGATCGTGCAAGGATTTCACCATGCCCATGATGAGTATTTTTGACATAGGTACCTCCATAATAATGAGTTTGTTCTCCAATGATAAGCGATTTGCCGCCCAGAATCATCGACAAAAGTCGAATGGGCGCGATGGTTCAGGATTCGGAGGCGATTTTGCGCAGCTGGTCAGTATCCAGAATGGTGATTTGTTCTCGTTGGACGTGGATGATGCCCTGATCTTGAAATTTTTGGAGAACGCGATTCAGCACATCCAGAACCGTACCCAACTGGGCAGCCATTTCTGATTGGGTCTGCCAGGCTGGACGCTTGACAACACCCTCATGCCCTTCCGACAGGAGATAACGGGCAGCCCGGGTTTCAACAGAAAAGAGGGATAGGTTTTCAACCAGATTCAAGAGGTGGTCGACCCGTTTTGCCAAGCTGTGAATCACGGATCGGGAAAAGGCTGGGTGATTTTTGAGGAGGGCTTCGATAACAGTTTGCGATAGATGAAAAACTGTTGCTTTTTCCATAGCCAGCACGGTCACACTGCTGCGCTCCTGGGAGAAAATCGCCAACTCGTTGATGATTTCATTCGGGCCAATGAAGCGGAGGGTTTGTTGACGGCCCTCCCGAGAAACCTTCTCAGCTTTCAACCACCCGCTTTGAACGAAATATAGCTGACCCGAAGCTTCTCCCGCCAAAAGAAGGATTTCATCCTTACCGAGCGCCCGGATGCGGATAGACCGCCGCAGTTCTTCCAATGTCTCCTCATCTAACGTCCCCAGGAGGGGAAATGTTTTGAGGGTGTCGAGCGAGAGCGAATTTTCTTGGGTCATTAAGGCTTCAATTTCCTGTGATTTGGGCTTTATAGGTCAGTGGATGGCTTCATCCTAATTTTTCCGTTGATCTTCCGTCAATCGCCAAAGATTCAGGTTGACCAGCTGTTTGCCCCACCGGCGGGCAAGATAAGCTGCCAGCCAGCGTTCTGGCAGGAGGTGCGCCAGCCAGACCATGACTTTATTCGGTTAGCTCATCTGCCTCAGGGTGACGGTCGATGAGGATCAGGTTTTGCCCACGCCGGGCGCATTCCATGGTAAAAGAACTTCCCAGTCCACCCAATCCCCCGGTTATTACCCTATACGCTTATTCCATGTTGAGATGTCCTGATAATAATGGCGATCTATTCGTATTATAATCTGCATATTGCAATCCAGTGAACGATGTTTGTAAATATTTTCCCTGATAGTCTTTTCGGAGGTTCAAAACAGCGATGACCTGTGATTTGATGGGTAAAACAGTGGTGGTCACCGGAGCAACTTCCGGGATCGGTCTGGCGGCAGTGCGGAAACTGGTCCGGGCGGGAGCTTCCGTGATCGGGGTGGGGCGGTCAGCGGAGCGGAATACTGCAGCAAGGGAGTCGGTGCTGGCTGAATATCCGGATGGCCGGCTCATTTACCTTTTGGCGGATTTGGCGAGTCAGGCGCAGGTGCGTCGACTGGCAAAGGAGATCAAGAGCCTTTTGGAGAAGCAAGGTTTTCGGCAACTGGATGTGCTGGTCAACAATGCCGGAGCGTACCGGGAAAAGAAATCTATGACTGAGGATGGCATTGAGAAGACCTTTGCTGTCAATCACCTGGCGTCGTTTTTGCTGACCCATGAATTGCTGTCCTGGTTACGCCAGTCAGGTCAAGGGCGGGTGTTGACGGTAAGCTCCTATTCGCATAAGACAACCTGGTTGTGCCCTGGCAGGATCGCTGATCCCTGGCCCTACATCGGTTTGCTGGCTTATAAACGGTCCAAATTGAGCAATGTACTCTTCGTTTATGAATTGAATCGCCGCTTTGATGACCTGGCAGCCTTCGCGGTTGATCCCGGTCTGGTTAACACAGATATCGCTTCTAAGGGTGGTGTCGGGATATCCGATTGGGTCTGGCGCAGCCGGCGTAAGAAAGGCACCTCGGCAGATGTTCCCGCTGAGACGATTTTGTTTTTAGCATGTGAGGAGGCGATTGACACTTCCCAGGGGTATTATTTCAAGAACAGTGCACCTTTGCCACCCAGCCGCAAAGCGCAACGGGCAGATTTGGCTGCCAAATTATGGGCACTTTCTGGAAAATTAACCTGCTTGGAAAAATATTGACCTATAGTATTATTTAGAGAGACCGCACAAAAAGGCTTATTATTTATAATATTCTCTAATGTGAAGCATGATTTTGAAATATATTATGGAGGTCGATTTTGAAATCGTTATTTCGTAAAATATCCAAATACATCAAACAGACTTTCACGCAAATCAAATCTAAATTAACTTCACAAAAGAAAATAGAAAAATTGACGCGAGACGAATTCTTAATGAATAGAAAAGAAAAATTATCCCATTTGCAAAATAGATATCAATTAGATATCTATGTGATTGAGCAACATCCTAAGGTTGTTGAGGGAATTGAGCGAACAAATTTGGAAATAGACATTTTAGAAAACATGCCGAGTTCTTGGGTTGATAAATATTTAATTCCAAGTATGCCTGTAAATCAAGATTTGGCCTTAACGAAAAGCAACTTCCCATTATCTTTTGATCCATTACAACAAATTAGTCCTAGTACTGATACATTTACAACAAGTAGTAGTGCGCTTGTCTTTCATGGCTTTCCTAGCCTCGATGAGTTGAACAATCCATATGAAAGTGAATATATGACTAAAGTTACTGAAGATTACCTTATATTTCAAGAACGATATAACAAGTCTGATGAAATACGCAGAATGCTTTCATCGTTACCTAAAGGTGAAGAAACAATAGAGAGATTCAATCGTGCAGAGAAAGCATATAAGAATTTTAAAGGTGGAATTGGGGAGAGAACTTCAGCTGCATCAGAGATGAGGACATATTTATGGGGAGTAAATGGTTGCCTTGAAGAAGGCGCAAAAGATTGGAAAAATGAAAATAGACCATCATGGGAGAAAATGGCTCAGAGATATGTTGGTGGTCCTGAATATCGAAAGGAATATTTACAGTTTCTTGATGAAAAGCGGATAAATGAAGAATTAGTAAGAGAATTATCCGAAATACTCAAAGATCGTGAAAAAGAACGAGAAATTGATATAAATAGTATATGGATCAAATTATTGGATCATTCAATTGTGTTATTATCAATTACAAAAATCAAACGGTTTACCTAAATTTTCCATGAAGATTTAGTGAATCCTGAATTTGAAATTCGCAGTTCATTAGATAAAAACTCATATCGGATGATTGGAGCTTTATGGAAATTTGTTTTCTTATTCAGCACTATTGATCATAATAATGCGATCTTCAATTTTCAAAGAGATAATATTTACCAGATTTTTCAACTCCCAAATAACAAAGAGGGCTACACATCTAGGTAGCCCTTTGTGTTTTATCAAGAGTTATTACTGGATCTTTTCTACCTTTCACCTGCTTCGACGAGGGCTTCCAACCGGTCCACATAACTTGCCATAACGGCAAAGGCTTTATCGACCGGTTCTGAACTGGTCATGTCGACCCCGGCTGTCTTGAGCGCCTCCAATGGATAGACCGAACCGCCTGCGCTCAGGAACTCGAGGTAGCGGTCCACTCCTTCCTGTCCGCTTTCGCGCACGTTCTTGGCAAGGGCATGGGCAGCGGAGATCCCCGTGGCGTATTGGTAAACATAGAAGTTCATGTACATGTGTTGGAATTGAGCCCAGGTGATGCCAATCCGGTCTTTATCGAAAACGACCTCATCGCCATAGCCTTCGCTGAAGTAATCCGCACATACACTGCTCATGATGTCTGCGGTGAGCGGTTTCCCGGCTTCAGCTCGTTCGTGCATCTCCAGTTCCCAACGTGCCAGGGTGGGCATGATGAAGAAGTAGCGGTGGAAGTTTGACATGGCTTCTTCTATCAACGCGAGCTGGAATCCGGGGTCGGTCTGAGTTTTGACCATATAATCCCGCACCATCGCCTGGTTGAAGTTGCTGGCAACCTCCGCCACGAACAGTGCATAGTGGCTGTAAACGAAGGGCTGGGTTCGGCGGGTGAAATACGAATGCATCGAGTGCCCTAGCTCATGAGCCAGGGTGCTCATGCTGAAGACATCATCAGCATAGCTCATCATAATGAACGGATTGGTGTCGTAAACACCGCTTGAGAAGGCACCCTGCCGCTTGCCGCGGTTCCGTGCCCGGTCAACCCAGCGGTGTTCCAAAGCACCCGTCCTCAGAGTGCTGATATAGTCCTCGCCCAGGGGTTCCATACCCTCGCAAATCCATTCGATAGCCTGTTCAAAGGGGATCACAGGGGATTTCTCCGCAAGGGGTGCTTTGATGTCGTAAACATGGAATTCGTCATAACCCAAAGCCTGCTTGCGCACCCTCCAGTAACGATGCCAGGTGGGAAGATTCTTTTTGAAGGTGTCGATCAGGGCGTGGAAAACAGCCGGGGGGATGTTATTTGCCCCCAGGGAGGCTTCCAGCGAGGAGGGGTAGTGGCGGGTGCGGGCGTTGAATATATCCCGGTGGATGCCGCCCAGTTGGATGGATGCAATGGTGTTCTTGTTGGCAATGTAACCGTCGGCATAATTCTCAAAGCCGGTCTGGCGGACTTTGCGGTCTTTGTGGGTGATCAGGGTGTTGATGCTGCTCTGCCCGACTTCCAGGGTGGAACCATTGTCTGCAAGCGCGTCTTGAAATTGCAGGTCAGCGTTGGTGATGGCATTGTAAGCGCGGAAGAAGTCCCCCAGGGGTTCTCCGGAGAGAGCCAGCACCTGTTCAACCTCGTGGGAGCGGACATGTTCTTTTTCTCGCTCCAATTCATCAATTAGATGTCCCAGATGTGCCAACCGATCATCCTTTTGGGTCCACTCGTGCAGGGTATCGAAGCCGATATCCATCAGTTCCGGGTTTACAAAGGAGGTAGCTGCGTTCAGGCGGACGAAAACACTCTGTCCCTGTCCAGCTCGGGCTTGTGCATCCTGATCAGTGGTGTCAACAGCGCTGCCCAGCATGCCATAGATCATCACGCGAGAGGCTAACCGGAGGGTTCTCTCAAAAAGATCCAGGAAGTTACCCAGGGTTGCAGGTCCCTTCAAGAGTTTTCCTTTGAAACCTGACAGGGCGGGAATATTCTCAAGGACTTCATCTTTGGCTTTTTCCCAGGATGCGACATCTGGGAAGACATTCTCCAGGTTCCAGGTTTCTTCGACAGGTACCTCAGACCGAGGCGGCAAGGTTTTCTTTTCCATTAATCATTTCTCCTTGAATAATTATGGTTATGGCTAGATATTTATCTAATTGCGCTGACCTCAATCTTACCAGAAAATTGGGCAATTTTGCTGTTATTTAGTGCAGTCGATCATCAAGCGCTTTCTTAACGTCTTCGGGGGCTTTGAAGACACCACGGACGGTCACAGATTGGATGGTATCTAGCGCAAGTTCCGGGGTGACGTCATCAGACAGGATGAACATGCCGATCACTTTGACGTTGATCATCTCATTATTTTCGCGCTTTTCCTCCAGGTTCTTGCGGCTGTAACCCAATGTGCCAATCACCATCGATTTGCGGGTGGTGATGGAATCCACTGCATTACGCTGCCGCTCAAGTTGGTTGCGGATCGCTGTGCGGATGAAGTCTGCGCGGCTTGAATAGAAACCTTCCTGAACGAGTAGGTCGACCCTGCCCAGGTCCACGATCCCGACATTGACGGTGATTTTCTCTGTATCCGACATAATAAACTCCCTGCCATCTATAGACCATCCACCTGGATGGTGATTGGATGTTATCAGTATAGACAAGTGGATGGTTTTTGTCAAGCCAGATGGAATGTGCGAATGAAATTCAAATAAGAGGGGGTGGGGTCAAGCGGATATTTCGGGCGCGGCTTGAGGTCGTTTCCGCAACCGGAGGAGGACCAGGGCTGTCAGGATCAGGCTGCTACCCAGTAATTCCAGCGGTGTCAGGCGTTCGCCCAGCAGAAAGAAAGCTGTGATGGCGGTCAGCACCGGTTCCAGGGTCAGGATCAAGTTGGCAGTGCTGGAGGGGAGCAATCCCAAACTGACATTGTATAGACCAAAACCAATCAGCGTGGGGCCAGCTGCCAGCAGGAGTAACAATAGCCACCCGCGCCATTGGGCACCTAAAAAGAACATCTCAGCAGGATAATTGGCAGTTGCTGGGAGGAAGTCAATTGGCAACAAATTGATGGCTAATAGGATGATGGCAGCGAAAAGGAACGTATAGAACAACGTTGTCCAGGGGTTCAGGTCGCGTTGCGCAGCACGGCGTCCCATCAGGCTGTAGATCGCATAGAGCAGCCCGGAGAATACGCCGGTGACGATCCCAAGTGCATTGGTCTGCCAGGCGGAAGCGGTCGTCGCTCCGGAGACAAGCAAGCACCCAACCAGGCTGAGAACGACGGCTGCGATCTTCTTCCATCCGAGTTCTTCTTTCAGCAGCAGCTTCCCCAGTAAGGTGGTGAACCCGGCTGAAGAATAGACCAGGACAGTAGCAACAGCCGCCCCGGTGAGCGTCACAGCGAGGGTCCAGAGGATGTTAAATAATGCCAACACAACCCCAAAGGCAAGCAGGAAAGGTAATTGTTTCAACTTGATCCGGAGCAGTTTTGGTTTGAGGACAAGCAGGAGGGGGAGAGCGCACATCACCACAAAGCAATCCCGCCAGAAGGCAAGGATCAGAGCGGGCAGCTGATAATCCTCCGAGACCATCCTGATCAGGATGCCTGTGAAGGACAAAATGACCGTGCTGATGAAGGCGATCAAAAAACCGCGATTAATTTGTCGTTGTTGCGCTTCGGATGGTGCCATGCAGTCTCCTTAGTGAATATCGCTTTATTGTATCTTATCCGCGGGTGAGAATGGAAACGCCTGTAAAGGGGAATCGAAGCAATAATCCTGGTTTTATCGATAATGTCTTAATCTTCTGTGGGATAAGGGACGTCGAGTTTATCCGCTGCTTCCTGCATGACTTTGGACGACCGGCGGTCGTATCGTTTGGTCGTGTTGGTGTCCTCGTGGCCTGCCATCTTCGAGACGGTTGCCAGGTCAACACCGACATCCAGCAGGTCACTTACAAAGGTGCGGCGCATATCGTGGGGAGTTGTTTTCTTGACCAAACCAGCTTCCGCAACCCGTTTATCAATCACGTGATAGATGGTCTGATCAGTAAGACAGGCGACAATGCGTTTTGATCTCATTCCGGCTTGTTTTTGATCAGCGGAAAGCCGTTCTTTTCGGTTCCGGATGATATTTCCACCCTGATATTGATGTCTTCACCTAAAGTTAATCGCAACTTTTCCCAGTCTACCTTTGCCTCAGAAAAGGCTTCAGGAAGAATGGTTCTTAATAGTTCGAGTTTATCTTTGGTTATATCCAATGATTTTCCGTCCATATCAACCTCCTGTGAAATCTGTCCCTTATGATTATAGCATTAGCTTTTTATTCTCATGATGATATTACAAAATTAAAAGAATTGGGGGTAATCGTTCGGATAAAGGACGTGAGACGGATCATACAGGTTTTGCTAAGTGTTGAAGATCTGGCAACGATCAAGACTGCTGATTTTGCCCTGGATTTGGTTCGATCCTTTGAGGGAAAGTTCCCGATCAGATATATTCTATTCAAGAGGTGCCCATGGTAGCGGAATTATGCTCCCCTGTGGTTGAGGTCCAAGTGTGAAATGCAATCAGTGTGTCGTGCCCACGAAGTGGGATAGGTTTAATCGGTTATTCTGTTTTACATGACTCGTTCCACTCCTCAATGGGTACTGATTCATACCAATCTTTAGAATGGGAATAACTTAGGTCTGGTAAATAATCTATATCTGCCCCAAAATAAGTATTGAAGATGTGCGGGAAGACATTGATCAGGGTCATGTCTTCGCCCAATCCCTCAGCCCCGCCACCAGGTAGGTACAGCGCCAGCAGGCTGGAGGTGACATATTTCTTGCCGAAGGCATGGTCGCCCTCAATAATGATAACTGGTGGATTTGGTGAGTTTTGAAGGATCTGCTCAAGGACATTAAGGATTCGTGGCTCCAGAAATTGGAGTTGAGCCGGATAACCTTCATTTTCGGGTATATCTTCCGCATTTGGATTTAATGAGCCATCAGCGTTGAAGATATAAGGGGGGTGGGGAGTGATGATATGCGCGTGGACGAACTTTGGTCCCGGTATCTGGGGGATATCCGGTAAGACATCCAGGATCAACAGGGTCCGTTCCGCCTTGCGTTCCAGATCGCCGAGGGTGACTTGCTCACCCAGGTCAGACCGCCCCTCGAATATAAAAATACCCAGGGTACTCTTGAGGTACAGAATTTCGAAGGGGTCCAGGTACCACGTTTCGATATTTTTGGGGTATTCATCAAAATAAAAGTCCGAACCCTTCATGTTACCCCAGGTGAATCCCATATCAAAAGCGATGGTGGTATAGCCGATTTCCTCAAATGCTTGATGTACCTTGTTGCCCTTGATCAAGGCGGTGGTTGTTTTCAGGCTGGGGTCGTCTGTCAGGTCTTCCACATAAGCCATATTGAGTTGCGAGCTGAGTGACATGACGGTGAAGGCATAATTTGAACGGCTGCAATCTGGCACCCAGAACCCCAGTTTTTCCAAACTGCTGATGAACCCGGAATTATCATAGTGATAGAAGGACTTTAGCGCATCAGACCGGGCATATTTATCCAGGATGATGAAATACACATCGGGCGTCTGTCCCGGATTCTCAAGTTGGAGTAAGGTTGTCCCCTGTCCATCAGCAGCCTGGGCATGGGCGATCCCTGACCTGATCTCATAGGAGGTTATCCAGCCAACCTGGAGTAGGGTCATCACCATGACCACGATATTCAGGATCAAGGGGACAGTTTGATAGGACTTGAGTCGGAAAACCAGTAGATACGTTGCGATGATGTAGAGTAATCCCCATAAGAGCAGCATATAAAAATGGGTGCCGATGACCCAACTGCCGATCATGCGATCCTTCATTACCCCAAAAAAGTGACCGTAGGTGAGGGCAAAGAGTGCAAATGTAAATGAAAACAATCCGGCACGGGTAAGATTTTTGAAGATTGCCCACCCCAGTAATAACAAAATGACGGATGGAATGAGACTATAAAGCAACGGACGCCAAATAACGTTCATCTGGATTTGACCAAGATTGTTGGCAGCCAGACTCAGGACAGTGAAAGCTGGGAACACCAAGATATAGAGGGGAAATTTTCTCAAGAGATTTTTCATGGACGCATTTTAACTGTAAAAAATTCGGCGTGTTTGATGATATAGAAGTATTCCTTGATATTATTCGCAGTAAATTTTCAAAACCATAAAATATTAATGCAAACTTCGTATAGGGTACATTAAAAATAGCAATTAAAGATATACCTGGCACAAAATTGTTGAGAATTTCCGATAAAATCAGCGATTTGTTGTTCTTTCTGTGGAATAATGAAAAAACCCTGATTATGACATCACAGGTTGTTTTTCTAGAGATAAAATCCTAGTGAAGCATTTCCGTTTGATCTTGTAGATCACCATCCAAATAGGCTTGAAGCGCTTCTTCAATATCACTCAATTCGGTCACAATTGGGGTGATCCCGATCGTTTGCATGCTCTGGTAGGCGCCCCTGCCCATCCCGCCACAGATCAAGGCATCGCAGTCACTAATGGTTTCTGCCATGCTCTTGTGTTTTCCATGGGAATCTGCCCCCATGCCATGTTCTTGGCCAGGAGCGTGATGTTCTCCGCCTGAGACAAATTGACTGTGTCCGAGTTTATCGCGCATCTCTTTCCCAACGACTTCGCCATCTTCCACTTCCAGGACCAGATAGTAAGGCGCACGCCCAAAATGACGACTGATTGTTTCGCCATCATTGGTGATAAATGCAATTTTCATTATTCGACCTCCACATATTCTGTATTTGGTTATTTGTCTTAGCACGAATTGCCTATATAGAGATTATATCACCCTAAAATACTTTATGATCGACATCCAGTAGGAGAAGGTGAATGATAATAAAAAAATGCGCTTTTTTCAACCTGATAACCTAGTATAATTAAAGAATTCAATTCAAAATAATAGGAGTGATATGGTTCAAGAAAGAACTCGGAAAATTGTCATAACAGGTGTCCTGAGTGCGATCTCGATCTTTTTGGGGATCACACGTCTGGGCTTCATTCCATGGTTCAGCGGTGCATCGCTGACCATCATGCACATACCGGTCATCATCGGCGCGGTCCTGGAAGGGCCGATCGTTGGGTTGGTGATTGGTCTGGTGTTTGGGGTGTTCAGCCTGATCCAGGCGGTTGCACCAACTGGTTCAGGAGATATTATCTTCACCAACCCCTTGATCTCAATCCTACCCCGGCTGTTCATCGGCCCGGTAGCCTGGTTGATTTATAGCGGTCTTAAGAAGTGGAAGATCCCTGCCCTGATCGCAGCAGGAATCGGTGGGAGTTTGACCAATACAGTACTCGTTCTGGGAATGATCGGTCTTTTACAATTAGCGCCCTGGCTGGCGATCCCGCCGATCATCCTCGCCAATGGACCGCTTGAAGCGGCGGCGTCTGCTGTATTTGTAGTGGCAGTCGTCAGTATCTGGCAACAGATCGAGAGGGGTGGGCATAAGAAAGGATCAGACCTTTAAAAAATCCACCTGGACAGGACTATCAGGATACTGAACGAGGTTAAAAGGGTTAACAGCAGACTGTCCTGCCAGGTGAATTTCAGCTCATAAAAGCTGCTACGTTGTTCTGCAGCATTGAAACCACGCGATTCCATGGCAAGCGCCATGGTTTCCGCGCGTTTAAGGCTGGTGACAATTAATGGCACAATCAATGGCAACACGCGTTTGGCTTGTCGGATCGGGTTGAACCCGCGCTGCTCCCAGTCACCCCCGCGGGAGGCTTGCGCTTTAGCGGTTTTTTCCGCAATCTGGGCAATCAGGGGCAGATAACGCAGGGTAACCTGTACGACCATGGTCAGGTCGTTGGCGGGAAACCCCAATTTTTCCACAGGTTTGAGTAGATGGAAAAGGGCAGTGGTGATTTGTGAGGTTGAAAGGCTCATTACCAGGACATTTATCAGCGTTATCAGCACGATAAATTTCAAGATGAGCATGGCAGCGCTGATTACAGCTGCCTCTGTTACCTCGAAACCAAACACGGTCAAAAGCGTTTCACCTGGATCAGATGTCTGGAACAGAAATATTTGGAGAATAGCCAGGATCAGGATGAAGATCAGCGCCCGTTTGACGCCATTCCAGGCTGGCTTAAGGGGAAGCTGAGAGAAGGCATAGATCAGCAAAATGATTCCCAACCCGAATCCAAGTGACCCAAGGGTGGGCGCAACGATGACTCCAATAAAGAGGATGGTCAGGCTTAATAATCGGGCGCGAGGATCACGCCGGTGGAACCAGGAATCCCGAGGGATATATTGCCCGATGGCGGTATTGCCGAGGAATTCAAACTGGCTGCTCATTGGGCGGCCTCTTGGATTGCTTCAAGCAACCTTGCGGGTGTGGAGGTGTCCTGGCTTTCGATCGGCCAGCCGTTCTCCATTAATTTCAGGGAGACTTTCACCGTCAATGGCGGCGCTAACCCTACCTCAGTCATCATTTTTTGATCAAAGAGCACTTGCTGGCGGGGTCCGGATTGGGTAACCCGGCCGCTGTGCATGATCGAGACGTCCTGTGCCACGCGCGTCAGCTCATCCAGACGGTGACTGGCGATCAGGATCGTTTTTCCCTCCTCACTCAACCTGCCAAAAAGTGCCAGCAGGTCCTCCCGGGCTCTGGGGGCCATTCCGGCAGTTGGTTCATCGAAAAGGAGGATATCTTGATTCAGGACCAGTGTAGAAGCGAGGGCGACTTTGCGTTTCTCACCGCCGCTCAGGGTTTCCAACCGCCGATCTTTGAAGGCATCAAAATCCAACCCGACCAGGGTCATGGCATTTCGAACGCGTTCCCGCAGGTTTTCCAGCTCGAATTGCCTGGGACCATAGGCGATCTCATCGCCTACAAAGACCTCAAAGAACTGAGTTTCAGGGTTTTGGAAAACCAACCCGACCTTTTGGACGACTGTTCTCAGGGGGGTATCGGGATCTTCAAGTTGAAATGATCCCACGTGGACTGTACCCTGGGCAGGCCTGAGGATGCCATTCACATGCTGGAGGAGGGTGGACTTCCCGGAGCCGTTCGTCCCGGCGATGCCGTGGATGCGGTTCGCTGTCACATCCAGATTAGCACCGTGCAAGGCGGTCTTCGCCAGGGGGGTGCCTGCCAGATAGGTATAGTGAACGTCTCTAAGTGTGATTACTTCGTCGTCAGCGATTTTGATCGGTCTTTTGACAGAAGTCTTCCGGTCCTTGCTTGAATTGGGTGGCAGAGAAGCGATTAAGTCATCGGGAGCCACGGTATTTTTGGGAATTTCCCAGCCCAGGGATCGAAAATGGTTTGCCAGGGTTATGGTTTCGGGAATTTCCAGACCAACTTCGTGTAGTTTAGCAGAATGGCTAAAAATTTCAACCGGTGAACCACTTAAAATCGCCTTTCCAGCCTCTAAAACCACGACCTCGTCAGCAAAAACAGCCTCTTCCATATGATGAGTGACATATATGATCGTCATCCCTTGCCTGTGAAGCTGGCAGATTCGCTCCAGAAACGTTTCCCTGGCGACTGGATCGAGCATGGAGGTGGGTTCATCGAAAAGGATTACCTTTGGCTGACGGGCTAGCACCCCAACCAGAGCTAATTTTTGGATCTGCCCAGCTGAGAGGAGATGGGGAGGTCGTTGTGCTTCCTCCGATAAGCCTGCTGTGGATAATTGGGCTGAAACACGGCTCTGGATTTCCCTGGAGGGGAGATTGGCGTTTTCCAGACCGAAAGCGACGTCCTCTTCCACGGTTGAGGCAACAATCTGATCTGCGGGGTTCTGAAATACCATGCCGACCAAAGACCGCAATTTGCGATGGTTTTGGGGATCGCGGGTATCCAAGCCTTCCACCAGGACGCGCCCAGCAGAGGGCAAGAACAAACCGTTGATGTGTTTGAGCAGGGTGGTCTTTCCGGACCCGTTTTCACCAATGATGGCTACGAACGCACCAGCTTCGATTTCCAGGGAGATACCCCGCAGGATGTCCGGCCCATTGGGCGGCATGGATTCTGGGCGGTAATGGAGGTTTTCAATTTGGATTTGAGCAGTCACGGGGTAATCATATCAGGAATTTTATGATGTTTGGCTTGAATAGGACGATACACTCTATGCATTACCCATGATTATGATCACTCTGTGGTCGGTATTGTCATCCTTCAGCGGGATTTGCAGATCATCGATATCCTCACCGTCCAACCGCACCTTCCGGACACCCTTTTGGATGTGCTCGGGATTAATTACCTCGATGTAATAGGTGTTGTCTTCCCGCCGAAAAGTCAGTTTGAAGCCATCCCAGCCCTCCGGGATGCAGGGATCCACCGTGAAGTGGTCTCCCTGTAACTGGAACCCGAGGATCGCTTCTGTTCCCAAGCGGTAGAGCCAGCCGGAGGAACCGGTGTACCAGGTCCAGCCGCCACGTCCGGCAAAGGGAGGTGTGCTATAGATGTCGGCAGCCACCACATAAGGTTCAACTGCATAACGATTGGCGCTGTCGATATCCAGGCTATGCGTTACTGGATTAAGCATCTGGAATTGCTCGAAGGCGGTATTACCCCTGCCGAGTTCCGTTAGCGCCCAGACAGCCCAGATGGCAGCGTGGGTATATTGGCCGCCATTCTCACGGATCCCAGGTGGATAACCTTTGATATACCCGGGGTCATTCTCAGTTTCATTAAAAGGAGGGGTGAAAAGGCGGATCAATCGGTCTTGTTTCTGTAAAAGATGCTCCTCCACCGATTCAATTGACATGATTTGTCGTTCCTCGGGAGCGCCCCGAGTCAGGATGGACCAGGATTGGGGTAGCGAATCGATCTGGCATTCCTCGCTGAGATGGGATCCCAGGGGAGTCCCATCGTCATAGAAGGCACGCAGGTACCAATTACCATCCCAAGCTACCTGGTTGATGACCTTTTCCAGCTGAACTGCTCGGTCACGGTGCTCCTCTGCCAGATCCTTTTTGTCCATCATCTCGCAAAGATCAGCAAAACGCTTGTGGTTTTCGTAAAGGAACCATGCCAGCCAGACGCTTTCACCTTTGCCTTCAATGCCAACCCGGTTCATCCCGTCATTCCAGTCGCCGCTGCCGATCAAAGGAAGCCCATGGGTACCTTCCGTGTCGCCATGCTCCAAAGCCCTGCGACAGTGCTCGAAGATCGTGTGGGTCTTTTCGCTGGTCTCATAATATCCGTAGCGTTCTTCTTCGTCTTTTTCCAGGGGTTCGCCTAACCTGAAGGAGACCTTCTCATCCAGAATACTCAGATCCCCTGTTTTCAGTACGTATTCCGCGGTCACGTAGACCAGCCATAGCAAGTCATCGGTGATGCGAGTTCGGACACCCCGACCGGAGGGGGGGTGCCACCAATGCAGAACATCGCCGGCATCAAACTGGTGGTTCGCGGAGCGGAGGATGTGCGCCCGGCTAATGTCCGGTTTCATCGCTAAAAGTGAGGTGACGTCCTGTAGTTGGTCCCGGAATCCATAAGCGCCGCTGGACTGGTAGAAGGCTGATCGCCCCCAGATCCGGCAGCTCAACGCCTGGTATTGCAGCCAGCGGTTAAGCATTAGATCCATGTTGGGTTCCGGCGTTTCGACCTGCAAAGTATTGAGTAATGTATCCCAGGTTTCGAGGACCTCGTCCCAGCTTTGTTGAACAGCTTCTGTTTGGCTGAATCGTTCTGCCAATGTTTGGGCTTCTGCCAGGTCCTTGCCCTGACCGAGTACGAAGATAACCTGATGCTCTTCGTCTGGTTCAAAATTCAAATGCGTTTGCAAGGCAGCGCAGGGGTCTAGGCCGGCTTCCACGCGCCCGGATAAGCCAACTCGTCTCAGCCCATTTGGATTTTGCTGGTCACCGGTTTCACCAAGGAATTCCCGCCGGTCAGTTGTTAGTCCGTGGACGGGCTGGTCCGAGGTCAGGAACGCGACTCGATCGGAAAATTCCGCGCTGAAGGTATTCCTTGCCAGCAATGATCCGGTCTGGTTGTCATAATCCGGGACGATAAACGCCTTCGTATCGGCACGATTTACGCCCAGGACCCATTCCGCATAATAGGTGGCTGTTAATCGCCGGTGTTCTTCTGTTTCATTTTTTAACCTGAGTTGGATGACTTTGACAGGCGCATCCGAAGGGGTGAATAGCTTCATTTCTTGGGTAAAGCCGTTGTTGGTCGATTCAAAGATCGAATAGCCCTGACCGTGCCGCACCAGATAATTCCTACCCTCACCGGATGGGAAGGGGGTTGGGGACCATATCTCACCTGTGATTTCATCCCGCAAATAGAGACTCTCTCCTGCGGGATCGGAAACCGGGTCATTCGTCCAGGGGGTCAGGCGGTTCTCGCCGCTATTCCCTGCCCAGGTATAGCCGCCACCGGACTCGGACACCAGGAAGCCGAATTCCTCATTTGCTATGATGTTAATCCAGGGTGCTGGTGTGATTTGCCCGGATTCTTTGGATAATTTTGGATAATTTTCAAGGAAGATCTGATATTCTCTACCATCAGCCGTAAATCCACCGATGCCGTTATCCAGGATCAAATTCTCGGGTCGCTTGATTTGCTGGGCGAGCTCGAATTTGCTGACTGATCCCGTCGGGATAAAAGGCGGGAGATGGGGGCTAATTTCCGCTGCTCGTTTGAGGTGATCTTCCAGATCACGGGTTTTAAAATCAATTGCCACACTTGCTGCTGTTTTTAACAGGCGGATAGCTTCAGTTTCCATCAGGCTAGCGGTCAAGATGAAGATTCCTCCGCGCCGGTTGATCCAGACACTGCTATCTATGACGTTGATGACATGGTGAATCTTCTCGTTCAATTCGTATGTATAGCCGGCATCCTTGGTATTGAGGATCACCAGATCAATCATCAAGCCTGATTTGCGCCAGTATGCATGCGCCAGCAGCGTTTCCTGCAGTGTTTCGATCTCTTCCTGGCGGTCGATCATCACCAACAGGATTGGATAATCTCCGGAAATACCAAATGGCCACAAACCTGATTGTCCCAGCGAATTATTTGCCAGGAGGGAGGGCTCCGCCCGTAATTCCGGGATGGGATAGATGATCCGTGATAACAACTGGTCGTATTTAGCTAATGTTTGGCTTTCCAGGTCCATGGATCGCATGAGTTTTTCACTGTGTGATTCAGCCGTTGAGAAGGCATTATCGATCTTGGTAATATCCTGGTATTTTCTGGCGATTGAGACAGCTTGTTTCAGGTCTTCGGCTGCCAGGGTCATAAAGGTCATGGTGACTGCTTGATAGGGTTCCAGGGTGAGTCTTCTGGCTAAGGAGAAAATGGGGTCAAGCGTGATCCCAACAGTGCCGCTGAGCTGCCCCGTACCCGAAATGGCTACGGGGTTGCTGAGGTTGTGACCCCGACCAATGAATTTATCCCGATCGCTTTCATATTCAACCTTCCCGGGTAAATTATCAAAAACCAGGTGCGCCATACCGAGCGGTTCTTCTTCGGATGACCGTTTCCGGCGCTGGAAATGGAGCATCCGTAAGTCATTGTTATAATAGCTTTCGATAAACATCTTGTTGAAAGCAGGATGGCGCTGGTCCGTAGCTTGGGGTGCCAGGACAACCTCGCCATAACTCAGGATTCGGTAACACCTGCGTTTATTCGATTGGTTGGTCAGCATGAATTTTTGCAGGCAGATGTTATCCTCAGGAGGGATCGTGGTTTGCATGTTGATGCGGATATCATGCTCCACTCGCCGGATTTCGGTCATATGCGGAGCATAGAATACCTGGTATTCATCGGGGTTACTCTGGATGGGTTGCTGCCCGATCGACCAGGCTTGGTCTTTATCCAAATCCTGGATGTAGTACCAGATGCCCCAGGGATCCAGGGTCTCGTCATTACGCCAGCGGGTTAATGCAATATCGTTCCACTCAAGAAAACCACTACTGGAATCCGTTGTAATCATCCGGAGCTGGCCGTTAGAGAGGGCATGGACTGCCAATCCGGGTTTATGGGGTTCGACCCGCCATGACACGACATTGATTCCTTTGCTCGCCTGACTGCGAGACACGCTCTCTGCTTCCTCTGTTTTCTGGATGGGTTCTGTTTGGGGGATTTGCTCCTGCAGGAGTAATTCCGTGCTCTCAATTCTCGGATCCATGTGGATCCGGTCAGCAATGGAGGTCTCGCAGAGGTAGTTCCCCAGAGCCACCAGGATCATGCCCTGGTGGTGGGCCATGTACGTTTTCACGACTGCTTTATCTTTGCCAATCGGAAGGCGGGCAGGCGTGTAATCAATCGATTCGAAGAAACCGAAGTGGCCTAATGCTCCTTCTTTTCGCAGGGCTTTAATATTAGCCAGAACTGCTTTTGGATTCAACCCGACAGCCATCAAGGAAGCGTAAGGCGCAATAACCAAGTCATCTCTCAATCCCCGCTTTCGTCCAAGGCCCGGCACGCCAAAACCCTGATACTGGTAATTCTCTGCCGAGTCAAAGCGATAGTAACTGGATTCGGAGATACCCCAGGGAACCCCGAATTCTTTCGCATAGTCAATTTGGACTTTTACAACACCTATGCCTGTTTGGTGCAATAAAGTCTCAGGATAAGTATGAGTGAACAAGTTCGGCATAAGATATTCGAACATACTACCATTCCAGGAGAGCAGGGTGGGAATCCCATTTACCGAGGTGAAAGGGCGGCTCATATGGAGCCAATGGGAGCGTGGCACCTCGTTGACTGCGATCGAAAACAGGCTGGCAGTGCGTGCTTCCGAAGCCAGCAAATCGTAATGGTTTTTGTCCAAACGTCCTGAACCGACCTGGTAACCAAGGTAGAACACTTCCCGTTGGTCATCAAATAAGAAATCAAATTCCATGCGTTCCAGGTAGAAATCGATTTTTTCCGTCAGGGAATCGATTTGTTCAAGGAGGTCGAGGACATTTCCTTTGGATTCTTGCAGGTCTATGATGAATTGATCCAGCCACTTATCCAATGCCTTATGGTGTTCCTCATTCAAATTGAGCCGTGCTTCGTCCAAATGCTCGTTCTTTTTGAACGCACGCAGAAGGTCAACGGTAGAGTCGCAACGTTGCAACAGGTCTGAGAGGGTCGTCTGTAATGCCCCGTCTTCAAACCAGACCTCCAATCCATCCTGAAGGGGTGCGCTTTCTAACGTATCTACAAATTCAGGGCGTTCTCGCCAGGTGTGCATCCATGGTGCAAGCAGTTGGTTCTGGCGCTGGATGTTGGCAAGGTGCTGGAAAATAGCGTCTGACCAATAACGAAGATCCTGCAAAACGGCGGGCTTAATAGCCTTATCTGTATTCAGGATCTCTCTGATCAAATCATTCATGGGATAGGTCAAGCGTTCTTGAAAATCCTCCAGCAAGTTCATCTGGCGAGAGTCTGTCAGAGGTTCTTTCAAGATATCTTCTTGAATATTGAGGCAATGATCATAGAGGGGTTTGATCACATGATCCAAGCCTTGATTTTTGAGTTCATTGATCATCTCGCAAAAGACATCCAGGCTGTCAAAGGTGCCATTAAATAATGTCTTTGGGCAAATCACATGGTTCTTGAGCGCTTTCAGTGTTTGGAAAAGCCCGATTAGACTTGCCGCGTAATTCCCGCTATCAACTGTTGAGACATAGCGGGGTGAAAGAGTCTTTTGAGTTTGCGTGTCATACCAGTTGAGAAGGTGCCCACGATATTTTTCGAGCCCATCGAGACTTTCAAAAGTGTAATTCATCCTATAGACAAAATCGAGGACGCCAATATAGCCGAGATCATATGCCGAAGCAGATGAAAGCAATAATAAGCCGATGTTGGTGGGGGAGGTGCGGTGGGCAACCAACCCCTTCGGATCTTCCTGGAAATGGTCGGGTGGGAGCCAGTGGTCTTCAGGACCGATAAATCGCTCAAAATAGAGCCAGGTGCGCCGCGCCACCTGCCGGAGCTGGCGAATATCCGATTCAGACAGAGACGCTTTTTTGTCTTTTTCTCGGGTTTGGCTGATCCAGTACGCTATTTGGGGTGAAAATGCCCAGAGCGCCAGCAGTGTCAGACTGGTCCAAACAGCTTCTGGGTTGGTGAGGTAGATCAAGAGTCCGATGATCAAACTTGCAATGGGTGCGCTGATCATGCGTTGCCAGATCGCAGAGATTTTGCGTTGTTTGCCGAAGATCCGGACTGTATGGGCAGAGGTTTGCCATTGCAGCAAACGCTGATGGCTGATGAAGACACGTACCAGGGTGGTGGCGATGGCGTCGATCATGATCAGGGATTCATAAGGCAAGAAGATCACCCACAATATCCATCGATAAAACGCCGTTTGGATGTTGGCAATTATATTTGCCTTGGCACCTACTAAGAAATGGGAGGAAAGTGAGGTGACAATATTTTTGAACAGGGAAAAGGCGGACACGAACAGGATCAACAGGGTCCAGCCCCAAGATCCTTCTTGGAACAGTAGCCAGCCCCCGATCAGCGCAAGCAACATTGCTGTCGACAGCAGACTCCGGCGAAGATTGTCGAAAATTTTCCACCGGTCGATGACTGAAAATGGATTAGACTCGGTGTCACCGCCTTTTTTGGGGACTTTAGGGAACAGCCATTGGATCAACTGCCAATCTCCGCGTACCCAGCGGTGAAGCCGTTCAACCTGGCTGCCATAATCCGGCGGATAATCTTCGAAAAAGACAATATCGGAAACCAGACCGGCCCGTCCCTGAATCCCTTCAAAAAGGTCATGACTGAGGAGTGCATTTTGCGGGACCTTGTCCTGCAAGCTGCGTTCAAATGCAGCTACATCATAAATGCCTTTCCCGACATAGATTCCCTCACCAAAAAGGTCTTGATAGACATCTGAGACGGCTCTGGTATATAAATCCAGCCCCAAATCGCCGGCGAATACTCTTGTGAATAGCGATTTATTCACGCTGGTCGGCTTCACCTCCGTTCGCGGCTGCAGGATGGTATATCCGCTGATTACCTGGGCAGTTCCCTCTTTGAAGACAGCCTGATTGAGGGGGTGCGCCAGGGTGGCGATGAGGGCGTTAGCGCTGCTTCGGGGGATGATCGTGTCGGCATCAACCGTAATGACGAAACGGACATCTTGTAAGAACTCGACATCGCCGACAATCTGATTAAAGCTGTCCTCATACCGCTCCAGTAAATAACGATTGAAATCCGCCAGTTTACCGCGCTTTCGCTCCCAGCCCATCCAGGCGTCTTCCTGGGGGTTCCATTGCCGCAGCCGGTGGAAAAGGTAAAACGGTCGCCTGCCATCATCACCCTGGTAGCGGTCATTCAATGCCTCGATCCCATCTATGATTGTCTCCAGCAAGGCTTCATCCTCGGGCATCACTTCCAGGGGCGCATCACTGAAGTCGGAGAGCAGCACAAAGCCGGTGTTTTGATCTTTATTAGCCAGATAATGCAATTCAAGTTGCCGCAAGAGGAAGTCAATTTCCTCATAACCGGTCAGCAATGCCGGGATAGCGATCATTGACCGGAATTTCTTTGGTATTTTTTTGCTGAAATCCATTTTCGGCAGAATACGGGGTGGGAGGGTCGCGGTCAGGATGGAATTGATCAGATTCACTGCCACGCTGGAAGCTGGGATCAGACTTAGCAGACCAATAATGGTCAGTTGCCATGGTTCAGTCATGAAAGAGCGGCTGACCAGGACCAATCCCAGGGTAACCAGAAGGGTGATGCCCAGGATCCCGCCCAGGTAGAAGCTGGTGTTATGTTTAAAGAAAAATTGGCGTAACTTTCCGGCAAGATTGAGTTCAAAGCCGATCTTCGCTTTGAGCTGATCTTCACCATCAGCGATTAAGTAATAGCCAACATGCCCTGACTTACCACGATCCCCCTCAGCACTTTCGGCCAGGTCAATCGCAATTTGAGCGACTTCCAGCTCATTCTTCTCCCCATTTTCAGCCAAGCCTTCAATTTTCTTGCGATAAAGGTCCCGGGTGTCAAAATCCATCCGGGCGTAAACTTTCGCCGGGTCTTTCCGCAAGATCTCTTCAACCTTAGAATGGGACTCAAACAGATCTTTCCATTCAATCCGGTCAAACAGGACTAAAGTCCGGAGAGAACGGGCAATGATTTCATCAGGTTCGAGTCCTTGTGTCTTGACGCGATGGGTATTCTTGACCGTTTTAGCATCTTTGACCAAATCAAAGATCGTTCGGGAGAGTACTTCGACCAATACCAGCCTAAGCATCAATGGCAGAGCCCAAAGCTCGCTCATCTGCAGGTTAACTTTTTCCTGATACGCGAGGAGGGTCTGGCTGAGGTTGCTATAGACAATTTCAACCTGGAAGTGGGCGATAATATGCTTTGCAATAATGTAAATGCGAGGGATACCCTCATCGTTGTCAGGGGAGGGTAGCTTATGGAAATAATCTTCGGGCAGGTCATCCTGGATCAATTCGATTGCTTCCTGGATGACATAATAATTATCTAAAAACCACTCCACACCACTGGTGGAGATTTTTTTCTTTTCCTCCATTTTAGAGAGGTTCTGATAGGCTTTCTCCAAATTGGAAAGATAATCCTCAGTTTCCTCTATAATCCCATATTTTTCCGAATAAGGCTTGATTGACTTTGTTTTTTCAAGCAAATCGCCAATGAATTCGTCAAACGACATTTCAGAGGGGTGTTTCTGATTGGAAACATCCAGCATGCGTTAATGTCCCTTCGATTGTTCTGCATATTTCTCTGCCAATGTCTTCGCTACTTCATCTTCAGACAGGTCTTGATTGATCAACAATGGTGTTGTTCCATAGGCAATAAAGTTGAGTGCGATGTTGCCATAAGGCCAGCGGTTTTCTCCTGAATAACCATGAGCTGTCAGGATGACGAGGTCGATATTTTCCCTGTCTACGAGGTTGTGCAGAGCAATGGTTGGCTTTTGGGAGGTCTCTATGATTATTTCAACATTCTGTCCTTCGAATTGTTCGCTGAGGGTATCGAAATATTTTTCAGATTCTTCCATATTGATTTCCATTAACCTGGAAATCAATATTTTATCTTCATCATTGATCGGTGTTTGTCGGGGAAGTTTCGGTTCTTCGATAATATGAGCCAAAAAGATTTTTGAATCATGTGCGGCGCAGATGGATTTCGCTAGTGGAAGGATGCATTCAGCGCGTTTTGATCCATCCAGGGGCAAAAAGATGCGGTCGTAGGTCAATCCACTCAATTCCTCAGAGGTTTCCTGGTATGCGCGGATGATCATGACGGGCACAAATGCCCGCAGCAATACTTTTTGGACGACGCTATTGATATTCCATTCAGAAGGTCCGCTGCTGCCGTGACTGGAAAGTATGATCAATTTTACGTCTTCATCCCGGGTATAGTTGATGATTTGTTGGGCTGGTCTCCCTTCCAAAACCTGAATCTCACTCTCCAAATCAACATTGGCTAACCGGGCTTTGACCGTTTGTAAATAAGCTTCCGCCTCAGATTTTCTCATTTGCCAATCCATAGGATTGATCATGCTTAGTTGATGAGCATTCTTCTTCAAATAAACGACGCGCAACAAGGTCAGACGAGCATTAAAAGCCTTTGCCAGTGCAACCGCGTGGGGAAGCACACTTTCAGCTAACGTCGATCCGTCTAAAGGTAATAATATATGTTCAAACATGATCACAAACTCCTCAGGAGAATTTCTTTGGGACAACCTTTTCCAGGTTCGAAAATTCAGGACATTATTTTATTGCTCCATCTAATTGATACTACCTCTTATATTATATGATTATTGTCCAGCATAAGCCACCATAGAAATTATTGGCGGAAGATGTCAATGGCGCGCTCAACGAATTGACCGAACGGGAAGCGAAGATCCTGACCTTGAGATTTGAGTTGAGTGGCGCCAAAGAAACACTCTCTGAAGGAGTTAGGCGAGATTTTCAGGGACACCCGGGAACGAATTCGATAGATCCAGAAGGGGGCGCAGTGTAAACTGCGTCATCCTAGTGTAAGGCGGAAGCTGGGGAATTACATTTATAAGGTTTCGAGAGGATGATTAATAACACTCCTTAAACCGTTTAGTGCCCGTCAGGAGGGCAGTAACAGTCTGGTCCACTCGATAAGAAGGTTAAGCTGATAAAGGATCCCAGCGGTTTCTTTGTTTGCGCATTAATTCCTTAAATTATAAAATATTCGTATAGCCATTATCACTCCTCATAATCCACCCTAATCCTCTATCTACTTAACCAAAAACTGGAATATCAACACCATTTTGCCCTTTTGCATAAAAGCTGATACGCTAAATCCGGATCGTCAATTTCCAAAAGAATCTCCTCTGTCTGGCAATCAATCCGGGCAACACGCTCATCATAAGTGTAGGGCGTTCCGGAGTCCTCAAGTATGGTAATCGCCAGATCGCTCATCAAATACCCATGCACCTGGCCGGCACCCAATCTCAGGATGAGCAGCGCTGCAGCTTTCCCAATCACTTTATCGCGCACTTCGGTCAACTTCATGTCCAGGGGATGATCTCCGAGATAGTCCTCCAGGTCAAATAGCGGAAAAAGCCACTTACCCGTGCTCTCGAAAATGACTTCCTTGTTGAGAATGACTTGAAGAGAAGGCTTTGTTGGTGTGGTCGAGTCCAATGCTGAAACCTCCAAGCGATATGCTTCGGATGAACAAGAAAATTTAGGGGCATACATCAAAAAAACATTGATGTTCTGGAACAGTAATTGCACTATTCTATCATATCCAGCAATTAGAAAGGTTTACTTGAAATAAATGCTGGAAAAAGCACGGTTTTTATCCTTGTCATTATTGGTTGAAATTTACTGGTCAATTTATTGGTATGTGTGTGTTCGCTGAGGTCGTGAAAGCCCTTCTCCTAGCAGGGAGGGGCTTCACACCCAGCCTGAACTAATGCAACTACAGCATCTTCCCCTTGCTGGTATACTGCTCTTATCTCTTCAATGCTAAGATCCAGTTTCATGGTTAATATTATGTATCAGATTGGTTGTTTTGACGAGAATCATTTGTCATGCTTTCTTCCGACTGTTATCTCATTCGCCTTGAGTAGTTACAGGATATCGTGCAAGATTATTCGATCTTGACCATTGGATCCCCCTTGGTTAATTGGGCACCGGGTGCCACATGAACAGAGATGACCGTGCCGTCGACCGACGCGCGCATCAACATTTGCATCTTCATTGATTCCAGAACAAGGACCACATCGTCTTTTGCAACCTGATCACCCACATTCACATTAACCTTGACCACGATGCCGGAAATCGGCGCTTTTAAGTCCCCCCCAGCAGGGTTGCCGGCTTTATGTTGCGACCGGCGATTGCTTTTTTCCACTTTTACAACGGCGTGTTTACCGTTGACATTTAAAGAATACTGACTGTTGCCCAGCGCCTGCACCAGCAATTCCCGCTTCTGGGCGCCTTTTTTGAGAAGGTATAAACCTTGTTCACCTAATTCAACCAACGCAGCCTGAACGGACTTGCCATTGATCTTTGAGTTCTTGTTTGATATCTCTACCTGGTATTCTTTAGTTCCGAAGGAAACAGTGTAAAGGGTCATAACGATCTTCCAATATTGAATCTAAAATGAGCGGCGTATCTGTTCTTTCCAGGCCTGATTTTGCCAATAGCCTGAGACGCTGTGTGATTGAACTGGTTGTGATTGAGCCAGGCTTTGATATTCTAATAAGGCAGCAGCCAGCGCCATATCTTCTTCAAGGTCGCCCTCGTCTTCATTAGGCGCGGGGTGGAAGGTTTCCAAATAGGTAGTGTTCGCGCTGCCCTGATTAAAACTCTCTGAATCAATAATCTGAAGCAGCAATTCGATGTCCGTTGGGATGCCGCCTATCTGAAACTCGTTCAGCGCGCGCTGAAGTCTTTGAATGGCTGTCTGGCGTTCTTCTGCCCAGACAATCACTTTGGCGATCAAGGAATCGTAATTAGAGGTCACCTGCAACCCTGAATAGAGCGCAGAATCGACCCGAACGCCGGGGCCGCCGGGTTCTTTCAGGTAAGTGATTTCTCCTGTTGTGGGAAGAAACCCGTTTTCGGGATCTTCAGCGAGAATTCTGGCTTCAATCGCTGAACCACGTGGGATAATATCCTCTTGCGAATACTTGAAAGGTTGGCCATCTGCCAGGCGCAGCTGGGCGCTGACCAGGTCGACGCCGGTGACCATCTCGGTCACAGGGTGTTCTACCTGGATGCGTGGATTGACCTCGATGAAGTAGAATGCCCCATTTTCATTGAGCAGAAATTCAATCGTCCCCAGGCTGCGGTAGTTTAAGGCTTTTCCCAAGTTAAGGGCAGCCTGGTAGAGATTCCTGCGCATCGTGGGGCTCAGGCTGGGCGCCGGGGATTCCTCAATCAGTTTTTGATGGCGGCGTTGGATGGAGCATTCGCGTTCACCGAGCACAAGAATTCTTCCGTGCCCATCGCCTAGAATCTGGACCTCGACATGTCGGGCTTGTTTAACCAGCGGCTCGAAATAAACGGTGTCATCGCCAAAGGCTGCCTGAGCTTCTTGCCTGGCTGACTGGATCATCACTTCCAATTCTTCAGGATTATTTGCCAGGCGGATTCCCCTCCCTCCGCCACCTGATACGGCCTTGATGAGAACCGGATAGGTGACATTAGCCAGCAAGGAATCGGAAATATCGTCTATGATGGCTTGATCCGGTCCAGGGAGGACCGGTAAACCGGCTTCGCGCGCCATCCGGCGCGCGGCCAGTTTGTCTCCGGTGAGTGCCAGCGTTTCAGGTCTGGGGCCAATGAAGATCAGGCCGGCATCCTCCACCGCTTGGGCGAAATCCGAGTTTTCAGACAGGAACCCGTAACCTGGGTGAATGGCATCTGCGCCAGAATCGAGGGCAGCTTTGATGACTTTTTCAATATTTAAATAACTCTCTGCGGTAGGCGTCGCGCCAATGGGAACAGCTTCATCTGCATAACGTGCTGGCAGCGATTCCTGGTCGGCTTCAGAATAAACTGCCACGCTAGAAAACCCCAATTCCCGGCAGGCGCGCAATAGTCGTAAAGCAATTTCTCCGCGGTTTGCAATCAGAACTTTCATATGATTCCTAAAGTGGTATGTTCCCGTGTTTTCGAGGCGGGGTGATTTGTCGTTTATCCTGCAGGCTCTCTAATGCCGTAATCAGGCGCACACGGCTTTCGCCAGGGAGGATGACATCATCGATATATCCTCGAGATGCCGCCAGGTAGGGATTGGCGAACTCCTCACGGTATTGGCGAGTCCGTTCCAGGGCAACCGCTTCTGGATCTTTAGCTGCTTTGATCTCTTTGCGGAAGACAATTTTCACCGCACCTTCAGGGCCCATCACGGCTATTTCCGCTTGAGGCCATGCCAGGTTGTAATCACTTTTTAAATGTTTGGAAGACATAACGATGTATGCGCCGCCATAGGCTTTACGCAGGATGATGGCAAGCTTGGGTACAGTTGCCTCGGCATAAGCATAGATCATCTTTGCACCGTGTCGGATAATGCCGCTATGTTCCTGGTCGCTGCCTGGCAGAAAACCCGGGGTATCCACCAGTGTTACCAGTGGAATATGAAAGGCGTCGCAAAACCGGATAAAACGCGCGCTCTTATCGGAAGCGTTAATATCCAGCACACCGGCAAGGAACCCCGGTTGATTGGCCACAAAGCCAACCGGATGCCCATTTAAACGACCAAAGCCGACGATAATGTTTTGGGCATAACCAGGCTGGACCTCCAGGAACTCACCACCATCAACGATGGCTTCAATCACAGCGTGCATATCATAAGGCTGATTCGGTTCGTCTGGCACCACATCTTCCAGTTCTAGTGTCAATCGCTGAGGATCATCAGTGGACGGGATGATGGGCGGGGGTGTGAGATTGTTGGGGGGAAGATATGAAAGCAGCCAGCGGAGTTGACTGAACATGGCTTCTTCATCGGGTGCGGTGAAGTGGGCTACGCCACTTTTTTCACTGTGTACCATTGCCCCTCCAAGCGTATCGAAGTTCACGTCTTCATGGGTGACGGCTTTAATGACTTCAGGACCAGTGATGAACATGAAGGCGTTCTGGTCAAGCATAAACACAAAATCGTTGATGCCTGGCGAATAAACGGCTCCACCCGCACAGGGGCCCATGATCAGTGATATTTGGGGAATAACCCCGGAAGCCTGGGTATTCCGGTAAAATATCTCTCCGTATGCGGCAAGGGAATCGACGCCTTCCTGGATTCGGGCGCCGCCGGAGTCGTTTAATCCGATTATCGGTGCGCCGTTCTGATAAGCCAGGTCCATTAATTGGGCGATTTTACGACCGTGCGCCTCCCCCAATGACCCGCCCAGAATAGTGAAATCCTGAGCAAACACATAGACTTTCCGACCGTCCACATTCCCCCAGCCTGTGACCACGCCATCCGTTGCGTAATGTTTGGATTCCATGTCGAAACCCATAGCCCGGTGTGACACATGCAGGCCGGTTTCGACAAAGGTGTCCGGATCCAATAACTTTTCAATACGTTCACGGGGGGTAAATTTCCCTTTGGCGTGTTGTTTGTCAACCTGCGCCTGACCGCCGCCCAATCTGGCTGCAGTCTGGATTTCTGTAAATTTTTTATATTTTTTGTCAGTCATAATTACTCGATTAATCTTTCTGTTTTTGACCGGATACTCACTATGATGGCAAAATGCTATCAAATCATCTCAGATCATGACCAACATCTAGGTTAGGACGGCGACAGCAGCGGTATAACCTCTTGCGGGGAGGAAGGAGAAGAGTTTACAGGTCCCACCGGATGATAATTCAGCCGGCAGGCTTGAAAGTGATACACTCCCATTTGTCGATGTGACACGCAGCTGATTGGGTGAAAATGAAAAGCCGCGCCCTGCAGCTTTGAGAATGGCCTCTTTTACTGTCCAGAGGGCATAAAAATCCTGGACAGGTTGCATTGAATGGGACAATGACGCCTGTTCTTCGGGTGAGAAAACCAGGCGTGAAATTGCTGCAAAATCCCTATGATGATCCATCACTTCCACATCCACACCAACGTGTTTTTCATTGGCAAGGGCAATTAATAAGAGGTTGCCAGAATGTGCAAGATTAAAGGATATACCTGAGTCTGCCGGATGTGATAAGCAGGGCTTGTTATGAGGGTTGTTCCTGAACATCAACTCCTCCGGTTTCATCCGGAGCGTTTGGCCTAACACCCTTCGGAGAATGCCGCGGGCGATAATCTGCTGATTGGCAGCCACTTTGTTCTTCAAACGTGCGGAGCGCGCTTTCTCTTGATCTGAGAGCAGGTCAAAATAATGTGCACTGTTCTCCTTATCCAGGGGAGCATACACAATTTGAACCCTCCCAGGGGACGGAAAATGTTTCTTGTTTATCTCGTGCCAGTGAATAAAAGTCATCTTAAGCCACCATCGGGGAATGCGGGTAGTACCCTGCTAGATTTGTTGGCACCCGAATTCCATGCATCCTGAGAAGCTGAATTCGATACAGGTAAGCTGCACCGGTTAATAAATGTGTTGTCACATCCACGATCCGCCGGTTCTCCGTTTCTGCCAGATAAGTTGACCGCGTCCAATCATTGAAGCTGCCCATCGCGGGACCGCACCAAATCTGATAATCCATTTCCCGGTTGGGTTCGCCGCTGTTTGACCACCGGGAAGAAAGCCCCAGATACCAGCGGAAGATCAATGCCATTTTCCTTTTGGGGTTGTTCTCAGCGCGTTCGATTTGAGCTGGGTCGCGTTCAGTAAAGAACTCGATGGTATCCTGCCAAATCGATTCCAAATCCCGTTTGAATATCTGCTTTTCAAGTTTCTCGCGTTCTTGGGAAGGAATGTTTTCGATTGAATCGTAGCTGACATAGGTCTCGTAAAGTTTAAGAGCTCGCATTGGGAACAGCGTGCCCCTCTTCAAGACCTGGACTTTTACGCCCATCTCAAACATGTCTGCCGAAGGCGCCATGGTGATATCCGCCATGCCAGCTTCCGCCAGAAGCTTCTTGGTGTGCTGGGATGCCCCGGCTTCAACACAAGCCTGGTTGATTGACCCGGTGACAACATAGGCAGCCCCCATCATGAAAGCGCCCAGAACGGCAGCTGGGGTCGAGATTCCGCCACCTGCCCCAACCCGAACCGGTATGGCGTAGTCATATTTCTCTTGCATCTGGTCGCGCAATGCCAGCATCGTTGGAATAAGGCAAATCAAAGGGCGGTTGTCCGTGTGACCACCAGAATCTGCCTCCACTGTGATGTCATCAGCCATGGGCACACGTCGGGCAAGGTCAGCCTGTTCACGGGTGATTTTTTTCTCCTGGACCAGTTTACCCAGAATAACATCTGGGGCTGGCTGTAGGAATTGCTCCGCTACCTCGGTTCGGGATAGTTTAGCAATCACCCGGTTGGTGATCGCCACTTTGCCATTTGGAGTTGTGTGCAACCCGGCTGCCCGGTAATGGACGATGCTGGGGGTTAGTTTTAAGTAGGCAGATGCCTCGACAATCCGGACCTCTTTTTGCAGATAAATCTCAACTGCACGTTCTTCCAGGGCGGCCTCGTAGGGACTGTGAATCAGATTGAAGGCATAGGGTCCCTCAGGCAAAGCCGATTGAATTTGCTCGACGGCTGCTTCTAACTGGCCACGCGCCAACCCGGCTGCGCCAAATGACCCTAAGAATCCAGCCTTTCCCAAAGCGATGATCATTTCCGTTGACGCGATGCCGTTAGCCATTGCACCTGTATAGAAGGCACAGCGAACGCCATAAGTTTTGCGAAAGCTGGAATCTCCCAATTGCTCAATCGGGAAAGCTGGAATTTCGATGGCACTTTTCCCGGAAGACGACACTGGCTGCCCTTTGACAATATTAATCACCATGGTTTTTTCATTCCGTAAAATCTTGAAGGGAGATTTGATATCTTTTAGAATATCGTGAACTTCCGGTGATTCAAGAAATACCGGTTGATCTAACGTAGTTGGTATCGTCATCTTTGGTTTCCTTTAGTCTGCTGAAGAGCAAGGTTTTTTATGTCGTAAATCCGGATGTCATCCGCCCATAAACTTGCTTCTGCAGTAAACGTGTTTTTGCTATTGAGCATCTCCTGATTTTGAATATGAACCTCAACCCATATTTTTTGATGGGAAGGCAATACCTGTCCACGGTATTTCCATTGAAAGGCAGCACCCTCCGCCAAGCTAACCGGGTTATCAGATCTCTCCATCGAATAAATCAAAGCTTTGAATGCCTGAATAATGGCCTCAATCCCCAAAGAGCCAGGCATGACCGGGTCCTGATAAAAGTGGTTTGCGTAAAACCAGTCATCTGGCGAATTCCGTCTAGATGCCATGACATACCCTTTGGAGCATTTACCGTCATCCGGGGAAATGCTTACTTCATCAATTAGTCCAAGTTTAGCGGTTGGATGATCCGGATAAAAACGCATACTACCTGACAATGCCAGAAGCGCTCTAGTTATATTTGCTGGATTTTTTCCCCAAGGGTGTGACGGCCTTCCCCCATCCAATCCAATTTGGGCTGCCATAGTTTCTTCAGGGAAATACCCAAACGATGAGGACCCTTTTAGGACTGTTTCACCATTGCCGACCAATTCAAAATCAAAATACTGAACGATTATCGATCCGCTGAAGGTGGTCTTGGTTAGTTCCGCTTGGGTTGTGATTGTTTTTCCACGAAGGTCGACATTTTTCAAGATTTGGACATTGCCATCCAGATTCCTGAAAAAATAATTCACATCTGGAAAGCGTAACGGGGTTCCGAGCCAGGTTGATAGAACGCCGCAAGGCTGAAGCGCAATTTCTAAAAGGATGGATAAGGGCAATTCACCATTGGCAACGCTATCAAAGAACCATGCATTTGTTGGGATATCAAACTCAGCAGTAATATGGGCGGGGTTATCAAACTCACCTTGAACCCCATGAATTTGCATTATCCTCGACATCAAGAGAAAATCCCCATTGGGAATACGAGGGCATCTGCGACCTTTGTAGATTTCGTATGCCTGCCCCAAGCTTTGTACAATATTGCCTGTAGCAAAGGTCTCCAGCCATTTCCGGGTGAAGGCGGGCGCAGTTTTTTCACCATCCTGTGGTTTGACAGTGTCGATCGCATGAGAAAGTCCTTCCGCTATCTGCGTTAATCCTATTTGGCGGATCGCCAGGAACTGGTCATGGGTCATTGAAAGGCGGTGTGAATGATCCAGTGCCCATGTGTTGTAGCGCTGATGGATTATTTTTTCTAAATCGGGTTGCATAACATCCTCACATCGTAAAAGTTGATAGTGTTACCGGAACACGTTGGCTGATCAATTTTGCAAGCAATTGGCATACTGCGGCATGGTCATTCAAACCTTTTCGGTTGGTCGAGAAGGCGGCATGGGGTTTATCTTTCAGCGTTTCAGCAACCCAGCGGGTGCAGTTTGCTCCGGCACCAAGTTCAATAAAAATCCTGGCGCCATCAGAAAAGGCTTGATTAACAAGCCGGGGAAAATCCAGTTGATGGCACAAATCATAGGCGATTTGTTCAGCGATCGTTTTTTGTGTAATGGGTATGGCTTGATAACTGGCCGCTGCATAGAATTTCATCTCGGAGGGGTCTGAAACCGGCCATGAAAGCAGTCTTTGTAGTTCGTAGAACTCTGACTGCATGGCTTCACAGTGGAGGGTGTAATTGAAAGGTGCCTGGAGGGAATTGCATTGTAAAACAGCGATCACCCTGTGGCATGCTGCGGGATCACCCCCGATAACCACCTGGTTTGGGGTGTTGATGTGGGTCATGAAGACGCGGTTCTCATCCTTTAAAGCGTCCTTTACGGCTACAGGCGAAGACATCAAGATATAATTTTCCCAGATGGCCTCACCCGCTACCGATGGATGCGCTGCGGGGAGATTCCATTTCTCGCGAACAGCATTTTGCGGTCCCGCCAGACGCGTATGGAAAAGCGGTGAAGCGCGTAACGCAACACTGGCTTCATCCACCTGAGTCCAGACTCCATTAGCAAACAGCATGCTGATCTCACCCAGGCTGTATCCGAAAGCTGAGATGGGATGCACTCCAAATATGTCCCGTAAAAGGTGTGTAAACATTGTCGACAGACTGATCCCAGAAGCCAACATTGCCAGCGGATCAGCAACCAGTTTTTTTTCTGCATCCAACACATCAGAAGGGGATAAGGCCGAAATTTTGCGCGGGTAAAGTATCTTTTCATTCATCAGATCGCTAAAGTTCTTGCTGACCTCTTCCAACCGATCATATAAAGCGGGGAAAAGATAGAATATATCCTGGGCAGCACCGGGGTAGGAATTAAATGCACCCGGGTAAACAAAAGAAACTGTTCCCGAATCACCTAAAGGAACCGGCGTAAAATAGCTGCCCTTTGGCGTACGCCAATCGGCGTTCTTTGTAAAAGCAGCCGGAATGCCTTTAAGGGCAAATTGTGTCTCACGGATAATGTCATCGCTTGTTTCACCAAGGATACAGGCAATAAAGTTGTCCGGGCGCCGCCTGCCATGATAGCGCATCATTTTCTGGGTGGATAACATTCTGAGATTGGAAACAGTGTCGATTTCTTCTTGTAAGCGCGACAGGCTGTCCAATAATTCCTGCGGCGTTCTCCCTCCGATGGGAAACAATAATAACGGCTCCAGTTTCAACGCTGAATGGCCGCTCTTGCTTTTTCTATTTCCCTCACACAGGATGAAGACACCGTCAAATCCCTGCGCTGTTGCATTGATCATCATTGCGGCTCTGGCCGAATTATCAACCGGGGCAAACCAGGTGCGCGATTCCGTCGGAATATAAAAAGAGGATTCCAGCCAAACGCCAGGATCAGCAGGCGCTATCCAATTCTTCGTGCCGGGAATTAGGCGGTGATTCAGACACCATACAGCCTTAATGATGGATTGCAACCCGCCATGCCCTCCTGATAGCGCACAGGTCCGTCCGTTTGTTGATTGTAAGGGGGCTATCAGCTCTTGGGGCACATTCATTTCGGGAGCTATTTCCAATGATGATGACATTAATAACAGCCCGATCTCATCAGGATGTATCTTGCCAAGCTTCAATGAAGATTGAATCAGTTCTTGCATTGACGGCTTTACTTTCGTCCTGGGTTGCAGGGATGCACCGGAAATTGTGGCTAAAAAGTGTTTCCCTGTTTCTGTGGCATACATCTCAGTACTAAGCAATACGGCAAAAAGGGTTTTATTATGCTGATTTTCTTCAAGGATCAACACAGCATCGACTTCTTTGTTTCTCAGCCATTCGGAAGTGGCAGACCAGGCACTTACAAAACTTTCTTTTTGATCAAAGTGAAATTTTATGGCTTGGCCGGTATCTAAACGACGGATTTTATCTACCAATTGTGGTTGGAAGGTGATAATGCCAATATTTTTACAATCCGAACACGTTTCTAGGATGATTTTTTCAATCAAATATTGCAGGTCGTGATCGGTTATGGGATCTTGACTATGAGGGATAAGGTGATCCCTGCCGTGGAATACTTGGAATCCCAACGCCTCAATGTTTTCAAAGCGGTTACCTTTTACTGCCATACCAATAATCGCCAGATTTGGATAATTTGATAATTCAATCATTGGGAACACTTGCATTCTTGGTGGTCTTACTACCGTTGAATCGTTTCAGTAAAGGGCTGATGGTGCCTTGCAAATGGGTGAATTTTGCAAATAAATTTCCGGCCTCATCGACTACAAAGAGATCTGCTATAATAGATGTGTCCGTTTGAGAAACAATGTGCATATCCACCAGAATGGGCCAGTCAAAAGGAATAGTTCGATATTGTGTCAGGCGCTCAAGATGGGAGGGCAAACAAGGCGTTTGAACAAAATGCTGAGTCCAGATTAATAAGGATTGCACAATCGCATCATAAATAAATGGATTTGAAGTCTGCACAGGGAACTGCCCTTGTCCTTCAGCGAATATGTCAGGAAGATGACACTCTAAAACAATTCTGCTTTTGCTAACATCCAGAACCCGCTTAACGCCTTGAAACGATGGCCCGTGGAACAGCGTGCCATCATGATAAAGCGCATCACTCTGGATGTGCTCCTGCTCGATATTATTAAAGTGAATCGGCAGCTCATGCGGTGGCGCGGGTGGCAAATTTTTGAGAAGGACGACATCAGCAGTGTAATGGAATAAAGGTTTCCCATTATTAAGGTGACTGCAAATTTTGGCAGAAAACTGGATTTTCTCCCCAGAAATTTTCTCGGTTTCTTTTATTTCCAAAATATGTTCTTTTGCCAGGGTTTCATTGAACACAATCCCTTTTAAGACTTTGAAGTCCTCCATTTGGAACAAGGTGTATCCCGGGTAAAGCTGTTCACAGGTGTTGGCGATCCAAGATGCAGCACAGGTTGCTGGCAGCACAGAATGATCTCCGATTTTATGATCTAACAGGAAAGGGTTAGCTTCCAGGGTCAGCTTGCGGCTGATCAGATGGTCTCTCAAGGAAGATGATAGCTGCCCGGCTGGTCGGGTGGGGATTGCGCCGATCACGATTTGGATGGGGTCTTCTTCGACCGTGTTTGTTGACGTCAGTTCATTTACCATCCATTCTGCCCCCAAATCAGATGGGATCAAGGCCATATTCCGTGCAGCAAACGCCCGTCTTAATTCAGGGGTCACCATACCTGAATCCCATGGCCCCCAATTGATTGAAATGGTCCGGCAATCTGGGTTCTCGCGCTTGACCTGGTATGCTGCTTTGTTCAGGACTTCGTTCGCTATGGCATAGTCGGTTTGCCCAATATTGCCATAAACACCCACAATAGAAGAAAAGAGGATAAGAAAATCCAGGGACTTCACGGGTGCAACTGCAAACAGGTTCTCCAGACCGTCAATTTTTGGTGAGGTCACCGTGTCGAAATCCTTTTCACTTTTATTCTCAATTCTACGATCGGCTAGAGCGCCCGCACCATGGATAACGCCAGTGATCTGACCATATTTTTGGATCGACCCTGCAAGTCGCTCTTTCATCATGGCTGCGTTGGTGACATCCACCCTGACATACTCAACCTTTGAACCAGTCTGGCGAATTTGTCTGAGCGTCTCTTCAACTTCCTGTTGAGACCGGATCGTCTTAAATCGTTTGTTCACGCTTTGTGGTGTGGGCTTTTTATCCTGCTCGGCTATATTTTGCATAATGCGTCGTTTGAGTTCAGCGTCGTCCGGGCAATTTTCTGCCCACTCCGGTAAGGTCTTATCAATGGCAGACCTGCCAAGCAAAATATAGTTTGCAGGATGCCTCTGTGCCAATTTAATAACGCATTGTGCGGTAATTCCACGCGCTCCACCGCTGGCAAGCACAACAGAATCCTTATGGATCAGAGCTTGATGGGTCATTCCTGTGTTTCGCTTTCTGGTACTTGGACAGCCAACGTAAACCGGCCTTCTTTGTTGTAGGCCACTTCGCTGATTAGCTGGTTGGGATCATATAACTCAGCAGCAATATAATCAGCTGCAGTTTCAGGATCCAAATCCGGGTCTAAATCAATCGCACGGCAGAAGACGTCTTCCCATTCCAGATTGAGAGATTTCGTCAGCCCAAAAAAGCCGCCGCTGACCGGTTCAATCTGCATATTTCGGGACAAACCAAATTGACCATCCAGACGTGTGGCTATCATAAAAGCCGCATGCCCGTTCTTTCCAGCCTGAGTCAGGGATTCTTTTAGATGCTTGGCTGCAAGAAAGATAGTCTTGAGGATGGTTTTTTCCACCTCTGAGAAGGGTTTTGACCCATTACTAACAGGATCCAAATGGATAAAGATGCCCGCTGGACCAAATGTCTCTTCAATCCTTTTCAGCGTTGATTTGATTGTAGTTTCTGAAATATTCTCTAAATTAACCCGCTCAACCGAATCCGGTAGTAGGGCAGGGTTTTCAGGGACAAGGTTTTCAGGCAGCGATAACACAACGACCTTGTGTTCGAGTGTAATTAATTTCTCCACTAATTTTGCCGTTAACATCGAGCCATCATCGACAACCAGGGCGAGATGATCAGCCGGGGGGGTCACGATCAGACGGTCCGGAAAAGGCAGGCGCTGTAAGGCGATCACGCCCCGAGTGGGTAGGTCCTGTTTTGCTTCAACAGAGCTTGCCAGTTCACCCGGTTGCGAGTCAGGTGAGCCCGGAAAGGATAAAGTGTCAATAATTTGCTGCAATGTGCGCAATTCTGCCAGATTTGAAGTGTCGATATTGGGAAGGTCAGGGTATTTCTCCTGCATCGCACCCAGGATCTCCACTCTTTTGATTGAATCAATCCCTAAATCAGCTTCAAAATCCATGTCCAGATCAAGCATCTCCGGTGGATAGCCGGTTTTCTCGCTTACAATCTCCAAGAGGGATTTTGTCATCTTATCCAGATCATAGGTTGATCTCATCATATGGGTCGTTTGATCATTGGGTAGTGCTCTGGTTGGGTTAAGCCTGTTCTCCCCATCCGGGTTTTCAGTAGAGGGTGTGTCAGTCTGGATTTTTGAAGGCATATATGCGACGATCTCTGCCAATGTTCGCATCTCTGTTAAAATGCTCGTATCTGCTAGTGATAGTTCGGGAAAGTACTCTTGCATAGCTCCGAGAATCTCGACCCGTTTTATCGAGTCGATCCCCAAGTCGGCTTCCATATCCATGTCCATTTCGAGCATTTCCGGTGGATACCCCGTTTTTTCGCTGACAATTTTTAGCAACTCAGCTTGAATATCCGCCATTGGAGTTATTGTTGAAGTGGTTTCTACCTGAACGGCTTCATTCGCGCTGGGTACATCAGTATCGAGAAGGGCGTCTGGTGAAGTTTGAGGGCTATCCGCCAAATCCACTGCAGATTGTGACATGTATTCGGTTATTTCCCCAAGTGTCCGCATCTCAGATAAAACAGTGGGGTCAGCCTGGGGCAAATCCGGGAAACTTGTTTGCATAGCGCCCAGTATCTCAACCCGTTTTATTGAATCGATGCCCAGGTCAGCTTCCATATCCATCTCTAAATCGAGCATTTCCGTGGGGTATCCGGTCTTTTCACTAACGATTTCCAGTAATTTTGTGGAAAGTGACTGGATGTCAATTTTTTGAGTGGGTGCTTTTATTTCTTCAATCGGATCTGGTACTGGCGCTCCAACACGGGATTCAGGCTTTTGGCCGTTTCCTCCTGGCTCGGTGGATTGTGAACCGTGTGTGTTTCCTTCCCGACCTAATGAGGCTTTGTCGATGACTGCGTTTAGACTATTCTCGGTGTCAGCAGAATTTGATCCCGATGAATCTGTGTCAGACCGAGTGACATTCAAAAAGTAATTCAGCAGATCAACCTGGTATTTGAGATATTGTTCGTGTATCCGTAGTGTTTCTGCCTGGTGTTGGTGAAATTGCATAATGCTGTGGTCCAGTGTTTGCAGGGCATTATTGACCTGTTCTAAATCCGCCTGCGACGATTTGCCATTAAGCAGTCCCAGTTCTTGTTGTGTGAGTTGGCTGAAAATGCGGGCATATTCGATATCATTCTCCAGAAATTTGTTGTGAACGCTCAAGGTGTCCTGTTGGACGGATTGAAACCCGGATAACAAAGAATGAAGATCCTTGACAGGATGTACCAGGCCGCCAGAATGACTGGAAAGCTTTGGGTTAGGCTCGGAGGAGCTCTTTACTAGTGTATCCAGGGAGGATTGAGAGCTCGTCTGGTAATCAAGTGTATCTTGCTGGTTGATCGCGTTTTGAAATGCCGTTTTTGTTTTTTCTGATAGGTACAGCCCACCATTGAGCTTTACACTGACAGGAGACTTTTTTATCTCTGGTTGAGGTATTTCGAGAAGGTCATAGGGGTCAAAGTTGTGAAAGGACAAGCCCAGCACACACAATTTCGATATAGCTTCTCTCAATTGCCAGTCACTATCTTTTTTCGAATTTGGATTTAAAGCCACAGCGACATGTGGTTTGCCGTTTAAAATATTGTTGACAAGGTTTGTCAGCACACTTTTGGGACCAATTTCAATAAAAATCGATCCTCCAGCTGCATAAATGGCCTCAATTTCATCTTTAAAATTCACGGGATTCAGAATATGATCTTCCAAAATGTTTTGAATAGCAGCCGGATCAGATGGATATTTTTCTCCTGTGGAATTTGAAAAGACCGGCGTTTTTGGCTTTTTAAACTTTACATTCTTAATTGCATCTGCAAATGGTTTTTGAGCATGTCCCACCAACGGTGTATGAAAAGCAGCCGAAACATCCAAAACGAAAACCCTATATCCTTTTTCAACAAGCCTTTTTTGAACCTCGGCAATCGCTGATTTGTTTCCAGCCAGGACAACTTGGTTGTTAGCATTCGAGTTCGCCAGGCTGATATCGGGGTGTGCCTCGATATCTGCTTTAAGATTTTCAATATCTCCTTTGACCGCTAACATCGTGCCGGCGTCAAAATCCGGATCGGGTAACGGGGACATGGCTTCACCACGGGATTTCGTCAGATACAAGAAATCCTCATCACCATAAACATTGGCCGCCCAAAGAGCTGTTAGTTCTCCGAAACTGTGCCCTGCAATAAAATCCGGTTTGAAGCCAGCATTTTCAAGTATCTTATAAAATCCCATGCTTAACGTACCAATGGCTGGCTGGGCAAATTTTGTTTCAGTGAGCTTTTGTTCCTGCTCATCCCTGTGTGATTGACTGAAAACAGGTATAGGATAGACTGTTTTCGATAAAGGGGGTAGTTCGTCTTTCAGGAACAATGAATCCATCCTTGCAAAAGCCTGCCGGACTTCCGGAAAATTCATCGCGGCTTGTGACCCCATATTGACATATTGCGATCCTTGTCCGGGAAATAACGCTACAACCTTTCCCTTTGGATTGATGCCCAATTTTCGATAGTAGATGCCTGTTGGGTGCTCGGCGGATTCTTCGTTCCCCTTTAAATTAATTAATTCAATCGCAGTTTCGAGCTTTGTTTGGGTTTCGGCGGAATCCATTGCGATAAATCCGACTCTGGCCTGTTCTACTGGTATATTTTCAGTGCTGGATTGTACCCCCAGCTCATAAAAAATATTCTGTGAAGGTGGATTGTTCAATTTTTCAAGCCATTTATTGCATTCTTCCGCTAAGGCCTCCGGGTTGGGGGCAGAAATGAGAATCATTTTCCCGGTTGAATGTGTGCGGTAAGGGCTGGTATGTTCAATTTCATTTTCTTCCAAAACAACATGGAAATTGGTTCCACCAAAGCCGAAAGAGCTCACACCTGCTCGACGGGGATGGTCGATGGGATGGATCCAGGGTTGTCTTTCGCTGTTGATGTAAAATGGGGAATCATCAATCTCAAATTTAGGATCTGGCTGATTGACGTTTATTGTTGGGGGAAGAATTTTGTTATGCAATGCGAGGGCGGTTTTTATTAAGCTAGCAACCCCTGCGGCGGCTTTGGTATGACCAATTTGTGATTTTACACTTCCCAGAGCAATGTATTGCTTCTTGTTATTGTCTGTTGAAAATATGGTATTTAATCCCTGAAATTCAGCCGGGTCACCAGCAACTGTACCTGTTCCATGAGCTTCTATTAATCCAACAGTGGAGGGGCTGAACTTGGCTTCAGCATAGGCGCGTTGTAATGCCAGAGATTGCCCGTCCGGGCGTGGTGCGTAAATTGATTTATAACGTCCATCACTGGAGCTGCCCACACCTTTGATTACGGCATACACCCGATCCCCATCTCGTTGGGCATCCTCAAGTCTTTTCAGAAGTACCATTCCAATGCCTTCACCAACCATCATACCATCGGAATCTTTGTCAAATGGACGGGCTTTCTCACCTTGGGTGAAAGCAGGCGTTTTGCTGAAGCACAGATAAGCTCCTATTGAATTATCTGTATCAACTCCACCGGAAATCATCATATCAGCGTGGCCCTCAACAAGCTCGCCGATAGCCATCCGAACAGCAGCCAACGAACTGGCGCAGGCTGCATCTATCACACAGTTAGTACCACCCAAATCAAATCGATTGGCAATTCTGCCAGCGACGACATTGCCGATAGCTCCGGGAAAGGAGTTTTCCTCCCATTCAGGGTAGGCCAATTTAATCTTTTCGATAATGCCCTGCCGATCATTAGCAGATAGTCCATAACTTTTCAATACTTTATCCCACACTGGATACTGCAACCGCGCCATGAGTGGAACCATTAATTTACTTCCTACACCAACCATCCCTAATATGACCCCGACGTTTTCCCTCGATACCCCGGCAGAATCACCATAGCCACCATCCTCAAGGCAGGCTTTGGCAGCAACCAGGGCTAATAATTGCGATACATCGGTGGCTTCAAGAATGTTGGGTGGTAGACCAAATTCAACCGGGTCAAAATCCATGTCTGGAATAAAGCCACCGCGTTTGCAATAAGATTTGTCAGGTGCTTTGGGGTTGGGATCGTAATAATCCTCTATTTCCCATCGAGATGAAGGGACGTCGGTGATGCAATCAACCTCATTTAGAATATTGTCCCAGTAGTCCTGTATATTGTTTGCCTGGGGGAAGATAGCCGACATGCCAATAATTGCTACGGGTTTCATGATTTTCCTCAATTCTTAAACATCTCGTGATTGGTTATAAAATCAGATTAAGCAAACCCGTTAAAACCAGTCTATTCGTCTGTTTTGGACCTGCTTTGTTAATTAGAACACAGAACACCTCCAAGGGTTATGGAACAAGGTAAAAGAAGAATTATCCAGAAAAGGTGTCATGTTTATTGTGGGAAGAATACCTTGCAGAGAATCCTGCTGGGAACAGTTACAGTCAGTTTTGTGAACTATTCCCGCTAATGGTCAAAGAAACTTGAACCCTCAATGCGTCAAAGTCATAAGGCGAGCGAAAAGCTGTTTGTGATTATGCTGGTCAGACTGTGCCGATCATTGATCCAGAGACAGGGGAGATACAACAGGCACAGATCTTTGTAGCAGTATTGGGTGCCAGCAACTATACTTATGCTGAAGCACAGTGGCAACCAACATTATCGCGCCAAGATACTGTTCATATTAACGGAACACGTTCCGCATTGCCAAGGCACGCTTCCGAGCTGTACTGTTACTAGTATGTTTAAGTATAATGAAAAGGACGCGGCAGATCGTTGTTGCACTAAGCCCTGAATCTCAGATAAAATTTGCTGATGCTAGCGTGATGCCTGTTATCAGTCCAGTATTCGATGAACCTTCAGCTGCTGAAAGTTCTTTAGGGCCTGAAATGAAAGAACGGGCTGACTACGCTGCAGAATACAGAAAAATGGAAAAATTACCCGAGGACTGGAACCTGTTAGCTGAAATGATGGCGAAAACAGCTCAAGAAATAGTCTTCAATGATGCACCAATAATGGAAACATTGCAGCAAGTCGAAGACGACTACATGGCTCAACACAATGAATAGAAAAATGAATACTACTAATGACTCTACTGAAATAAGGTCCTTACGATCGGCGAACTCAAAAAAGGTATCGCAAAGCTGCCGGACTCACACTCTAAGGCCGTTTTGCAGAAGTGGCTGATGACGGATCTTCTGGTACGCTTCCAGGACCAGCTCTTGCCACTTGACGTTGCCAGGATGCTGACGTGGGGAACGTTGATCGCCCGCACGGAGAAGCTTAGGAAACCGATGCCGGCCATCGATTCCCTTTTAGCAGCGATAACACTTAGATAGCAAAATAAATAATTCAAGATAAGCAACCTCAAGATTGACCGAAAATATTTAAATATACAAGAATAATTGGCAAAATTAGCGCATTATTACTTCGTAGAATCATCCAAATACGAAGTATTTGTGGTATGATGGAGATAACAAGTTTTTAGCCTTAATCCCATCCTGCAAAGACAAACTACGATGCGAAATCTGACGATCAAAGACCCGAATACCAATAGCCTGCTAATTCCCAATAGCACCAATAAGGACCGCCACAGCCGGTTGGCACGGTTTGTTACCTGGCTGAATGCGACCGGTGAAACCTGGCACTCGCTGCCAGATTTACAAATCTATGCGAACTATCTCCTTTCAGATGGTCGGGCAGATGGCACCGGCGGCCTGGCACCAGCGACGGTCAATGCTCATCTGTCCACGATCCGCTCTCGCTGCCAGGAGCTGCTCTATGACAACCGGCTCAGAGACGCACTGGAGGCGACTCTGCGGATGCGAAGTTCCCGAGCGAACCAACCGCTGAGCCCTGCGGATATCAAAGCGATCCTCGATTCAAAATACGATCGGATCCGCAACGCCATCATCTACAACCGTGCCAGTGCGGAAGAGGTCAAAGAACAGGACGTCACCGACCAGAAGCACATCCGACTGACAGCAGAACAGGCCTCCTTTCTGCTCACCCTGCCTGGGATGAACGATAACCAGGGTAAACGGGATACGGCGCTGCTGGGGCTGATGCTGGTCACGGGCATCCGGGCGGCAGAGGCTGCTGCGCTCCAAATACCGGATCTGCGGCAGGAATTTGGGGACGAACTCTCATTGCACGTCCGGCACGGCAAAGGCAGCAAAGCGCGCTTGATTCCTTACGGTGGCATGGACTGGGTGTTGATATTAGTGGATCGATATCTTGAGGCAGTCCACATCACCGCTGGCCCAGTTTTTAGAGGATTTTATAAGGGCTACAAGAAAACGCGCAAGACTTCCCTGACAGTAAGAGCGATCGAAGACATCGTTGGGAACTACCCCATGCTCATTGGTGGCGCGCTCACGTCCATTGCGCCCCATGACCTCCGGCGCACCTATGCCCGGATGATGTATCAGGCCGGCATGGACCTGGTCAAAATCCAGCAGAACATGGGTCATGAGGACAGCAAGACCACCCTGGGCTATATCGGCACCCTGGATGCGTCTGATCGCCGCCCGCCCAATGTGCTGTATTTTGATTTTTCGGAAGATAATCTATAGGAACGTCCCCTACCCCACCGTGTTAAAATTGAGTTTGTTATTGAGCTTCGATAATAGTTATACTATACGAAATCACGTTTAATAATCTCAACTTTAAATCAGTGATAACAATGGCACCCAACACACCTACGAGGTACGAAGGCATTGATGGTAAATGAATATCATAAAATTATTGGTAAAGAGAGAGGATTTGAGAAAAGGTCAGGAACGATGACGAGAAATATCATGGAACTAGATTATCAATTATTTAGACCTGAAGCTGAAGTTATATGAGGTAATTAAGTAAAAATTAAAAAGTAGAATGCTGAGGATGATCGGCATTCTCTTTCTTCTTTCCTTAGGAAACGTTAGACTATTTGCTGCACTTTCCATTGGCTTCCTTACTACGGCATTCATTGTCCAATTCGCCCGATTGCGGTCTGGTATATCTCACTTCGTAATCTGAAGTAGGCCAGTTCGAACAATTCTTACAGAAATGCCAGGTATCGCTGCCTTTCTTGCGTCGATATTCAGTCATTTTACTCACCACCTTTCGGGATAGATTTAATAATTAGATTCAAGAGGAAGAGGATTAATTCCCCTTCCCCGAATTATTATTCGTTCGATCTTGAATAATATACTTTTGACCTTGTTTGGGCGTGGGAGGAAGTGGTTTACCTTTTACTCCCGTTATTTCTATATCAGTCTTCCCACCTTTAGGGCCTACTATCCCGTATAGGGCAGATGCGGGGGCTTTTTCCCCTGGTTTATATGTATTTTTCTTTGCCATTTCGTTTCTCCTAATGTTATTTCAATACATCCCGCCGACTGACCTGCCTATGTGCCCTCGCATTATACGAAATGCTCGCGAAGAAACTGGTTCTCATTGCTGACCCCCTCGTCGCAGGATTTACGCCTGGACTCTCCGTACACGCTGGCTCTGGCGTGATCGGTTTCGTACTGATTACGCAAGCGTAAAAACATTCGCCTTTAAAAAAAATACCTCAGGGATTGTTTAGTTTGGGTGTGAATCTAGATTAGTACAATAAGTTGCCCCCATTTTTCAAAATGCTTGTGATTGATAAAGGCTGCTATTCGGCTGACGACCTTGTGTCCCTTATAAGCCAGTCATAGCGGGCTTCGTAGTGGTCAAACGCCGGATTTTTCTCCCAATAAAGCGTGTTGATTTTGTCCATGGCAAGCGCAGGGATATAAAAGGGGAGGTTTTGATATAGTTTCAGGGGAAAATCGATAATTTTTCGTAGACCCTGACGGGTCATAACTTCTCGGAGTGTGATGGCTATTAATGATTATTCTTCAACGTAAATAATGGAGAACAGGTCTTCTAATTAGTTAATCCAAAAGACGGGGTGTGGGTTTTTGATAGGGTTGGAGCCACTTTCTTGCTTTATCTGTTTTCTGGATGAAATCACTCTAATTAAACTAGAATTCTAGATTTTCCTGCCTGTTTCGAGCGTAACTGCTAGTATATTCAAAATAATCAGTATATACGAATATATGTCCACATTAGTAGTTCCAGGTTGCGTCTCTGACCTCCAAGCGCCTTAATCACTGACCACACGCACAAAAAGCCAGGAGGGTTGTGTTATCAGCACGACTGGGTCATCTCAACATACAGAAGTGCAGGGATCATCCATTCGTAGGAAGCCGAGGAACTAGTTTTGAATATCATAGAAACCAGGCACGATATGTGCAGTAATAATATATACGAAATCAGCACCAGAAAACATATGATATTGTAAACTAATATTCTCATAAACTATAAACCATGAATTCTGGCGATTATTCCACACAAAACTCAAAATTTTCTAACAAATTTCTGATCAAATTTCTCCTACAGCGCCTTACAGAGCGAATCGCTCACTGGTATAATGATCATATCAAATAAAATCCGGCACGAAATTGTTTATGGCTTTGCCGGATTATTTATATGTCATCAATTATCGATGTAGAAATAGAAAACCGATGATCCCCAATCTTAAACTATTTTTCAAGACTCTCTATTACAGCTTCTTTAAATCCGAAGGCACGCCGGGCCGGCTCACCCTCAAACGATTCTTCGTGCTTATGTTTATATTCCTGGCTTACCCTTTCTGGCATTATAGTATCCGTCTTGCATATGGTTTGGATAACCTTTTCTATCCCGAACACAAAAAACAGGATATCAAACAACCTATATTCATCGTTGGCAATTTCCGCTCCGGGACCACCCTGCTCCACCGGCTGCTCGCCAAGGATGAGCGTTTTACCGGCATGACGAGCTGGGAGATCTTCGTCGCACCCTCTATCACCCAACGCAGGATCCTCCGGTGGATCATGAAACTTAACCGGATGATTGGTAATCCTTTTGGAAAAATCTTAATGGCTTTCGACAAAGCCTTGAAAGAATATTCCTATATGCATCCGACGGGTTTACAGGAGATCGAAGAGGACAGCCATGTCTTCCTTCATATCTGGTCCTCCTATAATCTGTTTGCTTTCTTCCCCTTCCCGGAATTAGTGCGCAATTACATCTATTATGACGAGGAAGTTTCGGAACAACAGAAAGCAATTGATATGAATTACTACCAGGAGGTCCTTAAACGGCATATCTTTACGAATGGTGGCAAGCGGTACATCTCAAAAAGCCCCTCCTTTTCGCCCAAAGTCCGGACGCTGCACGAGAAATTTCCGGATGCAAAATTCATCAACCTGGTACGCTCACCAAACCGGGTCATCCCCTCTTCTATCAGTATGTTCACCAACCACTGGAAGACCTACGGCGATCCTGAAGGCGAATATCCCCACCCTGCCCCTGAGGTTATGGTAGAACAAGCCCGGTACTGGTACCTTTACCCCCACCAATACCTTAAACGGCTTCCCTCAGACCAGTACGTCATGGTCCAGTACAAAGACCTGGTGGCTGACCCCCAGGGTACTGTGGAACAGATTTACCAGCAATTCGGGATCGAGCTCACTCCCAATTACCAGCAAGTCCTTCACCAAGAGTCCGAAAAAGCCAAACGATATAAGAGTTCTCATGAGTATTCACTTGAGAAAATGGGCCTTTCGATTCCCCAGCTCAAAAGAGAGATCAAACTCCCGGCGATCAAGCAACATCTGCCTCTCAAATAACCACCAAATTGCACCTAATCTAGCGTAGTTAAACCATCCACAACATAAAGGTTGGACCTGCGTTTCTTGCCGATCCAGTGAATAGCCCCCATTTCCCGCAAGCAGTAAGCCATTTTTTGCGCCAGCCAGCGTGGAATCGCCAATTCCGCAGCTAGGTCAGCCGTTGTAAAGGCTCCAGGTAAGCCTGTGGGTAATAATCCTGCCATCTGGCGGGGACTTTCATATACTTTCCGATCCAGAACCTTGATCAACCGCCTTTCAACCGTTTCCCATCCGTTTTGATACCACTGGTCCTCACCAACGTAGCGCCGAACTTCTTCCTCCTGGATCATGACCAGTTCCAGAGAGAAATTAGGTTCTTTTATGAGCGCAGGAAAGCTGACCAGTTCCCCAAACACGTCCACCAGACGGCCGCGTTTGGGTGATTTCCGCCGTTTGCCCTGTTCCCAGCCCGGCTTTGGCAGTTTTAGCAACCATTTTTCAGAAGCAATCGGGTAAACCAGCCGTGTCCGGTGCTGTGCAACCAGGTTAACGAGCTTTTTCTTGATCGAAAAGAAATTGCCGGTCTGAATTTCGATCAGGTGATTGTCTGTGACCACATCCACTACATACCCATCTACCAGGATTTCCGTCTCCCCATGCGTCCCGGCATAGTAGAACTTCAAGGTGTTATGCAAATGCTGCTCGTTGAGCTGTCCGATATGATTCATCAGTCCCCATTATAACCTCCCCCACCTGAGCTGTATGGCCCGTAAGTGAAAAGTAAATCAAGCTGATTTTCACAATAATCTCAAATTCTTTTGTATTATATCATTATTTTCTATTTATTGCATCTTTAGAGAAGTTTTCTCCATATCTACCAAAAGGATATTTTGTACTACTGAATGATGATCAGATACTAAGAGCCGTCAGGTTCCTTCAGTGGGAATTATAGTTTATCGAACTGCTCCCAACCCTGCTTGAAATTTGTTTGTCTGAGCTGCCAGGTATCGATATTCTGGGGGTAGTGTGTCACTTAATAAATATACGCAAGACTGTCTTAGTTGCAATCCGCTCAAAACGAACAATTAGGGTGTTTTGTTTTTCTGGTAGTGTCTTGTCAAGTGGTGTAAAATGCGTTTTGTGCTTCCAGCTCCAATAACTCATTGACAAGACTGAAATCTTGTCTTGAAGGCTCCTCCAAATCGGGTGTGAGGAGCTTCTGAATTCCTTTTTCAGCCATGTAGCGTCGACTGCCACGCCAATCCTCATCCATATCCATCAAGAGTGTTCCAACCAGCCTAAAGACCGATTCTCGGTTGGGGAACACACCCACAACACGGGTGCGACGTCGGATTTCTCGGTTAATCCGTTCAAGCGGATTGACTGAGTGGATGGAACAATGATGTTTTTTCGGAAACGTTTTGTAAGCCAGAATGTCCTCTTCCGCTTCCAGAAGCATCTGAGAAACTTTAGGTCAGCGTGGTTGTATTAGCTTAGCCAAGTGCTCTAAATACACCTTAGATGCCTGTTGGTCAGGTTGTTCAAAGATCAATTTGATAGCATTGGCTACTTGTTTCTTGTCTTTGTGTGAAACCTGCGCCAACACATTCCTCAAAAAGTGCACCGTACATCGTTGCCAGGTGGTACCTGAAAGGGCCCGGGCAATGGCTGCTTTCAAACCGCTATGTGCGTCACTGATCACCAGCATGGTTTCTTTCAGACCTCTTTGTTTGAGAGACGGAGAAAATCAAGCCAAAACGCCTCTGATTCGCCCGCACCTAGGTCAAAACCGAGGATATGCCGCTCTCCGTGCTCATCAACCCCAATCCCGATCCCTAATGAGAGTTTCACCACGCGATGGTTCTCTCGAACATTCAGGACAACCGCATCCAGCCAGATGTAGGGGTACTTGTCCTGGAGCGACCGTTCTCGGAATTCTGTCACCATTTCATCCAGCTCTTTACAAATCCGAGATACCTTGCTCTCCCTGGCACCGCCCGGCCAGGGCAGGTGTGTCAATTCCTTGTAGTCCCAGCGCTTTGGCTAATTCGTCCACCCTGCGAGTGCTCACACCCTGAACATAGGCTTCCTGGACAACCGCCAGTAATGCTTCCTCGGATCGTTTGCGAGGTGTAAGTAAGCTGGGAAGAAAACTCCCTGTACGTAACCTGGGGATTTTGAGCTCCAACTCTCCTACCCGAGTTTCCAAATGGCGTTCTCTCGTTCCGTTTCGGTACGTTTGCCGGTCTGGTGTCCTCTCATATCGCTCTGCGCCTATCACCTCCTCTGCTTCTGCGTCCATCAGTTGCTGATACATAAATTCGGTCGCTTCTCGTAGAAAATCAATGTCTTCGGTCAAATCCTCCTTGCGCAGATAGTCAACAAATGCCATAATTGAGTCAGTCATCTTTGTGCCTCCTTTTGAATTTGATCATTCTTATTTATGGAAGCACAAGATGACTATTTCGTCAAGAATTTACACCACTATATGAGACTTTACCCTGCAAAGTGAAGACAAGATGAGGTCAACATGATGATTTCTCTATTAAAAGAAAAACTCCCGAAGATCTCTCTTCGGGAGTTTGATCTGGTTTTAGGCTTAATCTTGTCCGGTTTCAATGGTGAGTACCAAACCAGTCATGGCATCCACCTTGACATCCGCACCTCCATCGAACTCAACGCTGTAGACTAATTGCCCATTTTCATCATCCAGTTCAGTTTGAACCACTGTACCGGATTGAGCGTTCATTGCGGCAGCCTTTGCTTCTTCAGCTGAGATGGCTGAATTTCCACTCGGAGCGGCATCGACGCCATCCTCGCCCGGACTCTCGGCTTCCGCTTCCGTTCCATTGTCAGAAGCGTTCTGGTCACCACATTGCTCTTCAACATTGTCAGTGTCAGGTGCATTCTGAGCAGTGGCGTCTTCATCATCCTGCTGATCACATGGTGCGGTTTGAACAGCAGGGGCTGCCAGGGTCTTCGCATAAGTACGGGTTGCGACTGCACCCATCCCAGCGACAACAATCAATGCAATGACAGCTAGAGCTAAAAAACGTTTGATCTTCATAAAGTTACTCCTTTTATATTTCGGCAGTCTGTCTGCCTTTCTAACTTTATGTTAGCGGATGAAAATGAAGTAACAATGAAATCAATCGTTAATTGTTTTTAGAGTTTTGGATTTTTGGCAACTGAACAATAAATGACGTGCCCTGACCAGGCTTGCTCTTTACATCGATGGTACCCCCATGGGCCGTCACGATTTGTTGCGCCAATGACAACCCCAACCCAATACCTCGTTTACTACGAGATTGTTCTACCCTGTAGAAACGTTCGAATATATGTGGCAGGTGCTCTTCAGAGATGCCGATGCCGGTATCGCGAATTTCGACATAAATCTGGTTACCTTCGTTATGTACAGAGACATTCACACTTCCACTCTCGGTGTATTTAATCGCATTATCGAGTAAATTGACGAAAAGACGGATAAGACTGTCCGAATCCCCCTGAACGGTGAGGATGGTCTCTGTTTCGCATGTCAATTCAAGACCCTTATCTTCCGCCAACGGACGTAAAGATTCGGTCACATCTTCCAAGATTATAGAAAGGTTGATCGTTTCGTTGAGAGAAATTTGGTGCTCATCGCCACGGGCCAATGACAGTAATGACTCAATCAGGTCACGCAAACGTTCAGATTCCTCGTTAAGATCATCCAATGCCTGTTCATACTCAGAAGGATTGCGTTTGCTTTGGCGAGTCACACTCAAAATGGCTTGCATAGCGGTCAATGGCGTGCGGAGTTCGTGGGAGGCATCAGCAGTGAATTGGCGTTCTCTACGGAAACCAGCTTCGATACGGGTTAGCATCTCATCGAATGTGAATGCCAATCGGCTAACTTCATCACCAGTGTCTGGTAAATTCAGACGGGCAGATAGATCTTGTGTGGAAATGCGCTTTGCAGTTTGAGTAATTTCATCAATAGGAACTAAAGCGCGAGCTGCCAGGAAGTACCCTGCAAATCCAGCCAGCAGGGAAAGCACTCCTCCACCCAGTAATAATGCTGTTAACAAACGTTGCAGCGAATCTTCCACACTCCCGAGGCTTTGCATGGTTTCAACCCACCCTACAACCTGGTTGTTGTCCAAGATTGGCAAAATATAAATTCGAATCGAATCACTTTCCCCGGACCCGGGGAGTGTAAGGAAGGTGCTTTCAGAAATTTGATTTTCAACCGGGACCTGAAGTGATTTATATGGACCTACAGCTTCCAACACGTCATTCGTTTTTGAAAGAACAATCAAGGTCAAGCCGCGTTGGCTAAATGCATCGCCACCGGTTTCCTGGGAAGAAATTGCTTCTCCAATGAATATTTGACCATTATCGACGTTTAAGTTAGCAGCGGTTTGTGCCGCACCAAGAGACAATGAATCATCTATCGCAGTGCGCAAACTAACGCCAAGGTTGAAATAAACGAATCCGCCAAATATGGCAAGGAATCCCAAAATTAATGCCGTTGCCCAAAGAGCAAACCGTGTCCGAATCGATTTAATCCACTTCATGAGCTGAAATGCGATACCCTACACCCCGCAATGTGTGCAAGAGCTTGGGCTCGAAATTGTCGTCTATCTTACGACGCAGGTTACGAATATACACGTCAACCACATTAGATTGATTAAAGGTGTCGTAACTCCAGACATGTTCAGTGATCTGGTTACGAGTGAGTACCCGGTCAGATGAACGCATAAGGCATTCAAGGACTGCAAATTCCTTGGCTGGCAAGTCGATTGATTTGCCATCACGGGTAACACGATGAGTAGTGGGGTCGAGGCTGAGATTGGCAACCGTCAGGACGGGTGATTTGGGAATATCACTGCCGCGACGAGTTAGAGCCCGGAGGCGGGCCAATAACTCCTTGAGTGCAAAAGGTTTGATCAGGTAATCATCTGCTCCAGCGTCCAAACCTGCCACGCGGTTATCTATGGTGTCACGGGCAGTGAGCATTAAAATAGGCGTGCAATCACCACGATTGCGGAGTTCTCTGCAGGCAGCCAGGCCATCCATTTCAGGGAGAAGAACGTCGAGGATGATGGCATCGTAAGGCGCTGACTCAGCCCAGTCCAAAGCATCTTTACCGCTGAAAACCGCATCTACAGCGTACCCCGATTCTTCTAGTCCACGTTTTACGTAAGCGGAGATTTTATGTTCATCTTCAACAAAGAGAATTCGCATGTTAGAAGTATAATGGAAAAAGATTAAGTGAAGATGAAGTATTTATTTTTATTAAGGACCCACCAGCTTCGATTGGTAAAATCGACATCCAACCTCTTCCGATACATAACGGAACGAACTTTCATATCAATTATGGATTGAACTCATTATGAGATTCGAACTCACCTTTAATTTTCAAAGACAACCATGGTTAGCTAATTAAATTTGAAGCGATTTTGCATATTCGTAAGAAATACATTGACTGTGTTGGGTCTTTATATATCCCTCTTCTTCGTGTGAAAAATCTTCGATTTCTTTTGATGAAGGTAGTGTCTTGTCAAGTGGTGTAAATTGAATTTTGTGCTTCCAGCTCCAATAACTCACCGACGAAATCGAAATCTTGCTCTGAAGACTCCTCATGCTCAGGTTTGAGGAGCTTTTCTATGCCTTCCTGAGCCATATAGCGTCATCTCCCTCGCCAACTTTGGTTAATATCCCACTGCGCCGTGAAATGCGACGCTTTTACTCATTCCCGCACCTTCTGGGAAAGCAGGTCGAAGCTTTGAACAACCTTTAGCATTTATAAAGAAAACCACTGTTGCATTTGATACTTGAATGTGTATTGTTATTTTTCTGTTATGTTTTGTTCTATAAGCACTATTATCACCGCTTGATCCGATTAGCAAGTCCCGAATATCGTTCAGATACCTTGTTATTATTAATGGCTATACGAAGTGCCTTGTTATTTCCTACCAGAACACAGAGTTGCTTCGCCCGCGTGACCCCCGTATACACCAGATTCCGCTGCAACATCACGTAATGTTGCGTCAGGACAGGCATAACCACTCCAAGAAACTCGGACCCCTGGGATTTGTGGACAGAAACAGCATAAGCCAGCACAAGTTCATCCGCTTCCGTGAAGTCGTAGGGTACCTGTCGGATACCATCAATGGTCACAGCCAGCACTTGATCAATCCGGTTGATATCGGTTATGAAGCCAATATCACCGTTGTAAACGTCCTTGTCATAGTTATTGCGGATCTGCATGATCTTATCCCCCACCCGGAAGAGCCTTCCCAACAGTTTCTGTTCGATCTTCTGCGCTGCTGGAGGGTTAAGCCTGGCTTGTAAACACTCATTTAGCGCGTCCACCCCTGCCCCTCCCCTATACATCGGCGTCAGCACCTGGATATCCTGCACCGGGTCCAATCCAAAGGTCTCCGGGATCCGGTTTGCAACCAGGTCCACCACCCACTCAGCCGCCTTTTCTGCGTCCCCCGCCGGGAACAGGAAGAAATCCCCCTGCTCGGAGTTCGAGAACACCGGCGCCTGCCCCTGGTTGATCCGGTGAGCGTTGGCGATAATCTCAGAGTCCGCCGACTGGCGATAGATGGTCCGCAACCGGGATACTGCTACCTCCCCGCTGGCGATGATGTCTCTCAAGACGTCCCCTGCTCCGACTGAAGGCAACTGGTCCACGTCCCCCACAAATAGCACCTGTGTTCCTGGCTTGAGCGCCCGTAAGAGCTGATAAGCTAATAATAGATCCAGCATTGAGGTTTCATCCACCACCAAGAATTCAATATTTAGCGGTTTCTTTTCATGATACTGAAAGCCATTGACTGGCGAATATCCCAGCAGCCGGTGAATGGTGCTTGCGGGTCGTTCAGTCGCCTCTGAAAGACGCTTGGCTGCCCTTCCAGTTGGGGAAGTGAGAGCATATCGCATTCCCCAACCCTCTAAAAGCTGGATCAATGCCTTCAGGCAGGTCGTTTTCCCGGTCCCGGGACCGCCGGTGATTACGCTGACCGGGCTTTCGAGTGTTTTTTCAAGTGCTTTTAGCTGCTCTGCAGACAGGTTTTCCGCTTCGAGGATGAGCTGTCCCTGGCGAGATTCGACAATGTGATTCAAAAGCATCTTCAGCCGTTCTGCTACCCCCTTTTCTGCGTAATAATACGGGGTCAGATAGATCACAGGAACAGTCTGCGATTCCCCATTTACCTCTTCTCCGAATGAAACCCGGTCTCTCTGGATGCGATCTGCTGCTACCAGCCGCGCGATCGCGGGCTGGATCAATGCTGGATCAACCGCCAATAGCTCCATCGCCGATTCTGTGAGTTGGTTTTCAGGGATAAAAACATGGCCATCATTCACCATCTCATTCAAGACATAGATGATCCCCGCTTCAATCCGGGAGGGGTGATCCGCAGGTAATCCCAGGTCCTGTGCGATGCGATCGGCAGTCTTAAACCCCACCCCATAAATGTCCTGTTCTAGCTGGTAGGGGTTCGCTCTCACAATGTCAAGCGCCCGATCCCCATAGGTCTTGTAGATCTTGATAGCCAAGTTGGTGCTGACATTGTGCCCATGCAGGAAAAGCATGATCTCTTTGACCTGTTTTTGAGCTTCCCAGGCGCTGGTGATCTTCTCCATGCGGTCCGGGCCGATCCCGGGGATTTCTCTCAGCCGGTGGGGGTCTTTTTCGATCACTTCCAACGTTTCCCTCTTGAAATGCTTCACAATCCGGCTGGCTAATTCCGGACCGATGCCCTTGATCAACCCCGAGCCGAGATACCGTTCGATTCCCTCCCGGCTCACAGGCAAAACTTTCTCGAAACCCGTCGCCTTGAACTGCAATCCGTGTTTGGGATGGGTGACATAGTCGCCTTCGAGACGCAGTAGCTCCCCCGCCGATACTTCGGGCAAGTTTCCGACGACGGTCAGTAACCCATCAAGGCTCAGACCGGGGAGTTTCTCGCCCGGTGCGACTTCCGGGTGGAGACGAAGGACGGTGTAGCCGTTTTCAGGATTGCAATAAGTAATCCTTTCAACGATACCATCGATGACAGTCATGCCTCCAGTATACTGGAAATCCATGCGCGTTACTCATATTTAAGTAATCATCTCTTATACCTTATCATGGATAAAAATAACCGTGAAAAAGGGGGATGATATCCACCCGCGTGATCGCGTGATACGGAACACCTCGCCTGGACAGAGGATGGCGCACCCCTCACCCTCGTTTTTCGTGCCTGGGTGTATGATTTCTGACATAACCCACTTAGTTTTCAACGATGGCAAACATGGGTGTTGTATCCAAGTTTAAAGAAGAATACCATCCCCCTACCTCATAAAGATTGTATGGATTATACGATGGTAATGCATATTAACAACTTTTTGTCATTGTAAGACTAGATTGGGGCTTGATCTGAGTGATCTTTACGTTAAAATATGTGAAAATGCCATAAAGGTCAACCCGCGTTTATAACGAAACAAGGACTTTGCCCACTAAAGGAAATTCTACCAAAATCCATTATAATGGAATGAAGAACACCACGAAAATGATGCGGGGTTATGGATGGAAGATAAAAACAGCCAGTTTATGAAATGTATTTGAGGAGGTGTCGCCTTGCGGACCAGCCTTTCGACCTTTTTGTATTTTTACTATTCCCTGGAAGATGCCATTCGGCGGGCAGCAGTCGCCGGGTTTGATGCGATTGATATCTGGGGTGGACGTCCCCACGCCTATCGGAATGACCTGCGGGAGCATGAGATCCGCCATATTAAAGACCTGGTCGATGATCTGGGACTCGAAATTGCCTCTTTCATCCCAGCCCAATTCCCGTATCCCACCAGCCTGTGCAGTCCTATAAAACATATACGCATGGATAGCGTCCGCTATATAAAAGATTCCATAGAGACTGCTGTGCGACTTGGGGCACCTATCATCAGCTTGTGCCCCGGACATACCCTGAACGACCAGGACCTGGATGATGGCTGGGAGCAGTTGGCAGACAGTCTCCTGAGGATCTGCGAATTTGCTGGGAATTATGAAGTACTGATAGGGATTGAACCTGCGGATAAATATGAAACCGACCTGATCAACACGACCATCCAGGCTATGGACATGATTGACCAGCTTGGGTGTGATAACCTAGGGGTAATCTTTGACACTGGCCATGCTTTTGTGGTGGGGGAAGACACAGCTGCTGCGATTGACAGCCTGGGAGATCGCTTGTTTCATCTCCATGTCAGTGATAACGACGGGAAACGGAACCAGAACCTGATCCCCGGTCAGGGAAATTATGATTTCCTGGCGCTGATAAACGCCCTCCGATTAACCCTTTTCGATGGTTTTCTTACAGCCCAATTAGGGTGGGATTACATCACTGACCCCGATCCAGCCGCCATTGAAGCCCAGGATTATCTTGAAAATTTGATCAACCAATAAAGATGGTCCAAGATTATTGGTTATGAGACGGCCAGGGGATGGTTGCTGGCTCAGAAAATCCATGCTTTTCAACCGTATAAATCACACCCGATGATGAGGCAACACAACCGTCGTCATCTTCCACTGTGTAACTGGTGGTGTATTGATCATCGAAGGATACCGTCCACCAGAGATATGCCTCATCCTGGCAAACCCATGCTTCAATCAGATAACCACGGTCATCATCCTCGGTCATCGCCACCCGCCGCCAGGTGGCAATCACCTGGTCCCCTTTCCGGTAAGCCTGGACGTTTTGTGGCGAACCGTACATGTTCGAACCCACCCGCTGAAAATTGAGTTCCTGATAGGCGATATTTGAGATATCGCCAGTGACATCCACAACATAGGGGGACACCCAGCAGTGATATTCAAGTTTGTCCCATTTCACATACAGCCAATCACTGAAGCGGAATCGACCGTGCACAACACACCCCGATCGCCTTCATAGAGATCAGCAGCGTGCAGGTAAGCCTTTGAATGGCCATACCGGCAATGAGCCGCCTTCACGTTGACCTTCACATCAGGAAAATCGAACGTTGGTGTAGGCGTATAGTGGGTGTGGGGGTCTCTGTCAACGTCAGGGTGATCGTAGGAGTCATGGTCGTTATGGCGGCAGCTGTCTTTGACAGTGTGGACGTCGCAGTCCATTGTGTGGTTATTGCAGTTAATGCGTTGGACGCGCTTGTTTGCTGAATCTCAAGAGAAGGGAGACAGGCAGATAAGAGGAAAAGAAGGGTAAAGACTAAACCAATTGATTAATTTAGTAACTGCTCAGCCCTGGTTAATAAACTCCGGTAAATAGGGGTTTTTATCAAACGCCTGACGCAGGGCATCCAATATATGCACGCCATTCTTTCTAGCAGTGGAGATGTATCCCCTGATCAGGCAAAAAGTATCACAGCCCTGACTGGTTCGGAAACAGCCAGATATCTTCTGCTTTAGCTTCATCATCCGGATATCCCG